>Ga0255058_10000703_pt1 | contig 19286 bp, 16 predicted proteins | sample Cases_109_9_MG_FD_188637 | JGI IMG/M metagenome (GOLD analysis project Ga0255058, IMG submission 188637) | Seawater microbial communities from Amundsen Gulf, Northwest Territories, Canada - Cases_109_9 | ecosystem: Environmental > Aquatic > Marine > Gulf | place: Canada: Northwest Territories... | reverse complement strand
ATCCGGACCTGGTATGGCTGCTCAAACCGATCCTCGGCGGCGCACACTGCAGACCAGAAGGCGGCGACAAGAGAACTTGGGTGAAGCTGGGCTGGGCTTTTAACAGAGAATCGAGCGAGCCACAGCAGGAATTGACAAACGATCCGTATTTTAATCCGCAGTTTCCCGAACTCATATTGCGAGCCGCATCGAGACTCAATCCCTCATTGAAGCAATATTGTGAGTCATTTCCTGATCGCTGGACGCACTATGGCGGCTACTACCCAATGACAAATGAGAACTGGCCGTTGGTTGGTCCGCTCGGTGTCGACGGTGCGTTTATTACCGGTGCACTCTCTGGCTACGGTTGCATGGCGGCGTGTGCGGCAGGATCACTTTGCGCAAGCTGGATAGCGGATGGAGACTTGGCCGACTACGCGAACCAATTGAGCCTCGTAAGGTATGACGACGGCAATTTGATGGCAGAGATCACGAATTCACCATCCAAGGGAATTTTGTAGATAAAGGCGGTCAATCAGATCAATTCTTGTTTGGACCAGGGGGCCGAATTAAGAAAGTTGGCCGCAGCGCTTCCGGGAGGGACGAGTTCGTCGCAGGCCTGTCGAATCTCGCCGCTCAAACTCATTTCCATGACAGGAAGAAGGTCCTTGAGCTGATCCATTTTCCTTGGACCAATGAGAGGCGCAGTCACGTGGGGTTGGTCTTTTACCCATAAAACAGCGAGTTGGGCGGGGAGAATATTGAATTGCCGCGCCAGTTTTACGAATGTCTGTGCCGTTTCCACTGCTTTGTGGGTGATTCGGTCAGCGTAAATACCACCACGTTGCATACGGGCTGTTTTGAAACTCTCGGCATCGTCGTTGTTGTAACGTCCTGCAAGAATCCCCATGGCCAAGGGTGACCAAACAAAAACAGCCAACCCCGCCCACTCACAAGCAGGTAAAATCTCATTTTCGACTCTTCTGTCCAAAAGATTATATGGCAGTTGCTCGGAAACCATCCGAGTGAGATTCTTGAATTCAGCCAATAATGCCGACTGCGCAATTTTCCAGGAGGGAGACGTAGTGGAGCCGCAGTATCTGATTTTGCCCTGCCGTTGAAGATCGGTCAGTGCGCCCAGAGTTTCTTCCAAATCTGTATCCATGCAAACACGATGAGTTTGGTATATGTCAATGTAGTCAGTTTGCAGCCGTTGAAGAGAATCTTCGCAGGCTTTAATAATATGCTTTCGGGAATTGCCACGATCGTTGATGCCTTTGTTACCGACGGGGTAATACACTTTCGTCGCCAAAATTACATCATCACGTCGCCCGTTGGCTTTAAGAGCTCGACCAATTATGTTCTCGCATTCTCCATCGGCATAACTGTTAGACGTGTCGATAAGATTGATTCCGTTGTCAATGGCGCAGTCGATAATGCTGGCAGACTCGTCTTCCGGAGTAGGGTTGGCGAAGTTGTCAGTGCCGAGGCAAATGGGCGAAACGTTCAGGCCCGTGCGACCGAGAGGTCGGTAAATAGACTCTTTCAACATGTGCCATAGACTCCGTCAACTCTAATACCGCCAGCCTGCTGTTGGCCATTGGTACTGTCAAGTTCGTTTAGTTTTTGGTTCGCAAGGCAAATTGATATTCACCCTCTGTAGTCCGTTGTTGGCACTGTGTGAGAATCGTGTGACACGGCTGTGCACGGTCGTGATAGGTACTGCATTCGCAACGGACGCCTTACGCCCTACTATTAACTAAATCAAATCCTTACCAGCCGAATTCCGTTTTCGGGAGGCAGGGGCCGGAAGTTCGCACCGAGACCGGCGCAGCCGGTCGACAGACACCGAAGGCGAGGCAGCGCAGTGGCCCGACAAGCCGAGCCGCGAAGCGGCTGGCTAATCTTCTCACCCCGACCAAATTCAAATAAAGCAATCGGCTTCCTCACCCGCCAGGGGGAGCCGATTTTTTTGTTTGAATGCAGGGCGGGATTTGGAACTGAATATAAAGTTCGCACCGAGGAGCGCGCAGCGGTCCGACAAGCCGAGCCGCGAAGCGGCTGGCTAATCTTCCCACCCCGACCAATATTTCCCCCTCCAGATCAATTCCTTACAGCGCCCTCTGGTAGGCCACTGTCTTATTGCCGGACCGGTTTGCGGGAGTTTTCTGGGGAATGTTGGAGTCACGTTTGCATACGTGCTCTCTTGTATCGGCCATCGGCCAGGACACTAATCCTCTCTCAAATCCTGCCTGAATGTCTGGAAACGACGTGCGACATCGGTGCGACAAGCGACGATTCTTACTTAGTGGAACTGCCACCCTGGGTGTTGACTAAAAGGTAACGTATACGTTACTATATATGACTACGGAGATTGAGGAATACCTTGACGAAAAGGGTCGTTCGCCATTCGGCGACTGGTTTGACGATCTTCCGGCAGCTGCCGCAGCCACGGTGGCTGTCGCTATTGACCGCATCGGACGCGGACTACCGGGTGATGTGAAATCTGTTGGTAGCGGAGTCTCCGAGCGTCGAATCGACTTTGGTCCTGGTTGCCGAATCTATTTTGGTTCGATCAAGGAAGGATGCGCGATCAAGATCGTAATTTTGCTCGGTGGTGGAGCCAAGAAACGCCAGAACAAAGATATCGCAATCGCGCATTCCCGATGGAAAGACTGCAAGGCGCGGCGCCGAAAAGGAGAGGAATAATGGCATTGACGAAAAGCTTCAAAGAAACGGTTCGCGCCCGAGCGCAGCGCGATCCGAAATTTCGTCTTGCTTTGATTCGAGAGGCTGTCGAAAAGCTCGTTAATGGTGACGTCGAAAGTGGTCTGAGTATTCTCGGGGACTATGTCAATGCTACGGTCGGCTACAAGAAATTGGCAGAAAGAACGGGCAAGAACCCCAAGAGTCTTATGCGTATGCTCGGACCTGCAGGCAATCCCACTGCGGAAAATTTGTTTAGCGTCATCAAACAGCTGAAGGAGCAGGAGGGACTGGAATTTGATATTCGAGCACGCCAAGCTTGAAGCAAACGACGAACTTTTCCTCAATACTAATTACTTGAGCATTTCGCGGCGTATTGACAAGTTTACTTGTCAATACCGTCCGGAGATGATCCTGCGTTTTCTAGCTGGCCTCTAAACGCTCATTTAATGCGACGACGTCTTCGCAGGATCTGTGCTCAATGCGATCGCGGCGCTCGAAGTGAGACACAAAGTCTCCTTGCTTCTCTAGCGTCAACGTCAATTGATCCCCGGGTGTCAGGCTGATCTGCACGTTCTGTGGTGGCGAACTGTCGAACTCAATCCGATAGTCGCCCTCGGGCAGAAACAGAGCTTCGTGTGATCCGAGAGATCCGTTCGCGACCTCTGAGCTGCCTTTGAATACGCTGAACGAAGTGGCTACCGTTTGCGCCAATGCTTCTTTGAGTTCTTCGGCACTACCGGCCGTGACGTAGCGGCCGCCCGATGCATTAGCGACGGCTTGCAGACTCGCCGCGTCTTCGTCGGCGGCATTGCCAAGCCCGAATCCGATCAAGTGGACAATAATGCCCTGCTCGCGGAGCTCGCGCGCCGCCTGGACGGGGTCCCCTCCGCAGCTTTCGATGCCATCGGTGACCAGAACCAGCGCACGATCGTCCTGCAGCGTGCCGAAATCTCGGGCCGCCTGATTCAGCGCATAAGCGATGGGCGTCTGCCCCAGCGGCCGCAAGCCGGCGATCGCTGCGCGGATCGGCTCTCGGTTGTCCTCCCCGAACGGGACAAGTAGCGTCGAATCGGCGCAGTCGTTGCTGTCGCTCGGGCTGGTGCTTCCGTAAGCGCGGAGTGCCAGATCCAGGTCCTCAGGGAACCAATAGGAAACGTCCTGCAAAATCTCCTTGGCGACCACCATCTTGGGCTCACCGTACATGCGGCCCCACATGCTCCTCGACGCATCAACGACGATTTCAACCGCCCGGTCGTTGAGGGACAGGACCGGTCGTCCCTCTTTCAAGGCTGCCACCTTCAGGGCAGCACAGCTCGCATCCCGAACGTTCACAGTTATGATGGATTCCTGTGTCTGCCCGTCCAGACTCGTCGCAAATGCGACGATACGATTCTCGCCCAGCTCAAGCGGCACGTTTCCCGTGAACGTTCCGCCGGCGAGCTTCGCGGCGACGGGCTCCGAACCATTTACACTCAGCATAACGCTGTCCACGCCAGTAGTACGAAGATCAAGGAAAGCCTGGGGAAGCATGGTCGGGTCCTTTACCTGGACAAAACTGCCACCCGTTGCCCACGCAACGGTATCAAGAATCGATGTACCCTTGGTGTCGGACCCGAGCAAAAGTGTTTGAATCGTAACGCCTTGGTATTGCGACTGCACTGCAGCGTCATACGCTTTTCTCTCGTTCGACTTGCCGTCGGTAAAGAGCATGATCACGCGCGAAGAGTCCGGGCGTCCGTTACTCTCGAGTTCCCTGAGCGCCGTGAGCAGGCCGGCGGCGATATTCGTACTGCCGGAGCGCGGCAAAACCCGCAACGCCTGGACAACACTGTCGCGATCCGACGTCATGGACTGGGCGACTTGACCTTTGCTGTCAAAGCTGACGACACCAATCTTGATGTCGCTCTTCGGCGAAAGATTCCTTACAAGACCGATAGCCCCTGCGGACCGAAAATCTTTGGAATCGGTGCCGCGGAGACTCTGCGACGTATCCATCACGAAAATCATGTCGAGGTAACGTACGCCGCCGATAGCCGACGCAATGCCCTCCACTTCGATGGTTGTTTCTCCGTCGACCGCGGTAAAGTCAGCGGATGGTGACTGGATTTCGATCTGCAACCCGCCCTGGCTCGTCGACGACATATTTGAGCCTTGCTCCACCGCGCCCGACTCGGAAGCCACGGAGCCGCACACCAGGACTGAAAGTAAAACGGCTAAAGTATTTCGCATGGAATCACCTATCGATGAATGCGCGCGCCCCCTGAGACCGGCGAAGCTATCCTACGCTGGATATCAAACAGGCTCCCCGGTCCCAAATTGCGTCACGTGCGACTACAGTATGTTTTCGCAGCATAGACCATGCCCACAAACAGAAGCTTCGACGTAGCACACACTTTCGGTGCCGTACCTGCCGGAACATTGTCCGTGGGCGCCCTCTGATTAAGTAATAAAAACAATCAGTTAACCCACAAGACCTGGATTCGGGGGGCAGAGGCCCACTCAATGGATGCATCACCTTATCCGGATAAGCCAGCGCTATTCCGTGTTCGTTCGCGCCGAGACCGGTGCAGCCGGTCGACAGACACCGCAGGCGAGGCAGCGCAGCTGCCGTTCCATCTTCTCACCTCGACCAGTTTTTCCAATTCCAGATCAATCCCTTACAGCGTCCCCAACCCGGCCACTGTTTTCTTGCGGGGCCCAATTGCGGGAGTTTGTTTCGGACACCTCCAACAGATCCTGTCGATCCTCGAAGCTGACTCCAGTAGCGGGAAGACGATGGCCGAACGTATTGTCCCTCCTGAGTAATTGTCCTTTACATGTCAGGCAGTACGGAACTCTTGGCGTGCTCATTTCATTATTGTCGTCCAGTAACAGACAACTTTTTAGTACTCTCTGACCCCCCCATCTCAGGCCGAGGCGTCCCGATACGGCCGATACGGGCGCCTGAAGTGAACGAACGCTGCGAGCAGAAGAACTGCCAGTGAGGCATACATCGACATACGCCAGGTGCTGGTTGCGGGCCGTATGATGTCGAAACGCTCGACGTAAAGCGTCTCGCAGGCGCCGTCCCCGGTATCGAGTCGCGTCGTACTCGTGCCGCGCTTGCCACCACTCTCGTTGCTGTAGCTCGCGAGGTAACCACGAACGCGTATTTGGTCGCCAACCGTTATGCGTTTTACCTGGTCCCTGATGAAATCGTCGTCAGAAATAAGATGGTTGTTGGACAGCTGATACATGTCAAATGAGTCCCATGCTTCCTGACTCTTGGTCTTTACAATGCAGGTGAAAATCCCGTTCCAAAAGTTCAGTTTATGAATTAGGGGATTCGATGCATTGTCGCCCCAGACAACGCAAACATCGAGCATATTCAGATGATCGCTCGCCTGACGATGCATTCGGCTGTCGCCATCATGATGCCGGTAGGAAACGATCATGCCGTAGAGTTCGTATTCATATTCAGGTTCAACCAGGTATTCGACATCGTTGTAAACTGTCTCGAACGGCTTTTTTCCGGTCGACGTTTGTTTTGGCTCACTTGCCAATGCGGGTAGCAATTCGACATTGCGCGGCAGATCGTTCCGGTTCCAGAACGACACAACAAGCCAAATAAAGCTCACAGCAATTACGATGTTGATTACTTTCACTTTCTCATCGACGCCATAGTATCTGTTTGAATTTTACGAAAAATGTAACTGTAAAAATGCGATACAGCGCACATTGCCGACCGACCCGAATTGCAGAACAATTGCGGTGAAGATAGAGGATCAGGAAGGTCTTTCAAGCTTGTAGCAGACCCGCTAGCCCTGCGTGGCAAAGGTTTGATGACACAAGCCTAGCCCACCGGAAAATCGACTTCGCCTGGTTGCCTTTGTGTGCCTTCCGTTCAAAGATTCGCTACAGTTAGTAGGTAGTATTTCCAGGGGTTAATGGGAGAAACCAATGTTAAGATTCATGCAGAGTCTGGACTGGAAGTACGTCGTCACGGAGACGGCGATTGTCGCTATCGCCGTCGCTATGGCTTTATCTGCCGATGCATGGTGGGACGAACGGACCGATCGAGTTGCTGAATCAGCCTATTTGCAAGGGCTACAAGAGGAATTTTTCGCCACTGCGTTGGACCTGGAGCAAGAAATTGCGTCTTCAATGAAATCAATGGCGGCGATCGACGAATTACTGGCAATCATGGCGTCGTATCGCGTGGAAGCGTCCTCGAAAGTCGTGAACTTGATAGCAAACGCCTTCGATACTAGCGTACTACGCGCGGTTTCTGCGACCTACGACGACCTCGTTACGTCAGGCAGTACTGGCTTACTAACGAGCGGCGCCTTACGAATTGCGCTCGCGAACTGGAGCGCTCAGCTAGATCTCCATCGGAGGCTGGAAGACCACATTCTTTTTCCACATTACCTGGCAACCGATGACTTCATGATGCGGAACCTGATCGTATCGGAAGTTTTCCAGACGGATCAGATACCCAAAGCGCCCTTTGCGGCGGATGTATCCGGACTGCTTGCAGATCGAGATTTGTGGAATCTCTTGGTGGTACGCCGCATTTGGATTGGAAACCGTCGTATGTCACTTGACCAACTGCAGCGAACGCTAAAGGAAATACAAATTCAACTAGCAGTTGCGGAGTAGCCGCATTCCTGCCGGTCGCAATCGACGCCATTTACATTTGACATGAACATAAGCCCTCGCATGTCGCCCTGCTCACTACTGATGTGTATTGGGTCCACCTTGCTATTGTTTTCGTCCGCGCCTGCTCAGACTCACAGCGACTCGACGGTTTCAAGCGCCGAATTGATCGCTTTCGTCAACGTGAACATCGTCCCTATGGACCACGAGCGAGTTCTGGAGAACCACGCGGTACTCATCGAAGCTCACAGAATCATCGAAATTTCTCCCATGGACACATTCGAGTTTCCAAAGGATGTTCGCGTGATTGATGGCGAAGGAAGATATCTGATGCCTGGTCTCGCCGACATGCACGTCCATTTGAACATAGATCCAAACCCGGATTTCATGCGACTTTTCCTGGCAGAGGGCGTAACGACGATTCGGAATCTCAATGCATTGCCGGACCACCTCCGATGGCGGGATCAGGTTTTACGTGGCGAGCGAATCGGCCCAACTATCTACACCAGCGGGCCCGTAATCGTCGGCCCGCCTGATCCGACAATGGTCTGGATGTTCCGTCTATTGGTCGTTGCTGGCATGCTCACCCTCGGGGCAACAGTGTGGACTCTGCTCTGGTTCTTGCAACGTCTGCGGGGGGCGAACAGCGGCGCCACGATTTTGCGACGTGCATTGTTGCCGGGTGGCATATTTCTGATCGTTCTCGGTATCGCCTTGCTCGGTACGAAAGCGATTCCTTTGAACGCATTTACGTCTCTGCAGTTCCCGTTTGCCCATGTCCCGGACACTGAAGCTCGAGCCCGAGCTGAAGTCAGACGGCAAGCCAACGCAGGCTATGACCTTATTAAGGTTTACGACTATATGACACAAGATCAGTACCTCGCCGCTATCGACGAGGCACGTATCCTGGGTATTTATGTGGTTGGTCACCTCGATCACGACATTGAGGCAGCTTTTGCTGCCGGATTGCGGGAATCAGTTCACGTCGATGAGTTTCTCGATGAGCATCTGGTGGGTGAAATGTCGCCACACGCTTTTCAGCCGCTACCGATTAACCTGGATATGATCCCTCAATCTGTCGCGTCCGTTGCCAACCGCGATGCCATGGTCGTATCGAATTTGGTGACGGACGTAATCACTTACGAGTACCTGGAGGAAGGTCCGAGTTATTTTGAACGACCGGAGTTCTCTCGCGTTCGTCCCGAGAAAATCCAGGAATGGCTCGAAAGCCGCATGGTTAATTGGCAGGGGCAGCAAGAATGGCGCCGCCATACGGTGCAGCCCTTCTACGAGCGGATGATACGGGAGTTGCATGCCGCAGGAGTACCAATCCTGACCGGTACAGATACTGGCACCGAGGGCGCCTTGCCGATGCACATTCACCGTGAACTTGAGCTCATTGTTGAGGCCGGTTTGTCGAACTTTGATGCGCTGAGCGCGGCAACGACCAATGCTGAACTGAGCGTACGACGGATGGGTAGCAGCGATATCTTCGGAGAGGTCGCCGTGGGGCAGCGTGCCGACCTTCTGCTGCTCAAGTCGAACCCGCTGGACGATATTCGCGCTACCCGTCAACGCTTGGGCGTGATGTCACGTGGCCGCTGGTATCCACAGGACGAGCTTGACCAGTTGGTCGCGGAGGTCGTTGCTTCTTACTAGGACCCGAGATCTTGACTGCGCGCGTGGTTGCTATCGAGCGCAAAGTGGCCGTTCAAGCTCGCTGAGAAACTGCGGGACTTTTGCGCGATCAAGTCCTGCATCGTTATGCGCTGTGCTGCAATGTTGTCCGTGGACGCCTCCCGATTGGCCATTAAAGGCAGTCAGTTAACACCCAAGATCTGGTTTCGGGAGGCAGCGGCCCACTCAATAGATGCGTCACGTTATCAGCATAAGCCAGCGCTATTCCGTGTTCGTTCGCACCGAGACCGGCGCAGCCGGTCGACAGACGCCGCAGGCGAGGTAGCGCAGCTGCCGTTCCATCTTCTCACCGCGACCAATAAAACAATAGCTTAGCGTTCGATAGCCACAAACACTTCAATCTGTAAGTGCAATACTGTGCAGCAGAATTGAAATCAAGGGAGTGTAGCCATGTCACGTGAAGAGATTGAAGCCCGTAAGAAACAAATGCACCCCTGGTACTGGTGGGGTGTGCCGACATTTTTCAGGTGTCCCTGGAACGAGACGCCTGAGGACTGTGATATCGGGTTGGTCGGGGTTCCGCACAGTACCGGCAACGGTTCGACCGAACGGGACCAGCACCTGGGCCCACGCTCTATCCGTCATGTGTCCGCCCGCCTGCGGCGTGCGCACCAGGCCTTCCGGCTGACGCCCTGGGAGGCCGTTGTCATTAACGACCTGGGCGATGTACCGCTACCCGAAGCCAATAACAACGAAATATCGGTGGCACATATCCAGGACTACTACGAAATCCTGGACGAAGTTGGTACCCGGCCGGTCTCCTATGGCGGCGATCACGCGATCACCGGCCCGATTCTGAAAGCGCTGGGTGGTGCCGGGACAAATATAGCCGGTGGCCAGAAGCTGTCGTTGGTTCATTTCGATGCCCATCGGGACGACTACGAACACAGGCCCCATTGGTTGGGGGCAATACGGTCGGCGGCGCATTGGGCCGCGTACACGGTGCGCGAAGGTCACGTGGATGTCGAACGCAGTATTCAAATCGGCATTCGCGGCAACCCAAATGTGCTAAAGGCAGACCCCGCGGAGAGTGACACCGGATATCGCGTGTTGACGGCGGCGGAGTTATTCGAGATCGGAATCGATCGCACCATAGCCATCATGCAGGAGCGCATCGGCGACAATCCGGTCTACATCACTTTCGACCTTGATGTGCTGGATCCGGTGGATGCGCCGGGGGTGGCGAACCTCGAGGCCGGCTACCGCGGCCTGCGCACGTATGAGGCGATACGCATATTGCACGGCTTGCGCGGCCGCAATATCGTGGGAGCGGATATCGTTTGCCCGATGCCCACCGTGGACAGCCCGAACCAGATTACGGCTTTGACCGGATCGGTACTTATGTTCGAGATGCTGAGCCTGATAGCCGACTACCTGCGAGGCTGATTTAACCCGGAGGGTGTATTCCGGACAGTCGCCAGCGGCCGCTTGGGCCGTTGGCGGCCACAAGCGGCCTTCGGGCTTCGAGATTACTATATAATCGAAGCGCTTTAGTGCATCATCTGGTAGGCCTGATTGATCGACGGAATTTAGCCTCAACAAAAAATAGGGGGTAACAAGCCATGTCACACAAGTATGCTGGGGGGTGCGACCACATTCACACGCACTCAGATAACGACCCGATAGACAACCACACTTGCCACTGCTCTGTATGTAAGGGCGTTACCGGGCAAGATACCACTCATGTCGTCTTTTTTAACCACGGAGATCTGGAAGTAGATAAGCTCGACGGTTTGAAGCGTCAGCCGTTCAACGCTCAAAACCCAGAAGGGCCACTGGAGCTGTGCACCTGCTCGAACTGTGGCACACCGATTATGCTCGATGACAAACAAGGACGAATCCGCGTAATCGTGCCGAACCTCATGGGATATAATTCAGAGAGCCTGCCTGCGACTTACCACGCCTTTTATGACGCGTCCACTGGTGCAGCAGCCCCTGACGACGGCCGTCCCGTTTACGACAGTCTGCGTCCCGACTTCGTTTGGCCGCAACCTGCTTAAAACACGAAGTCGATATCAGACAGGCCCTCGCCCCCCCCGCACCATTGATTTGGTGGGGGGGGAGCTTAAAAAAATAACATTTTGCTTGCCTAAGATCGCTCCAACGGCATCTGCATTCAATGCCATATTCAGTTTCCGTTGCCTTCCTGCACTGCAGGAGGTCTTTCGGTCGGCGATGTGATCGTTACAATTCGATTACTGTAATAACCATTAAAATCGGTCCGTCCGCTTAGGCTATACGCGCCAATGTTGCCGAATTCGAGGTAGTCGCCAGGACGAATGTCAACCGGCAGTGGGACAAGTCCCGGTAATGTGTCCATGCAGTCACAAGTCGGGCCATTTATTTGAAACTCCATTGTCTCACCTTCCTGTGGCTTACCGTTGCGGTATGTCCGCACCGGAAACCGGTCATGCCCCTTGTAGCGAAGCTCCCAGAACACTCCGTACATCCCGTCGTTGATATACAAGCGATTGTCCTTGCGCAACCGGACCTCAACGACTGCTGACATTCCAGGCGCCGCAAGCGCCCGCCCCGGTTCACCGAGCACCTCCGCATTGTTCGCCAGAGGCAGGGTAGCTACAGACTCCGCCACCGCCTTAAAGTACTCTCCGATTTCCGGAACGATGAAGCCGGGAAAGGATTTCGGATAGCCGCCGCCTACATCGATCAAACGCAGCCGAAACGGCAGTTGGTCGAGAACCGACTTGGTGATGGACATGGAATATCGATACGCGTCGGGATCGGTAACGGACGAACCGACGTTAAATGCCAGCGCCGGTTCAGCACCGCTGTCACGGATGGATTGCAACAACAGCGGCATCTCTTCCGGTTGTGCACCGAATCTTACCGATAAATCCGCGATCGCCGATTCGTGATGAACGGCCATGCGGGCGAATATGACGGATCGTGACGTCTTGATCTCCTTCACGAGCCCTGATAGACCGCTCAAGTGATCAACCATGAAATGACGTACCCCGTGTTTTTCTTGTGCCGTTCCAGCCGCTTCTCGTATGCGAGTTGGAATCATGAAGTACTTTGTCGCATTGGGAGCGATTGCGTCAATCAGCTCTATTTCCGGCAACGATGCGCAGTCGAAATGACGAACGCCCGCGTCCATCAACAGTCTAAGAACAGTCAGGTCTGCGTTCGCCTTGACTGCGTATAACACGCGGCCCGGAAATCCCCTGAGAAACTCCGTCGCAGTCTCAAGATATACGTGCGGATAAATGCAATAAACCGGATCTTTCGGACAGACCGTGCGAAGAAGATTTCCCACGTCAGAAAATTTTTCGGTTACATTAGTCATGCATCGATTAACTTCGCATTCGTAATCCACTTAGGCCATATTATGCCTCTGAAATTATTGCGGCCGGTATTCGTTCATCCACAATATCTACGGAAAATTTATTGTTCGATGAATCCAGAAATTGTGTTTTCACGTAAGCCATTGCCAGGGTACCCTTATCGGATTGGGCGCCGCGCCGGAGGACCCATTCGGCGATACCGACGAGAATGGTGGCACAATCGGCATCCGACCGCGAATCCGGGCCGCAGAAGTATCCTTGTTTCCGCCCAATTTTTGGGGCCGTGAGGTTGGTGCGATACTCTCCGCTCGTGGTCTAACGGAAGGAAGCAAATCATGCTCGTGCGTCAATCGAACTGCCGCCCAGGGTCGATCGCCGATCGCCGAAAACTATGACTTGACGGATATCGTTGACGCCACTGTCAATACATCCCATGCAATGGTTTTCTTAGGTAGCTTTAGGCCGATTATAGAAAGCGTACGATTCTTATCGTGCTTAGACGTCAATTCGGTCCGGCAGTTGCTCGGAGATAAATGATGAAGACACACGCAATTAGAATGCACGAATATGGCGGGCCGGAGGTCTTGCGATACGAGCAGATCGATCTGGCGGAGCCAGGTGCGGGCGAGGCTCGGATTCGACATACAGCCATCGGGCTTAACTTCATCGATACTTATTACCGGTCCGGTCTATATCCAACGGACCTGCCGAGTGGCCTGGGCAGCGAAGCGGCTGGCATCGTGGAGGCCGTGGGCCCGGGGGTTACCGAGGTTCGGCCGGGCGACCGTGTTGTTTACACTGGATTACCAATAGATTCGTATTCCGAGTGTCGCAATTTCCCAGCAGCGCGGCTGGTCCCGGTTCCCGAGGAGATTTCCGACGAGCAGGCGGCGGCTGTGATGCTCAAGGGCCTCACAGCGTGGTACCTGCTGCGGAAAAGTTACCCGATACAAAAAGGTGACCCAATTTTGCTGCATGCCGCTGCCGGAGGTGTTGGCTCGCTGGCGAGTCAATGGGCGAATCATCTGGGTGCAACCGTCATCGGCGTTGTAAGCACGGAAAAAAAGGCAGAGCTTGCGCGCCTTCAGGGCTGCGCACATGTCATCATGGCAGATAGCAAGGATATTTCCGCCAAGGTTCGAGAGCTCACCGACGGCGGCGTCGCTGCCGTTTACGATTCCATCGGCCGCGATACTTTCTTCTCTTCTCTCGATTCGCTGCGACCCCACGGCGTGATGGTGACCTTCGGTAATGCATCCGGGCCCGTCGATCCGTTCGCACCCTCGGAACTTGCCAAGCGCCATTCCTTGTACGTGACGCGCCCGGTCTTGTTTGACTTTATTGACACCAGGGAGCGATTACTTGCGGCATGCAGAGAACTGTTCGATGTGATTGGCTCCGGCGTCGTCAATATCGGCATCAATCAAAAATACGGATTGAAAGATGCTGCGCGGGCCCACATTGATCTCGAAGGCAGAAAGACGACAGGATCAACTGTTCTGATACCCTGATATCTACATCAGTCACAGCATCCCGCCAGTTTCATTTCACTAATTTCGGGACAGGTGTGGGGCGCCAATTCCTATTCTTCGCATGAATACATATGCGTGGTCTTGAAGCGCCCTGCCCGCAACATCTGGATGTGTAATTCGTACCCGACAGGCTACCGATCTGCCATCCAACTACTATACTAATGTTACTGGCAACACTGGTATTGCCAAACTTTCCTGAATAGGGGACGGAAGGCCACGGGTCCTCGCTTCCTCCGAGAAGCCACGGACAACTCCCCGCAGGATCTTCGGACGATCGGACTACGGCAGGGCAGAAGGAGATCGGAAAAATGAACGAGCCTAACGCAAAACGCAAGATCGTATGTGTACTCTACGATGACCCCGTAGAAGGTTACCCGCCGAAATATGCGCGCGATGGCATTCCAACGCTGACGGCGTATCCAGACGGACAGTCGTTGCCTTCGCCAAGTGCTATCGATTTTTCCCCTGGCGACCTCCTCGGTTGTGTCTCAGGGGAGCTTGGGTTGCGAAGCTTTCTGGAAGGTCGTGGGCACACGTTTGTCGTAATGTCTGACAAGGACGGCCCGGATTCGGTGTTCGAAAAGGAACTGGTTGACGCCGACGTCGTGATTTCTCAGCCATTCTGGCCCGCGTACCTTACCGCCGAACGGATTGCGAAGGCTACCGACCTCAAATTGGCGATCACCGCCGGGATCGGCTCGGACCATGTTGATCTGCAGGCAGCGATCGACAAAAACATAACGGTGTGTGAGGTCACCTTTTGCAATAGCCTCAGTGTTTCGGAGCACACCGTTATGATGATTCTGGCGCTTGTGCGGGACTACATCCCCCAGTACAACTGGGTAATCAAGGGTGGATGGAACATAGCCGATGCCGTCGCCAGGTCGTACGATGTCGAAGGCATGAGTATCGGAATCCTCGGTGCCGGGCGCATTGGATTTGCAGTACTCAAGCGCATGAAGCCGTTTGACGTGGATCTTCACTACACTGATCGACACAGGCTACCGACTGAGGTCGAAGATGAGTTCGAACTCACGTATCACGAGGATGTGGAATCATTGGTGCAGGCGAGCGACGTTGTGAGCATTCACTGCCCACTTCATCCAGAGACAGAACACCTTTTCGATGAGAAATTGATAAGCAGGATGAAGCGTGGTTCCTATATCGTAAATACGGCCCGAGGAAAAATCTGTGACCGGGACGCCATTGCAAATGCACTGGAGAGCGGCCACCTGGCGGGCTATGCCGGCGATGTGTGGTTCCCGCAGCCGCCGCCCAAGGACCATCCGTGGAGGCGTATGTCCCATCATGCGATGACACCACACACGTCTGGAACGTCGCTTTCGGCTCAGGCTCGATACGCTGCAGGTGTCAGGGAGATTCTGGAGTGCTGGTTTGATGGTAAACCGATAAGGGATGAATATCTGATCGTGCAAGGCGGAAAACTTGCTGGCGCGGGCGCTCACTCGTACAGCGAAGGAGACGCCACTGGCGGATCGGATGAGGCCGTCGGGTTTAAGACTGGGGATTAAGATATAGCCACGAGGACAAAGACCTGGGGAGACACCTTAGGTCACGACTGCCCAATATCGGTGCTTGATACGTCAGCTCCTTGTTGTTCTGGCGCAGCTGGTGCGACCGACTGAGATCGCCACCCAGAGCAGACATTATCGGGGCCTGCATTTGGCCCGATTATGTTAACTATTAGGCGATCTGACCAATCCTCTACTATGCTTAAGAATGAACAAGAACAAATGCTTGGGCCAAGAATATCTCGTCAAAAAAAGTGTGCTCAACACAGGGGGTATCAAATGAAAATTCTTGCGATCAGAACTTTAGCGGCTACGGCCGTCCTTTCCATTCTCTCGCAACCCACCATTGCGCGAGGTGACGGCGGATGTGCCACTCTTCCACGCCATGCGGCGCTGAAAGCGGCGCTAGTCGATGCGATGGCCACTGAGTCCAGTGGACTGGATTTCAATATGTGGGCTACCGTCGTTAATCGTGACGGTGTCGTATGTGCCGTCGCGTTTTCGGGTGGCAACAGAGGCGCTCAGTGGCCCGGCAGTCGTGCCATAGCCGCACAGAAGGCAAACACGGCCAATGCATTCAGTCTCGATGGCCTGGCGTTATCTACGGCAAATCTGTTTTCGGCCGTTCAGCCCGGAGGCAGTCTGTACGGCTTGCAACACAGCAATCCCGTGGACACCGATGTCGCTTACGCGGGTCCGTCCAGCGCCTACGGCCAACATAACGATCCGATGGTTGGACAGAAGATCGGTGGCGTGAACGTGTTCGGTGGCGGATTGAGACTCTACGCCAACGGAAATATTGTCGGCGCGGTCGGGGTCAGCGGAGACACATCCTGCGCTGACCATATGATCGGGTGGCGTGTGCGCAATAACCTGGGGCTCGATGAGCTGCTAGGTACCGGAGGGGTCGCAGCCCTCTTCGCCGGGGACGTTACGCATCCGGACAATATTATTTACGACATTGCCGCGAAACCACCTGGCGAAAACGGCGTCAGTGCCAGTGGCTTCGGACACCCGGAATGCCTTAATACGGGAGACGAGTCGTCACTACCGCCTGTCCTGTAGTAGAAGCCGGGCCCGTCACGACGTCGTAGGTCGCCATCGCCGCCGGCTCCACATCGGCGCAAGGACGTAAACAGAAAGCTCCGGCCACACACGGCCGGAGCTTTCTTGGCGAGCCAGTTTACAGGACAGCCAGAGCCGTGCGACTGACCAAGCCGCAAATGGGGTCCGTCGAGAACGAAGATTCACTGATATCCGTCGTTGCTGAATCGCCGCTCGCAAAACATCAGCTTCTGATTCTCAATCGCTCGCGAGCGCCGGTCCTACGGCCGACAGACCAGATCGTTGCCGGGCTGTGTGCAATCTTGATGCGCCTGACGCTCATTGTATTTTTGGCGTCAACTTAAGAAGCCGGCCGCCGGCTTCATCTTCCAGGATCCAGATTGCATCGTTCGGCCCCTGTTCTACTTCGCGAATACGCTTGCCCATCTCGAATCTCTCAGCCTCGCGCGCTTTGTCACCGTCAAACTCGACACGAACCAGGGACATTGAGCCAAGACCACCAATAAACGCGTTACCTTTCCAGTCGGGGAACAGGTCCCCGTCGTAGAACATCAACCCACTCGGCGAAATCGCCGGTATCCAATAGGCTATCGGCTGTTCGAACTCGGGACGCGTATCATGATCTGGAATCTCTTCACCGCTGTAGTGATCGCCGTTCGATACAATCGGATAGCCATAGTTGTGACCTCGCTGTACGAGATTCAATTCATCACCGCCTCCAGGCCCCATTTCCTGGTTCCAGAGACGATCTTGCGAATCGAACGCCAGGCCCAGCGGATTGCGATGACCCAACGACCAGATTTGTGCCGCGACGCCACCCTGATCCGCGAACGGATTGTCGTCCGGAACCGAGCCATCATCGTGCAGGCGAATGATCTTGCCGAGATTCATGTCCATATCCTGGGCCGGATTGAATTTCTGCCGCTCGCCGGAGGAAATGAACAGATAGCCGTCTGATGAAAATGCGATGCGATGGCCGAAGTGGCCACGACCGGTGACCTTCGGGTTTTGCCGCCAGATGACCTTCATATCGCGCAGCGTCCCGCCACCGTTGTCATCCAGCGCCAGCCTGCCACGTGCGAGCGCGGCGCCACGAGTGTCTTCATCGCCTGCCTCTGCATAGCTGAGATAAATCACATCGTTTTCTTCAAAGTTCGGATGCAACACCACATCACCAAGACCTCCCTGCCCGCCGTAGTCCACTTGGGGCACTCCCGGCAGTGGCGCAGATTTTTCGCCGTCCTGTGTAACGATCAGTACGCGGCCAGGCTTTTCGGTAACCAGCAAACGGCCGTCGGGCAGAAAAGTCATCGCCCACGGCTCATCAAATTCAGCTATTTCGATTGCGTTGAATGGCCAGGATTCCTGGTCGGCAGTCGCGCAGGCTGTCACAAGAAAACTCAAGAGTAATATTATTAATCGATTCAATTTTGCATTTCCCGGATGTTTTGGTTTCGCTTAAGCCTACAGACTCAATTGTCGCTGTGGTGTTCAATCAATCGTTCATCATCGTCTTATAGTTCATATAGCCTGATTCATCGTATGGCTCGGAAGAATTCCTTGTGAGGACAACGCAGAATCCAAGCCGAGCTGGTGAGTCTCGGCGTCGAAGTTTGTGCCAGGACGATCGCAAAGTATATGAGAAGGCCATATGATGGCACGCCTTCACCCAGCTGACGATCATATGCTATGCGGTTTCCGTCTGCGCCCTGACCGTACCGTGCAGATATATTTAAGGTTGGCTGCTTAATATCCGAGTTCAATTCGTACGCCTATCCAGCCACCACGCTCGGTGCCAGGCCCCAGGAAGCGCGGATCGTTAAATTCGGGTCCCAGGATCTCTTCCGGTTCGCCCAGTAAGCCAAAGGTCTCGTATTTCGCATCGAAAAGATTCTCCACTTTGGCAATCACCGAAACGTACTCGTTGATGTTGTATTCACCATGGAGATTCACGACAGCGTATTCATCCGTTTCGTCCAGCAGGTTCGCTTCGTCACTCCGTAGGTACTGACCGGAATTGAAGACAATGTCTCCGCCCAGTGTCAGTTTCGGTGTGACAACGACGAAAACGCCAAACTTCAGAATATGTTCCGGAATGCCTGGTATGCGATCGCCTTTCTCCACCTGAATTTCGCCGTCGCTACCGGCAAGTGGGTGGTTCGGGCTGGTGACGGTCAATGGACTGCCAAATTCCGCATTGACGAAAGCATAGTTGAAAAACCAGTTTAGCCGGTCATTGTCGCCGTTCAGGCTGAATTCGACGCCTCTGCGGGTGGTATCGCCGACATTATCGAAAAACCCCTCGTTTGCGGACACACCTCCCGTGCTCTGAAAAATAATGTCATCCTCATTGGTGATATGAAACACACCAGCATTCCAGGTCACATTGCCGCCATCCGTGCCGCGTGTCATGTCGACCTTCCCCCGCAGACCGGCCTCAAAACTCTTGGCCATCACCTGTTCCAGCGGCGGATCGGCCAGAAATGCATTGGGAAGATTGCACGGGGCGTCGGGATCGGCACAGGTGAGTTCCACCGGTGTCGGAACGCGTGCCGATTCGCTGTAGCTGCCATATACATTTAGTAGTGGTGTTGCCTGCCACGTCAGTCCAATGGTAGGGTTAAATCGATCGAACTGATGATCGCCATTCAACTCCGGTTTAGCCCCCGACAGGTCATCAATTCTTATCCGTGTATCATTGAATCGCCCCGCCACAGTCAGCGTGATCTCCTGTGTCAGGTAATGGATGTTGGTGAAATAGAGCGACCGTGTTTGGGTACGCGTCGCAACTTGTGTTGCCTCATCGGGCACGAAGCGACCACTTCCCGCGG
>Ga0255058_10000702_pt1 | contig 19295 bp, 17 predicted proteins | sample Cases_109_9_MG_FD_188637 | JGI IMG/M metagenome (GOLD analysis project Ga0255058, IMG submission 188637) | Seawater microbial communities from Amundsen Gulf, Northwest Territories, Canada - Cases_109_9 | ecosystem: Environmental > Aquatic > Marine > Gulf | place: Canada: Northwest Territories... | reverse complement strand
CTGGAAGTCGTTACCCTGGTGGCCGGTGGCGTCCAGGAATGCCTTGTCATGTGCGAACTCGAAGTACTGGCGCGCGCTATTTGTCCCTATGGTCTCCTCCGACTGGCCATGAAGATCGGCCCAGTATGGAAGCAGGTCGGCGCGCGTCACGATCCGCAGCGGGTTGGATGCCGCCAGCGTTGCACCGGCATCGTTGAACAGCTCAATTCTGAGGTCACCGGGTTCTGCGACCATCAGTCCGTCGATAACGCGCACGCACTCGCCGCCCTTGATATCAACCGTCTCCGGCAGTGCGGCGACCGGTAGGTTTGCCTGCAACTTGAGCGTCGTGTCAATCCTGTCGGACGGGTTGCCCCACCTGTCTTCGGCCTTGAGCCTGAGCGCGAAGGGCTCGCCGGCACGGCGCAGGGTGGGAAGCACCGCGACCCAGCGCTCTGGGTCGCCCGGAATAATTCGGATTGAGGGTTGTAGCGGGATAGATTGGTAGTTATAAGTGGCGATCGGATCGACGAGCACGTGGAACTCGAACGTGTCCTCACAAAAAGTCTGCAGGCGCATGCCCGGCGAGCCGCCGCACGTATCGCCGAAACATACGGTGATGGTATCGCCTTCGCGCAGAAAGCCGTGCACCACCTTGATATAAAGCGTACGGTCCCATGGCCGCACATTGCCTTTGGGGTCGTAGTGATATTGCAGTGCGGCATTGTTCGAGGCCTTGATCGTGGTGTAGCCTGGTCGCGTCGGGTTCTCGAACTGCGGCCGGCTTTGATCGGAGGCGAAGCGGAAGCAGATGCGGATCGATCCTGAGTCATCGATGCCGTACTTGCCCGCTGTGTAGACGAGCGTGAAGGTCTGGAACGATCCGGCCTCGAATGCGCCCACGGGCGTGAGTGCCGCATGGCCCAGCTCCTCGAGGGCAATCGCGGACGACACGGGTTCGCACCAGAGCCCGCCTTCACTCATCTGGGTTCCAGAGCCGGGGGTGGCGTCGTTCATGATGTTCTCCTGTCATGCTGTGCATGCGCGGATGGTGCGGGCACGTCCGCCCGCTCGTCAAGTGCGCTACGCGCTGGCGCATGCTCGTGACGACATCGCGAATGTAGGCGAGCACGAGATGTGGCGGGCGCCAGTGACGGCAAGCGGTTGGCCGACATGACCGACGGCAGGTACTCGGTGAGATCGATGGAAGCTTGTTGTTGTGCAAGCGTGGCCCCTTGTCCCATGCAGACCGTGGGCAAGGGATCGGGCGACGGGGTTCAGCTTTCCGGTTCGAACACGCTGTCCTTGCCCGGGGGCGCTTTCGGTGGCACGCCGCCGACCTTTTTTAAAACGCCCGTTAAGCGGCGTATCGAATCCGTGTCGTGGAAACGTGTAAAGTCGAGATCCATGCCCTGCGGCGTTAGCGTTCGCTTATCGATCTGCATGTCTTGCGCCCCGTTATTGGTAATGCGCACCGCGTATACGGTGAGATTGTTGCCCGAAACCGTGGCCCATACAAATGGATCCCCTTTAAGCGGATCCAACGGCACAGCGTGACCGAAGAGGTCCCGGCGCATTGCCGATTCATAAATGTCCTTGCGACGCGTAGGTCTGAACGAGATTGAGGTCTGAACGCGTTTGACTCGCTTGTTGGCCTTGTGCATCCGTGTCTCAGCTTCGATGATGAATCCATTCTCGTAGGGCTTGATAGTGATGCTTAGCTCGCGTCTTGAGATCTCGCCCTCGGGCACTGACGTCGACATACCTTTGTAACTGCCGAAGAAGCGCTCAAACGATGTACTGCCTGCGTGCACCGGCAGTTGGACCAAGACCAAGGTGGCCGCGGGCAATAGGAGTGCCCAGGCGAGACGGGTGCGCGCCTGGTGCCACTTTCCAAATTTCGTGCTTGCCGTCAACGCGGCGTCCTCCACCGGTTCCGCATTACGCGTGAATTTGGGCCCCTGATGCCGTGGACGAGACCCATCCACTAAATTGCCTGAACCTGATATCCCCCAAGGCATTCGACCACCGGCCCGGCGAAAAGTTTGCCTACATCATCCGAGCGATTGGCCTGCGCCGAAGGAAATAGTCCGGGCCCGGTCCCGCCGATGCTCCGGCTCTCGGGTCAGGCGCGGTGCTCGGGATTACCCGGCCGCTGTGGTAAGTTCAGTGCCCACGCCCCCCGGCCTCGCCGGGCGGCATGACAACCATCCTCATTCGCGGGAGGGACTACCATGAGCCTCGACGGACGCACTGCGCTGGTTACTGGAGCAGGCCGCAATATCGGCCGCGCTATCATACTCGATTTCGCGGCCCGCGGCTGTAATGTAATCGTCAATACGCGCATCAATCAGTCCGAAGCCGATGCGGTCGCAGCAGAAGCGCGCGAGCTCGGCGCTAATGCCGTCACAATGCTTGGCGACGTTGGCCGCCCGGCAGAGATTAAACGGATTGCCGGGCAAGCGCTCGAGCGATTCGCAACGGTGGATATTCTCGTTAACAATGCCGCCATTCGTCCAGCCGCGCCTTTTCTGGAACTGGAGGAGCAGGACTGGCATCGTGTTGTCGATGTCGATCTGCACGCGGCCTTCTACACTGCCAAGGCATTTCTGCCGGGCATGGTCGCGCAGCACTGGGGGCGGATTATCAACTTAACTGGCATGAACGCGATCCACGGCTACGCCGGACGGGCGCACGTGTCCGCCGCCAAGCACGGCCTCTGGGGTCTCACCAAGGCGCTTGCCAAGGAGTTCGGGCCAAGCGGGGTGACGATCAATGCCATCTCTCCGGGACCGATTCAGTCGCAGCACCCTGACCCGGCAATGACACAGCACATTGCATCACAACTGGGCAAGATCCCGCTGGGCCGCCTGGGCGAGCCCCGAGAGATTGCCGCGCTGTGCGGTTTCCTCGCTTCAGACCAGGGCGGGTTCATATCGGGGCAGATGATCGCCGCCAATGGCGCGGCACAGACATAATGCCATCGTTGCTCGCCGGATCAGGCCCGGGCGCAAGCGGCCGTCCATGAGTGGTTGGTATATTTACATGGTGCGGTGCGCTGATGACACGCTCTACACCGGCATCGGCAAGAATGTCGGCAAGCGAATCAAGGAGCACAATTACGATGATGCGCTGGGCTCGCGCTACACGCGGCCGAGACGACCGGTTACGTTGGCGTACCAGGAAGCTGCTCGCTCCCGCTCGGAGGCAACGCGGCGAGAACGGCAAATAAGAAGACTTACCAGGAAACAAAAAGAGGCATTGATCAAGGGGGCCAATCGGGAGTAGTTTCATTCCTTGGCGTTTCGATGTGTATTTGTAGAAATATTTTCTCACAAGATACATCGACTTTGTGAGTATTTAAGCTTTCGCGATCGAGATCCCTGTAATAGGGCGCCGCAAGGCGCGCCTGGACTGCAATTAGCGCTGGCGTCCGTATTGGGGGAAGGAGTAAGATTTCTGGGCCGTGTGGTTTTATTGCTCAGACCATTAAGCACTGCGCACTCGGAGCCTGCCGGTGTCGGCGACAGGCGAGTGGTGAGGGCCCGCCGCTGCCACGGGCAAAGCCCCGCAAGCGGGGCGAGAGTCTATCCTGAGCGCCGATAGCGGCGAGACACCTGTCTAATTTATTTTTTTGCTGCGCGTGGTAACCAAAGCGGCATATCCAAGAACCACAATGGAGGTAATTGAGATGGCAGATCCAATCCTTTACGGCCCCGGGTACAGCACCTACGTTCGCACCGCCCGTCTGGCGCTGGAGGAAAAAGGCGTGCGTTACAAGTTGGAGGAGTTCGATTTTCTCAAGGGGATGCCGGCAGAGCAGGTGGCGCGGCATCCGTTTTCGAAGGTCCCTGCGTTTGAGCATGACGGTCTTCGGTTATATGAAACTTGCGCGATAGGGCGCTACGTCGACGAGGCGTTTGACGGCCCGGACCTGCAGCCCAAGGATCCGCGGCAGCGGGCCCGCATGACACAGATCTTCAGTATCCTGGACAGTTATACCTACGGGCCCGTGATCGGAAAGTGTTTCATCCAACGCGTGGTGACGCCGACGCTGGGTGCACAACCGGATGAAGCGGTGATCGAGGCGGCATTACCCGAGGCGCGGAAGTGCATGGAAGTGCTCGACGACCTGCTCGATGAGCAGGCGTTTCTGGCCGGCGACGCCTTGAGCCTTGCCGACCTGCACTTGATACCGATCTACGCCTACTTTTCGGTGACGCCCGAAGGCGAGTCCATACTGAAAGACAAAGCTGCCCTTCAACGTTGGTGGCGGGGTGTTAGCGTACGCAGCAGCGTACAGGCAACGCAGCCCCAACTGGGTTGATGCTTTGTAGGTGTTCACGTCAGCGCAGGAGCGGCAACGGGATGGGACGGAAACGGCCTTTGTCAGGGCCTCGGCTGTGCGTGACGGGCGCACTGCTCATTGCCATTGTGTCGCCGGCTCTGGGCGCGGGGCAGTGGCAAGCGGGAGCGCCGATGCCCTCGGCGCGCACGGAGGTGGCGGTGGCCGCACTCGTCGGCAAGATCTATGTCGTCGGCGGTTTTGGCGGCGGTCGGGCGCTGGAGGTCTATGATCCGAGCGCGGATCGCTGGCAGCGGGCTGCCCCGATACCGCGCGCGTTGCATCATGCGGCCGCGGTTTCACTGCGCGGTAGGCTCTATGTCATCGGCGGCTACGCGAACGGCTGGAAACCGGTCGACTCGTTATTTGTATACGATCCCGCCACAGACCGTTGGAGCACCCGCGCACCGTTGCCCACGCCCCGCGGCGCACTCGCCGCCGTTGTGCTTAATGGGAAAATCCATGCCCTGAGCGGTGTCGGCCCGAACCGGCGCAACACCCCCGCCCACGAGGTTTACGATCCGGTGAGCGACACGTGGACGGCGGCCGCGCCCTTGCCGACACCGAGGGACCACTTGGCCGCCGGCGTGGTCGCCAACCGCATCTATGCGATCGGCGGCCGCGTCGATGGCAGCTACGGGCGCAACCTGGCGGTCAACGAAGAGTATGGCCCGGGAACCGATCGCTGGCGCACGCGTGCGTCTATGCCCACCGCGCGCAGCGGCATCGCCGCCGCCGTGCTTGGCAAAAGCATACTGGTGTTTGGCGGCGAGGCGCCCTCGGGCACCTTCGATCAGACCGAGGCCTATGATGCCCGGACTAACCGCTGGAGCCGGTACATGCCCATGCCGACGGCGCGCCACGGGCTGGGTGCCGCCGCGGTAGGCGGTCGCGTCTTTGTGATCTCAGGCGGCCCGACACCAGGCGGTTCGTTTTCCTCGGCGAACGAGATTTTCATCCCGTAGCCTTGCTGTAAGGGCGTAACGTGCTGTGGACGATTCGGTATAATTGGTACCGCCTGACCGGCGATTAATTTAGCCGGGTCTCGTCCCGGCTAGTACATTCGCCGGTCAGGCGCCACCCTCTTTCCGTCAGAGGCCAGGATGCCTTCTATGATCTCCTGAACCGAGAGTGCATCGCGGAAGCTCGGCATGGTGTGGGGATCGCCGCGCAGAAGCGCATGCAGATTATCCAGCATACGCATGTAACCTTCCTGACGTGGATTATCGAGCTGCGTCAACTCGTTGACCCAATCACCACCGCTGCTCGATTCGAGCCGGTTCCAGTCGTAGAGGCGATAGGACACCTCAGTTCCCCAGATCGTGTACTCGACCCGATCGAGGCCCACACCACCCGTCCCGCCTGCGACCGAGACCGGTATGCGGCCGCAATCGAGATTGGCGAGCACATGGGTCTCGGCGCTGTCCCCGTCATCGGGGTAGCGCACTACGGCATTGCCCAGGGTAATGCGCCCGAAGAGTCGCTGGGCCAGGTAGACATAATGCGACAGCACCTCGCGCACGAACCCGCCTTGATCGCGTTTTGTCAGCCATGTTGCACCAGCCTGCCAGTCACGGGGCCACCGGCAAAAATGCAACCGCACGTCGACGCCCACAATGCGGCCGACCGCTCCCTCATCCAGTGCGTCCTTAATGCGCTCACTGGCGGCCTTGGCCGCGAAGGAGAAATTCACGGCGTTAATTACGCCACTGCTCTCCGCATATGCGACGAGCTTCCGGCTCTGTTCAACGTCGACACCGAGGGGCTTTTCACAGAAAACGGTCTTACCATGTTCGATCGCGGACATGGCATATTGCTTGTGCACAGCGGGCGGGGAGGCGATATATACGACCTCCGCGCGCGGGTCGGTGATCGCATCATCTGCGTCCGCAGCGATGCGCAGGCTAGGATAACTCGCGTGTGTCTGTTCGCAGGCAGATGGATTCGGGTCCCATGCCGCGATAAGATTATAGCCACCATGCGTAGTCATATTGGCCAACATACGCTGCCCCATGACACCGAGGCCGATCAACGCGATATTGAATTGGCTGCCGCTCATTTCTTACTCAATCACCTTAGTGCACATGTTGGTCCGGCCATGCGGACCGAGAAGTCGCGTGCTAGAATAACGAGCACCGATTATCGGTGTTGATTCACCGGCGGGCAAGCGCGATGCCGGCTCATGTGAGCTGAATCTTGGTGCGTGGAAACAGTAGTTCGGTGGTCGATTGGAATGTCTGAGGGAACGATAATCGGTGGGTCGGATTTGATAGAGGTGGTTTCGTATCGGGGCGGACCTGATCACGGCGTCCCGCAGCGATGGTTTTAATGCGTCGTCATGGCGGTACCGCCGTAAATGAATTCACCGTCCAGGGAGAAGATTCCTACAACGGCGTTGGCTTGGGCGATGAAACGGCTGTGGATATAGATCGAGCCGTCGTCCTCGTACTGGTAGAAGTACGGCGGTTGGGCCTGCGCTTCGTAGAAGATCAGCTCGCGCATGCCGTGTTCACCAATCAGGCGCTGTCTGTAGCTTTCCAGGTCGGTCATGTCTACACAATATAGCCCACGACGGAGCAATGGCCAGTAGCGCAGAGGTCAGCGCCGGCTACTGCTCCCAGTTGAGCCTGCATACAAATGATTGATCTTATGGAAGTTTTTCCAGCCTGTCGGCGCGTGCTTGTGTCCGGCTTGTGATGCCAAACCGGTGCCGCTGTGCATCGCTGCGCGGATCAGATATCTATCTCCGGGGGTTCCAAATCGTTGAGCTGTTGCAATAAATTTATCGCGACGGCGACAAAATCACTGTCGGTAATGATGCCACGGAGCTTGCCGTCAGTCACGAGGGGCAAGCAGCCGTACTTGTGCCTTTCGATCTGGAGGGCGACGCTGAGCAGGCTGGTCCCTTCTGCCACCGTGCCGAAACGTCTCGTGTTTGATAAGGCCGATCGGCTCGCGTGCGCTATTCACGATAGGGATATGGCGAATATGTTTCTCCGCCATAAGTTGGATGGCATCCTGGAGAGTGGCATTCTCCGGCAGTGTAGCCAAGTCGATCGTCATGATATCGTCAACGGTAATCACTGGTCGCTCCATATGTTCTCGTGCTTGACGGGGCAGTCGTGCCAGACGGCGTGAGGCCACGTTCGCACAGTTCGAGGAGATACATAGTAATATGATTAATTTAGAAAAGCTCAAGAGCGAATTGAAGGTGCTGTCTTTTGACCTGTATGGCACCGTCGTGGATATGCAAAGCGGCCTGACTGACATGATCAGGCCATTCCTGAGAGATAAAGGTTGGGAGGGGCAACCGGATTCATTCGTTACTTGGTGGCGTCGCACACATTTTGAAAACTCAATGATCGACTCGTTGATTGACCAAGGACATACGACTTATAGAGAGATCGGCCAACGTGCGGTGGCGTACACGTTGGAGCGGGCGGGCATTTCTCATACCCGCGAGGAGGTCCGCTACCTTGTCGCCCAGATCGAGAAACTGCGGCCGTTTCCCGATGTTGTGCCAGCATTAATCGCCCTGCGCAAACGATACAAGATCGCCATACTGTCAAACGGTGATCGTGATATGCTGGAAAATGCGAAGCCCTACCTAGACATTGCATTTAATTGGACGATCTCGGTTGAGGAGGCGGGCTATTTCAAGCCGCAAATCGCGACTTACCGCAGGGCAGCGGAGATCCTGGGCGTCGAACCCGCCGCGATCATGCACGTGGCCAATCATCCGTTTGATTGCGTCGGCGCCAAGGCATTCGGGATGCGGGCGGCGTATGTGGACCGGCGACAGCGGCCGTTCGGCGCGACCACGCATGCCCCGGACCTGGTGGTTCGCGACTTTCGTGATCTGGCCGAAAAGCTAACATGACGTCCGACAGGGGGAGCAACGCCATATAGCTAGTTGCGCAAATCCCTTGGTTTCTCGGCCAGGGCCCAGAAAATGCCTGCCTCGTGGCGTGTGAGGCCCGGTGCTAGAGCGGGCCCGCGGCTTTATATCGCTGCGTGATTGTGTATACCTTATAAAGGTGGTGTACCTAACGGGTGGCTAAGGGGCAATCTTGAGCAAAGCGTTCTCGAAACAAGACTGGTTCATTGGCCTCGTCGTGACGCTGCTATTCTTCCTGCTAGCGGGCACGGATTCGCTGCGTCGCTTGGAGTGGGTGGCATACGATCTGGGCGTTCGCTACTCCAGGGATCGTCCGGCAAACACCAAAGTCGTCGTCATCGCCATTGACGACGCCTCTGTCAAAGCCCTCGGGCCGTGGCCGTGGTCGCGGGCGATCCTCGCCAGCGTGAACAACCGCCTGGGATCTGCCCGTGCAGCGGTGATCGGCTACATGCTGCCTTTTGATTCTCCTCAAAATGAGGGTGGCCTACGCGTCCTGCGCGAGTTGGAGCAGAACCAGCGCAAGGCCCTCGGCAAGAAAGGTCGTACGCTGGTCAAAGAAGCGGTGCGGCGGCTGGACACCGACCGTAGCCTGGCTGCTAGTTTTCGCAGAACCCGCAATGTGGTGTTGGCGGTTTCCTATCGTGCCGGCGACGGCTCTGCCATCGTCAACTTGCCGCCAGCCCTGCAAAAACAGGTCTTGAGTAACGTCAACGGTCAGCCAGTTCAAGGCGCACCCTACCTATCGCAGTTCCTGCAACCGGATCATCCGTTGTCTGTCGAAAAGCTGCATGCGCCGGTTCCAATCATCGCGCGGGCTGCTCACGGCATTGGCCTGGGCATGGGTTCCCCGCAAGTGGACAGTGTTGTACGCGCTGTTCCACTGGTGCTCTCGTATGGCGAACAGTCGCTACCCTCGTTTCCGTTGCTGGTGGTGGCGCGCAGTCTGGGTGTGCCGCGCGCCAACATTCAAGTGGATCCGGAGCGTGGGGTAATGCTTGGTGCGGAGGTGATCGCCACTGACTCGAAATTGCGGGCCTACCCATTTTTCTACGAGTCGAGCGACGACAAACCTCCTTTTCGGGTGTTTTCGTTTGTCGATGTGCGACAGAAAAAAATCTCTACCAGGAATTTCCGTAACAAGATCGTGTTGATCGGCGTGACGGCTTCGCAGTTTTCCGAGTCGCTTGCGACACCTATCGGAGAACCTATGGCACCAGTAATGGTGATAGCTCACACGATATCGAGCCTTCTTAACGGTGATCTTTACCACGCCCAGGCGTTATCTTACTGGGGACGCAACTTCGCCTTCATCGTGGTGGCGCTCTATCTGATGTTTATCCTGCCCGGGTTGCGTGTGAGCACCGGACTGGCATTGACCGGATTATTGCTGGTGGTGCTGCTCAATATAGAATTCGTTCTGATGGTATTGGAGTCCATCTGGGTCCCGTTAATGGTACCCGCTGCAACCTTGATGTTCGGGCATCTGCTGCTTGGCGGTAAACAGTTGGTGCAGGATCGGCTGGATGGCTTCCAGGCCCAGCTGTCGGAGTCCAATCGCATGCTCGGCTTGTCATTTCAATCGCAAGGCCAGCTGGACATGGCTTTCGATAAGTTTCGAAATTGCCCGATGGACAACTCAATAATGGAGCTGCTATACAACCTCGCGCTCGATTTCGAACGCAAGCGTCAGTTCAACAAGGCACGCAGTGTCTACCAGTATCTCGCGGCCCATAACCGAAGGTTCCGCGACGTACAAGAACGCCTGGCCCGCAGCAAAGCAATAGAAGACAATGCCGTACTGAGCGGTGTTAGCACCGGCCTGGCGTCGGGTTCGCTCATACTGGATGAGCAAGGTATGCAGAAACCTATGCTTGGGCGCTATGAGATCCAGGAGGAACTGGCCAAAGGGGGCATGGGCGTCGTTTACATTGGCAAGGATCCGAAACTCAGCCGCGTGCTGGCGATCAAGACGCTCGCGCTTTCTCAGGAGTTTGAAGGAGACAGGCTCATGGAGGTCAAAGAACGTTTCTTCCGGGAAGCAAAAACCGCCGCCCGCCTTAATCACCCCAATATCGTGACCATATACGATGTCGGCGAGGAGCAAGATCTGGCTTACATCGCCATGGACTATATGCAGGGCGAAGATCTTTCGGCTTATTGTGACCCTGATGATCTGTTGCCGGTCGACGAGGTTCTCAACATTATGATACAGGTGGCCGAAGCGTTGGAATATGCGCATACGCAACGTGTCGTGCACCGTGATATAAAGCCCGCGAACATAATCTATGACCGCGAGAACGGGATCGCCAAGGTCACGGATTTCGGCGTGGCCTGTCTGGTCGATGCCAGGACTACCAAGGCCGGTATTGTCCTCGGGACCCCGTCCTACATGTCACCCGAGCAGTTGGCCAGCAAAAAACTGGACATCAGATCAGATTTGTTTTCGCTGGGCGTGACGTTTTATGAGCTGTTGACAGGCCAGCTGCCATTCGAAGATGATTCCATCTCTGGTTTGATCAACAAGATCGCCAACAAGAAACACCGGGATGTGCGAAAGATCCGCCCGGATTTGCCGTCCTGTCTAAGCGACGTCACGAACAAGGCTTTGCGTAAAGACGTGAAGAAGCGTTTCCAGAGCGGGGGCCAGATGGTGGCGTCCTTGCAGGCGTGTCTGGAGAAAATCGGCGCAGGCTCGCGCGGTGGAGAGTGAGCCTTAGGCAGCTATCCGTGTAATCGGCACCAATCTGAACGCTGGCCGCAGTCAGCAAATACTGTCGCATGGGTGCGGCGAGCTCTTTTCGTCTCCAGCGTCCTGCCGCTAGTTGAATAAATCGCCTATACTTAATTTAAGTGCTCAAGGAGCCTTCCTAGGGATTGGGGGATGAGCCCTTTTAATAACACCGACCGTCAGTGGATGATACCGTGTGGCGCATACGCGCGCCTGCGCTGCGGCTATCTCGCTCGCCCCCAACTTTTCCCAGTTATTCGCCGTGACCGCCAGGCGCAGGCTACGTTTTCATTCCCGGTCAAGGATGAGGTACGGTCATGAAAAAGAAAGTTGACGTTAACGATCTGAAGCTTGGTATGTATGTGTACAAGCTGGATCGCCCGTGGCGGGAAACCCCGTTCCTGTTTCAAAGGTTTGAGATCACCAGTGATGAGCAGCTCGCGACCATCAGGGAACACTGCAATTACGTCTACATAGACTCCGATCACGCCAAGCTTGCTGACGCGCAGACGCGCGCATCGCGGTCACCACGGCGCCCACGCGCGGAGGCTGATCAGGATGCGAGACCGAAGCCGGAGCTTCGCGTGGTCATGGAAAAGGCCACAGCCCCCCGCCCTCGGCAGGTCTATGCCGACCGGACTAGTCTCGAGCAAGAGGTCGAGGTCATCAGAGAAACGCACGATCAGGCGATGTCGTTGATCTACACTATCATGGAGGACGTTCATCTGGGAAAGAGTATCGACACTGCAACGGCGAAAAGAGTCGTGGCGAACATGGCAAAGAGCGTACTGCGTAACCCGGATGCCTTAATTTGTTTTACCCACCTGAAGAAGAAAGACGATTACACGGCGCTTCACTGCTTGCGGGTTTCCGTCCTGGCACTTGTCTTCGGTCGTCACCTGGGGTTCGATGAGGAGGGGCTCAATCACCTCGGGATGGGAGCGCTGTTGCACGACATCGGGAAAATGCAGGTTCCGCAAGAGGTTCTGAACAAACCAGGCAAACTGACGGAGCACGAGTTTCGAATCATGAAGGGGCATGTGCCGTTCGGCGTGGGGATCTTAGGGAGAACGAAGGGTATTCCAAGCCGGGCTGTCGAGGTCACGCGTTTGCACCATGAGCGCTACGGTGGGACCGGCTATATAAGCAACCTCAAAGGCGACCAGATCAGCGAGTTCGGTCTGATAGGCGCGATCGTAGACGTATATGACGCCATTACCAGCGACCGGGTCTATCAGCGCGGTATTTCGCCGCTCGATGCGCTGAAAAAGATGTATGAATGGCGGAATCGGGATTTTCACCCGATGCTCGTGGAACAGTTTATCCAGTGCATAGGCATCTTTCCGATTGGCAGCGTTGTCATGCTCAATACCAAGGAAATCGGTGTGGTGAGAACGATGAATCGAACACAGCGCCTCAAACCGCAAGTTGTACTTGTGCTGAAAGCGGATCGCTCGCGTTACGGAGCGTTGCGGGCGGTTGACCTTGCGCAGGAACAGACTCCCACGGGACAGCCGTACGAAATCGCAAAGGTGCTTCCTCCCGGACAGTTCGGGATCCAGCCTGTCGACTATCTGCCGGTTATGGCAAGCGCCTGAACGCACTAAGCTGAATATTTCACCGCGGAGCGCGCGGTGCACGACTCCATTAAATGTATCGCCTACCGGCGAAAATGTATTTTACCGCGTGCCGCGCTTCGCTCTCCGTGCTCTCGCTTGCAAGTCCTGTGGTTGCCTTCCTGCGCTACGCTTTCTCGCTGCGCTTGGAAGACCGGGGCAGGCCTTTCCGGCTCACCCACCCCCGTACGACCGGTCCGTAAACTGCGTGCGTAAAGAATGTTGATGCCGATCACAACCCGAATGAAAGCGTTGTGATTTTTCCCGGGATTGCCTCGGCGAAGTAGTCGCTCGCCTCATCGCCAATTACGGTGTCAGCGTTGCCGAGGGAGCGTCGTTTGTGCTGGCCGCATCGCCCGAACCAGCGTGTCGAGGGCGACGGCATCACCGGGCCCGCCATGGGCAGGCTCGTACGAGACCTTGCGCTGCACCACCTTGGCCTTGATGATCTCGAAGCCAGGCAGGTCCGCGACCACATCTTGCGGGGTGAGTAGCACGGTCGGGTCCTGCGGTCCGCCATGGCCATGCTCGATATTGCTCAGGTCGTGCCCGATGTAGAGGAACGTACCTTTTGCTGCCACGGCATTACTCGCACTTACCATCACTCGGCGGCGTTCCGGTTGCGGGAGGTGTAGATAGCAAACAAGCACCAGATTATAAAATGACGCCCTGGGCTGGTAGTGCGTTACATCGCGCAGGACCCAATCCACATCCACTCCTCGCACTTGCGCCAGCCGCCTGGCCTTATCCAACCCAAGCTTGGAAAAATCCACAGCCGTCACTTGCCAACCCTGCTCTGCAAGCCATACAGCATTGCGACCTTCGCCCGCGCCTAAATCGAGGGCGCGACCGGCCGGCAGACTGCGGGCCTCGGCAACCAGGAACTGATTAGGATCGGCGGACCAGACAAACTCTTTATCCGCGTAACGTTTATTCCATCCATTGCGGTCCATATAATTGACTGTACAAATCGCGCGGCGCGCGGAGCATTAAGTATACAGCGCGGCCGCATCGGTCCGCATGCACAACCGCCCGCACTGCTCATCGCCTGAGTGGGGATGGATTCTTGCTGGGGACCATCGCCTGCCAGGGCAACTCGCGTTATCCCCCGTTCTTATTCGCAGAGTCTGTAATAGATTGGGCGCGAGTATCGGCCGTTAGGTGCGCGCTGCTCGGGCGCTGTGGCCGGACCGATGCATGTGAGCGGTTGGGGTCTTTTACGTGACAAGCGTTACTTTGCTCGTTGCGATTTCGAGCGAGGTGTTTTCGACGGCCGCAACCGGCACGGGTAACCCGAATGAAGCCAAATCGATCGTCGTCGAGCACTGCGTCAAGTGCCACGTGGTACCGGGTTACGGTCCCGATGGGGCCCCGGAGAGTATCGACGCACCATCAAGCAAGTGGATGGCCCGTAATCCAGAGCTCTACCCGGAGCCGCGTTTGAGGCAGTTCTTGCGCCGGCCACACTATCCCATGCGGGGCATTTTCCTTTCGGCCACGGATATTGAAAATACTATTACCGTCATCGAAAGCCGGCGTTAATAACGCCACTGCCTTTCCACTGTTGGAACGCAACGCCGCTGGCAGGACGGAGCCCGAGGGCCGTTCTAGCCGTTGGGCCTTATCATCCACACCAGCGCGTTGGTCCGTCCGGAGGCGTCACGCGCCTGTCCCCGGGCGTCAAGGCGCAGCGAACCAACACCTTGGCGCCTGCAGCCTAACAAGTGCGCGTGTGGGTGCTTACCCTGACACCACGATTCACTCAGATACCAGGAGGTACGCCATGGTGAGCGCATCGCCCACGGACGCCTTGATCGTGGTCAGGGCGGAGGATAAACGGATTGCATTGGTGAACTGCGCCGGCCTGTTTGCGCTTTGGGCGACGCGCTTGGGCTATGACAAAGACGATAAAGGGGAGTTTGTGGTGTATCTGCATCATGCGCTCGACATCCGCGTTTACGAGCTGCACGATGAGCTTGAAAACGATGCCGTGCGCGCAGCGGTAGAGTACACGCTTGAGCATGAGGATGCAGATATCGTGTTCTGCGAGGTGTCGTCTATCCTGGTGGGCGAGCTGGACAAAAGGAGCTGGCACACCAGCGAACACCGGCCCTTCCTTCATAAGGACCGCCTGCATTAACCGCCAACCCGCGGGGCGCGGTCTACGGCTTGCGATGGCTTGCCTGGGCTCGTAGGATTGCAACTGGGCCGGTAGCGGTGGCAGTGGTTGCATGAAACATTCCACGCAGAAGATTGAAGAGCACTACACGCGTGCTGAGTTGGGAGACCTCATTCTCGCCGCCTTGCGCCATGCCGGCAAGAATCTCGAGGCGCTGACGCCGGAGGATCTTGCACCGATTGATGAGTTCCATGTGCGCGGCCGTGAAGCCACTGTGGAGATGGCGGACATGATGGGCCTCGGTCCCGCCACACATGTACTCGACGTCGGCTGCGGGATCGGCGGGCCGTCGCGCCGTCTGGCCTTCGAGTACGGCTGCCGTGTGACGGGCCTGGATCTTACCCACGAGTACTGCCGGGTGGCCGCCATGCTGGCCGAGCGCACGGGGCTTAGTAATCAAATCGACTATCGGCAGGGCGATGCGCTCGATATGCCGTTTGTGGACGCCAGCTTCGACGTCGTCTGGACTCAGCACGCGTCGATGAATATCGCCGATAAGACGGGGCTTTTCAGCGAGGTGCATCGCGTCCTGAAACCCGGCGGCCGACTCGCGATCTACGATATCGTTGCGGGAGGCGGCGGCGAGTTGCACTACCCGGTGCCGTGGGCGCGTGAGCCGTCGATCAGTTTTTTGATGGATGCCGGTGACATGCGAGAGCAGCTACAGAATAGCGGCTTCGATGTGCTGAGCTGGCACGATGGGACCGCGCGGGCGTTAGACTGGTTTCATCGTATGATGGCCCAAACCAAGATTAACGGGCCGCCGCAGCTTGGACTGCACGTGCTTGTCGGTCCGGATGTGGAGGCCATGATTGCAAACGTGATCAAGAACCTGGAGCAGAACCGCATTGCGCTTGTGCAGGCTGTAATGGAGAAAGCACGGTGAGTGCCGCGGCCGGTTGAACCGGAAGATATGATCGAGCGTGGTGACTTGATCGTTGCCTATCTCGTAGACTGAAAGAATTAAATGTTATGGCGTTTTCACTAATGGAGGAACCATGCATCAGTCATCTCGTGTCGCCGTGCGCACAGGCGCACTGAGCATCGACGATGTGCCGCAATTGCTCGTGGGCGCGGGGACAGTTGTCCCGACGTTGCACGGGACGAAGAGGTATATAAATTTCGACAATGCCGCCTCTACACCGACGTTTCGACCCATCATGGAAAGCGTAAATGACTTCCTGCAATGGTACTCGAACGTGCATCGTGGCACCGGCTTTAAATCGCAACTCTCGAGCTGGGCGTACGAAGAATCGCGGGATATCGTGGCCGGGTTTGTCAATGCGGATCTGACCAAGCACGTGGTGCTGTTCACCAAGAACACCACGGAAGCGATCAACAAGCTTTCCCATCGGATAGGGCTGAGTGCGGGAGACGTCGTGCTGACCACGCTAATGGAGCACCATTCGAACGAGCTTCCTTGGCGGCGCGTAGGTCAGGTTGACCATATAGGGCTCGAGGCCGACGGCACCATATCCAAGTCTGACTTTTTCAACAAACTCAAGCAATACGGCTCGCGCGTAAAGCTGGTGGCCATCACCGGTGCCTCGAACGTAACGGGATACATCAACGACATTGATTTTTTCGCCGCCGAAACGCACAAGGCGGGCGCAAAGATCATAGTGGACGGTGCGCAGCTGGTTCCGCATCGCCCGGTCGACATGAAACCGGGTGATCCCGCGTGCTATCTCGACTACCTGGTTTTTTCCGCCCATAAGATGTATGCGCCCTTCGGAGTGGGCGTGATCATCGGTGAGAAGGCGACGTTTCTGCAAGGCGAGCCCGCCGAGGTGGGAGGCCGTGTCGTTGACATTGTGACGCTTGAAGAGGCGTATTGGACCGACCTGCCGGAGAAGGAGGAAGCAGGTACGCCGGACATTGTCGGCGTGGTGGCACTCGGCAAGGCGATTCGGCTGATGCAGGCCATCGGTTGGGACGACATCATCCGGCACGAGTCTGAGCTGACCGCTTATGCGCTGACTGAGTTGAAAAAAATCCCGGAGGTCGTCTTGTATGGTGACACCGATCCAGCCCGTGCTTCCGAGCGACTGGGGGTAATCTCACTCAACATCGGGGACTTGCCGCATGCCCTGAGCGCGGCAATCTTGAGTTATGAGGGAGCAATCGGCGTGCGATCCGGTTGCTTTTGCGCGCATGTCTACGTGAAGAACCTGTTACACGTCGGCGCCGAGGAGGCGAAGAAGGTCGAGCACGAGATCCTGGCGCGTGACCGCTCTCACATCCCGGGAACCGTTCGCATTTCGTTCGGGATTTATAATATCAAAGACGAGGTTGACGAGTTTCTGCTAGTGATCAGAAAGATTGCGGCTGGCGAGTACTCAAAGGACTACGTGCTCAACAAGGAAGCGGGCGAGTACGCTCCGAAAGGTTTCCGGCTGAACTTTGAAGACTATTTTCGCATATAGCGCGCGCGGGCGCGTCAACAGATCTCGCAGTTCCTCGCTCAGGCACAGAGGCAAGCGCTGCGCACCCCGGCGAGACCGCACACAGCTTCAAGACTGAGAGCAGGGGACCGTGACCGCGAGATACCGCCAGATCCTCGAGCAGCTACGACAGTACTTTCCACAACCTGTATCGGACCGGGTGCACGACGTCTACTTCGTTTTCACCGTCCTGCGCGCGCTAGACCAGATCGACGGAATGGAATCGAAGCTCCCGCTGCTCGGTGTCGGGGCGGCTCGACTATGAGCGTGCACTCAAAAGCAAGATCCGTCGCGATCCTTCCACACCCGAGGAGGTATCCGCGGAACTGGTGAAACAGTTCGAGGGATTGCCCGGTTGGGGTCATTCGCGCTCGCTCGAGCCGTCTTTGTAGTGGCCAGGCCTGCGGAAGCGGAACCGGGGCGGCGTCTGTTTGTCAGATAATTAATGTAATGATCAGAATCGCCGCAATCTTGGTTGGAATCTCGGAGCGTCGGGGGCATGCCCGACCCCACGTGGGGCGGTGTGCGCGCGTCGCGGCCGCATTGTTCCTTATCGCTCTGCCGGCTCTGGCTGGCCCAGAATTGCGTGATGGGCAGGCGGCGTACGATCGTGGCGATTACACGACCGCGTTCGCAGAGTTCACACGGGCGGCGGAACAAGGAAACCTCGGAGCCCAGTATCGTTTAGGTCAGATGTACCGCAAGGGGTTGGGCGTGGTGCGCAACGATGATCTGGCCCTTCATTGGATTCGCAGTTCCGCCGAACAAGGATTCTCCGTGGCGGAGGTTTCTCTGGGCACCATGTACTCTCAGGGCGACGGCGTGGCTCGAGATTACGTGCAAGCCTACATCTGGTTCGACGTGGCCGCGAAACAGACGATCGATCCAAGGAAGCGCGCCGAGACACGTAAGTACAGGGACCAAGTCGCGCTATTGATGACCTCCTCACAGATCGCCGAGGCGCGCGGGCGCTCGCGCGAGCTTGCGCTCAAGCTCACCGGTCCACACTGCGACGTGGGTTAGACGGCGGTGCCTTATTTTTAATAGGATGTTTGAAACAGGTCATAGTACAGGGACGCATCGCTGCTGCGTGCGCAAGGACGTGCGGGAGCAGCGCTCCTGATTACTGCCCCACAAGCTCCCACCCTAGCCTAGTACATGGATCGAGCATTTGTTTCTGAGACACGCCGTGAATATCTTGCTGTAGGCTCGGGGCCTGCCTGTGCCGATCAAGCAGGTGGTGGTTCATTGGTAAAAGCTTGCATGATGGCCACCGACGACGAGCAGCCCAGGCGGCTGGCGCCGGCCTTGACCATGGCGAGCGCCGTCGCAAGATCATGGATTCCACCGGCCGCTTTTACGCCTAGGCGATCATCGATCGTGCGCCGCAGGAGCGCAACATCGTTTACCGTCGCACCGCCCGCCGCGAAGCCGGTGGAGGTCTTTACAAAGTCGGCGCCGCCCTGTTCGGCAAGTCGGCACCCGAGCACCTTCTCGCTATCGCTCAGCAGGGCGGTTTCCAGGATCACCTTGACGACGGTGCCCGCCCTTTGCCGCGCCGCTCCGATCACGGCGCGAATGTCTTGCAGCACGACCTGGTCCTTGCTCGATTTCAATGCGCCTACGGGTATCACCATGTCCAGCTCCTGTGCACCGGCAGCGATCGCCTGGCTCGCCTCGAACGCCTTCAGGGTCGAGAGCGTGTCGCCGTGCGGGAAGCCCACAACACTCACCGTCTTGACCCGTGTGTCTGCCAGTTGCTCCACTGCCAGCGCTACCCAGGCGGGGGCGATGCAGACCGCACCGAAGCCGAACTCGCGCGCTTCTGCGCAAAGTTGCACGATCTGCGCCTCGGTGGTCTCGGGCCTCAGTGCCGTATGGTCGATTATCCTGGCGAGCTCCGCTGGAGTCATAACCGCACTGGCGACACCTTATTGAGGGGGGCACGATAAAATTTGACCGTGCTGCGAGTTGTGGATGCAGGCAGAGAAAGGCTCAACTTACCAAGCTATAAGGCAATCGCCTCACATGGACGTTGGGTATTGCTTACAGCTCCAGGGCTTCACGCGCGTCGTCATGCCCGGCTCTTGTACGTGAGGATCT
>Ga0255058_10000701_pt1 | contig 19303 bp, 15 predicted proteins | sample Cases_109_9_MG_FD_188637 | JGI IMG/M metagenome (GOLD analysis project Ga0255058, IMG submission 188637) | Seawater microbial communities from Amundsen Gulf, Northwest Territories, Canada - Cases_109_9 | ecosystem: Environmental > Aquatic > Marine > Gulf | place: Canada: Northwest Territories... | reverse complement strand
ACCTGGACCTGATCGAATCGCCCGCCGGCAATGACCAGCCTACCGCACGGCCCGTGTCCCTCATTACGGGCAAGCCCATAGACATCAAAATGGGTCCCAACTGGGACGACGATCTCAGTGGTACGCCGGACTATGCACGCAACGACCCCAATCTCAAGAATCTGACGCCGGCTGAGCAGGAGGCTATGTTCCAGCTCGAGAAGATGGCCTTTTTCTACCTTCCGCGAATCTGTAATCATTGTCTCAATCCGGCCTGTGTGGCGTCCTGCCCGTCCGGCGCGCTCTACAAACGAGGCGAAGACGGGATCGTGTTGGTAAACCAGGAAGTTTGCCGTGGCTGGCGCATGTGCGTGACCGCTTGTCCTTACAAGAAGACCTATTACAACTGGCACACCGGAAAGTCCGAAAAATGCATTCTCTGTTTTCCACGCATCGAAGCCGGACTGGCTCCTGCGTGCATGCATTCCTGTGTGGGCAGAATACGTTACCTCGGTGTAATTCTGTACGATGCGGACAAGATTCAGGACGTAGCATCGGCCCCGCAGGATGAACTGGTCAATCAGCACATGGATATCATGCTGGATCCGTTCGATCCTGACGTCATCGAGGCTGCCAAGAGCAACGGCGTCGCAGATTCAACGATCAGATCGGCACAGGCTTCTCCGGTTTACAAGTTCGTGAAGAAGTGGGGAATGGCGCTGCCGCTGCATTCAGAATTTCGCACGCTGCCGATGTTGTTCTACGTACCCCCGCTGCTGCCGGTCATGGCGTCTCTGAGTAAAGCCAACAACGCCGAACAAGCAGCAAAGCTTGGCGCCGTGACCAAATTCTGGAACGACGACTGGCTCTACGATACCAGCACCGAGGAGCTGTTTGGCACCATCGATCAGGCACGGTTTCCGTTGCAGTACATGGCTAACCTGTTCAGCGCCGGCGATACGGACATGGTTAAAGCCAGGCTGATGAAATTGATGGCCGTCAGGATCTACCGGCGCCACAAAACTGTCGGAGACGTACCCAAAGAAAAGTCTGACCAGGCACTTGCGGAGGCCGGATTGACCGAGGACATGGCGGAAGACATTTACTATCTTACCGCGCTCGCCAAGTTTGACGATCGCTTTGTCATACCGGCGGCTCATCGTGAACAAGCCATCGAAATGATGGAGTTCACCGGCGATAAGAAGGGCAGTGGCGGTTTTGGATTCAAGGAAGGCAGCGCGCAGAGGGGGTTGTAAGTTGACGCATCGAATTCAGTACCAATTGCTGGCGCCACTGTTCGAGTATCCGCGTGCCGGTTACCCCGACAGGGTCAGAGACATCGGGGATTTTCTGAGTGGACGCTATTCCGATGCTTCTGCAGAGCTTGATCGCTTCATTGAGTTACTTCCCGCTGACGACCTGCAGACCATGCAGGAGTTGTTCACACGGTCTTTCGATGTACAGGCTGCTACTACACTGGATGTCGGATACGTTCTTTTCGGCGACGATTACAAGAGAGGCATGTTGCTGGCGAACCTGAACCGGGAACACCGCAATGCTGGCGTCGATACGGGGACAGAACTGGCCGACTATATTCCTAATCTCCTGCGCCTGATGGCGGTGATCGAGGACGAGGAGGTGTTGCAGGATCTGGCTTACGCTATTCTTGGCCCAGCGCTTCTTGAAATGATCGGGGAATTTTCCACCGAGCGAATTCAGAAGAGAGACATATCTTACCAGAAGCACTACAAGACCCTTATTGAGACTCCTGCTGTCGCCTCCGAAGCAGTCACCCTTTATCAATTTGCCCTGAAATCTTTATATGCAGTCCTGAAACAGGACTTCGCCCTGATCGAAGCCATGCCGTTGCAACGCAGCAGCGAGTTTTTGGCGTCGGTATCCAGGGAGAACGAGATCGAGGAACCTGCGACTGCGCGCTCTTGAGCAAGAGGAAATAAAATGACTTCGCTGGACTATTTCTTTTTTTCTGCCTATCCGTATGTAGCAATCATAGTGTTTCTCGTTGGGGTGATTTACCGGTACAGGGAAACGGGATTCAAGGTTACAAGTTTGTCTGCTCAATTCCTCGAAGGCAACAAGGGTTTCTGGGGTACGGTGCCATTCCATTGGGGCATCCTGATGCTGTTTCTCGGTCACCTGGTTGCATTCCTGTTGCCAAACAGTGTATTGGCCTGGAACAGCGATCCTGTGCGTCTGATTGCTCATGAGGGCCTCAGTTTCACCTTTGCGGTCGCCGTCGTAATCGGACTTGTGGGTCTGATTCTCAGACGCATGCTGCATCCCAGGTTGAGAGTCGTCACAACCCGCATGGATTATTTTGTAGAGTTTGTGCTACTGGCACAGGTACTGCTGGGATGTTGGATAGCATTGGGTTATCGCTGGGGATCTTCCTGGTTTGCCGCCGATCTATCACCTTATCTCTGGTCTATCATAAAGCTCAGTCCGCAACCCGAGGCGGTGGTCGCCATGCCTCTTGTAATCAAGGCGCATATCGTCGGCGCGTTTTCCATACTTCTGATATTCCCGTTCACTCGTCTCGTCCATATCCTGGTTGCCCCATTTCATTACATCTGGCGTCCGTATCAGGTTGTGATCTGGTATTGGGACAAGAAGCGCATCCGTCAGGCCAGTACCGAGTGGTCCAGGGCGCGACCGCGAAATAACTGAGATATCACGCAAACCATGCTCACAGCAGCAGGGGAAAGTAGGGCGTGGAGAAAGTAGCCACCTTCAAATCGCACAAGGCGCTGTTTCTGAATACGACGGCATTTACCGTATGCTTTGCGGTTTGGATGCTGAACGGTGTACTGGTGACTTTTCTGGCATCCAACCAGGTATTTGACTGGGGCCCTGTGGAAATCGGTTGGTTGATCGGTATCCCCGTACTGACGGGTTCGATTTTTCGCCTGCCCGCGGGCATGCTGACGGACAGATTTGGCGGCAAACCCGTTTACGGGTCATTGTTCTTCATATGCGCCGTGCCGATGTATCTGCTTTCCCACGCGGACAGCTTTCTGGAATTTGCCCTTTTTAGTTTTGGTTTCGGCCTGGCCGGCGTAAGTTTTGCCATTGGCATTGCCTATACATCGGTGTGGTATCCGAAAAAAAGTCAAGGAACGGCCTTAGGGATATTCGGCGCGGGAAACGCGGGTGCGGCACTGACCCTGATTTTTGCGCCAACGCTGTTGAATGCGCTTACCGATAATGGCGCCAATATCGAAGGCTGGCGCCAGCTGCCCGTTTATTATGCTGCCATGTTGGTCGTCATGGGCACTCTGTTTTTTATCTTCGCCGACAACAAAAAACGCGTCGGCGAGCGACAAAACATCGCAGCTATGCTGCAGCCATTAAAAGATCTGCGGGTATGGCGTTTCGGTCTTTATTATTTCCTGGTCTTCGGCTGCTTCGTGGCTTTTTCCCAGTGGTTGGTGCCTTATGTTGTCAATGTCTACTATCTGCCACTAGTAACGGCCGGCATCCTGGCGGCCCTGTTCAGTTTTCCTTCCGGGGTCATTCGGGCCGCGGGGGGCTGGATGTCCGACCATTGGGGCGCCCGCGCGATCATGTACTGGGTACTCGGCCTGTCTGTGGCCATCAGCTTCATGCTCATGTTCCCCAAGATGGAGATCTTTTCGCCAGGTGAAGGGATACTCGCCCAGCGCCCGGGTGTGGTGACCGAGGTCACGGACACTCGTATCGTGGTCGATGGTCAGATCTACCCGATAAAGCAAAACAGGTCAAATTTCGAAGATCAGGACGAAAGCAACAAGTTTTTGCCGACCATGAATACCTGGCAGGAAGCAGTGGTAGAAGTAGGCCAGGAGGTCAAGAGACGAGAGCTGCTGGCCAAAGGCATCACGCGGATCTACTCGCAGGCCAATGTATGGGTTTTTGCGGGATTCGTCATTGCACTGGGTAGCGTGTGGGGCATCGGCAAAGCGGCGGTGTACAAGCACATTCCCGACTACTTCCCCGAACAGGTAGGGGTCGTGGGCGGCATGGTAGGCGTGCTCGGGGGTCTCGGCGGTTTCTTCTGCCCGATAATCTTCGGCTACCTGCTGGACTGGACCGGCTTGTGGACCAGCGCCTGGATGTTCATGTTGGTCCTGTCGCTCATCTGTTTTTCCTGGATGCATTGGACGGTCATGAAACTGTCCAGGCTGCCGTCTGGTTTCGAAGCCAAGTTTGCCGGCCTGGTGCGGGCGGGGCCCGCCAATTTCCTGAAACCGCTGATCAGCTGGAATGATGAATTCAGCGTCGGGATTGATGCGATCGACCGCCAGCACACACGTATGTTGGGCTTCATCAACAAAATAGATGAAGTGATTCAGGAAGGTGGAGCCTATGCGCAGTTTGCTCCGATTGTGAATGAGCTCATCGATTACACGAACCGCCATTTCGCGCATGAAGAAAAACTACTGGAAGAAAATCATTGCCCGGACATCGATAGACACAAGAAATCGCACGTTCGCCTGCGCGAAGAACTTTCGCGTTGGCGAGAGAAGGTGGCGGAGGCGAGCACGGAAGATATGAATGAACATATGCTCTTTCTCAGAATATGGTTTCCGGGACATATTCTCAACGTGGACAAGAAAGATGCCGACTATCTAACTTAGGTACTCGGAGGACGAACACGAGATCTGACGGGCGACAACACGAAACCTGTCAAAGAATACAAGAAAACCAGACTAAGCAGGTCAAACGATGAGCAATATAGAAAAGTGGGACGTCGAAGATAACGAATTTTGGGAGTCCACGGGAAAGGCGATAGCGACAAGAAATCTCTGGATATCAATCCCGAGCCTGCTTTGTGGATTCGCGGTGTGGTTGTACTGGGGGATCATTACGGTCCAGATGCTGAATCTCGGCTTCCCTTTTGCGCAGGCTGAACTCTTTACCCTGACGGCCATCGCAGGCTTGACCGGCGCAACCCTCAGAATTCCAAGCACTTTTTTCATCCGTATCGCGGGTGGGCGCAACACCATATTTTTTACAACAGCATTATTGATGCTACCAGCCGTCGGTACCGGATTCGCGTTACAAAGTGCTGATACACCGTTGTGGACATTCCAGCTCCTCGCGCTGTTGTCGGGCTTTGGTGGCGGGAACTTCGCCTCCTCGATGTCAAATATCAGCTTCTTTTTTCCAAAACGGGTGCAGGGTGCGTCGCTGGGGCTCAATGCCGGATTGGGAAATTTTGGCGTGACCACCATGCAGATACTGATTCCATTGGTGATGACATTCGGCATTTTCGGTGGCGACTCAATGACGCTGGTCAATAGCAGCGGGACTCTTTTGGGAAAAATTCCGAGCGGTACTGAAACTTATATCCATAACGCTGGATTCGTCTGGCTGGTTTTCCTGATACCGCTGGCTTTTTTTGGCTGGTTTGGTATGAACAATATCGTGACCGAGGCGGTGACGCCAAATCCGGGAAATCCCGTCTGGAGCATGCTGAAGATTTCGTTGTTGCTGTTGATCGCGTTGCTTACCGCCTCGCTGGGGCTCTATCTGTTGCTTCCCCCGCCTGTGGGCGTGGGTATGCTCAGCAAATGGATTGTCCTGCCGCTGGTCATTGCCGCTACGCTGCTGCTGTTGCGATATCTTACACGAGGTGAGCTGCAGGCCAATCTGAAGCGGCAGTTTCGAATTTTTGAGAACAAACACACCTGGGCCATGACCGTCATCTACACCATGACCTTCGGCTCCTTCATAGGCTATTCCGCCGCATTCCCGCTCGCGATCAAGGTGATATTCGGATATACACACGTCGCCGGGCCCGACGGCATACTGATTCACGACGCCGTCAACCCGAACGGTCCCAGCGCACTGATGTATGCGTGGATGGGACCATTTATCGGCGCGCTGATCCGGCCAGTCGGAGGTTGGATTTCAGACAAAGTAGGGGGAGCGAAAGTTACACAAATCGTTTCCATCGTGATGATTGCGTCTGCCCTCGGTGTGGCTTATTACATGGCGGCTGCTTACCGATCGGCCACCCCCGAGGAAGTTTTCTGGCCGTTTTTCATCTTGTTCATCGTCTTGTTTACAGCGACGGGCGTTGGTAACGGATCGACATTCAGGACCATTGCCGTTGTTTTCAACCAGGAGCAGGCCGGACCGGTCCTCGGGTGGACTTCAGCTGTAGCCGCTTATGGCGCATTCATTATTCCCAAGGTATTCGGCGAACAAATAGGCCTTACGACCCCTGAGTATGCGCTGTATGGTTTCGCAACCTTCTATGGTATCTGTGTCGTGCTCAACTGGTGGTTCTACCTGAGGCCGAATGCCTATGTGAAAAACCCTTGATGGGTTCTCTATCCGGCTGCGTGCGCGTTTGGATGCGGAAACGTATCCGTATCGTCTTCACATTCCCTGTCGTGTCCGGGCGCCAGGCAGCTGAAATCTTTTTCGATCAGTAAGGAAATGGAGCCTGTATCCGAGAGTTTCTGCTCCGAATACAAGGACACTTTATCGGTAGTGGCCCAATCCAGTACTTTTGATTTTGGCAAACTGACAACGAGACTGCCGTTGTCAAAAGTCGCTGTGGAACTATTGTTCTCGGATACGTCCAGACGATAGGTCAGAACCGCATCCGGAAAGTGCGTTTCTTCCACGATGCTGGTGCCTGCCGCAAGCTGCTCGACTTCACCGTGCTTCAGGCGCAAACGAAGCGTATCACCGCGAATTCGAAGCTTCATAAACGAACCTCATGTGACAACCCTGACAAAATACTAGCAAATCAGAGGGCGGCGCTCCTCTCGGCATGTACGTACTGTGTGCGGCCGTCGCATGCGGTGACCGACAGATCAGATCGTCAAACGTCTCGGCTAATACGTATACCGCTGCGTCGGCACCAGGTTTTACAGTAGACAGGCGTGACGGTGATCATCGCATCCTCCGCACATGGACGAACTCGCAAGGGTGGAAGATCTCGACTATGAAGAAAGGTCTTGCCGGACTGTCCAGGGATCTCGCGACTAACACAAATACGCGGATCGTCCTGTTCTGTATCGCGTTGGCAGCCGGTATTTTTGTGATTGACGCCACATCGCTGCCCTTAGGGGTTGCGGCAGGTGTGGCCTATGTTGCTGTGGTTCTGATCTCGCTGTGGCTGCCCCGATGGCAACATTCGTTCATCGTCGCCGGTGGCGTATCCATTCTCACAATACTCGGTTTTCTCCTGTCTGAACCCGCCGGTATTCCATGGATGGTCGTTGCCAATCGACTACTGGCATTGTCCGCAATCTGGCTAACGGCGATCGCCGGTAGTTGGCTTGTCCACAGCAAGCGCAAGAAAGCGGAGGATGCCTTGCGCATGCAGAAGAGTTTCTCGGACACATTATTCGAGACCTCTCCTGCTGTGGTGCTGCTACTCGACCCCAACGGCAGAATCACCGGGATCAATCCCTACCTTGAGCAAGTATCCGGTTACAGCGTCGAAGAGGTGCTTGGCAAGTACTGGTTCGAGGCCTTTAACCAACAAGACGATCAAGCGGCTGATCCTGGATTCTTGCACGAGTTTTCGGGAGAGGCTGCAGACACGCATGCCACCAAAGCGATCATCAGCAAGCATGGCGAGCAGCGCCAGATCGAATGGCGCGGCACGACGCTAAGTGATGCTGCCGGAAAGGTCGTGGGGTACCTGAACGTCGGTCACGACGTTACCGAACGAATAGCGCACAAAACGGCATTACAGAAGGCCGAGCAGGAAGCTGATCGAGCAAGAAATGCCAAGTCGCGCTTTCTGGAAACGACCAGCAATGATCTGCGGCACCATTTGCAGACGCTGAGTCTGCTGAGTGGCGCATTGCGCAAGACGGTCACGGAACCCAAGGTGCAGGAAATGTATGCGCTGCAAGGCGACGCGCTGGCTCATCTGGGCGATCTTCTGAACTCAATCCTGGAACTCTGCGAACTTGAATCGGGCGAGGTCGAACTGAATGTCACGGCAACGCCAATCCAGGAGATATTCCAGATACTGCGGGAGGAGTTCGAATATCAGGCGCAGGCGAAGGGCCTGCAAATACACTTCGAATCGCACGACGAGGTCGCGTATTCGGATCGCTTGTTGCTGACGCGCATCGTCCGGATCCTGGTATCCAACGCCATTCGCTATACGAAGCAGGGTGTCGTCAAGGTTTGTTGCCGGCGCGGACCCGACGGCTTCAAAATCGAAGTCCAGGATTCCGGTATTGGCATTGCACCCGATCAACTGGCCAGAATATTCGACGAGTTCTACCGCATTGAAAATGACCCGGTTGACAGGAATGGCGGTCTGGGTCTGGGCCTCTCGATCGTCGAGCGTAGCGCCAGCCTGTTGGGAACAAAGATGGACGTGGAGTCGGAACTGGGCCAGGGATCGAGATTTTCCCTGGTCGTGCCGGCCGGCAGCGCGAACACTATTCGGTGAACGAGGCTCCAGAGTAGTCGTTGGCTGCAGGAGTCTTGCGAGAGACGGCTATGGACTGTTACGGACTGTCCTGACAGGCGGCGGGCGCTCAGGTTTGCGGGCGACCAGCTGTGCCAGCGCCGCAGGGGGTCCGTCGGGGTCGTTCACGATGCCTTCCCGGTACACGATGATATCCAATCCGGCGGCCGCGTCACGCAGCGCATCGGGAGCCACGCGAAACTTCTGATGCCGCGGCCCGACGACATCGACATCCGTGACGAGATGCTCCTCGACGACGAGGTATCCGCCCGCCTTGAGGACGCCCTTCAAGGTGTCGATCAGTGGCAGGCTGGTATAGCGGACCATGACGGCCAGATCGTAGCGATCGGCTGTAAAGATACCTGCGGGCCGACGCGCGTCATCTGCCAGGTCGGTCTGGACGCACGTGATGGGCAGGCTTTGTGCAGTTGCCGTTTCACTCAGGTGGGCGAGTGCGACCTCTGAGATATCGAGCGCATCGACCTGCCAACCTTGCCGCGCGAGGTAAATGGCGTTGCGCCCTGTGCCACAGGCTACGTCGATGGCCCGTGGATGAGTTTCTGCAAGCTTCAATTTTGGCAGCCATTCCGTCAGCAGCGCGCTTGGACGGGTGCCGCTGGCAGAGCCGCTTTCGCGATATCGCGCATTCCATTTGTCCTGGTCCGCCTGGCTCACCCTGGTATCCGCTGTCACGCGTCCTTAGCCACGTCCTCGACCGGCAAGCCGGCCGCTTTCCATTCGGGATACCCTTCTTCGAGACGCCGTGCCCTGAATCCATTCTGCCTCAATGCGGCAACTGCCTCGAAGGCCAGCACGCAATAGGGTCCCCGGCAGTACGCGATGATCTCCTGGTTTTTCGGCAGGCCCTTGAGGCATTGCTCGATTTCCTCAAGCGGCACGTTAACGGCGCCGGGAATGTGGCCGTTTCCATATTCTTCGCCGGGACGAACGTCAAGCACGGTTACCAGCCCCGCCTTGCTCCGCCGCAACAGTTCTTCCCGCGAGATTGGCTCCAGACTGTCGCGTTCGCCAAAATAACCGGTAACGATGCTGGTCACCTCGCCAATATGCCGTTCACCCGTACGCCGCAGGCTGCCCAGGAGATCGACCACATCATCTCCTGCCACGCGATAAAAAACGTAGAGTCCGTCTTTCCGGGATTCGACCAGACCGACGCGCCGTAGCTGTTGCAGGTGCCGGGACGTATTGGCGATTGTGAGACCCGCCACTTTCGACAGTGCCTCGACGCTGCGCTCACCCTGCGCCAGCAATTCCAGCAACTCGAGTTTGTGTGCGTGACTCAATGCCTTGGCGACCTGTGCAAATTGGTCGAACAAGCGGTATTTGGGGCTTTCGCTTTGCAATATTTTCTCCCTGAATTCGAAATTGTTCAACGGATCGACTGATGGTATTCAAATCGTCCTGACAAAAGTCTCCTCCAGTGCATCGAAGCACGCCTCGCGCGATCAGAAATCATAACGCAATGTCAGGTAGAGGTTATCGTTCCGATCGAACTGGCCGAAAAAGGTGGTTCGCATCTCGCCCCCGAAAAGGTTCGCCCCGAGCGTCGTGGAAAAATTGTCCGAGACCCTGTAGGCCACCTGCGGCTGCAGCAAATAGTCCTGCTCCGCCGGACTGTAGAAGGTAAACAGCGATAATGTCCAGGTCTGATGCCGAAAAAAACGAGTCAGTCTTAACGAGACGATGTCATGAATTTTTTTCTTTGAGACGACGTTATCAGTCAGCGCCTGCTCGTACGCGCCGAAATCCATCATGACCTCGGCGTAATACTGGATACCGAAAGTAAAGTCTTTCGAGAGTTGCCTTTGGTAGCCGATCAGAAAACGGGCCTCTGAATTGGCAATGGCGGGATCGTCACCTGCTTTGTCTTCGCGTGAATCGTAGTAACCTCCTTCGAGGCTCAGTACCCCACCCATCGCCTGTCCCTGTGCGCTAATTCCATAGACCGAAAGTGCCGGAAAGAATTGAGTAATTTGGGTAGGCATGTTGGGGTCATCCGCCTGCTGTGCCGGTGAGCGCCAGTAGCCTCGATACGCATAGGCCGACGCGTCAAAACCCGCGATTCTGCGGTACAGCCTTAGAGCCACTTCCGGATTTCCCACCCCGGTGTCCGGAAGAATCCGACTACGGTCGACGACGTCCGCGAAGTCGTCATGCAGAAAGAAGCGGCCGGGCGTCGGCAGCGTATCGGGCCGGAAGCTGGTTATGACCATCAGTTCGGCGTTCAGTGCGGCAGACGAATAACGCATGCGTGCGCTGTCGACACCGAGCTTGAGATATTCGAGTGGCCGGCCGGCAAAGAACGACACCCAGTCTTTGGGAAAGATATCGTTGATGAACAAGAGATCGCCCACTCCCCAGGTGGCGATCTGCCGACCGAGCCGGAAATCCAGATCGCCTGTCGAATAATCGAGATAGGCCTCGCGCAGATCGAGGTCGAACTTGCCAGACACGGCATCGTGTAATCCATCGAGCATCAATCGGGCCTCTGCCTCGATGGCCTCGGTCCAGAGCGTCAAATCGAGGCGCAGGCGTTCCTCGGCCAGGAGAAATTTGTCTCCCTCAGGGCCTGGGGGAGGTTCGCCGGCGGTGCGGACCGCATAGGTCCCCAAGACGAAACTTTGGAACTCAACACCCCAGCCATTGTCGTCGTCCTGAGACAGAGACGGCGTGGAGAGCAATACCGTCGAGAGCACAAGAAAAGGGGCAACGGGTCGCATGGTCGCTGGCATTGTTGCTGACTACGTACCGACAACAAACAACGGACGTCCGATTACCGAATCCAGGCCCGTGGCGGACGCCGCATGCGGCGCTCGCTAAAGTCGTCATCCTGGAGGCCGAGGTCATAGGATACCGACACCACGGTCACTTCCGTACGGTGCCCGGTTCTAACATTTTCCATCGTGCGCTTCATGATAGTCGGGTAGCTTCGGCGGTCACCACCATCGCCGGCGGCGATATCCTCAATAACGTTGGCGGTGAAGATCCTCTGCAACTGGTCCTGGGCGTCGTAGTATTCCTCCTTGAGCGGAAGGAAGATCTCCTTGTCGATCCATGATACGCGGCGCGTAAAGGCTGCTGCTCTGCGGGGAATGCTTTCAACGACGAAGGCGTCCCGGTCTTCCAGCATTTCTTCACCAAGAACACTATGCGCGTCCTCGGATGTATCGCGGCCGGAAACGTCTTCGTAGCTGAAATCGGAGCCAACGAAACTTGAATATTTGTCCTCGGCGGCGATGCGCCGGATGAGGTCGACGGCAGGAACGTAAATCCAGCGGTCGTCATCGCGCTCGGGGTATTTCCATATCATAAAGGTCATGCGTCGCACGTCACCCGGCTCGTGAAAGTACATGAAATATTTTTGCTGTCCGGTACTCTCCTGGTTTCTGCGTAGCATGGTCAGGACCCGCTGGCGCGTGTTGCCCTTCCGGTCGATCAGTTCCATCGTCAGCCTGCCCTTGGCGTCCTCGCCGGCGAAATGGTAAGCGCGCTGAGAGCGCTCCATGATCTCATCGGCGCTGGCAAAACTACCGGTGGACTGCGCCAGTGCGCCGACCGAAACAAACATTGCAGCCCAGCAGAAAGTTAAGGTCACGATCGAGGGCACAGAATTTTCTTTCATATCGTGTTTCCTGGAATGATGCGGGCGCCGACAAAGCGCAGTGCACCGGGCAGCATGAAGAGCGTCGCCAGCGTGCAGAACAGCATCAGCGAGGCGAAGAAAAAACCCACCGTAATGTAAGGGCTCAAGGTCGAGAGCGTAAGTGGCAGGAAGCCAATTGTAATGATGATGGAATTTCGTGCGATGGCGCGACCCGGCTCGCCGAACATGTAACGGTTCGTGAGTTCGACATCCCGTGATTCGATTACATGCGCCTTGAAGCGTTGCAGGAAGTGAATAGCAAAGTCGATGCCGAGCCCCAGGGTCAGCGCCGCACAGACGGCAATCGGCATGTTGTAATCCATACCAAGCCAACCGACCAGACCGTAGGTGAGGGCGATTGATCCGGACAGCGGCACCATTGCGAGCGCACCGAAGGTGAGCGAGCGAAATTGAAGCAGCATCAGCAGGAACACCACAATGAAACTGCCCAGCACCGCCTTCAGCATGCCGGTTACCATCAGGTCCTGCCAGACCTTATTGATATAAGTCAGACCCGACAGGCGCAGCGAAAGCCCTGCGGGTGGTGCATTCGCCTGTACGAATGCGTCGAGACGGCGTTCCACGTCCTGCATTTGCCGGTTGTCGCCACCCTTCATCTGAATCCAGATATTGGCCTGGCGTTCCTGGCGGTCGATGAAGTTGTCGAGGTCGTTGGGGTCGCCCGACGACTGGAACAGGAACAGGAACTGGCCAACGGCCTCGCTACTCTCTGGTGTCGTGTCGTAGGCCGGATCATTGTCGTGCAGCACCAGATTGATGCGCTTGACGATGTCAGCCACCGATGATGTCTTGCCGATGAGCGGGTCGGCCTCCAGAGTTTTTTGCAGGCGATCAATGTAAGCGACGACCTCAGGCCGTTTGATAGCCTCGGCCTCCTGCGCGTCGATAACGAGATAGGCCATATAGGTGCCGCCGAACAGGTCGTTCATGACGGTATCCGCCTGGCGCAAAGGATGGCTTTCCTTGAACCACTTCACGGGATTGTCGTTGACTTCGATTTGCCACAGTCCGGCGATGCCGAAAGCGAAAGCCACGAATCCGAGAATCATCACCGTTCGGGCACGGGAGAAGGCGATGCCGCCAAGCGAACCGAGCAGGCGATAAAGGGGACCCGAACGTGCATCACCCTCCCGGAACAGACGGAGCTTGAGCTTTTCGTCATTCATCAGGCTGATCACGGCGGGCACGATGGTCAGTGCCAGCAGCCACGCAGCGATGATCCCGAAGGCGACGAACAGGCCGAAAATGCGTACCGGCGGTATGTCGGCCAGCGCCAGCGATGCAAAACCTACGCCCGAAGTCAGCGAGGTATAGAACATCGGCTTGTAGAGCGGCCGCATAGCCTCGATAAGTGCACGGCGCTTGTCGCCGAGAACGCGGTAGCGATCGAAAAACTCGCTCAGGATGTGGATATCATCGAGGATAGCGATCGGCATCAGAAACACCGGGATCATCGAACTCATGATGTGGACGGTAAAGCCCATGCCAATGAGCGCCCCCATAGCCCAGAGTACCGAGAACATCGCTGTAATAGCGACAGGAATCAGAAAAGCGGCTTGCCGGAACATCAGATAGACGATGATCAGAATCACCATGAAGGCCAGCGGTGCGACGATGGCCATCTGCATGAACATTTGAAATCCGAAGGTATCCTCAGACACCGGAAGGCCGGCCAAATGAACCTGTTGCCCGGGCGCAAGCTCACGTGCAAGGATGCCCTCGATCTCACCGGCAATGCGATAGCTCATGTCCTTTTGCTCGATGGGTACATAGAGTGCTATGGCCGTACCATCTTCGGACGCTATCTTTTCTTGAAGAAACGGGTTCTCGGCAATATCCTGGCGCAACAGTGCTATGTCCGCCGCAGTCTCCGGCACTTCACGCAGAACGGGACGGATATCGAGCAGCCCACCTGCAGATTTTACGTTGTTCGTGGTTGAGGGGCTGATCACGTCCTCGATGATGACACCGTCGATCTTGAGGATTTCCGACGTGGCCCGCACGATCCCTGCAAGAGATTCGGGCCGGAATACATCCACTTCATCCACAATGCCGACGACGATCAGGTCGTGGATACCGAACGCCTCCTTGGTCTGGTTATAGAAGGTGCGATCAGCCTGATCAGCCTCGAGCATGTTCTCGGGATCAGCGTCAATCGTAACGCTCGGAAACTGGAGACCGAACAATAATGTTATGAGGGTCATCAGGCCAAGGACGGTCTTCGGCCGGTCGATGGAGAATAGCGTGAGTTTTTCGAACATGTGGATCTCTCTTGAATGCCTGCGTCTTGTCCGGGCCCCGAGTCCTTATGCCGCGCCGTTACTCACCAAACCCATTTCGGACTTCTGTTGGAGCCGCGCCGAAGTTTCCACAGGTAATAGTCAGCGAAGAAGCGTTTGGCCCAGAGCCAGCGCTTACCGCTACTGAATCGGGAGATGTTGCGCGGCGGACGGACGGGATCGGCGACGATATGCGCGCCCTCAGTGCCCATGTCCATGATGCATTCGGCCATCAGCTCGTGGCTCGTCTTTTCCGTACCCAGAATGTCGGCTGCAATGTTTTTCGCAGCGATTCGCGCCATCTGCTCCGTCATATGGCCGGTCTTCGGGAAATTCACCGGCACCTGAGTTTCTTCCACCGGCGGCAGGGCGACGGCGACGCCGACGGCATAAATCCTGTTGAAATCTTTGTGACGGTAATGCGCATCGACCGGAATAAAACCCTTGGGGTTACCAAGGCCGGGCGCTTCCGCGACGGCCTTGACGCCGGCAAGCGGTGGAATGACGAGCGATAAGTTGGACTCGAAAACCGAGCCGTCAGCGGTTTCAACCGAATCCCCGGTTATCTTCGTTATGGCGGCCGACGTATGGTAGCGAGTGTCGCGATCTTCAAGCTCGGCCTCCAGGAACTGCCGAATCCTGCCGAAGCCGCCGACCCCGAAATGGCCAAGGAATGGCTCGGGCGTAATGAATGTCATCGGTGCCTTGTGGCACAGCTTGCGTTTTTTCAACGCGTGGTGGGCCTCGAACAGAAATTCGTAGGCTGGTCCGAGGCAGCTCGCCCCCGGCGCACAGCCAATGACCATCGGGCCCGGGTCTTCGAGGAAGGTGGACCAGGCATCACGTGCTTCTTCGGCCTCGGCCGGCGACATCAGCGAATGCCCGGGCCCGTCGAAAGGGCCGAGGCCTGGCACTGCTTCATTGGCGCTGCGATGGCCGGTGGCGATGACCAGATAGTCAAAGTCGATTGTTTCGGTTTCCGTGTAAACCTGCCTTGCTTTGGCATCGATCCTGTCAACCGCCGCCTCAACAAAATCAATGCGCTTTGAATTGAGCGGGCCCTCAAGCTCGAATGAAATGTCGTCCATCGTCTTCGACCCCATGGCGACCCACGGAAGCGATGGAATGAAGATGAAGCGACCTTCCTTCGAGATGATGGTAATTTTGTGATTCTTGTGTGGCAGAAGCCGTCGCAGATCGTAGGCCACATTCAGGCCTCCGAATGAGCCGCCGACGATTACAATGTGCATGCTGATCCACTCCTCTCGAGCGCTATAGCTTTTCGATCAGAAAACCAGGACCTGGTCGGCCGTGAGTGTGAACTTGGCCAGCTGCGGCATGGTGCCGCGTGTTGTGCCGGCTATCAGTTCGCTTTCCTCAATGCCGCGCGCATCCATACAGGTGCCGCAGAGCACGACTTCAGCGTGGCCGGTGATGCCTCTGATCATTTGCTCCAGACTGTAATAACCGTCAGGTGTCTTCTGTCCTGCCTTGGCGCAGACCACTGCGTCGGCCATCAGGAATACAGTGATTTCCGGTTTTTCCTCCATCTTCTGGAGTGCCAGAGCAAGCCGCATGGCGTTGAAGCAGCGTTCAGTCCCGTAAGGTGGATCGTTGATGATGAAAAGGAATTTCATGGCGTGCTCCTGTTCCGGGGAGAGGCTCGTTTGGCTCAGGTGGTCGCGGTATAGGGCTAGGGGTTAGTATTCGTTTATTCAACAGAATACAGGAACATTAACACCGGTAGCGAAAATGTCAAGGTTCAGCTTGTTGCCGAGTCGAGCGCTGGCGCGGTGACCGGTCGGTGGGGAATCACAAGATAGTTTGGAATTACGGCGTCAAGCAGCAATTCGCCACCCACACGGCCCGAAGCGAGCATACAATCAAAGTAGTTCTACTCGAGTGACACGCGCTCACAACGGATTCCCGGAAACATGTTTGAACAACTCGGCACGATTCACCCCCTGATGCCGTCCGGCGCTGGCCTGCTGATGCTGCTGGCGGGCGCGGTCATCATAGACTTGATCGTCAAGCGCGTTCTGGTAGGCACTGTCCGTGCGGTCGCCAGACGATCCAGCATCACCTGGGACGATGCGCTGGTCACATACAACGTCTTCGGTCGTCTTGCGCAGGTCGTGCCGGCGCTGATTGTTTTCGTTGGCGTGCCGTTCGTCCCTGGTCTGCCGGAAGGCGCGGCACAGCTCATACGTAACGTTGCGATGGGCTACATGTTGTTGATGTTGACGCTGACGCTGACCGCGATGCTCAGCGCGGCCAACATGATCTACGCGGTCTTGCCGGTTGCAAAGGAACGTCCGCTGAAGGGCTTCGTGCAAGTTGTGCAGATCGCCGTCTGGATTTTCGGCGGCGTGCTGATCATAGCCGCGGTGCTGGACCGCTCACCGCTACTGCTACTCAGCGGATTCGGCGCGATGACCGCCATCTTGCTGCTGGTGTTCAAGGACACCATCCTGTCACTGGTCGCCAGCGTGCAGCTGACCGCGCAGGACATGGTGCGCGTGGGTGACTGGATCGAAATGCCGCAGTTTGGCGCGGACGGCGACGTGGTCGATGTGCAGCTCCACACCGTCAAAGTGCAGAACTGGGACAAGACGATTACCACGATCCCGACGCACCGATTGATCACGGACTCGTTCAAGAACTGGCGCGGCATGTCGCAGTCGGGCGCCCGGCGGATCAAGCGAGCCATTTCAATCGACGTGTCGTCGATCCGCTTTCAGACGCAGGACGAAGTTGATCATTTCACGCGTTTCGCGTTACTGCAGGACTACATCGAGGTCAAGGAACAGGAGCTGGCCGACTATAATTCGGGACTCGCGACCGAGGTGCACGCGGAAGTGAACAAACGGCGGCTGACGAACATCGGCACGTTTCGCGCGTATGCAGTCAATTACCTGAAGCATCATCCGAGAATCGACAAAGACATGACGCTGATCGTTCGTCAGCTGTCCGCGGGGCCCGACGGATTGCCGTTGGAGATTTACTGCTTCACGAACACGACCGAATGGGCTGTCTACGAAGACATCCAATCGGACATCTTCGATCACCTGTTGGCTATCGTGCCGGAATTCGGGCTGCGCCTGTTCCAGAAACCAGCGGGCTCGGATCTGGCGAACCTCAAATAAGAGGGTAAGGCCTCATCCGTTAAGGATCGATGCGTCTGCCTTTGCCTGTAGTTTGCGTGTTGCCATCAGGATCGGCGTCTTGCCGCGAACTCCGCAATGGCGATCAAGGCTTCTTTGAAGTTCGATTCGGGGATTCCAGACAGAGCGTCAATGGCCACATCGGCGGCCTCCTGAGCGCGCGCCGCCGTGTACCGGAGTGCTCCGGTGGACTCGATGACCGCCTGTATATCCTGCATGCTGGCGAGGCCCCCGTCTTCAATGGCGGCGCGGATCATCTTGCGCTCGGCCTCGCTGCCTTTCTCCATGGCATATATAAGGGGGAGGGTGGCCTTGCCTTCTGCCAGGTCGTCGCCCAGGTTTTTGCCGAGCTCGTCGGCCGATGCCCCATAATCGAGCGCATCGTCAATAAGCTGAAACGCGGTACCGAGGTTCTGGCCATAGCAGATCATGGCTGCTGCGTCGCCGGGGTCCCGATCCGCCAGCAGGGCAGCAATTTGCGCCCCGGCCTCGAACAGGCGTGCCGTCTTGCGATAAATGACCTGGCGGTAGTTACTCTCCGTGATGTCCGGGTCATGCACATTCATGAGTTGCATGACTTCGCCGGCAGCGATGGTGTTGGTCGCATCCGCGAGAATACGCATGACCGGCATGCGGCCAACTTCCACCATCATCTGGAAGGCCCGCGAATACAGGAAATCACCGACCAGCACGCTGGCCTGGTTGCCGAACACGGTATTGGCGGTGTCGCGACCACGCCTTCGAGCGGAAGAATCCACGACATCGTCATGTAGCAAGGTCGCCGTATGAATGAACTCAACAATTGCCGCGGCATGAATATGGTGGTTGCCGTCATAGCCGAGCGCCCGGGCGGCAAGTAGCACGATAAGCGGGCGCAGGCGCTTGCCGCCGCTGGTCACGATGTATTCGGATACCTGGGAGACGAGGGCAACATCACTCCGCAGACTCTTGCGAATGAGCTCATCGACGGCCTCTATGTCATCGCGGGCCAGCGCTTTCACGTCGTCAAAAGTGAGGGAAATTGTTGTGTTTTCGGCGAGTTGCATCGGAGCAGGCATAATGCCTGAATTGCCGCGGATTGGCGACACAACAGGTGCCGAATTGTTGCGTTGCAGGCATTTGCAAGCTATTGAAATAAAGTAGTATTTTTCGCCGGCTTTCGTTGACCCGAAGGCGGCGAATCTATAAAATTCCGGCTCCTTTGTGGCGGCAGGCTCTTGAAACGCCGATTTCCGGCTGGTTAACGCCCAAAAATCTCTTGATTCTTAGCAAGTTGCGACGCTGCGGCTTGCACAGTGGAGTGACATACGATGTACGCGGTTTTTCGCTCTGGCGGTAAACAATACCGGGCCAGCAAAGGCGAACGCCTCCGGCTTGAAAAGCTGGACGCCGATGAAGGTGCCAGTGTCAATTTTGACCAGGTCCTCCTGATCGGTGAGGGCAGCAATGTGAAGGTTGGCAGCCCGCTGCTGGCTGGCAGCACTGTGAGCGCCAAGGTGTTGTGCCAGGGTAAGAGTAAGAAGGTCAGTGTGGTCAAATTCCGGCGGCGCAAGAACTACCTCCGCCAACACACGCACCGGCAGTTTTTCACGGAAGTGGAGATCACCGATATTAAAGCTGCTGCGGGCGGCAAGGCCGCGGACAAGGCAGAAGCGCCGAAGAAAGCCGAAGCCGAGAAGCCGGTGGTGAAAAAGGCGACGGCAAAGAAAGCAGCAACAAGGAAGCCCGCTGCGAAGAAAGCTAC
>Ga0255058_10000700_pt1 | contig 19304 bp, 18 predicted proteins | sample Cases_109_9_MG_FD_188637 | JGI IMG/M metagenome (GOLD analysis project Ga0255058, IMG submission 188637) | Seawater microbial communities from Amundsen Gulf, Northwest Territories, Canada - Cases_109_9 | ecosystem: Environmental > Aquatic > Marine > Gulf | place: Canada: Northwest Territories... | reverse complement strand
GTGCTGGTACTCGGCGAAGTCGGCCAGGGTGCACAACGCTGGCTCGATCTGGGCATCCGTTTTCAGCCATCGGAAATCATGAAGCTTGCGGTGCCCATGGTCGCCGCCTGGTTCCTGCATGACAAGCAATTACCGCCGAAGATTGGACTGCTGCTGGTGGTTGCCATCCTGGTCCTGGTGCCAACCATACTGATCGGCAGCCAGCCGGATCTGGGTACTGCGTTGCTGGTGGCCGCCGCCGGCATCACGGTGGTCATTCTCGCCGGCATGTCGATGCGACTTATCGCCCTGCTCGGCCTCTTGTCGTTGCCCAGCGCCTATGTGCTCTGGAACTACTTCATGCAGGACTATCAAAAGCAGCGAGTGCTGACCCTGCTTGACCCGGACTCCGACCCACTCGGGGCGGGCTACAACATCATTCAGTCAAAAATCGCCATGGGCTCCGGCGGCCTGTTCGGCAAGGGCTGGATGAACGGCAGCCAGGCCCAGCTGGAATTCCTGCCAGAACGGGACACGGACTTTATATTTGCCGTCATGGGAGAAGAGCTTGGCCTGCTCGGCGTACTGAGTCTGCTCGGGCTGTACATGTTCGTCGTCGGCCGCGGACTCTATATTGCCATCGAGGCCGGGGATTCTTTCTCACGTTTGCTTGCGGGCAGTATCAGCCTCACTTTTTTTGTCTATGTGTTTGTGAATACAGCGATGGTGACCGGTCTTGTGCCTGTGGTCGGAATTCCTTTGCCACTGGTTAGTTTCGGCGGCACGTCCATGGTGACCATCATGGCCGGATTCGGTATTCTCATGTCCATCCAGACGCACCGGAAGTTGTTGCCACACTGATGAAAATCTCCACGGCCCTGCGGATCGTATCGTTGCTGTTACTGACCTGCGGTCAGTCAACCCTGGCCATCGATATTGAGCGAGACGACGTCAGCCGCTTCATCGACTCCATGGTCAAGGAGCACGAATACGATCGTGCGGCGCTCGAATCGGTTCTCTTGCAGGCGAAAACCCAGGAATCCATCCTCGAGGCCATCAGCAAACCGGCGGAGCGTACCAAGGAATGGCATGAATACCGGGCCATTTTCCTGACGGAGGAACGGGTCAAAGCTGGCGCCGATTTTTGGCGTGAGCACCGGCAGGAACTACAACGCATCAGCGACGACACCGGTGTCTCCTGCGAAATTCTGGTCGGGATTATCGGCGTAGAAACCTATTTTGGCCGGATCACCGGCAGTTACCGGGTCCTGGATGCACTCGCAACACTGGCGTTCGACTATCCGCCGCGAGTAAAATTCTTTCGTCGCGAACTGCAAGAATTCCTGTTACTGGTGCGCGAAGAAGGCATGAATGCGACGGATGCCACTGGTTCTTACGCCGGCGCCATGGGTGCACCACAGTTTATGCCATCCAGTTATCGTGCTTACGCGGTCGACTCCAGCGACGACGGTAAACGAGACATCTGGGCCGACTGGCAAGATGTCATCGGCAGCATCGCCAATTATTTCGTCAGGCATGGCTGGCGGCCGGACGACGAAATTGTCGCGCAGGCGATTCTCAGTCGCCCTTGGCAAAACGAGCCGCCGGAAAACGTTCTGCGGCCAGAGGAAACGGTGCAATCACTCAGCACGCAGGGTGTCATGTTCGCCACCGAATTGCCGGGCGACCACAAGACCCAGCTGCTGACATTGGAAGGTGCCGACGGCGAAGAATACTGGGTTGGCTTCCATAACTTCTTTGTCATTACGCGTTACAACCGCAGCGTGATGTACGCCTTGGCCGTGCACCAGCTCGGCCAGGAAATTGCGTACGAGGTAAGCCGTGGCGAGTCCTGAACACTCGGCGCTCTTGATCTCCCTGATCCTTCTGTCACTGCTGTCTGCTTGCGGCGGCCGAGGCGCCCGTGACAGCGCACCCGGCAGCAATTCCGTTCCCGGCGGCGTGCCGCCGGACGCGGTACCGCGCAATGAACCGACGAGCAAATACGGCAACGGACCGATCTACGAAGTTTTGGGGGTCAGCTACCAGGTGCTGGCCTCGAGCAACGGTTACCAGGAAAGAGGTGTGGCGTCGTGGTACGGGCAAAAGTTTCACGGCCAACCGACATCCAGCCGGGAACCGTACAACATGTACGCGATGACTGCGGCACACAGGACATTGCCGTTACCAACCTACGTCCAGGTCAGAAATTTGCGCAATAACAAAGTTGTCGTCGTGCGCGTGAATGACCGTGGGCCGTTCGTTGACAATCGCATCATCGATCTCTCCTATTCGGCGGCGCTCAAACTGGACATGATCAAAGACGGCACGAGCCTGGTCGAAGTGACTGCATTGAGCGTTGACGATCCACCGCGGTATGCGCGGCAAGGCGCCAGCGAACAAACCACGGACGCGAGCGTATTTGTCCAGGTTGGCGCTTTTGGCGACGCCGATAACGCACGCCGCCGCTTTGCCCTGCTGCGTGACGGCGGGATCGGAAAAGCTTTCGTGCATGAGGACCACAGCAGCCAGCAAACGCTTTATCGCGTCAGAATAGGGCCCATTGCAAATGTGAACCAGTATGATTCGCTGGTTGTTGAGCTTACGCGGCTCGGCATATTCGACCCGCACCTCGTTACCGAATAAGCGCTATCCGAAATTCCTGAATTCTGCAGGGTATCGTCACCCTTCGCTCAGGGCCTTGCGGCAGCAGCGGGCCGCGATGGCTGGGCGACCTTTTTCTTCGCAGACGCTACAATGTGCGCCTTTGACTGATCAGCGCTTGGGTATCATGCAGTTTAAACAACAAATCTCCTTGATTTTAATCTCATTTTTAATTCTGCTGGCTTTGTCGGCCGGCGCCGCCCCGAACCTGCCCGTGCCGGCGCCGCCGATCATCGGTGCCAAAAGTTATCTGCTCATCGACGGCCAGAGCGGCCATGAACTCGCATCCCTGGAACCTGACAAGCGTCTTGGTCCCGCCAGCCTGACCAAGCTGATGACGGCCTATGCCATGTTCAAAGCGTTGGATGCCGGTAGTTTGGCACTGGCCGACGAGGTGACGATCAGCGAAAAGGCCTGGCACACGCCAGGCTCGCGCATGTTCATCGAGGTTGCCAGCAAGGTGAGTATTCAAGACCTGTTGCTGGGCATGATCGTACAATCGGGTAACGATGCCAGTGTTGCATTGGCCGAGCACGTGGCCGGGACAGAGTCCGTGTTCGCCGAAATGATGAACCAGTATGCGGCCGAACTCGGCATGCACTCGAGCAGCTTTCGCAATGCGACCGGACTGCCGGATGACAACCACTATTCCACGGCACGCGATCTGGCGACACTTGCACGAGCGATAATTAATGAGTTCCCCGAGTACTACCGGTGGTACTCAGTCAAGAAGTACAAGTACAACGACATCGAGCAACCAAATCGCAACTCGCTGTTGTGGCGGGATGACAGCGTTGACGGCATGAAAACCGGCCACACGGATGACGCGGGCTACTGCCTGATTTCCTCGGCGCTACGAGACGGTATGCGCATCGTGTCAGTTGTACTCGGAACCTCGAGCGCCAAAGCCCGTGTGGATGGCAGCCAGGCCCTGTTGAACTACGGCTTCCGTTTTTTTGAAACGCGACTTTTGTACCGGGCCGGTGAAACGGTAGCCCAGGCAAAAATCTGGAAGGCGACGAATGAATTCACGCCGCTCGGGCTGCCCGACGATCTCTTCGTTACCATTCCTCGCGGAACGTTTGACGACGTTGAGTCAACATTGAATATGCCGGCGCTGCTGCTGGCACCGGTTGCAAAGGGTCAGCCACTGGCTGACCTGCAGGTCAGCCTCAACGGCACTGAAGTCCTGAACAAACCCTTACGGGCGCTGCACGATAACCCCAGCGGCTCTTTTTGGCAGCGCACGCGAGATGGCGTAATGCTGTGGTTCGAATGAGGCTCGGCATAGCTGCATCATGGGCGAAAACAAAACACAATCAGTACTCGAATTTCCCTGTAACTTCCCCATCAAAGTGATGGGACGCAGCAAACCGGGCTTTAAGCAGCTGGCAGTGCAACTCGTTGCGCAGCACGCGGGCAAAATCGACGCGGATGCTGTCCGCACTGCGCCAAGCCGTAATGGCAACTTCACCGCGCTTACGATCACGATTGTTGCAACCAGCCGGGAACAGCTGGACAAAATCTACCAGGATCTTACTGAACACGAAGAAGTGCTGATGGCATTATGACTGCCCGGGTACAGCACCGCTCCTGTGACGACATCATCGTGATTCGCTCTCTGGGACGACAGGATTATGAACCGCTGTGGCGCTCCATGCAGACATTCACGGATGAGCGCGCTGCGCACACGCCTGACGAAATCTGGTTTACCGAACACCCACCGGTCTTTACGCTCGGCCTGAACGCCGACCGCGAACATCTGCTGGCGCCGGGCGATATCCCGGTCGTGCAGATTGACCGTGGCGGCCAGGTGACCTATCACGGACCCGGTCAACTCATGATCTATCCGCTGATTGACCTCCGGCGCGCCGGGATCGGCGTGCGCGATATGGTGACCGCGCTGGAGCAGTCCATCGTCGATCTGGCAGCAGAGTTTTCAATCGCAGCTGCCAGCCGGGCCGATGCGCCGGGCGTATACGTGCAGGGTCGGAAAATCGCGAGCGTAGGTCTGCGTGTGCGTCGGGGCGCCACCTATCATGGCATGGCCCTGAATCTTGATGTCGACCTCGAACCCTTTTCCCGTATCAATCCCTGCGGATTCAGCGACCTGGAAGTAACGAAACTCAAGAGCCTCGGTATTGCCGAAACCATGCAACAGATTCAGGCTCGGGTGCAGAAACACCTGCTGCGCCATCTGCGATTGCAAGACCGGGAAATCGTAGCCGCACTTTAGGAGCCAGCATTGCTGGCGACCCGATGGTGAAATTCGCGATGGCGCTGGGGTTGAGACGTCGCCAGCAATGCTGGCGCCTACAGGCCAAATCGCTCGTTGACAGATTTCAGTCTTTGCGGCGTGCCGACGTCCTCCCACACGCCTTCATACAGAGTTCCAGCCAGTTGTTCCTTATCCGCCGCCTGCCGCAGCATTGGGGCCAGCGGGTATCGGCCGGCAGCCGCGCCTGCAAAAAAAGCCGGCGCATAGCAGGCGATGCCGCTGAATGTATACGACGGTTCGCCGGTGTTCCTGACCTTACCGTCTACCAGGGCGAAGTCATCCCTGGCCTTGTAAGGTGGCGTCGGCACCAACACCAGATTTGCCAGGTGGCCGCAACCCAGATCGGCCGGTGGGACCTGGAAGTCCGTGTATACGTCTGCGTTCACGACCCAGAACGGTTGCCGGCCGAGTAACGGCAGAGCGCGCTGAATGCCACCGCCGGTTTCCAGTACCCGTTCGTATTCGGGGCTGTAGACAACCTGCAATCCGAACTCGCTGCCGCAACCGATTTGTTCGACAATCTGTTCTCCGTGCCAGCCGAGATTGATCACGACCGTAGTTACACCAGCGTTTGCAAGCATACGCAAATGGCGCTCCAGTAAACTGACGCCGGCTACTTCGACCAGCGATTTCGGCCTGTTGTCGGTCACTGGCCGCAAGCGTTCGCCACGCCCCGCGGCGAGAATCATGGCGATCATCCTGACTGCTCTCTTAGCAGGACCGGCAGGCAATGCTCCCGGATGAGCCTGGCAAGAAACAACAACTGCGGATATCGCGGCGCTATCTCCTGGATGTAGTTCAGCGTACGCGGTATGTCATACATGTATGACGTTTTACCGTCACGATGATTCAGTCGCGCGAAGATGCCGGATGCCTTCAGTTGCCGTTGCACGCCCATCAGCTCGAAATGTCGCATAAACCGGCCGGGATTCGCCAGCGCCTTGACATCGTCGGCCAACAACTCATAAAACTGCATCGCCCACGCCCTGACCCGTTCAGCGGGCCAGCGGATATAACAATCCTTGAGCAGCGACACCAGGTCATAGGTAAACGGACCTTCGAGCGCATCCTGGAAATCCAGGATGCCGGGGGGTTCACCAGTCGATAGCATCAGGTTTCGCGAATGGTAGTCTCGGTGTACAAATACCTGGTGTTGCCGCAGCGCATTATCTGTCAGGAATTCACAGGTCTCACGCCATTTCTCAAGTTCGCTTTCGTCGAAGGACAGGCCGAGATGCCGTTCACAAAGCCACTCCTTGAACAGATTCATTTCGAATAACAGGACCCCGGCATCATACGGCGGCAGCTCACGTTGATACTCGCAGCCTTTCCGCTGCAGTGTCGCCAGAGCCTGCAGCGCGTCGCCGTAAAGCGCATCGGCCAGCTTGGGATCCTCCTCCAGCGCATCCAGGTACTGCATCGAACCAAGGTCCGACAGCAAAAGAAACCCTCGTTCGAGGTCGGTTTCGAACACGCGCGGCGCATTCAGTCCCATCGCCCGAAGAAATGTAGCAACTTGCAGATAGGGTCGGCAGTCTTCCTGCGCCGGCGGCGCATCCATGACGATGCGGGGCTGGTCTTCGAACCCCACCCGAAAGTAACGCCGGAAACTGGCGTCAACGGAAACCGGCACAGGTTCAGCACCTTGGTAGCCATCGATGCCGCAGAGCCACGCTTTTAATTCCTGCAACCGATGGCCTTTTTTCGGGTCTGATATTGCGATGTCACTGCTCCGTGATTCATTGAAGGGCACTGAGAACTATGCGAAGGTAGCAAATCGTAATACCTGATAACATCTTTTCCTCATAAACCCCTGTTCCAATTGCATTTTGTTCGGAAGCGCCGTCCTGATTTTGTTCAGATCCTGCCTCTTATTCAGTATCGTCATCATGCTGCTGGCACCGCTCGCAGCTGACGCACAGCAGGCGCGGGCCTGCGAAGCCGCGGCAGAACAGCGCTTGTTGTTCGATTATTTCGCCGAGGAAGCGGAGGGTGACGACAACGTAATAATCTTTGAGGCTGGCGCCGTGGAAGCTGCGCTGGGGGATGAGCCGGCCGCCTCGTTGACGGGTGGCGTGGTCATCCGCCGCGGCGATCGCCTGGCTGGCGCCGACAGCGCCGTCTATGACCCCGGCACACAGTCATTGAAGTTGTCCGGAGATGTGCGCTACGAAGATCCCGAAACCCTCGTTACAGGCACCGCGGCAGAATTCGCCTATTTAAGCGGCCGGATTCGTTTTGATGGCGCCGAGTTTGAGCTCGGCCAGGGCGAATCGAGGGGTGCCGCCAGCATCCTGGAAATCAACCAGGATGGACGCCTGATTCTCGATGAGGTCAGTTACACGACCTGTCCGCCCGGCTCCGAAGACTGGTTGATCCAGGCGGGCAATATCGAACTCGACACGGCCGCGGGCGTTGGCACGGCAAGAAACGTCAAGCTGAGATTTCAAGGTGTGCCGATTTTATATACGCCTTACTTTTCCTTTCCATTGGGTGATGCCAGGAAATCCGGAATATTGCTGCCGCGGATCGGCAGCACAGAGCGTAGCGGGAACGAACTCAGTGTCCCCTACTACTGGAACATCGCAGCAAATTACGATGCCACGTTTACGCCGCGCTTACTCACTGATCGCGGCCTGCAGTTGAATTCCGAATTTCGTTATTTGACCAGGCGCAATGAAGGCATTACAAAGGTCGATTATTTGCCAGACGACAGTCTGGTCGATAGTAACCGCTACCTGCTGGGCGCCCAGCACCAGACATTGTTCGATAACGGCTGGCGCAACCTGGTTGATTTCAGTGAAGTTTCGGATGCCCAGTATTTCGAAGACCTGGGCGGTTCGCTGAACCTCTCCAGCATCACCCATCTGAATCGCAGTCTGCTGTTCGACTACTACGGCAACCACTGGAGTATTTTCGGCCGGGCTCAGGACTACCAAACGATCGACGAAAGCATCGTGCCAACAGACCAGCCCTATCGCCGGGTGCCGCAGCTGCGGTTACTGGGCAGCTGGCCCGACCAGGTCCTTGGCTTGTGGCTTGGGCTGGACAGCGAGCTGGTGAACTTTGAGCGCAATGTGGGAGTTACCGGCTGGCGATTCGATATCGCGCCAGAAATTGAATGGCCGGTGCAGGCGTCCGGCTGGTATGTAACGCCGGGCATCAAGCTGCAGCACACGCGCTATGACCTGCAAGATACGCTGCCCGGCGAAGAAGATTCCGCGTCGCGGACGCTGCCGATTGCCAGGCTCGACACCGGGATGATTTTTGAACGCAGCATGCGCTCATCCAGCAACCGCATACAAACCCTGGAGCCACGTATACTCTACGTGCACATTCCGTTTCGCGATCAAACGCAATTGCCGGTATTCGATACGATCGTACCGGACCTGAACCTGGTGCAGCTATATCGCGAAAACCGCTTCCTGGGGGTTGACCGGATAGGTGACACGGATCAGCTCAGCCTCGGATTGACGACACGAGTACTGGATGTTGATACCGGCCGCGAACTGGTCAGCGCAACCATTGGTCAGGCGCGTTACCTGAGCAGCCAGGACGTGACCTTGCCGAATCAGCCTGCGGCTGGCGAAGAGTCGTCCGACTACATCGCCGAGTTGCGGTTCCTGCTGTACGAGAACTGGAATTTTGATGTCGGTCACCAGTGGCGCAGCGGCGATCAGGGCACTACCCGCTCGGAGGCGCGGATTCAGTATCGCCCGCAGCCGAACAAGATCATCAATCTCGCATACCGCTTCCGCCGAGACTCCATCGAACAGGGCGACATCTCCCTGGCGTGGCCGTTGACCCGGAACTGGAACTTTATCGGCCGCTATAACTATTCGATCCGTGATCGACAGGCGCTGGACCAGTTCTTTGGCCTGGAATATGAGAGCTGTTGCTGGGGCGTCAGACTGGTGTCACGCCGCTTCCTGTCAACGCGTGACGGAACCCGGGATACATCCATTGGTCTGCAACTGGTGCTGAAAGGCATGGCCAGCGTCGGTACTTCTGCGGACGCGCTACTGGAAGGCGGCGTGCATGGTTACAGGTCGGGCTTAAAGTAGCCGGCCGCAGCGTGCTATCCTCCGCGCTTGGCCGGTCCCGGACGGTTCCGGGGGCGGCTGAAGACCCGGGAGTCTGCGCGGTCGAAAATATTCCTGATCAATCTTGCATATTTTGCTTATTTTATGAAAAAAATCATAGTCTTAATTTCATCGGCCAGTCTTGCTGCGGCACTGGCTGGCAACGCAGAAGAACTATCGGAAACCGGTATCATGATGGATGGTATTGCCGCCATCGTGAATGAGGGCGTGGTGCTGAAGAGCGAGTTGTACCGCAACACCATTTCCATCGTGCAGCGCGCACAGGAGGCGCAGCCGCCGTTGCAGCTCCCGCCGGCGGAGGTGCTGGAGGAGCAGGTGCTGGAGCGGCTGGTACTCGAGGAGGTCCAGATGCAGCGCGCAGAGCGGGTCGGCCTGCAGATCTCGGACCAGGTGCTGAACCAGGCCATTGCCGCGATTGCCGGGGAGAACAATATCCGCTTCGAAGACCTGCCGGAGATCCTGGCACAAGACGGTGTCGACTACGGCGAATATCGTCGCGACATGCGGCGCCAGATGATCATGGAACAGCTGCGGCGCATCGAAGTGACCGGACGTATTTCCGTGGCGCCGACGGAGATTAGTCAATGCATCGAAGATCTCGAAGATAACGTGGTTGTGAACTCCGAATACAACTTGTCGCATATCCTGATTTCCATTCCGGAATCGGCAACCGGTGTGCAAATATCTGAGTCGGAAGTGGAAGCGAACGAAGTCCAACAGCAACTGCAGGGCGGGGCCGATTTTGGAGAGCTGGCTGTTCGTTACTCTGACAGTCAGACTAATCTCGAAGGCGGCAAGCTCGGCTGGCTCAAGGGCGGTCAACTGCCAACCATGTTTTCCGACGTCGTGGGCGAGCTCGAAGCCGGAGAAGTTTCCGCGCCGATTCGAACTGTTGGCGGTTATCATATCGTCAAGGTCAACGAAATCCGCGGCGTAAACCAGCACAGCGAAATCCAACAAGTGAACGTCCGTCATATCCTGATCACGCCGAACGAGATCATCGATGACGAGACAGCGAAACAGAGACTGGAAGAAGCGGTCGAGAAACTGCGGGACGGCAGCGCCGATTTTGGCGAACTCGCCAAACTGATGTCCGACGATCCGGGCTCGGTGAATAATGGCGGCGACATGGGCTGGGCCGGTCCCGGTGTCTTCGTGCCCGAGTTTGAATCAGTCGCAAACAATGCGGAAATCGGTGCGGTCTCGGAGCCATTTCGCTCAAGGTTCGGCTGGCATATCCTGGAAGTCATGGAGCGCCGCACCTATGACAATACGAAAGACCTCAAGCAACAGAATTGCGACACGCGGATTCGTAACAGCAAGTTGGCTGACGAATCCGACCTGTGGCTGCGCCGCATCCGTGACGAGGCGTACGTCGAAATCCGTATCTGATTTTTGCACGCCGAGCTTGTCGCCTCTGACGGGATTTAGTCGATGACCTCAGCCAATGCTACCCTTCCGATCGTGGTTACTGCGGGCGAACCTGCCGGCATCGGCCCCGATCTGTGCCTCGCGCTCGCGGACACTGAGTGGTCCGGCGGGCTGGTTATTGTTGGCGATCCGCAGCTACTCGAAGAGCGAGCGCGGATGCTCGGCAAAACCATCGATATCATTACCTACGACCCGGCTGTGAATTCGTCCGGCACAACCACTAACGGCACGTTGCTCGTGCTGGGGCAAGAACTGGCCAATCGCGATGTTTGTGGCCACCCTGACCCGGTCAATGCGCCCATGTTGCTGGACGGGCTGCAGCGGGCCGTCAAGGGCTGCCTGAATTCTGAATTCGCTGCGCTGGTCACCGCACCGCTGCAAAAAAGCGTACTCAACGACGCCGGATATGATTTTACCGGCCATACCGAATTCATCGCGGAGCAGACATCGTCATCGACACCCGTGATGCTGCTGGTCGCAAGCGACTTGCGTGTGGCGCTCGCCAGCACACACTTGCCGTTACGCGAGGTACCGGACTACCTGTCCACCGAGCGCCTGACAGCGGTGTTGAAGGTGCTGGATCAGGACCTGCGGCGGCGTTTTGGCATCGATAATCCCGCAATTGTCGTCTGTGGCCTGAATCCGCATGCCGGCGAGGGCGGCCATCTGGGCCGTGAAGAAGCCGAAATCATTCAACCGGCAATCGCCGCAATGCAGGCACGCGGGCTGAACCTGCGCGGTCCAATGCCGGCGGACACCGCATTCACGGCCGCTGCCGGTCACGCCGACGCGATACTTGCGATGTATCACGACCAGGGTTTGCCGGTTCTGAAATATGCCGGCTTCGGCACCGCAGTCAACGTGACCCTCGGCCTGCCCATCATTCGCACCTCTGTCGACCACGGCACTGCCCTGGATATTGCGGGGACTGGTACGGCCGATACCGGCAGCCTGATTGCTGCTGTCGAACTGGCGGCCAAAATGGCCGCACGATGAAGCAATCACATCGTGCCCGCAAACGCTTCGGCCAGCACTTTCTGACTGCACCCGAGACTATTCAACAAATTATCGACGCGATTGCGCCGGCAGCAGGCGAAACACTGGTGGAAATAGGTCCGGGTCAAGGTGAGTTAACGATGCCGCTGGCGAAACATGCCGCCAATTTGCATGCGATCGAATTCGATCGCGACCTGGTCGCGATGCTCCGTAGCAGATTCGCGGATGCCGATAATGTAACGATCCACGAAGCGGATGCCCTGAAATTCGATTTCGCCCGCCTCGGCTCGCGGCTTCGCGTGCTCGGCAATCTGCCGTACAACATTTCGACACCCTTACTGTTTCGAATGCTGGAGTTCGAAAGTCTTATCTGCGACATGCATTTCATGTTGCAGAAAGAGGTCGTTAATCGCATATGCGCGTCGCCGGGCAGCAAGGAATATGGCAGGTTGACGATTATGCTCGGCAGCCGTGTCGACGTTCTACCGCTTTTTGACGTGCCGCCGCAGGCATTCTCGCCGCCGCCGAGGGTTATGTCTGCCGTCATTCGCATGCAGCCATTGCCGCCAGGAACTTACCATATTCAGAATCCGCGTCGTTTTTCTGCCGTTGTGGCACAAGCTTTCAGCATGCGGCGCAAGACCATACGCAACGCACTCAAAGGAATCGCGACGGACAGCGAGCTGAAAGCCGCGAATATCGACCCGGGCGCTCGTCCGGAACAGGTGGCGGTGTCGAACTGGATTGAGCTCGTCAATCAACTCGACTCCTGAGTTCAGAAATTATTGGGATTTGCGGCAAAGCCGGTGTTATCCGGGCTAGAATACGACAATCGAAACAAAGTCCGGGCAACGCTTATGGGCAACACATTTTGCGACATCAGTATTGACGTGGTTACGGACTATGTCGACGATCAGTCCGAACCGGATATGGGACGCTACGTGTTTGCGTATACGATCACGGTTGCGAACAAAGGTGACGTTCCCGCAACACTACTCAGCCGCCACTGGGTCATCACCGATGCCAACGGAAAGGTACAGGAAGTGTCCGGTGACGGTGTCGTTGGCGAGCAGCCCCACCTGAACCCTGGCGACGTGTTTCGTTACACCAGTGGCGCGATACTGGAGACGCCGGTCGGTGCGATGCAGGGCTGTTATCGCATGGAGGCTGATAACGGAACCAATTTCAACGCGCCGATTCCACCGTTTACACTCGCGGTTCCCGGGGTCGTGCACTAAAGAAGCATCTGGGGGAACTTGTTTGGCGGTCTATGCGATAGGCGATCTGCAAGGTTGCTACGATCCGTTTCGACGTTTGCTGGACAAGCTGCAATTCGACCCCGAAAAAGACCGGCTATGGCTGACCGGTGACCTGGTCAATCGCGGACCGAAGTCGCTCAAGACTCTGCGTTTCGTACGAAATCTCGGCAACGCCGTTGTCACCGTTCTCGGCAACCACGACCTGCATCTGCTGGCGTTGGCACATGACATCCGGTACTCGGGTAACAAGTTCGACTCACTGTGGAAAATCCTGGCCGCCGATGACGGTGACGAACTGCTGGACTGGTTACGCTGCCGTCCACTCGCGCACTACAGCAAGAAGCTGAACACGTTGATGGTTCATGCAGGTGTACCACCGCAATGGACCGTGAAAAAAACCCTCGCCCGCGCCGGAGAGGTGGAAAAGCATCTGCAGGGCGACAACTATCTGCGGTTCCTGGAAAAAATGTATGGCAATTCGCCGGCCCGCTGGTCCGGGGACCTGCGCGGATCCAAAAGATTGCGCGTCATCGTCAACTGCCTGACCCGGATGCGCATGTTGCATAGTAATGGCCGGCTCGATTTCACCCACACCGGACCACCCGGGGAGGCTCGCAAAGGCCTGATTCCGTGGTTCGACGTGGAGGACGCGGCATGGCTCGGTACCCGCATAGTCTTCGGCCACTGGTCGGCCCTCGGGTTGCTGGTTACAGATCAACTGATCGCGCTCGACACCGGTTGTGTCTGGGGCCGGCAGCTGACTGCCGTTCGTCTCAACAAAAGGCCCAAAATTTTCAGGGTCGGCTGCTAGGTGATCAGGAGTTCACGCTATGACACGATACGAAGCGAGCCGGGAGTTCGCCGGCTCGATGGATGCTATCGATCCATTGCATTCATTTCGCGCCAAATTCAATTTTCCGCAGTTAGTCGACGGCAGAGATTGTGTCTACCTGTGCGGCAATTCACTCGGACTGCAGCCGAAACTTGCCGTGCAGTACGTGCAAGAGGAACTGGATGCCTGGGGCAGGCTGGCTGTGCAAGGCCACTTCCACGGGCGGCGACCCTGGATGCCGTACCATCGTCTTGCGACAGGGCATCTCGCTGCACTAACCGGCTCCGAGCCGCAGGAAGTGGTGGCTATGAATACCTTGACCGTCAATCTGCATGTATTGATGACGACTTTCTACCGCCCGACCGCCTCGCGCTACAAGATACTGATCGAATCAACCGCTTTTCCATCGGATCGTTTCGCCGTGATGTCACAGGTCCGTCTGCATGGCTTCGATCCCGACGACGGCGTTTTGCAATGGCATCCGCGAGCCGGTGAAACAGACCTGCGCATCGATGATCTGCGCGGCATCCTCGAGCGGCATGGCGATGAGATTGCATTACTGCTGCTCCCGGGCGTGCAGTATTACAACGGCCAGCTCCTGGATATGCGCGAAATGTGCCGGCTGGCCCGCGAGTTCGATTGTGCGATCGGCCTCGATCTTGCGCATGCAATTGGCAATGTAACGCTCAGCCTGCATGATTGGGCGCCCGATTTTGCCGCCTGGTGCAGTTACAAGTACCTGAACAGCGGCCCGGGTGCGGTGGCGGGCGCATTCGTGCATTCGCGGCACCTGGACGGTGATGGTTCCCAACAGCTGCTGGGCTGGTGGGGTCACGACGAGCAGACGCGCTTCAAGATGGCGCCGACCTTCATACCGGCAAAGGGCGCGGACTCGTGGCAGCTCAGTTGTCCGCCGATTCTTTCCTTTGCGCCGGTGCTTGCGGCGCTCGAAATATTCGCGGACGCCAGCATTGAGCGCCTGCAGGAAAAATCCGGCTTATTGACGGGGTACCTGGATTACCTGCTGGCGCAGCGCTTCAGCGGACGGATAGCGTCGATTACGCCGCCGCATGAGCGCGGCTGCCAGTTATCGCTTACGGTTATCGATGCTGGCCTCGATCCACGCCGGGTCTTCACAGGTCTGGAACAGCAAAACGTGATCGTAGACTGGCGCGAGCCGAACGTGATACGCGTGGCGCCCGTCCCCTTGTACAACAGCTTCGAAGATGTTTTTGAGTTTTCAGAGCGGCTGGAGGTGGCGGTTGGCGCATAGGAAGTCAATCAGCGGCAGCGCTCCAACACCTGGAAGGCAAACCCGTATTGACGCTCGTCCCCGGCTGGATATTCCTGTGACGTGTTGACTTGCCAGTCGTTTTGCTCCAGTTCGGGGAAAAAAGTGTCGCCATCGATCGTCACATGAATCCTGGTCATATATATTCGCTGCGCGTCCGGCAGGAACAGGCCGTAGACGCGGCCGCCACCGATAATCATGGCCTCGTCGGCGTGCCCGGCCAGCCCGAGGGCGGCCAGAGGTGTGGCGGCAATATCGCAACCCGGGGCGGCGAAACCCGGCCTCCTTGTCAGGACGATACTTTGTCGCTCGGGCAACGGCCGCCCGATCGATTCGTAGGTTGCTCTTCCCATGATGATCGGCTTGCCGGTGGTCAACTGTCTGAAGCGTTGCAGATCCTCCGGTAGGCGCCACGGCAACTTACCGTCGCGGCCGATGACATTGTTCGTCGAGGCGGCGACAACCAGCGAAATTTGCATGCTTGACTATACGGCGACCGCCGCCCTGATATGCGGGTGAGGCTCGTAGTTCAGGATCTCGAAGTCTGCAAATTTGTATTCGAAAATATTATCCGGACGCCGTTTGATGGCAAGCTTCGGTAATACCATCGGTTCTCTCTCTAACTGCTCGTTGGCTTGTTGCAGGTGATTCAGATAGAGGTGACAATCACCGCCGGTCCAGATGAAATCCCCGACTCTCAGGTCAGCCTGTTGCGCCAGCATGTGGGTCAGCAGCGCATACGATGCGATATTGAATGGAACTCCCAGGAATATGTCGGCGCTGCGCTGATACAGCTGGCAAGACAATTTGCCATCGGCCACATACAACTGGAACAGGCTGTGGCACGGGGGCAGCGCCATATTCGGCACTTCGCCCACATTCCATGCGGAAACGATCATTCTGCGGGAATCCGGGTTTTCACGCAGTGCCTGGCAAACTTCACTGATCTGATCAATCGTCTCGCCATTGGCAGCCCGCCAGTGACGCCACTGCACTCCGTACACCGGACCGAGTTCGCCGTTTTCATCGGCCCACTCGTTCCAGATCGACACGCCGTTCTCCTGCAGATAACGAATGTTGGAAGCGCCGCTCAGAAACCATAAGAGTTCGTAAATGATCGATTTCAGGTGCAGTTTCTTGGTGGTCACGATCGGGAAGCCCTGGCCGAGATCAAAGCGCATCTGGTATCCGAAGACACTCAGTGTGCCTGTGCCGGTACGGTCTTGTTTGCGAGCGCCGTTATCCCGCGCGTGACGCATCATCTTCAAATACTGTTGCATATCAGTCTGTTACACTCCCGGTTGGACGCTTGCGATAGGCCATGATCAGCATGATGGCACCCAGCACCACCATCGGCATACTGAGAATCTGACCCATGGTAACCCAGCCCAGCGCCAGGTAGTCGAGGTGGGCATCCGGCACACGGTAGAACTCCACCAGGAAGCGGAACACGCCATAGCACAGCAGAAACAGCCCGGATACCGACATGTAAGGTCGTTGCTTCGACGAAAAGGACCAGACGATCACGAACAGTGCCAGGCCTTCCAGCGAGGCTTCATAAAGCTGCGACGGATGTAATACTGCGCCGTTAACCTTGAAGGCCCATGGGACATCGGTTGCTTTACCCCACAGCTCGCCGTTAATGAAGTTTCCGATACGGCCAAAAAGGAGTCCCAGCGGCGCCAGTGGCGCGACAAAATCCCAGATTCCCAACATGCTCACACCGAGGCGGCGTGCGAACAACCACATCGCGATCATGACGCCTGCAAGACCGCCGTGGAACGACATGCCGCCTTCCGTGATCTTGAAAATGTAGAGCGGGTCACTGATCAGGTCCGCCCAGCCGTATACGAGGCTGTAGCCCAGCCTGCCGCCGATGATGACGCCCAGCATGCAATAGAAGATAAGATCGTCGACCTGACCCGGCTTGATGATCGACCAGCTCGCCAGGGCGCGTTTTCTGGCAAGCCACCACGCCAGGATGAAACCGATGACGTACATCAGCCCGTACCAGCGGATTTTGACGAAACCGATCGAGAATATGACCGGATCGATGTCGGGATAACTCAACATGCAACGTAGTCTATCTCACTGGCCGGTCCCTGCAAGGCATGGGTTATAGTGCGCTGCCGATGAAAAACAACGATAAATCCAACCGCCTGGCGGCGGAAACGAGCCCCTATCTCCTGCAGCATGCGGGCAACCCGGTGGATTGGTACCCGTGGGGGGAAGAGGCACTGCTGCTTGCCAGGGAAAGCGGCAGACCGATCCTGTTGTCCATCGGCTACTCCGCCTGCCATTGGTGCCATGTGATGGCCCATGAGTCGTTCGAGGACGCGGAAACGGCCGTGCTGATGAACCGCTTGTTCGTCAATGTAAAGGTCGATCGGGAAGAGCGTCCGGATATCGACAGGATTTATCAAACGGCCCACCAGTTGCTGACGCAGCGCAGCGGCGGCTGGCCGCTAACTATGTTCATCAATCCGCACGATCAACGCCCGTTTTTTGGCGGCACCTATTTTCCGAAAGATGCGCGTTACGGGATGCCATCGTTTATGGAGCTGCTGCGACGCGTTGCCGCCTATCACGAGGAGCACCCGCAGGAGGTACGCAGCCAGGGCGAGCAGCTCGCGGCAATCCTTGCTCGCCTGGAACCCGCGACTTCTGACAGTGTCGAGTTGCTGACGGCGGAACCACTGGCTGGCGCCCGGCAAATGATGGAGCAGAGTTTCGACCGGGAATTCGGCGGCTTCGGCGCCGCACCGAAGTTTCCGCAGCCGAGCAGCATCGATCGCTTACTGCGTCACTGGCGGAATTCGGCACATGACACGGAGCCGGATGGGGAGGCCCTGTTCATGGTTTCCCTGACGTTGAAGCGAATGGCTGAGGGCGGTCTGTACGACCAGCTCGGTGGTGGCTTTTGCCGCTATTGTGTAGACCGCCATTGGCAAATCCCGCATTTCGAGAAGATGCTGTACGACAATGGCCCGCTGCTCGCGCTCTATGCGCAGGCGTTCATCGCCACGGGCGAAGCATTATTTTCTCGTATTGCGAGTGAAACCGCGGACTGGATGGTCGAGGATATGCAAGATCCGGGCGGCGGCTTCTATGCCAGCCGCGATGCCGATTCGGAGGGCGAGGAAGGTCTTTTTTACGTATGGACGACCGAGGAGGTTCGCGAACTGATCACCGCTGACGAGTACGAAGTTCTGGGGCCGTATTTCGGCCTGGACGGCGAGGCTAATTTTGAGGGCAAGTGGCACCTCACTGTCCGCATACCATTGGCACAGCTTGGCACGAAACCGAAGCTCACGAAACAGGCGCTGGTCGAGCTCGTGAACAGTGGGCGCAGAAAATTGCTGCGGGCGAGGGCCGATCGTATCGCGCCCGGCCGCGATGAAAAACAGCTGACGTCCTGGAATGCGCTCGCCATCCGCGGACTTGCCATCGCAGGCACGGCACTGGAAAGAAGGGATCTGGTCGAATCCGCACAGCGTGCTGCAGACGCCATACAAAAGCATCTGGTGGCAGATGGACGCCTGCTGGCAAGCTACAAAGGCGGCGCTGCAAGATTTCCGGCGTACCTGGATGATCATGCGTTCATGCTCGATGCGCTCCTGGAATTGCTGCAGGCCGAGTGGCACGGCCGCTACCTCGAACTGGCCGTGCAGCTGGCGGAATTACTGCTCGAGCGCTTCCAGGATACCGCAAACGGCGGATTCTTCTTTACCGCAGACGACCACGAAGAACTGATGCATCGGCCCAAACCGCTGGCTGACGAAGCCGTCCCGTCGGGAAACGGGGTAGCGGCACTCGCGTTACAACGGCTCGGCTTTCTACTGGGTGAAACACGCTACCTGGCGGCGGCGGAAAAGGCCTTGAAATATGCCTGGCGCGCAATGAGTGAACATCCAAACGGACATGTCACCCTGCTGACGGCGCTCGAGGAATACCTGGCACACCCGGAGATCATCGTCATCCGCGGCGCCTGTGAAGAAATCAGCGGCTGGCGTGAGAGTGCGGCAAAATTGTATGCGCCGCGGCGACTCGTTTTCGCCATCCCGGAAGATGCCGCAAATCTACCGGGAGCACTGGCTGAGCGTCGGGCAATGCCAGACCAAACCATCGCTTACCGCTGTATCGGTAATCAGTGCTCATTACCGCTTGGCAGTTGGGAGGCGCTGGCGGCCGAACTGAGCGAGGTGCACGCATGAAAAAGGGGGGGCAATGTATAGCCACACGATCATACGATTATCTTTCGCAATATTGATGATCGTTGCATCCCGGATTGCAACCGCCGCATCAGCCGATTCGGCTGCGCACTCGATCAATACCCTTGCCGATCGCTATTACGAATGGGCCTTGCGGCGTACACCGGAGCTCGCCTATTTTTCCGGCGTGGAACCTGACCGGCATGACACGCTGTTCGATAACAGCCCCGCGGCAAGACAGAGTGCCATACGCGAAGAGG
>Ga0255058_10000699_pt1 | contig 19307 bp, 17 predicted proteins | sample Cases_109_9_MG_FD_188637 | JGI IMG/M metagenome (GOLD analysis project Ga0255058, IMG submission 188637) | Seawater microbial communities from Amundsen Gulf, Northwest Territories, Canada - Cases_109_9 | ecosystem: Environmental > Aquatic > Marine > Gulf | place: Canada: Northwest Territories... | reverse complement strand
AAAAAGCTCCGGCGCGAGCGAAGCGTCCGGTCGGTATGTTTCACCAACATCTGCCATCCACTCGAGCGACATAGTCTCGTTGAGCTCGTCCTGTTCATCTGCTTCGATGACCACGGGCTCTGCGTCAATTGCAGCTTCGCACTCCCCGCAAACGATGAATGGTGCCGCGCGATAAAGCACTTGACCGTCCGGACCGCTGATCGTGTCGATCACATACGGATTGACGCCAAAACCACCATTGGCAAAAGTCGCATAGGCCTGCGCCATGTCGAGTGGCGAGGCATTGCCGCCGCCGAGAGCGAGCGAACCGTTTCTCGGTAGCGCAGCGTCGCCGAAGCCGAACGGCTCCAGATGTCTGACAGCATTCATGACGCCGGTGTTGTAGAGCAGCAGCCTTACGGACGCCAGGTTCATCGATCGAACCAACGCGTCGCGAACCCGGGTGGGTCCATAAAACCTGCCGGTGTAGTTGAGTGGCCGCCATACGTCTTCCAGCTCCGATGAGCGGATCACGACGGGTGAATCGTCAATAACTGTGGCCGCGGTATTGCCGTGTTCGAGCGCGGCAGAATAAATGAAAGGCTTGAATGCCGAGCCCGGCTGACGGGCCGATTGAACCGCACGATTGAACTTGCTCATCGTGAAGTCGAAACCACCGGAGAGGCTGGTAATAGCGCCGTCTCTTGGGTCAACGGAAACAACTGCTGCCTGCGCTTCGGGCATCTGTGCGAGCGCCCAGGAGCCGAGTGTCGTTGGCATGACATGAATGATCTGTCCCGGCGCCAATACGTCGCCGATAGTCTCGGGCGCGGCGCCTGTCGTCGCCCTATCGACAAAAGGTTTGGCCCAGGAAACGCCCTGCCAGGGCAGCACAGAGGAAGAGCCGTCTTGCAGGACTATCTCTGCGCTGTTGTCTTCGTTTAGCGCTGTTACGATCGCGACATCGAGCTCGCCGGGATTGGGCTGGTCCGCCAATGCGAGCTGAATATGCTCTGGCCACTGGCTATACGGTGTCAGCAATATCTCGGGGTCGACCTCAAGCTCGGCTATATCTGAAATGGGTCCTTTGTAACCGCGCCTTCGCGTGTATTCGAGCAAACCGTTGCGTAAGGCATACGTTGCCGCGAGCTGCAATCGCGAGTCCAGCGTCGTCACTACCTCGTAACCCGCCCGGTAGGTGTCCTCGCCATAACGGGTCAACATTTCCTGTCTAACCATCTCGGCAACATAGGGTGCGGACAACTCGGTGGCCGTGCCATGCAGCATGGACTGCATCGGATAGAGTAGCGCTCGCTGATAGGTTTCCTTATCGATGTAATCGAGATCCAGCATTCGCTCGAGCACATACGAGCGCCGTACCTTCGCGTTGGTTGCGCTGCGAACGGGGTTGTAATGTGAAGGTGCCGGCAAAACGCCAGCCAACGTGGCCGCCTCGGCGACATTGACGTCCTTCAGTGGCTTGCCGAAATAAACCTGCGCCGCCGCGGCTACACCGTAGGCCCGCTGACCAAAGAACATCTTGTTCAAAAACAGCGCGAGGATTTCCTCCTTGGAGAATTCCTGTTCGATCTTGTAGGCGAGAAACGCTTCGCGCAGCTTGCGGGTAAAAAGCTGCTCGCGACTGAGGAAATAGTCGCGGGCGAGCTGTTGAGTCAGCGTGCTGCCACCGCCCGAAATCTCGCCTGTACCGATCATCCGGATACCGGCCCTTAGGATGCCCTGGTAGTCGATCCCCGGATGTTCGAAAAACCGCCGGTCTTCCGCGGAGATAAATGCGCTGACAACGTGAGGGGGCAACTCGTCGAAAGTGACGAGAATTCGGCGACGCTCGCCGACCTCGGCGATCAGGCGGCGATCGCGGCTGAAGATCCGAAGCGGTATTTGAAGCGGTATCTCGCGAATCGTATCGGCCGGCGGCAGGCCGGGGGCGACATAGTAGTAGGCGCCGATCACCGCCGAGGTAACGGCCATGCCGCCCGCTGCGGCCAAGCCCGCGAGCAATATTAGCCACTTGGTATAGCGGCTCCTCCGCCGGGGGGCGGCTTCTTTTTCCTGCGTGTCTGAGGTCTGCATGATTAGAGCGTTTTAGGCCAAAGCGAGAATTTAGACAGCGTGAGATACCTATGATCGGACGGTAATGTGGCAAACCGGTGCAGGCAAAATGATAGCTAGTGTTAGCCCCGGCCCGCAATGGCCGCCAGCCTCGGCCCCTCCTGCCTATATATAAGGTCAGGCCGAAGGGGCGGCAAAATGCCCGAAAAACCCCCTGACGTCAATGTTTGGCGGCCGCGCCGGGGTCGGCTGGACCGATCGGCAGATTACCGCTCCGAGCCGCCAACCAGTTCACGGAATGGGGGCACATCACGGCAGTACCATACGGATCGCTGGATCGTGAACAAAGTCACGTTTTATTTAACATTTTATTGATATATAGTTAAATCGAATTGCTAGGGTCTCCCTGAAAAGTGGCCCGCAACTTACCGACTTAGAAGGAAAAATACGTGTTTTTTGGCAAAAAAACTCAACCATTATTGGGGCTCGACATAACGACCTCGTCGGTCAAGTTGATTGAGCTTACCCAGAGCGGCAAGCGCTATCGGGTCGAATCCTATTCAGCCGAGCCAACCCCGCCCAGTTCTGTAAATGAAAAGGCGATCGTCGACGCCAAAGCCGTCGGTGAGGCCATCCGCAGGGCAGTCAAGCGATCAGGCGCCAAAGCCACTGAAGTGGCCATTGCGATCAGTGGTGATGCGGCGATTACCAAGGTCATTCAGATGCCCTCGAGCTTGTCCGAGCGGGATCTTGAAGGCCAGGTCGAGATCCAGGCCGACCAGTACATACCCTTCCCGATGGAAGAAGTCAGTTTCGACTATGAAATCGTCGGGCCGAACGAGAACGACCCCGAGCTCATGGACGTCTTGCTGGTCGCAACCCGAACCGACAATGTCGAGCAGCGCCAGATGGCCGTCGAGGCAGCCGGATTGAACGCGCATATCGTGGATGTCGAGGCTTTTGCCCTCGAAAATGCCTGCGCCCTCCTGAGCCACCAGATACCTGACGGCGGCATCGGGCAGTCAGTTGCCATCGTCGATATCGGTGCCAGTAGCACGACCTTCAGTGTCCTCCAGGATCTAAAAGTAATTTACACCCGTGATTTCGCCTTCGGCGGCCAACAGCTGACCGAGGAAATCATGCGTACCTACGGCTTGTCGATGGAAGACGCCGGCCGTGCGAAGAAACAGGGCGGCCTTCCCAGCAACTACCAGCCAGAAGTATTGGAGCCGTTCATCGATGACATGACGCAACAGGTGAGCCGCTCATTGCAGTTCTACCTGGCATCAGGCGGTGGCCGAGAGCAACCGGACATGGTCCTCGTCTGTGGCGGCTGCGCAAATATTCCGGGAATTGCCGACGTGATTTCCAGCCGGGTTGGAATTCCAACCGAAGTTGGCGATCCACTCGGGCAAATGAAGATTTCATCGAAGGCCAAATCTCAGGGCGTGCACAAAGACTCCACGGCACTCTTGACGGCCTGCGGTCTTGCATTGAGGAGCTTCGACTAATATGCCACGCATTAATCTACTGCCATGGCGCGAGGCGGAGCGCAAGAAGCGGCAACGCGACTTCATGGTCGCTATGGCCGGTTCCTTCGTTTCCGGGCTGCTTGTTATTGCACTGACGAATCTGGCTTTCTCGCAGATGATCGGGCAACAGCGCGATCGCAATAATCGTCTCGAGGCCGAGGTCGTCGAGCTCGAAAAGAGCATCACCGAGATTGACGGACTGGAACGCCAGAAGGAAAGGCTTCTCGCTCGTATGGAAATCATCGAGCAGTTGCAGCGAAGCCGTCCGGAAATCGTGCATCTCTTCGATGAGGTCACGCGCCAGCTTCCGGAGGGTGTTTACCTGACAGGTATGAAACAGACCGGCGCGGCCGTCGAGGTTCAGGGTGTCGCACAGTCGAGCACTCGCGTATCAGCGCTGATGCGACAGATCGATACTTCAGAATGGTTGACGGACCCGGATGTCGTGAAAGTTGAGACGACCGATCAGGGGCCTGGCCGCAAGGCTGAGTTCGTTGTCAACCTGAAACAAGTCCGAATGGATTCGGATTCCATGGAGGACGGAGGATGAACGTCGTTGAAGAACTAAGAGCATTAGACGTCAACGACGTTGGCCGGTGGCCGTTTTCGTTTCGCGCTGGCGTCATCGGGCTCGTCTTTGCGGTAGTGGTCGGTCTCGGTATTTACTGGACCATCATCGAAAACAAAGCACCTCAATTGAAACGTGCTCAGGGCGACGAGCAGACGCTGCGCGTGACTTTCGAGAACAAACAACGCAAGGCCGCCAACTATGACGCTTACAAGGCTCAATTGGCCCAGATGGAGCAGTCGTTCGGCACGATGTTGCGTCAACTGCCCGGAGAAACCGAGATACCGAGCCTGATCGTCGATATCTCGCAAACGGGTCTGGCCGCAGGTCTGCAGGAAAAGCTGTTTCAGCCGCAAGCTGAAATCCCGAGAGATTTCTACGCCGAGAAGCCAATCAAGATCCGGCTCTCAGGCGGATATCACGAGATTGCAAATTTTGTAAGTGGTGTTGCTTCACTGCCGCGAATTGTGACGCTGCATGACATCAACATCACACCCGACGACAAAGACATGTTCGACAGGCTGTCGATCGAAGTAACTGCACAGACCTATCGCTACCTCGACGAGGAGGCACAGTAAAAATGGATGCTTCCAACTTGAAACGTATAACGCTTCTGGCACTGCTGGCCGGATTCGGCCTCGCAGGTTGCACCGGTGATATGGATGATCTCGACAGGTACATCAACGAAGTCAAGGCGCGACCAGGCGGGCGGATCGAGCCGCTGCCTGAGATAACCCCTTACGAGGTGTTTACTTACGTCGCCGATCGGGAAAATTTCCGTTCACCATTCGTGCCCGATTCACCGCAGGCAGTAGCGGGCGGGCCCGGCGGTGATTTTCGTCCCGATCCGGACCGAAGCCGAGAATTCCTCGAGCAATTTCCGCTCGATACCTTGCGCATGGTCGGTACGCTGGCGCTGGGCGAAACGAACTACGGACTTGTACAGACTTCTGACGGCCTGATTCACCGCGTCGTTCCAGGCAACTACATGGGGCAGAACGACGGACGAATCGTGGTTGTAGATGAATCGGAAATTCAAATTGTAGAAATTATTTCGGACGGGATCGGCGGGTATCTGGAAAGAGAAGCCGCTGTCGGTCTTGCTGACTGATGCCTGAATGAACCTGGGAGTATTTGGAATGACGTTCAAAATCAAGACTGCTGTGCCGCTGGCGGCAATTCTGTTTGCCTGTGCGCTCTCAGCAAATGCGCAGGACAATAATCGTCTGCAGGATATTCAGGTACAGAGCCTCCCGGGACAACGGGTAGAGCTGCAGTTGATCCTGAGCGGCACGGCCCCTGAGCCACTTGCCTTTACGATCGACGATCCGGCCCGTATCGCGCTGGACTTGCCGGAGACTACTCTCGGCCTGTCTTCGCGTCGTCGCGACGTTAACCTTGGTCCTCTGGACACTGTGCTGACCGCCGAGGCAAACGGCCGCACGCGTGTTGTGCTGAACCTCGATTCGATGGTTCCGTATGAGACACGGCGCAGTGGCAACACCATATATGTAACTCTCGGTGCCAAGACCGACGACCGCTCAGTCACCCAGTTCGCAGGCAGTGCAGCACCTGCTGCGCCGCGCTCTTATTCGAGCTCGGGTAGTCGCTCGATCAGCAGCGTTGACTTCCGCCGCACCCGCGACGGAGGCGGCCGCGTCATGGTCACGCTCAGCGACCCATCTACCCCTGTCGATATTCGTCAGGAAGGCGGCCGGGTCGTTGCTGTATTCAAAGACACTGACTTGCCGGCGGAGTTGATGCGCCGACTTGATGTCATGGACTTCGCGACGCCGGTTACGACCGTCGATACCCTGCGAACCAATCTGGACACCCGCATTGTTATTACTGCGGAAGGCAAATACGAGCAACTGGCATACCAGTCGGATAATGAATTCACTATCGAAATCAACCCGGCAGTTGAAGATACCGATCAGTCGAGTTTGTTCTCCGAAACCAAGGATTACGATGGTCAGCGCCTGACGCTTAACTTCCAGGACATCGAGACGCGCGCAGTCTTGCAGCTGCTCGCTGAAACGTCTAACCGCAACATCGTTGTTTCCGACACCGTACAGGGCAACGTTACCCTGCGATTGCGGAATGTTCCCTGGGATCAGGCCCTCGATATCGTCATGACGACCAAGGGTCTGGACATGCGCCAGAACGGTAACGTGATAATCGTTGCACCGGCCGAGGAGATTGCTGCTCGCGAAACGGCAGACCTCGAAGCCCGCGCGGCGATCAATGAGCTGGAACCGCTTTATTCCGAGTTCCTGCAGGTCAACTATGCCAAGGCCTCCGACATCGCGGCGCTGATCGGCTCCACTGAAGGTCAGAACTCGCTGCTATCGGATCGTGGCAGCGTCGCCATCGACGACCGCACGAATACCCTGCTGGTGCAGGATACGGTTGAGCGATTGCAAGACATTCGCCGCCTCGTCCGCACGCTTGACGTGCCGATTCGACAGGTATTGATCGAGTCGAGAATTGTGGTTGTAAGCGACGACTTCAGTCGCGATCTCGGCGTTCGCTTCGGCGCTACCGGCTACAAAGCGAACAGTACTGACGGCGCGACAGTCGTTTCAGGTACCGGCATCGGTACCGATACGATGATCGGGTCCATTCTTGATAATCTGGCTGATCCCGCCAATGGCACGATCTTCCCGATTCAGTTACCGGACCTGAACAACCGATACAACGTTAACGTGCCGATACAGAATCCAGCCGGCCGGTTTTCACTCGCGGTACTCGAAACCGAGTACCTGGTCGATCTCGAGCTGACTGCCCTGCAATCGGAAGGCCGCGGTGAAATCGTTTCGACGCCGCGGGTCATTACGGCCAATCAGAAGGAAGCCCGTATCGAAGAGGGTGTTGAGATTCCGTACCAGGAGTCAGCTTCTTCTGGCGCTACCACCACGCAGTTCAAGAAAGCCGTGCTGAGTTTGACCGTGACCCCGCAGATTACGCCGGACGACAATATCATCATGGACTTGCGCGTAAGCAAGGATAACGTTGGTGATCTGGTTGCCAGCGCGACTGGTGGATTCGTACCGAGTATCGATACGAGAGCCGTTGAGACTCAGGTATTGGTGCAGGACGGCCAGACCGTCGTCCTCGGAGGCATCTACGAGACGGATCGCAGGGACACGATTAATAAAGTGCCGTTCCTGGGAGACATTCCGGGCGTTGGCTTTTTGTTCCGCTCTACGCAGAAGGTCAGGAACAAATCTGAGCTGCTTATCTTTGTAACGCCGAAAATCCTGACAGAAGGATCAAGCATCTACTAGATGTGGTTCGGTAGATTTGAAAGACAGACGAAAGCCAACCCTCGGGTTGGCTTTCTTTTCATGGTAATTCGTAAGACAGTATGAATAAGCCCAGAAATCTCTTTCTCGTTGGCCCGATGGGTTCGGGCAAGTCTGCCGTTGGCCGGCAACTGGCTCGGCTACTTCACCTGGAGTTCGTCGACAGCGACGAGGAAATAGAGGCACGAACAGGTGTCGATATTCCCTTCATTTTCGAAAAAGAAGGCGAAGAGGGTTTCCGCAAACGCGAAGTCAAAGTCATCGATGACCTCTCACGGCGTGAAGGTGTCGTGCTTGCCACGGGTGGCGGCGCCATCGCCGATCCGGAAAGCCGCAGCCGCCTCGGTGCCCGCGGATTCGTGGTCTATCTGCATACCAGCGTCAAACAGCAGTTGGAGCGGACCAAGAGCGGACGCGAACGACCCCTGCTCGATAACGATAACAAGGAAAAGGTCTTGCAGGACCTGATGGACGAGCGGGATCCGCTCTACAGTGAGATCTCGGATCTCATTGTCGAGACCGACGGGCGCAGAGTGCAGACAGTCGCCCGCGAAATTCAGGAAGCCCTGTAAATCAGGTACCCTTGACCGTTCTGTGGTCTTACGGAACGGGCAGTGCCAGAACATCAATCGATTAACGTAGATCTAGGCGAGCGCAGCTACCCCATTGTCATCGGCAGCGGGCTGATCGGCGGCGACTTCGACTTGTCTCCCATTCTGATTGGCAAAGACTGCCTGGTCGTCAGCAACGAGACCGTTGCGCCTCTCTATCTCGAGACGTTGAAGAAGAATCTGGCCAACAACAGCGTCCACTCGATCAATCTCGCCGACGGCGAGGCATTCAAGACGATGGCAAGTGTTGAGTCGGTTTTCGACAAGCTCGTCGACGTTCGTGCGAACCGCGATACGACAGTGATCGCCTTGGGCGGAGGGGTCGTCGGCGACATTGCCGGATTTGCGGCTGCCTGTTATTTGAGAGGCGTTGCGTTTTTACAGGTACCGACGACACTGCTCGCACAGGTCGACTCATCAGTCGGCGGCAAGACCGGGGTAAACCACCCGGACGGCAAGAATCTTATCGGTGCTTTTTATCAGCCCCGGTTGGTGCTGATCGATACGGACACATTGGCCACACTGCCGGATAGGGAGTTAAAGGCCGGCCTTGCCGAAGTCATCAAGCACGGCGTCATCAGCGACGCAGAGTTCTTCGCGTGGCTGGAAGCCAACATGGGTGCGTTGCTCGCGAAGGATGCCGATGCGCTGGGGCATGCGATTCAACGTTCATGTGAGATCAAAGCCGCGGTCGTCTCCGAAGATGAGAAAGAGAAGGGCAAGAGAGCATTGTTGAATTTCGGTCATACCTTTGCACATGCGATAGAAAATTGCCTTGGCTATGGCGAATGGCTGCATGGCGAAGCGGTTGCCGCTGGCATGGTGATGGCAGCGGAACTCAGCGACATTGATCAGGCAGAACGGGATCGAATCGCAGCGCTGATAGGGTCTGCGGGGCTTCCCGCCACGCCACCGGACATTGGCGCAGAGAAAATGATGGCGGCCATGCAGATGGACAAGAAGGTGCAGGCAAAGCAATTGAGGTTCGTACTACTGCGGTCGATTGGCGATGCTTTCATGACCAACAAGTTCTCCGAAGCCCGCCTGAACGAGGTGCTCCAACGGGGTGATGGACGCACTTAGGCCCTACGCTGCACACGAGGAACATAGCCTTGGACGGCAATACGAGGAAGAGAAAGCCCCGTACCGCGGTGAGTTTCAAAGAGACCGCGACAGGATTATCCATTCCACGGGGTTCCGCCGGCTTGTTTACAAGACCCAGGTTTTCGTTAATCACGAGGGCGATCTCTACCGAACGCGATTGACCCATTCCCTGGAAGTCTCACAGATCGGCCGCACGGTCGCACGCGCGCTCGGCCTCAACGAAATGCTGACCGAAGCAATCTGCCTGGCGCATGACCTGGGCCACACGCCTTTCGGTCATGCCGGGCAGGACGCACTCAACGCCTGCATGAAAGATGACGGCGGCTTCGAACACAATCTTCAATCTTTGCGCGTCGTTGACGAACTCGAAGCGAAATACGCGAGCTTTCCCGGCCTGAACCTGACTTACGAAACCCGCGAAGGAATACTCAAACACTGCTCGAAAAGGAACGCCCGCGAACTAGGTCTTATCGGTGAGCGGTTTCTGCAAAGAAGGCAACCGGGATTGGAGGCTCAACTCGCCGACATTTCTGATGCTATCGCCTACAACAACCACGATGTGGACGATGGATTCCGTGCCGGGCTCCTGAGTCTGGAGCAGCTTTGCGAGGAGGAGCTGTTCGGGGAGCAGTATCAGGCCGTTCAGGCAGAACACCCGGGCCTCGAAGATCGTCGACTAATTTACGAGATCATTCGACGCATGATCAACTACGTTGTCACCGATCTGATCGAACAGACCTCAAATCGCCTTGAAGAGATTAGGCCCTCGTCAATCGAAGAGGTGAGGGCTCAAAAAGCAGCAATCGTTGGGCTCAGTCCTGAAGTGCAGGAGAAACATCTAAGCCTGAAGCGCTTTCTTAACAAGAACCTCTATCAGCATGAAAAAGTGCTGGGCATGACGGGCGACGCCAAAGCCAAGCTCGTAATCCTGTTTGAGCGTTACATGAATGATCCACAACAGATGCCCGCAGAATTTTCCGAACGGACAGGCAAAGAAGATACACCACGTGTCGTCGCTGACTACATCGCCGGCATGACCGATCGATTCGCTATTTCAGAATACGAACGCCTGAACTGATAGAATGCGCCGCGGCCTGCGCAGAGATATTAATAAGTGACAGATAAATCGATACCCGCCAACGAGCGGCTCATATTCGCCATGGACGTGCCGGATTGCGATCGGGCGAGAGCGCTTGCAGAGGACCTGGGCGATTCAGTCATATTTTACAAGCTCGGTCTTGAACTGATGATGAGCGGCGGATACTTCGAGTTATTGCAGTGGATGCTTGAGCGGGGCAAGAAAGTATTCGCGGATCTCAAATTCTTCGATATTCCGGCGACAGTCGGATCTGCGGTGCGTCAACTGAAGGATCGGGGAGCAAGCTTCGTAACGGTGCACGGCAACCAATCCATTATGGAAGCGGCGGCTGAGAATAAGGGTGACGAACTCAAGGTGTTAGCGGTAACAGTCTTGACCAGTCTCGACAGGGGCGATCTCGATGACCTCGGATTCGATTGCGACGTCGAGGCACTGGTTGTATCCAGGGCGCGACGGGCACTCGAGGCGGGCTGCGACGGCGTCATCTCCTCGGGATTGGAAGCGCCGATGTTGCGCGAACATGTAGATGAGAGACTGCTGGTGGTCACGCCTGGCATTCGACCGGTTGATAACAAACCAAGCGAAGACCAGAAACGGGTCGTAACCGTGGAGAAAGCGTTTTCAAATGGCGCGGACTATATCGTCGTCGGCCGGCCGATCCGGGATGCTGAAAGCCCTCGTGCCGCTGCGGAGTCGATGCAGCAAACGATTGCGGCGCAGTTCTGATATGACGCCGCTAAAAAACGATTTACTGATCCGCGCCCTCCTGCGTCAAGCGGTACCGCGCACACCGGTGTGGATCATGCGCCAGGCGGGCCGTTATTTACCCGAGTACCGGGCAGTCAGGGAGAAAGCGGGCGACTTCATGAGTCTTTGCAGCAATCCTGAACTTGCCTGCGAGGTGACTCTTCAACCCTTGCGGCGTTTCGATCTGGATGCCGCGATCATATTTTCCGACATCCTGACCATACCTGACGCGATGGGGCTGGGCCTGTATTTCGTGTCGGGCGAAGGGCCACAGTTCGAAAGACCGGTCAGCACCGCTGCAGATATCAAGAAATTGGCGGTACCGGATGTGGCGGAAAAATTAGGCTACGTTTTCGACGCCGTCGCACTGACGCACCGCGAACTCGATGGCAAGGTGCCGCTGATCGGTTTTTCCGGCAGTCCGTGGACAGTGGCCACGTACATGGTGGAGGGCAGGTCGAGCAGGGAATTCAAAAAGATCAAGGGCCTGGTAGCGGACGATCCATCAGGCATGGGAGCATTGTTAGATGTCATTGCCAAAACGACGATCGATTACCTCAACGCGCAGATAGAATCCGGCGCGCAGGTGATTATGATTTTCGATACCTGGGGCGGAGCCCTTGAAGGGGATGACTATCGCCGTTTCTCGCTGTCAGCGATGCAGCAAATAATGGCCGGCCTGACCCTTCAGAAATACGGCCAAACGATACCGATCATTCTTTTCACGAAAGGCGCCGGGCCGTTGTTAAGCGATATGGCGGACACGGGTTGCGATGCACTGGGAGTCGACTGGACAACCGACCTCGCGACGGCACGTGAACTGACCGGCGACAGAGTAGCGTTGCAGGGAAACCTGAACCCGGCCGTGTTACGAGAGTCTCCCGAAGCGATCGAGAAAGGCGTTGCAGAGGTCCTTCAAAGCTACGGAGAGGGCCCGGGACATGTATTCAATCTGGGCCACGGCATTACGCCTGACATTGATCCCGATCATCTCGCCGTGTTGGTCGATGCGGTCAGGAAACTAAGCCCCGAATATCACGCCTGATTCGATCTACTTCAGTTCGATCTCCAGCAGGCTACACTGTTCGATGACTTTGGCCGTTACGCCACCGTGCGTTGTGGCGGGAGCCCAAGTCGGCTCTCCGAACTTGTAGGAGTTCATTCTTGTGCCGCCCTCACCGTCGTCCTCAAGCCAGGCGCAGGGATTGAGATAAACGACTACGCGGTCCGGATGGGCATGCAGCGGCGGTGTTTCGCCGTTTCGGATCGTCGATTTCAATACACGGACCTTGTCGTTCTCAAACGCAAGATCATGCATGTGTGGCGCGACGCTCAGAGGATCCAATGCCGAGGGAACTACCGCCATGCCCGTTGCAACCAAGGGCATGAGCAGGAGTAATCGTACTTTGCTCACTCGTCTCTCAAAGCGCGCCGCAGAATCTTGCCGACGTTCGTTTTTGGAAGCTCGTCGCGGAATTCGATTTGTTTGGGCACTTTGTAGCCGGTCAGATTCTCCCGGCAATAATCGATGATGTCCTCGGTCGTGACGGAGTCGTCTTTCTTGACCACAAAAAGCTTGACGATTTCACCGGATTTTTCGTCGGGTAGGCCGATGGCGGCAGCTTCGAGCACGCCATCCATCTCGACAACTACGCCTTCGATCTCGTTTGGGTACACATTGAATCCGGACACGAGAATCATGTCCTTCTTGCGATCCTCGATGTAGGTAAATCCGCCTTCGTCCATGCGGCCGATATCCCCGGTGCGGAACCAACCGCCAGGAAACATGACTTTTGCCGTTTCCTCGGGCTTGCTCCAGTAGCCTTCCATCACTTGCGGGCCGCGAATACATATCTCGCCGAGCTCGCCCAATGGCACGTCTTTGCCGTCATCGTCACATATGCGCACCTCCGTCGACGGTACAGGCAGGCCAATCGTGCCGGTAAATTCTTCGGTGTGCAGCGGAACAACGATCGCCGTCGGCGAAGTTTCCGTTAGGCCGTAGCCCTGAATAATCGTACGGCCGGTAACCGCCTTCCATTTTTTTGCGACTGCTTCCTGTACAGCCATGCCGCCGCCGACACAGAGCCGCAACGAACTGAAATCCAGATCAGAAAAACCTGGTGTATTCAACAGCCCGTTGAATAGTGTGTTGACGCCGGTGAGATAGCCGAATTTGTGATGAGACATCTCTTTGACGAAGCCCGGAAAATCTCTCGGGTTCGTGATCAATACGTTTTCGCCGCCTCTGAGCATTATCGACAGGCAGTTACTCTGTAGGGAAAAGATGTGATACAGGGGCAGCGCGGTAATCGCGACGATACGTTCCACGCCGTCCCAGATTCCCGCTTCGAAGGCCTGTGCCTGATGAATGTTGAACACCATGTTGCGATGGCTGAGCATCGCGCCTTTGGAGAGTCCCGTAGTGCCGCCCGTGTATTGCAGAAACGCGATGTCGGCATAACCGAGCTCGACTTCCGCAAGCTTTCCTGCTCGTCCAGCTTGGAGCGCTTTTGGCAATGTGACACTTCCACTCAGGGAGTATGGTGGAACGGCCTTCTTGACATGTTTGATGACAAAATTGGTCAGGACGTTCTTCGGGAATTTCAGCAGGTCGCCGATCCTGGTAGTGACGACGTTTTCGACTCTTGTGTCGGCGATGACTTCCTCGAGGGTGTGCGCAAAATTTTCAAGAATAACGATACACTTCGCGCCGGAGTCGGATAGTTGATGCTTCAGCTCGCGAGGCGTGTATAAGGGATTGACGTTTACGACAACGAGACCGGCACGGAATGCGCCACAGAGAACCACGGCATACTGCAGTACGTTCGGCATCATGATCGCGACGCGCTCGCCCTTGATTAACCTCAAGGTGTTTTGAAGAAATCGCGCGAACTGCATCGATAATTCGTCGAGGTCCCGGTAGGTGAGCGTCGTGCCCATACAAGTAAATGATGGTCTGCTTGGGAATTCGGCCATGCCGAACTCTATTAAATCTCGGACAGACCTGAAGCCGGGTGTTGGGATTTCCTCCGGTACACCGTCCGGGTAGGAATCAAGCCAGATTTTTTTCACGTTTTTGCTTTTGCCTGTTCTAGAGCTTCTCGAATTATAGGCCAGGCGTTATCAAGAAGTATCGGTTGTGCGGTGGCGTTCGGATGAATGCCATCATCCTGCATCAGGTCCTCGTTCATCGCGACGCCGTCCATGAAAAACTCTATCCAGGGCACGTCGAGCTCCGCCGCCAGTTCGCGATAGATCTTCTCGAATGCCTGGGTGTAGCGCGCGCCGTAGTTGGTGGGGATGCGGATGCCAAGCAGGACGACCGCAGCGCCGCCGGCCTTGCTGGTTTGGATAATAGTCCTGAGATTGCCGCGCATACGCTCGGGAGGAAAGCCGCGCAGCCCGTCGTTGCCGCCAAGTTCCAGAATGACGACAGAGGGCTCGAAGCGTTCGATGGTGCTGTGTATGCGAGTAGCGCCGCCCTCTGTGGTCTCCCCGCTAATGCTGGCGTTCACGACCCGATGTTCGTACCCTTGTCCTTGCAGCCGCGACTGCAACAAAGTAGTCCAGGACTGGTCAACGTCAATGCCGTAGCCGGCGCTCAGGCTGTCGCCAAACACCAGAACAGTCGGCGCCTCCGCGCTTCCCGCAGGGATCGCAATCAGAAACAGAAGAAAGGTCAGAAGTTTTCGCATGTCGAATAATTCATCAAGTAACGAAGCGGTGCTGGTTGCGGAAGGCGTTACCAAGCAGGTTATCAGCCCGGAAGGGAGTCTGACCATTCTTTCAGATGTGAGTTTCAGTGTGGACAAGGGCGATTCGGTCGCGGTCGTCGGCGCCTCGGGAGCTGGCAAATCAACGCTTCTGGCCCTGCTCGCGGGGCTGGATCTGCCAACAGAGGGCCAGATATGGCTGAATGGCGTCAATCTCACCGATCTGGACGAGGATGGCCGAGCCGACGTCCGGGCAGCGAGCGTCGGATTCGTGTTTCAGTCCTTTCACCTGGTGCCGTCCCTGAATGCCCTCGAGAACGTCATGTTGCCGCTGGAGCTTGCAGGCAAGGATTCGCCCAGGCAGGCGGCTTCGGAAATCCTTAGTCAGGTCGGGCTCAAAGATCGCTGGAGCCATTATCCAGCTCAGCTCTCAGGCGGCGAAAAACAGCGCGTGGCGATCGCCAGGGCGTTCGCGACGGAGCCGGCTGTACTTTTTGCAGATGAGCCAACGGGAAACCTCGACAGCCAAACCGGCGATCACGTAATGGACCTGATGTTCGAGTTAAACCGTAGTTCCTCGACAACATTGGTTCTTGTTACTCACGATCGGGCACTTGCACAAAGATGCGATCGCACCATCGGACTCGATGCAGGCCGACTCGTCTCGGATAGCAAGACAAGCACATGAAAGCTGTGATCTTTGCGATGCGAAGCTTCGGACGCGAAATGCGTTCGGGCGAAGTTATCGTCTTGCTTGCTGCGGTTGCGCTCGCGGTTGCAGCGCTGACGGCAGTCGGTTTTCTGACCGATCGCATCGGCCGGGCAGTCGCGCGGCAAGCGAATGAGGTGCTCGCCGCTGATCTCCGCCTGCGTTCGCCGGACCCCGTGCCGAATGAATGGCGCGAGGCCGCACTTGAACATGGGTTGGAAACGGCAGACACGCAGACATTTCCAAGTGTCGTGTTTGCGGGTGACTTGAGCGTGCTCGCGACTATAAAAGCGGTTAGCGATAACTACCCCCTGCGCGGCGATGTGCGAATTTCCGATCGGCTGTTTAAGGAGCAGCGCGTAGTCAATCACATTCCTGAACCAGGTGTTGTCTGGGCCGACAGCGCAATTCTGGCGCGACTTGAGCGTAGTGTGGGCGACACTGTTTCCGTCGGCGAGTCCGATCTCAAAATCGACGCCGTGCTGACCTATCGCCCTGACCAATCGATGGGCTTCGCTTCGTTGGCGCCGTCCCTGTTGGTCAACGTGCTGGATATTCCTGCGACCGGTCTGATCAATGAAGGAAGTCGCGTAGGTTATGCGCTACTGGTCGCAGGCGCTGAGTCGGATGTGGACGAGTTTTACGCCGCGGTAGAGGACGAACTGCCCGAATCAGTTCGCGTTCGCAACCAGGAAGACAGCGGCGAACGGGCGAACAATGCGTCTGATCGCGCGCAAAGATTTTTATCATTGACGGCCGTCATTACGTTGTTGCTCAGTGCCGTAGCGATTGCGATGTCGGCAAGAAGATTCGCACATCGCCGAATGGATACCGTGGCGTTGATGAAGAGCCTGGGCGCGAGTCAGCGTTTCGTAATATCGGCAGCGTCCGTCCAGCTTCTGATTCTGGGATTTATGGGCGTAATCATCGGCAGCGCGGTTGGTTATGTGGTCGAAAATGCATTGACGGCCATGCTGGGCGACCTGTTTGCAAGCGACCTGCCCGATGCGAGCCTCGCGCCGGTAGGTTTGGCCAGCGGCAGCGCACTGATACTGCTCGTCGGTTTCGCGCTGCCATCGCTGATTCAATTGCGTAACACGCCGCCGTTGCGCGTATTGCGCCACGACGCAATGCCGCCGCCTCCGTCGCGGTTGTTTGTCGCCGGGACATCTCTGATCGCCGTCGCACTGCTTCTTTACTACACGATCGGTGACGCATTGATGCTGGTCATCGTGCTTGGCGGAATGCTCGTCGTATCCGCTGCGTTATATGGGGCCGGCCGAATCCTCGTCTGGGCCATGGGGCGTTCGCGTGGCGGCGTCGGCATTGCCTGGCGCTATGGTCTTGCCAATGTGTCGAGACGCGGTCGCGACAGTGCTGTGCAGGTCGTGGCCTTCGGTCTGGGTCTGACCGTCTTGTTGCTGCTTACTTTGGTAAGAACGGATTTGCTGCAGGGATGGAAACAAACGCTTGACGCTGACGCGCCGAATCATTTCCTGATAAACATTCAGTCGCATGAACGCGCCTCGATCGCAGAAATATTTCAGAGCGACGGCATTGCGGCGCCACGTTTCGTGCCTCTCGTCAGGGCGCGCATGTCGACGATTAACGGTGAATCGGTGAAAACCCGGGTATATCCAGTCGACGACGGCAGATGGATGGCGAATCGGGAGCAGAATCTCACCTGGGCTGAGTCCTTGAGCTCGAGTAACGAAATCATCGACGGTGAATGGTGGTCACCGGGCTACGACGGCGAACCGCTGGTTTCGATGGAGGAGGAGGCGGCGATGGAGCTTGGCGTCGGCCTGGGGGATCAATTGCGTTTCATGGTTGCCGGTCAGGAAATCGGCTTGACGATATCGAGCATCAGAAAAATAAACTGGGATTCGTTTCAACCAAATTTCTTCATGGTTCTTTCACCGGGCGCCCTGGATGGGTATCCGACGACATATGTCGCCAGCCTGAAAATCGACGAAGCGCAGAGCGATGTTCTGTTACGCCTGATCCGCGCACACCCGACTGTCTCCATCATTGACCTGGACGTCATTCTCCAGCAGGTCAAAGGCATCATCGACAAGGCGAGTCTTGCCGTGCAGGCTGTGTTTGCTTTCACGATTGCAGCGGGCATTGCCGTATTGTTTGCGGCTGTTCAGTCCACGATCGACGAGCGGCGATTTGAAAGCGCGATGCTTCGGGCGCTGGGTGTCAGGCGTCGTACTGTTCTTTCCGGCGTGTTAACAGAGTTTGCCGCGCTTGGGTTTGCAGCGGGAATCCTCGCGTCGGCAGGCGCGTCAATACTTGCCGCCGTCATTGCCGTCCGTCTGTTCGATCTACCCTACGAATTCAGCCCCATGCTTTGGGTCAGCGGGCTTGCGGCCGGCGTAATCCTTGTTTGCACCAGCGGATTTGTTGCGGCTCGAGGTGCAATCAATGCACCACCGGTCGACGTTTTGCGTGCAGCATGAACGACGAAGGTGACAGGCTGTCGTGCGGAGCGGTTATCGTTCGCGAAGCGGAAAATGGATGGTTGACGCTGATGCTTCGGGCCTATCACAACTGGGATTTTCCAAAAGGCATCTGCGAGGATGGTGAGTCGCCTTTGGATGCCGCAATTCGGGAAATCGGTGAGGAAACAGGTATTACCGAACTGGAGTTCGACTGGGGTGATCGCTTCACCAACACCGGGCCTTACAGTCGCGGCAAAACTGCGCGTTACTACCTGGCCCGGACAGATCAGGCGGAAGTAGAAATGGGCATCGCACCAGAGCTTGGTCGCCCCGAACACCACGAATATCGATGGATCGATTTTGACGAGGCCTACGATTTATCGGCACCCCGAGTTCGGCTCGTCGTCCAGTGGGCCCGCCAGATCATCGGCACCTAAATAAGGGGACGGACTCCGAGTCCGTCCCCAATCTACACGGTCTGCCCAAAAAGCTGCGAACAAGACTTCGTCGGCGAGGATTATTGTGCCTGCGGATATCGTCAAATTAGGGAGACGCCATGCCTCGTCGCGCCAGACAGGTTGTTGCAGGTATACCGCTGCATATCATTCAACGAGGGCACAATCGGCAGGTCTGTTTCTTTGCAGATGCGGACTATCGGTTCTATCTCCGCCAGTTGAAGGAACAAGCGAAAATTCATGGATGTTCAGTACATGCATACGTCTTGATGACAAATCACCTTCACATGTTGATTACGCCAAATGAAAAGGACAGCGTGTCCGCGTTAATGAAACACGTGAACCAGCGATATGTTCGTCATGTAAATCGAATTTACGAACGTACAGGGACACTTTGGGAGGGTCGATACAGATCTTGCTTAACTTTATCCGACAGTTACGCACTAGCTTGCTATCGCTATATCGAACTAAATCCGGTCAGAGCAAAAATGGTTGATCATCCGACGCATTATCGCTGGTCGAGTTACTCCGCCAATGCCGAAGGCTGGTATAGCTCGATCGTGTCTCCCCACTCAATCTACTTGGCACTGGGTACAAACGGTGCCCAGCGCCGGCAACAATACCGCGCCCTCGTTCAATCTGGGCTCGATGAAAACACCATAAATCGAATCCGGCATGCTACGAATAGCAATTTGATCCTGGCAGATAGTGATAAGTAATTGGGGACGGACTCGGAGTCCGTCCCCAATTAGACGACGCGGTTTCGTTTTTCGCCCTTAAGGAAGGCTGCGACGTTAGCTGCCAGTTCGTTTATGGCACCTTGCCTGGATTCAGTTGTTCCCCAGGCAACATGCGGCGTGATGATTAGGTTCGGTCCCTCGTAATCAAGAAGCGGGTCGCCATCCACTGGTGGTTCCTTGGGCAAGACATCGACGGCGGCTGCGCCGATTTCCCCGTTCGTA
>Ga0255058_10000698_pt1 | contig 19320 bp, 21 predicted proteins | sample Cases_109_9_MG_FD_188637 | JGI IMG/M metagenome (GOLD analysis project Ga0255058, IMG submission 188637) | Seawater microbial communities from Amundsen Gulf, Northwest Territories, Canada - Cases_109_9 | ecosystem: Environmental > Aquatic > Marine > Gulf | place: Canada: Northwest Territories... | reverse complement strand
CAGCGTCGGATCTGTAGCACTGTCTTCGATACCGAGCAGTGCCAGAATGGTCCCGCGAAGGGTATCGCCGTTCAAGTGTCGCTCGTCACGGCCGAGCTGATGCATCCACGCCGTCGGTTCAGGCGGTTCGTCTTCCCATCGTACGCCAGGGGCGTAGACGAAGTAGATGTCCCAGGCCAGTTGACGACCGCGAGGCAGTGCCACCTGACGGCCGTACAGTTTGCCGAGGCTATTGTCGGGATCCCAGTAGTGAGTCACGCGAGGATCCGGAAGGAGCGGCTCGGCCTTCTTTCCCGCCTCGGCGTTGTCGGAGCTGAGCACGGGCATCCAGACCGCGATGACGGACAGATCGTCGCTCTCCACCTTCTTCAGTACCTTGTCGTGCACCACACGGGCGCCGTACTTGCAGCCAGGTCACGTCGGTGAGAGCAGCACCATCAGCCGAACGCTATCGACATTCCTGTTGAATGCCGACCTGATGTCGTCGCCTTCTCCCGATTGCGGAACCAGCCCGGCAGCCTTGCTCAGCAGGGGGTTGGCCCTACCGGTTGGACGCTCGACACGGATCCGTTTGTGGGCGGAATCCAGGGTCAGAACGAAGGGCTCCAAGGTTCCCGAGCCCAGGCTCGGATACTCGAACGCCTCACTGAAGAAGACCGAAGGACGGTCGAAGCGGTGACCTCCTACGACCATGGTTCCTTCCAGCGAGGTCCCGAGAATCGGCGATACCTCGCCCCGGTTCTTGGAGTGGCCGATCACGCCGGATTCCGAGACGAGCGGGAACCGTTCCATCTGGCTCTTCGGCAGCGATAGGGTTCCGAACCCGAGCGGATTCAGCTCGACATTCACGGATCGGCCGGCAACCATAATCTCGATGGTCGGAACCAGGCGCTCGCCAAGCTCGTCGTCTCTCGACCGAACCGTATAGGCGAGGATTTCCTGCCCGTCTGGCTGGGGAAGCTCACCCTCGTGCACAACAAGTTTCTGCAGCGGCAAGTCCAAGGTGACGAGACGCTTGCCGAACAACTCGAATCCGAAGACCCCGGATGGAGATCCCTCGCCCCAGATCTCGTCGAGATCTCGCACCTCGGCTGCAACACCGGCAAAACGTGCCGAGCCGAGCGTCAGAGAACCGATCTCGACCCGCGGATTCGATCCTTCGGACTCCTCTTCTACAGGCAGGCCCAATTCCTGGACCACGGAAGTGTCCACGATCGTCGCGGGGGCTGCGCTATCGATCACGAACTTGAACGGCCCCCGGTCATTGATCTTCACATCAACCAGATAGAACGACCCGTAGGGTTGAATTGCGACGGAGGTCAGCGGGGTTTGCTGCTCGACGGCCTGACGCACTTCCGGGTTCGCAAGGAACCGTGAGGGGTCATCGGGTGGCTCCGTTTGCGCATGGACGGAACCGCAGATGAAGAGCAGGACGAATTGAAGGCCGAGCGATTGCCTGGGCGGATATCTCATGCGTGTGCTCCTCCGAAAATCCGCAGCGTTCAGGGGTTCGAGGCAGCGAGGCGACTCAAGGCCTGCGCCAGTTCGTCGGCCTCGACCATTCCTTCCCGGCGGTAGACCTCTCTGCCGCTGGAATCGAGCACGACCATTGTCGGCAATCCGACGACGTTGAAGTAGTCCGAGGTCTCGACGTGGTGGTCTGTGTCCACCTTGACGAACTCATACTCTTCGAGCGCCTTCCGGACACGCGGGTTGCCCAGGACCGTGCGTTCGAGCTCGATGCAGGGACCGCACCACGCGGCGTAGAAGTCGATCAACGTGAGGCGATTTGTCGTTCGCGCCCGGGCCAGGGCGTCGCTCACGGGCGCGGGAACGGCGGCGGTATCGTGCTTCGCGACTCGGCGCTCGCTCGCCGGTTCAGTGGCCTGCTGCGGTTCGTATCCGAGGCCACGGATCCGAAGCATGATCGCGTCGACGTCGACCCTGGCCGGGTCATACTTGATCGTGAACGCGTCGCGTCCAAGATCCATGCTCACGTCGCTGATACCGTCCAGTCCATCCAGGACCAGTTTGACCCCATCGGGTCAGCCGAATCACGTGGCACCGCTTCGACTTTTCATCATGCCTCGAACCAGCAGCGTCACCGATTCGGTGCGTCCGGTCTCCTCCGTGGCCGACGCCACCTCGGAACCGGTTCCCTGGGCGCCAACGAGGACGGTACACAGAGACGGGGAGAGATCGGATCCGTGCGCAAGACCGCCGGCCAGAAGGGCGACGGCTAGCGGCCACACCGGCATGCTGTTGAGCTTCAAGAATCGGCCCTCAGGAACCAATCAGCTCTCTGAACGCTTGGTCGAGCGCGGCCTCGTCCTTGAAGCCCACGAGCTTCCGGGTCAGATTGCCCTGCTCGTCGATCAGAAAGGTCGAGGGGACCATTCGGCTGTCGTAGACCTTGGAGATCTCTTTCCCCTCGGAGACGATCAACGGGTACTCCACGTCCAATTCCCATGCCCGGGACGCCACGTCCTCGACATCACCGCTATTGATGAAGATGGGAAGGATCGTGAGGTCCTCGTCATCGTACTTCTGTTTCAACTCGGCAAGGATCGGCAGGGTGTCCAGGCTGTGATAACAGTGTGCGGATAGAAACACCATGGCGACGTTTTTGCCCCGATGCTGGGACAGCGACACCTGTTCGCCCTTGGTGTTCGGAAGCGTGAAATCCGGGGCGACCCTGGCCGAGAACGAAGCGCCGTCCAACGCCACTTCTTCCTTGTAGCGCTCGAGCTCCTCGCCCGTCGCATTCATCAGATTATGGTCCACGGAGCAAGCGTTGTACCTGGAGCAATTGCCGCCCAGGCTCGCCAGATCGAAGTTCCGGCGCGATAGCTCGGCCATGACGCCGGCACGGAGTTTCGACGTATCCAACTGCTCGATCGCCTCGATGGAAAGCCCGACCTCTTTCTCGAGCTCGTCGCTGCTGACCGTCGGTGCCCCGCCGTCTTCGATCACGTCGGCGAGGTAGGCGACGACCTTCCGCTCGTCCGCCGTCAGCTCGACATCCGCGGCGTCGCCGCCGAGCATCCCGCACGGCGCCCCAGCGGTCGCGTGCTTCTCGCAACCGGCCCTGGTACACCCCGCCCCGGCGCATCCGACGGTCTTTGCGGCTACGGCTTCGGCCACCTCACCGAGGGCCGAGGTACCCCCACCGAACCAGAGAACCCCACTGAGGAGAGCGCAACAGACTCCCCCTCCACAGCACAATCCGAGCTTCATCATGGTCACCACCTCCGTCACCCAAAGGGTTCATCGCCCCTCGGTTATGATTATCAACCCTGGACCTATGTACGGAGTCAAGCGGTCTTCGGCAGAAATCCGAAGATGCGCCTGCAGGGTTGACCCCGTACATTGGTACGGACTTTAGACTGCCACGGACAGGAGAGGAGCCATGGGATCACTGACGATCGGCCAGCTGGCTCGGCGCGCAGGGGTGGGTGTGGAGACGGTCCGGTTCTACGAGCGCGAAGGGCTGATTCTGGAACCACCGCGCCGGCCATCGGGCTATCGGGACTACCCGCCCGAGACCGTGATCCGGATCGTGTTCATTCGCCGGGCGAAAGACCTCGGGTTCTCTCTGAAGGAGATCGGCGAGCTTCTCGAGCTTCGGGTCCGGCCGAGACGCAATTGCGCGCTCGTGAAGCGCAATGCGGACGCGAAGATTGCCGACATCGACACCAAGGTTGCTGCGCTACGAAGAATGCGACGATCCTTGATGGATCTCACGAAAGCCTGCGAAGAGAACGCGCCGACTACGGAGTGCCCCATCCTCACGTCGCTCGACTCATCAGGAAACCGGCATTGAGGACAACATGAACAGCGGAGACATGGTGAGACACGATTTCCTCGAACTTCGATCGACTCTCACTTGCCCGGAGTGCAGACGAACCAAGACTGAGACCATGCCGACGGACCGTTGCAGGTTCTTCTACCTGTGTGAAGGGTGTGGCACGCGCCTCGAGCCCAAGCCTGGCGATTGCTGCGTCTTCTGCTCCTACGGCACGGTCCCGTGTCCACCGATCCAGGCGGACGCGGGGTGTCGTTAAGGGAGTAGGCCTGTGCGACACCCCTCTAGCTGAGGAGTTCGAGGCGCCTCAACCGCCCGTGCGCGCTTTCACCTCGGGATGGTCAGCCCATGCCGGCATGCTCGCCATGAAGGCCACCGTCTTGCGCTCGGCTTCCGGGCGGCCGAGGTCGGGCTCCCGGCGCCGCGTCCACTGCACGAAGCGCTCGAGACATTCATCGAACGAGAGCAGATTACCCTCGGCGTCCGAACAGTGCTGGCACAGCGTCCCATCTTCGATCGTCATCGAGCAGCTCTGGCACGATTGACTCATTGCCGTCCTCCTTTCGCGTCACCCACCAGTTCTTCCATTGCTTTCAGTAGAGTCGTCCGGGTTTCCGGCTCGATCTTCTCCAGCGCCCGGGCAAGCAGGTCTTCCGACAGCACACGGGATGAACGCTTCCAGACCGAAAGTCCCAGTGGCGTGAGCCAGATCAGTGTGCGCCGCCGGTCGCGCTCGTCAGGGATGCGCTCCAGCAGCTCGCGCTTCTCCAGCCGATTCACGATCTCGCTCATCGCGGACTGCGAGCGGGAGAAGTGCGGCGCCGCCTCTGTCACGGTCAGCGGGCCGGTGCCGGCCAGGTGCTGCAGCACGGCGAGCGATTCGCGCGACGGTTGATAGTCCGTCGGCGCGCTCCGCTCGTGGAAGTTCAAGTAGACGGCGCGAAACAACTCGCAGAATCGCCGCGCCGCCTTCCGGTTGTCCATCCGTTCCTTCCCGTGGCGCGCTGCCGCCACCTGATGTCTACCGTGATCACGAATCTACCGGAGATCGATACATCGTCAACCCCGATGTAATCGACCGGTCTCGACCTCAGAGACAGCCCTGGATGCCCCGGCCTCGTAGACCAAGGCCAGGTCTTCCTCGGTGAGTATGACGCAGCCATCCGGCCGCGAAAGCGCCGCATCGAGCAGTTCCTGGTCGGCTTCGACACCGCCGCAGCTGGGTTTATCGACGAACTCCGTCCAGTCGGCCGGCGACTGGAACTGAAGCTCGAATCGCCACACCGCCTCGTTGCGCAAGGAGAACAGCCCGGCCCTGGTCAGCTCGGCGACGGTGCGCAGAGCCTGCCTCATGCTCTCACGCTTGGCCAAGTCGTCCTCGGCGATTCCCGCCGGGCGGCGTTCGCCCCCGAGGCGCACTTCGAGATCCATTGGCTTTCCGTGAGGTTGCAGATTGATCAGCAATCCCCGGGGACGCAGCCAGCGATGGACTTTCCTCAGAACGTCACCGACGCTCTTGCGAGGCAGTCATCAAAGCGAACGCGTGAACACCACCGCGTCGAACGTCGCCGCCGGAAAGTCGAGCGTGACGATATCCTCAACGACGAACTCCGGATCGCACGAACAATCTTCGGAGGCGGCTTCACGCGCCTGAGCGACCCGCTCGGGGTCGGGGTCCACTCCGACCACGGAAGCTGCCGTTCGAGCGATGCGGCGCGCCGTGCGCCCGTCTCCGCAGCCCACGTCCAGCACGTTCATGCCGCGAAACGTCACGAGCCATCGCAGCACCTCGACCTCGCGTTCCTCGGGATCCACGATACGAACCACGTTGACCTCCTCCGGCGTCCTCGCTCGCGGCAGGCGTCTGTCCAGAAGCTCGCCCCGGGCTGGGCCGGGCCGGCTCGGATGTTTCCGGCGCCGTAGTCTACCCTGACGGCCGCTCGTTGGCTGTCTTGGCTGGGGGCCTGCGGTGCGCCCACCGCGACAAGACGCCGGAGGGTTCGGAGCCCGCAGAGGTTACTGTATTCTCGGCGCAACGATGAAAGGAGGTCCCACGATGTCCTTCAAACCGGCCCTCCCCGCGCTTTGCTTGTTGCTAACGGCTGTCGTCACCGCCCAGGAGCCGACCGAGCCGCTGACGAGCGACCTGAGCGAGACGGTCGAAGTCCGCTACGTGATCCTCGACGCCCTGGTGCTCGACGACCGGGGACGGGTCGTTCCGGACCTGACCATCGACGACTTCAAGTTGTATCTGGATCTGAGACCGCACCCGATCGACTCGGTCGACGTATTCTGCCCGGCCGGTGCGGCCGACGACCCACGACCGGTCAACCACGGCAAGCGCCGTCTAGCACCCGTCGCACCCGATGTCTTCCGCCGCATCGTCGTCGTCGTCGACTACAAGAACCTGGAACAGACGGAACGGATCGATGCGATCGACCGTCTGGAACGGATGGTCCGTGACAGCAACGCCGTTAATGAGGAGTTGATGATCGTTGCGATCACCAAGGAGCTTCGCGTCGAACAGCCGTTTACCACCGACCGCGAAGAGGTGCTGCGCGCCCTGGCGCGGATGAAGCTGGATCGCTCCCTGTGGCAAGAGTACCCGAACATGGTCGGGCGGCGGCTTCGACCGCACCTTCACGAGTTCGCGCTGTTCGACGGACTGGCGGCGCTGGTGCGCTGGTTGGGCACGTACGAGGGCAGCAAGGCCATCGTGTTCGTCTCGGAGCTACCGAGCAAGTTCCCCGACAGGGCGTTCGCGCGGCCCCTGACCTACACGCCTCCGGCTTTCGACTACGACCGGCAGTTCGAGGCGGTGGCCACGGCTGCGGCGGAAGCGCGGGTGGCCGTCTACCCGATTCACGCCAACGGGATATCCCTCGGATCCAGCTCGGAGCGCCTTGCGCGCCTCGCCGTCGAGACCGGCGGGCGCTTCACCCGCCACACCGACGATCTATCGCTGGCCTATGCCCGGGCACAGCGTGACCTGGCCTGTCGCTATTCCATCGCTTTCTACGACCGCAACCCGGAATCGGGCCGGCTGCACCGCGTCAACATCAAGGCCAAGGGCGGCCTGCGGGTCCACCATCCATCTCTGTATCGATTCGGCACGATCGACGACGCGGTGGAGGCAATCGACGCCGAGTCCTACACGGCGCCGGCGCACCTGCGCAGCGCCCGAATCCAGGCCCAGGGGTTTCCCGTGAAGCCCCTGGACGACAAGCACTGGAAGGTCGCCCTGGCGCTGCGCTTCCCGGTCAGCGTGCCGCCGGAGGGAGACAACGTCGTCGAGTTCGGGGCCAAGCTCGACCACCAGGCCCTGCAATCGGTCTACACGGTGTCAAATTCCGTTACCGTTCCTCCCGAGACCGGTGGCAGCGAGCTGCCGGTGGTGACCGTCGACCCGATCGATCTCCGGCCGGGGCGTTACGACCTTTCGATCCGTGTCGACGATCCGCGAGTCGGTGAGCCCCGAACCGCCATCGGTCATGTCGACATCCCCGCGCTTCCACGGCGAGGCGTCGTGGTCGCCGGACCGATTCTGCTGCGGCCGGCGCCGGACGCTGTGCTGTTGCACTGGAGCGAGGGCGGATTGCCGATTCCGGAGACGACAGGTGCCGCCGGCTTCGAGCCTGTCTTCCCGGGCGAGGCCGTCGAACCCGAATCCCTGATCGCGGTGACCCACATCTGCCGGATCCTGCCCAGGGCGAAGGGGACGCCGGCCGCGTTGGAGGTCAAGCGCACGCTCCTGTCCGGTGACGGCTCGACGGCATCGACGTTGCCGACGGCGATCCTCGAATTGCCGGTAGCCGCGGGCGTGACCTGTCGCAGGTTGATCGACCAGCTACCCGCCGCTCTGGGTCCCGGTGACTATCGTTTCGAGGTCTCCATCGAGGCCGGAACCAAGGCGAAGTCGGTAGTTCGGACGGCGATGTTCTCGGTGCGATGACGCGGGGAAGCAGCCGTCCGGGGCTCGCGGCCCCGGCAGTCACGTCCAACCCGCTGCTCTCGCGGTGCGATACCCGTTGATTGATAGTAGATTCCCTGTGGAGTCCGTGCGCCCCGGGGTGTTGACCGGCGGCGGCCTGCTGCAGGACGGAGAGAACTCGTGAAGCCCACTTTCTTCGTGATCGGCGCCAGCAAGTCCGGCACGTCGAGCCTGTGCCAGCTGGTGAGCAATCATCCGGATGTGTTCTTCACCACGCCGAAGGAGCCGGAATACTTTTCCCGGGGCAAACAACGAGGCCTGACGCTCGAGTGGTACGAATCGCTGTTTGCCGGCGCCGAGGGCTACCGCGCCGCGGGAGATGGAAGCACCAACTACGCCGTGGTCGGCCTGCATCCCGGCGTCGCCGAGCGGATCGAAGCCTACTCTCCCGGCTGCCGCGTGATCTACATCGTTCGGCATCCGCCGGAGCGCATCGAGTCGCAATGGATCCAGCTGCGCGCCGGCAACGAGGCGCCGAGCAACTTCGTGCAGGCGGTGCGCGAGGTCCGCGAGATGATCGAGGGGAACCTGTACTGGAAGAACATCTCCGCGTTCCGTCGCGTCATTCCGGACGAACGGATCCTGGTCTTGTTCTTCGACGATTTCAAGGTCGATGCTGAGGCGGTGATCCGGCGCTGCTTCCGGTTCCTCGATCTGGACCCCGACGTTCCGCTCCAGGCTCCGGAGACGCCGCGCAACGTACGGCAGTCCAAGCGGCAGAGCATGGCGGTCCTGCGCGCGCTGCGCCGGATTCCGGGCTATCAGCAGCTACGCGACGCGCTGATTCCCACGGGCGTGCGTCCTCGGCTGCGGCGATTCGTCACCCACCCGATTCCCGATCGTCCGGAATGGGACGAGGCCACCTTCCTGTGGGTCGTCGACCGGATCCGTGAGGACAACCACCGCTTCCTGGAGTTCTACGGCAAGCCGGCCGACTTCTGGAGCTACGACCTCGCGTGGCTCGAAGGACGGAACGTGAGAAAACCGGCGAGCGATCGTGACGCGCTCTCGCCAGTGGGTTGAGCCGCCGGGCGAATAGCCCGGGGGGCAAGTGGACCCTTGTCCTATAATCGGCACGCCGGCGAGCCACAAGCCTCGGAACAACAAAGATGAACTCTGTCGATATCGATGCCGGGCAGATCGCCGGCTGGGTTCGGGATGCGCGTGGGCGCACGTTCGAGCTGGTCGAGGATCTCACCGATGAGAAGCTTCGCGTCCCACTGCTCGAAATCGTCAATCCGTTCCTCTGGGAAATCGGCCATGTCGCCTGGTTCCAGGAGCACTGGGTCCTGCGTCACGTCGCGAGGACCCCGCCACTGCTGGACGGCGTCGGCGCACTCTACGACTCTGCGGCGGTACAACACGACACGCGCTGGGATCTCGCGCTACCGACGCGCGACGAGACTCGCGAGTACATGACGGCCGTGAGGGAGAGTGTTCTCTCGCGGCTCGGGGACGGCGATCTCGGAGAGCGCGAGACGTACTTCAACCTGCTCTCCGTCTTCCACGAGGACATGCACGGCGAAGCCTTCATGTACATGCGGCAGACCCTGGGCTACCCGATGCCGTCGCTCACGGGTTGCGCCTTCGATGCCGGGCGCGCCGGGAAGGCTGCCCGTCCCGAGGGAGATGCCGAGGTACCCGGCGGGATGCTCGACCTCGGCACGACGCCGAACGCCCCCTTCGTATTCGACAACGAGCAGTGGGCCCACCCGGTCGAGATCGAGCCGTTCGCCATCGCCCGCACACCTGTGACGCAAGGCGAGTTCGCTGCGTTCGTGGACGACGGAGGTTACCGGCGGCGCGAGCTTTGGTGCGACGAGGGGTGGCGCTGGCGTGAGAGCGCGGATGCGGAGCAGCCGGTCTATTTTTTCCGTGGTGGCGACGGTGAAAGCCGCTGGCAGCGCCGGCACTTCGATCGCCTGTTTCCGCTCGAGCCCGACCGCCCCGTGATTCACGTCAACGGGTACGAGGCCGACGCCTACTGCCGCTGGGCCGGCCGACGCCTGCCCACCGAGCCGGAGTGGGAAGCCGCGGCGGCAGCCGAGCCGACCGCCACAGGCGACCGCCTCGCGGCGCGCAAGCGTCGCTATCCCTGGGGCCACGAGCCACCCGATCCGGCGCGGGCCAACCTCGACGCCCGAACCATGGACACGGTCGGCGTGGGCGCCTTGCCCGCCGGCGACAGCGCGTTCGGCTGCCGCCAGATGCTGGGCAACGTGTGGGAGTGGACCGACAGCGTGTTCCGCCCCTACCCGGGCTTCGAGCCGGGACCGTACAAGGAATACTCCGAGCCCTGGTTCGAAAAGCGCAAGGTGCTGCGCGGCGGTGCCTGGGCGACCCGCTCGCGGATGATCCAGAACACCTACCGCAATTACTTCCCGCCGGACCGCCGCGACGTCTTCGCCGGGTTCCGCACGTGCCGGTTGCGGTGAGGTTGTCCTCGCGGGCATGAAAGCGCTGATCGTCACACCGGCGCCCGAAGGATCGCTCAGCGGCAACCGGCGGACTGCGTTGCGCTGGGCCGAGATGCTCAGCCGTTTGAGCCACACTCCGCAGATCGTCGAGGAGTACCGGGGCGAGGAGTGCGACCTGATGATCGGGTTGCACGCCGGGAAGAGCGCGGACTCCATCGCCCGGTTCCGCGCCGAGCGCCCCGAAGCTCCCCTGCTGGTCGCGCTGACCGGGACCGATCTATATCGCGACCTGCGGCACAGCGAGGCGGCGAGGCGCTCTCTCGATCTCGCTACCCGGCTGATTGCCCTGCAGCCGTTGGCCGGCGAGGAATTGGCGGAGGACCTGCGTCCCAAGCTACGGGTTATCCACCAGTCGGCGGAACCGCTGGGAGACACGGAACCGCCGGCCAGCGACCGCTTCGAGATCTGCGTGCTCGGTCATCTGCGTCCGGTCAAGGACCCCTTCCGAACCGCCGAGGCGGTGCGCCTGCTCCCCGACGACTCCCGCGCCCACGTGCTGCACGTGGGTTCGGCGTTGGAACCGGGAATGGAACAGCGCGCACGACGGGAGGAGTCCGGAAACCCGCGCTATCGCTGGCTGGGACAGCTACCGCGGGACGAGGCGCTGCGGGTCCTGGCCCGGTCGCGGCTCTTGGTCCTTTCCTCTCTTGTGGAAGGCGGTGCCAACGTCATCGGCGAGGCCGCGGTCCACGGCGTCCCCGTGATCGCCTCGCGGATCCCTGGTTCCGTCGGGCTGCTCGGCGCCGACTATCCCGGCTACTTCCCGACCGGCGACACCGAGGCGCTCGCCAAACTGATCCGGCGTGCCGAGACCGACACGGCGTTTCACGACGACCTTCGCATGCGCTGCGAGTCTCTCGCAGCCGTTTTCGAACCGGAAGAAGAGTGCTCGGCCTGGAGGAGCCTGCTCGCCGAGTTGTTCCCGGTCTGATCGACTACGATTCGCGGACCACGCGGCGGGCGATCGCCGATACGAGATCTCCGACGAGCACGATCACCACGCCGATCGCCACGAGAAAGATCATCGTGTCGTACTGGTTGCGCGCGCGGGCATCCTGGATCCAGTAGCCGAGCGAGACGATGCCGAGCATGCCCAGGACGGTCGCCTCGCGTACGCAGGTCTCCCAGCGGTAGAACAGGAAGAGCAGGAAGCGCGAGAGGGCCACCGGATAGATCGCGGCGAGTGCGATCTGCCGCCGGCTCGCCCCGAGACCGCGCAGCGCCGAGAGCGACCGGCCGTCGAGATTCTCCACCACCTCGCCGCCGAGCTTGCCCAAAATTCCCGCGTTGTGGATTGCCAGCGCCAGGACCGCCGGCCAGGCGCTGGGTCCGATCATCGAGATCAGCAGGAATGCCCAGACGTACTCGGGAATCGAGCGGAGAAAAATCAACAGTACGCGTGTCAGGTAAACTGCCGCGGTCCAGGCTGCTCGCACCCGGCGTCGCGGCGGACGTGGGTCGGTCAGAAACGCCTCGGGCGACGTGATGTTACGCGCGGCCGGCAGGGAGAGTATCAAGGCGACGAGACCGGCCAGGCAGATCGCCGCTACCGCGATGGCCAGGGTGGTCCCCGCCGCCTCGAGGCCCCGTTCGGAGAGCAAGCTCGCCGCCCAGTCCACTGCCGTCCGCAGGTCGAACCGGTCCCGCAGCGGGTAAGGCACCAACTCTCCCAGGAACCGGCTCAGGTTGCGCAGCCGCCGTTCGCCGAGGATGTCGACGCGGAAGTTGCCGGCGAACCAGCAGTAGACCGTCAGCAAGCCGAGCGCCCAACCGCTCAGGCGCACGAAACGTCGGCGTGGACGCACGCGCCGGAGTCGCCGAACTTGCAATTCGCGTTCCATCGGATTCATGCGGCGAAGCTCCGGCGGAAGGAGCCGCTCCACCCGTCGGCGGCGGCGATCAACAGGAACAGCGCGTAGAGGTAGGTCCAGACTTCGCCATAGTGCAGGTTCTCGAACGACGCGGCGATGTAGTACCCGAGGGTCGGGTAGCCGAAGAACCCGAGGATTGCCGACGATCGCAGCGCGCACTCGAAGCGGTAGAACGCGTAGGCGGTCATGTCCGAATGGGCGCGGGGCAACACGCCGAAGACGATCACCTGGACGGGCGATGCGCCCCCGGCGCGCAAGGCGGCAGCAGAATCCCGGGGGGCTTCATCGAGCAACTCGGAGAATACCTTGGCGAACGTGCCGGCGAAGGGAATCGTGATGGCGATCACCGCCGTCAGGTTGCTCGCGCCGAGGGCCGCGAGGAACATCACGGCCCACAGCAGCTCGTGGATCGAGCGCATCACCGTGGCCAGCGTACGCGAGGCTCCGCAGACCAGCGGCGCCACCTTGCGCCGCAAGAAACGCATCGATCGGCTCTCGGCTCCGGCCGGGTCGCTCTCCCACCAGATCGTCGAGGACAGGAAGCCCAGGGGCAGGCCGATGCAAAGCGCGAGGCTGACGGCCGCTCCGGCGAAGATCAACGTGCGGTGCGCGGCGCCGAGGGCCTTGACGAGCAACGGCGAGGCGCCCGGCACGGGAACCGCCGACTCGTAGGTCAGCGCAGGGGAAAGCGCTCGGGAGAAGAACTCGCGCGCGACCTGCGCCCCCCCTTCGTTGGGAAGGATGGTGCGCGGATCGAGATCGAGCCGCAGTGCGGCCCAGATTCCCGCGGCGGCGATGGACAGCAGAACCCAGGTCCGGGCCCGCGGCTTACCCGGCATCGACGAGCATCTCGTGCGTTTCGAGGTCGTACAACTCGTCGAAGGCCCGCTGCTTCAACTGGTCGGGGGGGCAATCGAACGCGACCGCCCCTCGCCGCAGTCCCACCAGGCGAGGGAAGAACTCCCGTGCAAGCCCGACGTCGTGAAGACTGGCGCACAGCGTCAGCGTGCGCTCGCGCGAAACCGTCTTCAGCAGCTTGATCAGATCCCGCGCGCGGGCTGGATCGACACTCGACACCGGTTCGTCGGCCAGCAACGCACCCGGCTGCTGGAATAGCGCTCGTGCGACGGCGACCCGCTGCTGCTGGCCTCCGGAGAGCCGGTCGGTTCGCTCGTAGAGCTTCTCACCGATGCCTACGCGCTCGAGGATCTCGTGGGCCTGCATCACGAGTTTCCGCGGCGGGAAGAGCATCGTCCACACCGAAGCCGGGAAGGAGAGCCGCCCCAGCCGGCCGGCGAGGACGTTCTTGATCACGCGAACGTTGGGCACCAGCGCCAGGTCCTGGTGCACGAACCCCAAGCACGCTCGCGTTTCGCGCAGCGCGCTTGCCGACAACGTGTGCAGCTCCCGGCCGTTGATCGCGACGGTTCCGCCGCTCGGGCGCACGCTGCCGGTCAGGACCTTGAGCAGGCTCGTCTTGCCGGCCCCGCTAGGGCCGACGAAGGCGACGGCCTCGCCGGGCTCGATGCGCAGGTCGATTCCGTCCAGGGCAGGCCCCCGGCCGTAGTCGACCGTGACCCCCGTCAGCGTGAAACAAGAGGCGCGACAGCTCATCGGCTCAGCGAAGCATCCCGAGCTCGACGGCGACCTGGCGGATCGATTCGAACTCCTCGTTGGAGGCCTCGATCAATCGCGTCCGCGGAAGCGCCGAGAGCAAGGCGGGATCGTCGATGGAAACCAGCGCCTCTTGCAGCCGTCCGGTGAAGCCCTCCCCGAAGATCTCCTCGAGCCGTGGATGCGCCGTCCAGTTGTAGTCGGCGTAGGTCGGCGTCTTCCAGATCACTTGCGCGACGTCGGGATCGGTCTTGCCCTCGGCCACACGCCGGTCATAGACCCTGTAGTTCAGCACGCCGGCCTGGTACTGCCCTGATTCGACCAGCTCGGCCGTCTTGTCGTGGCTTCCCGAAAAGCCCACCGTGTTCTCGAAGAACTCCTCGGGCGAGAGGCCGGTGTGCTGGCGGATGAAGTACTCGGGCATCAGGCGACCGGAGGTCGAGCTTTCCGAGCCGAAGGTGAAGTGGAGGCCCGCGATGCCGCGGGGAAACTCGTCCGATCGCTCGAGACCGCTGTCCCTGTGCGCGATGAAGTAGGAGAAGTACTCGGGGTCGGCCTCACCCTGTGCGACGGCCCGGGCACCGGGGACCGCCTGGCGCGCCTGGGCTCCGGTCAGCCCGCCGAACCAGGCGAGCAGCACGTCGGCGTTCCTGAACAGCTCCACCGAGGCCTGGTAGTCGCGGACCGGCAGGTATTCGACCGGGATGTCGAGACGCCGGCTCAGGTAATCCGCCAGCGGTTGGAACTTCTCCTGGAGCTCGGTGGTGTTCTGGTCGGGGATCGCGGTGAACGCCAGGACCGGCGCTTGCCGGTCGGTGGCGCCGCCGCCGCAGGCCGAGAGCAGGGCCAGGCACGCGAGGGCCGCGAGCCTCTTGATCGTTACACGCACGACGGGAGTCTCCTACCCGATCCCGAACTATATATCAGGTGGACCGTCCGCGGCAGCATCTGGCCGTCGCAACAATGTCGGGCTCAGGCCGGCACCGAGTCCACGTTCGACGTGCTTGGGTCGAGGGTCTCGACGTCGCCGCTCGGGCCGACCATGACGTTGGCCGGCTCGAGGTCGTGGCGGACGAAGGCGGGATGTTCGAGCCGAGACAGCTCAACACGCTCAAGGGCCTACGTATCCGGCTACTCGTCGTTCCCCGCACGGTCGTGGTTCTCACATTCGGGATACTGCGTGACCGGGTTGAGCCGGCTCTGTTGCTGGATCTCGAAGAATATCGTGTTCTGATCGTGCGGCCGACGGCTCCGCTCCCGGGTTGCCAGGTGCTTGGCACGAGACCTGTCTCGCCAGGCCCGAATCAATGCCTCCAACTCGGTGCGAAGCTGGTTTGCGGGCTCGGCCGATATCGACCGCTCGTCCACCAACGCGAGCTCACTCAGTACGTCCTCGTACACCGGCGCAGCATAGTTTCTCTCGCGCTCGAGCCTGCCTCGCTGGTAGTCGTCCAGCGCGGCTCGCGCCCACAGATAATGCGGGTCGTGTGCCTCGACACGGTCGCGGGTAGCGTACGCGGAGACTACAGCCACGCACAGCAGGGCGAATACAATTCCTGCGGCGAGCCGGAGTCCGGAACCTCTAGACGAGGTAGGTTCGTTCCTCCGGACGTAGATCCTCGGGGGACCCGGGCTCTTCGCAGAACCCGCCGCCCTCCCAGCGCTGGGAGGTCTCGTCTTTGCTTTGCCCGGCCTCACTCCAGGGACCGACATCAGCGCAACTCACGGTAGGATACGACCTCGGTCGTACCCTCTCCGGCGACGAGAAACTGCGTGCAGAGCACCATCGGGTCGTAGGTGAACTGGAACCAATCGCAGTTGTGAATCTCGTAACCCAGCTCGGCGCCGTTGAACGTGACCAGTTCGTCTGCGCTTTCGGTGTGATGCACGTGCGTCTCGCCCTCGGAGTACGTAACGCCGCTCAGGGAGACAAACCCCTCATGAGGGGTGACTTCCGACCTGATGTCGAGGTCGGACACTCCTCCGGTCATGACCGGGGTATCGTTCGGCGTCCAGCTGGCGACGGTTCCCGTCGTCGGCTGCGGATAGGTGACGATCGCAGGAAGGCAGTAGTCGAGGGCGTTGATCCGCAGGCTGTAGTAGTCCGGCGGGGCGGGATAGTAGGTGGGATCGTACTCCGGGCCGTGGAACTCGAAGTTTCCGGAGGCGTAGATTCCGCCCTCGAGGTCAAAGCCATCGGCGATCAGGATGCCCGAAGCCAGGTCGTCGACGTAAAGGCTCGGAACGCCGGGATCCGGGCAAGCAGGCGGCACCGCCACGGGGACCGTCGGGCAGAGCGTGAGCAGGAAATCACCCGCCACGTAGATGAATTCGGGTGAGCCCACCGCACCCACCCGGATGGTCGTCACCGACTGGCCGTTGATCACTTCGTTGACTCGCTGGGTCGCGAGATAGGCCATGGCAGAGGACATCGACGTGAAGTACGTGGCATCGGACAGGTCGGCCTCGGCCTTCATCTCCTTGTAGTCCAGCTTCGGCGGCGAGACGAACTTCACCACATTGACATCGGGGTTCGAGAGCAGAGAACCGTTGCGCCTGAAGATCGAAGAGCGAAACTCGTCACCGTTCTGGATCGTATAGGAACCTTGGCTCCCGGTAATGGATCCGCCGCCGATCACCGATCCCGGCATGCTTGCCCCGTTGTACCACTCGTACTTGCCACCGAGGATATCGAGACGGTCGAAGATCGCCGCGCCGGGGGACAGCTCGCTGACGGCGGTGACCAACTTCACCTGGCCGTTGATGGTTCCCGAGTGGACGAGCGAGTTGGCGAAGATGTCCCCGTTGACGGTCGACCCGATGTCGACCTGCACCATTCCGCCCGCAACGATCGAACCGTCGAGGGTGATGTTCTCTGGAACGAGAACAGAGCCGTTCGAGAAGATCGTCGATTCGATCTTGAACAGGGGTCCCGCGAGACCGCTGTGGTTATGGAGCACCGCCCCGTTGAAAGCCACGTAGCCGTACTTGAAGGCTTCCGGCACGATCTGGAACACGAGTTCCGTCTTGCGCGAGGCCTTGTCGTATCGACCGTTCGACTCGATCCTGAACAGCTTTCCGGTCGAACCTGAGGCGTCATAGATCACCCCCGTGAATTCCGCACCTTTCAGGGGCTCGGTCACTCCGGCACCGAATGAATCGAAGGCCGCGCCCGTCGTCGTCGGCGTGATCGCTCCCGCCTGGTATTGCTGGAAGGCATAGCTCAGGCCGGATCGGGAAGCGAAGTACGCCCTTTCGGAGTCTCTTTCGTGGGCCGCCATCAACTGGTCGCCTTGGCTGACGAAGATCATGGTCGTCGCCAGGGCCGACACGGCCAGCAAGACCAGGATCACGATCACCAGGACCGATCCGTGGGTCCCCTGGGCTTCCCCCGGCTCATCCGTGCAGTAGTGAGGGCTCATGTGGTGTTCTCCGCTGTCGGCGGGTGAGGCGCATCGATCCGGGCCGACCGCCGTGCCCACCAGGTCCAGCCTGGCGCCAAGGACTCTGTTGCCCGGTTCGATGCCACGCTTCCGATGACTCGTTGGTTGAACAGTTCCACTGTTCGGCGGAGTACGAAGGTGCGGTACTCCATCAAATGGTCCGTCCTGCGGCCGGACTGTCCTCGGGGAGCGGCCCCCGCCTCGTTGTCCTTGCGAGGAGCGATGGCGGTGAAGTTGAGCTGTACCGCCCGGATCGCCCTCAGCAGCGTATCGGGTAGCACCTGGACCGGGGCGCCCATTACCTGGGCATTGACGGGATCACTGCTCAGAATCAGTGTGTGTGGCACAGAGGTTGTGGATACGTCCTCGACCACGAACTTCTCGGCGTTGGTCCCGGACCCTATCTCGATCAGCGCACCCTGGACGAACTTCGTTCCGTCGGCGACCTGGATCGTATAGGAATCAGCGGCACTGGGGTCGAGGGCGGCGGACAAGGTCGACGACTTGTAGCTTCCCGCCGAAACCAGGCGGTTCTTGGTCCACTGCGTGGAACCGACCGGTTGGGTTCGCAGATTGTTCCTCTCCAGATCCGAGAGCTGCCCATCGAAATTCGTGTCGCCCCAGAGATAGAGCAGCGGTCCTCGTGTGGTGTCCGGCGGGCAGTTGTCGAAATCGTTGACGCACTCGCCCGGATCGAGGAAGTTGTCTCCGTCCAGATCCTCGGTGACCAGGTACGTGAACAACGGCTCGGGAGTCGACCCGTCCGCGAACGTCAATCCGTCGAGAGCGTTCGTGAACAGATGGGCGACGATCGGCGTCACGAACTGCTGGTAGCTCGATCCATCGTAACCGTTGACTCTTCGAAACAGGGCGAAATCGAGAGGGTTTTGCGTTCTCGCCGCTGGATTGTAGCTCCCGGCCTGCGCCGAATTGCGATCGGCTACGGTGATCGTCCCGTCGCCGGTCGCATCCAGGGAATAGACGTAGGTCTCGGCACCGTCGGTCGTCGCCGGGGCACCCTCGCCAGTGTACGTCTCTCCGGTAGGAAACGACACGGATTGAGTGCCGTCGATGGGGCCCAGCGCCGGGTCTTCATCCGAGTTGAAAGCAACGGCGTGCGCGCCCGCGTAGACGATGCTCTTCTGCCATTTTGCGTAGTTGATCTTGTCGGGGCGATCGATACCGTACCCCGTCTGCTGCAGGACTCTCGACACCTCGTCAACGGCGCTGCGCGCGGCCTGTTGCATGTCGAGACCGGCCTCGTCCGACCGCGCGTGCCTGGCTGTCTCGACGAAGGAGAGGAGGACGACGGAAAGGACCACCCCGGACAGGGTCACGGCGATCAGCATCTCGATCAGCGAGAATCCGCGACACGGAGATCGGCTCGGTCTGTACATATCCCCGCCTCAGTCCAGCCCCGGATGCAGGTACGCCACCATGACGTGGCTCCGCTCTCCCTGACCGAAATGGAGCCAGGAGACGGTGGTCTCGATGGTCAGCATGCCGGGGCCGGGAGTGTCGTAGGTGAGCACGACGACACGCTTGAAATTAGGAAGGTCCGCGATCGCTCCGTAGTCGCTGGTCAGCGTCGCCGGCGGACCGGCCGCCGCCAACTCGTCGGGCATTCCGTAGAGGGCATAGTCCGAAGCGGCCAGCAGCGGTACGGACATGATGCGATGAATGCGCTCGGACGCCAGTGCGGTGGCGACGGAACGATCCTGGGCCAGTTGGCCCAGGTGCGTAGACGTCGAGAGCAGGGAGAGCAGGCTCATCGAAATGATCGCCAGGACGACGAGACCCACCAGAACCTCGATGAGTGTCAGGCCGCTCTCGCCGTGTTCTCGGCAACGTTGCGTCACAGTTGCTTCCACGAGTACCCGCGGTACTGAAAGACATACACGGAACCCGACCGGCCTTCCACGCTGATTCCGACGCATTCGGACTTCAGGCGGGCATCTGCAAACACGATGGTGCCGTTTCCGATCGGTTGAGGCGTAGCGGTCGCGCTGACGATCGCCCCCGAGGGCGTCGCCATGACCCCTCTCAGGTTGGTGCCCCACGCCGCCGACGAGTCCGGCAACGGGAGCGCCCAGGCGGAGGAGAGATTCCCCCCGCCCAT
>Ga0255058_10000697_pt1 | contig 19333 bp, 16 predicted proteins | sample Cases_109_9_MG_FD_188637 | JGI IMG/M metagenome (GOLD analysis project Ga0255058, IMG submission 188637) | Seawater microbial communities from Amundsen Gulf, Northwest Territories, Canada - Cases_109_9 | ecosystem: Environmental > Aquatic > Marine > Gulf | place: Canada: Northwest Territories... | reverse complement strand
CCAGCTCGCCCGATCTGATGGCGGCGCCGATCTGCGCCGCCAGCTGCTTTCGGAGAGAGATCGAGTGCCGAGGTGAGAGTGCCAGCTCTCCGATCACGTGCGGAGGCCCAGGTGGCCGATCCGTGCTGCAGACGGGCTGAGTCGTTTGCCGACCTCCTCCCGCTCGGGATTCCGGACTGCTCCGTTGTGCGCCGACCTCCGGGAGCCTAGGGTAGCGCAGTCAACGCAGCTTCATCTCGCTAGAGGGCGGGCTGAGCTACTCGATCCCGAAGTAGTCCAGAAAATCCTCGCGCGGAAAGGCGTTGAGTACGTCGCCCTTCTCGAGCCAGGCCCGGCGAGCCTGCTCCACGCCGTACGGCATCAACGCCAGGTCCGCCACCCTGTGGGCATCGGTGCTGATCACGACCTTCGCGCCCAGCGATTTCGCCAGCATCAGCTGCGTGTCCTTCAGGTCGAGGCGGTGTGGATTCGCGTTCAGCTCCAGAGCGACGCGGTTCTCGGCGGCACAGGCGATCACCTGTTCGAGGTCGAAATCGACCGGCTCCCGCTTGTTGATGAGGCGAGCGGTAGGGTGGGCCAAGACGTCCGCGGCCGGGTGCTGCAGCGCCTTCAGGACACGCTCCGTCTGACGCGCCGCCGGAAGGCTGAACATGGAATGGATGGATATCACCACCAGGTCCAGGGCTTCCAGCATCTCATCCGCGAGATCGAGCGTGCCGTCGGCGAGGATGTCCACCTCCATGCTGCGAAGGATCCGGATCTCGGGATGCCGGCCGGATAACTCTTCGATCTCGCCGAACTGCCGCTGAAGCCCCTCTTCGTCGAGACCTTCGATCATGGCGAGCGCCTTGCTGTGGTCGGTGATGGCGAAGTACTCGTAGCCGCGCTCGACGCAGCCATCCAGCATCTCTTCAATGCTGTTCTTGCCGTCTGACCATGTGCTGTGCATCTGGAGATCGCCTCGCAGATCATCGAGGTTGACCAGATCGGGAAGTTCGCCCGCCTCTGCCGCCGCGATCTCTCCCCGAGCCTCTCTCAGTTCCGGAATTATGTACGGAAGCTCCACGGCTCCGTAGACCTCTTTCTCCGTCCGGCCGGCCACCTGCCGTCCCGCCCGGCGCGGCGCCGCGTCCTCGGATTCTGCCTCGGCTTCTGCTGGCTTCGCCTCCGGCTCCGGCCTCTCAAGAAGCTCGAAGACCCCGTATTCCGAGACCGTCAGACCACGGTCCAGCGCACGCTTTCGCAGCCGGATGTTGTGCTCCTTTGAGCCCGTGAAATAGACGAGGGCGGCACCGTAGCTTTCGGCTGGCACGACTCGCAAATCCACCTGCAGCCCGCTTCTGAGCACGACGGAGCCGCGCGTGCCCCCGGCGGCGAGAACCTTCTCGACGGACGGGTAAGACACGAAGCGCTCCATCACCGGCTCCGGCGCGCTCGAAAGCACCAGGATGTCGATGTCCCCGACCGTCTCACAGCGACGTCGATAGCTCCCTGCGACCTCCACTTTCTCCGCCTCGCCGAGAGCGCTCAGGTACTCCAGAAGCGGCGCCGCGAAGCGATCGGCCTCGTCGAGTCGGTACCGCGCGGAATGCCGGTGGAACTGCTCGATTCCCGAGAGGATCAGAGCCTGTTTCTTCTCGCCGAAGCCCTTCAGCTCCGACACCCGGCCCTCCTCGGCCGCCGACTTCAGCTCCTCGACGGTCTCCACGCCGAGCTCGTGCCAGAGTTTCCTGGCGCTCTTCGGCCCGACCCCCGGCAGGCGCATGATCTGAACCAGGGTGCTGGGCACGTCCTCTCGGAGCTCGGCGAGGACCCCCATCTCGCCCGTCGTGACGAGCTCGGTGATGTGACGAGCCAACTCCTTCCCGATCCCCGGAAGCGCCGTGAGATCCTCCTCGTCCGCCACCATGCGCTCGAGCGGCGTGGCGAGCTCGGTGATGGTGCGGACGGCGTTCCGGTAGGCGCGAACGCGGAACGGGTTGGCTTCCTGGATCTCCAGCAAGTCGCCGACCTCGTCCAACTGCTTCGCGATCTCAATGTTCTCGATCATGCGCCGACCTGATCCTCGAGTAGCGCCGCGAATCCCTCCTCGTCGAGAATGGTGACGCCCAGCTCGCCCGCTTTGTCGAGCTTCGAGCCCGACTCGCTTCCCGCCACGACGTAGTCCGTGCCGCTGCTCACGCTCAATGTGACCCGGCCGCCCAGGGACTCGACGAGCTCCTTCGCTTCGCCGCGAGTCCAACGCTCCAGTCCCCCCGTGAAGACGAACTTCAGACCCTCGAAAGGCGCCTCGGCGCCGGAAGCATCGGACGCGCCCTCGGTCTCGATCAGCTCCACCGGCCCCGAGATCAGCTGATCTACAAGAGCGATGTTCCGTGGGTTGTCGAAGAAGGCCGTGATCTGCTCCGCCATCTTGGGTCCGACCCCCTCGACCTCCTCCAGCTCCTCGGCGGAAGCCGACCGAAGGTGTTCCAGGGTGCCGAAGTGTCGCGCCAGGTCATGCGACACGGCCGCCCCGACCTCCGGTATTCCAAGACCGTGAAGAAAGCGCCGCAGCTCGACGGGCGAGGACTCTCGGATCGCTCTTACCAGGCTGTCAGCCGACTTCTCGGCAAACCCCTCGAGCTCGGTGAGCTGCTCCACATCGAGCGCATAGAGATCCGGCACGTGCCGGACCAGGCCCTCCGACACGAGCTGTCGAGCGGTCTCCTCGCCGAGGCCCTCGACGTCCAGAGCTCCGCGAGAGGCGAAGTGCTGGATCCGGCCGGCGAGCTGCGCGGGACAGTCGAAACTGTTCAGGCAGACCGTAAAGGGGCCCCGCTCCACGAGCTCGAACCCGCAGGAGGGACAAGCGTCGGGCATCCGCCACCGGCGACTACGCCTCCGATCGGGCTCCTCGAGCCTCTCCAGCACCTGCGGTATGACGTCACCCGCTCTCTGGACACGCACCCGGTCTCCCTCTCGTATGTCCTTCCGGGCCACTTCTTCCCGGTTGTGGAGGCTCGCTCGGCTGACCGTCACGCCCCCCAGCTCGACGGGCCGCAGCATCGCGATCGGCGTCACGGCGCCGGTTCGCCCCACGCTTGGTACGATCTTCAGGACGCGGCTTATCTCTTTTCGGGGCGGGAACTTGAAGGCGAACGCCCATCGGGGATGGTGCGAAGTCGAGCCCAGCTGCGCGCGGTGGGCCAGATCGTTCAGCTTGATGACGATCCCGTCGATCTCGTAGTCGAGATCACCTCGACCCTCGAGAAGCTCCGCATGGTACTCCAGAATCTCTTCGACCGAGGAGACGCGGCGTGCCATCTCCGAGGGCGCCAATCCCCAGTCGCGAATCGCCCGCAGGCCGGCGGACTGTGTCTCGGGTGGATCCGTGCCCTCCGCGAAGCCCAGGATGTCGTAGACGAAGATGTCCAGCGGGCGAGAGGCCGTGATGCCGGGATCGAGCTGACGGAGCGAGCCCGCCGCCGCGTTGCGCGGATTGGCGAACGGCATCTTCTCGCTCGGCATCAAGCGCTCGTTGAGCTCCTCGAACGCCCCGATGCGCATGATCACCTCACCTCGCAGGGCTAGAAGGCGGGGCACCGGTCGATCCACGGATCGCAGACGCAGCGGGACGGCCGCGATCGTGCGCACGTTCTCCGTGATCCCCTCGCCCCGGATGCCATCTCCACGGGTCGAAGCCCGAGTCAGGGCGCCGTCTTCGTAAACGAGCTCGATGGACGCACCATCCAGCTTCGGCTCCAGCACGTACTCGACCGGGGTTCCCTCGCCCAGGCTCCGTCGGATGCGCTCGTCGAATCGTCGCAGCTTCCCTTCCTCCTGGGCCGAGTCGAGGCTGAGCATCGGAGCGACGTGCTCGACCGTCTGGAAGCTCTCGAGCGGGCTGCCCCCCACGCGCTGGGTGGGGGAATCGGTGGTGCGGAGCCGGGGGTGGGCCTCCTCCAGCGCTCTCAGCTCGCGGAAAAGGCGATCGTATTCCTCATCCGATACGTCCGGCGCATCGAGCACGTGGTAGAGATAGTCGTGGTGGCGCAGCACCTCCCGCAGGTCCTCGGCGCGCCGCGCGAGCTCATCGTTGTTCATCGTGGAAGAATATCGTCGCGCTCGGGCCGGCGCCGCACTCCCCAGATCCGGCCCAGTCCTCCTGTTCGCTCCCTCGCTCCGGCCCTAGCTTCACCTCTCACGGGATCGTCGCTAGGGCGCATGTGCGGTACCCGGAGACCGTCCCGGGCGGAACTTTCGCGCGGTTCGCGTTTTCACATACACGCTTCGAGGCAGCATCGAAGGAAGGATCCGGGGCCCTGATCAGCCCGGTCCGCGTCAGCAGCCGGAGCCGCTGCGTCGTGGTGGAGGCCAAAGTGCTGGAAACGTTGGAATATACGGGAGCCGTCGCTGAGGCGACGGACCACATCTACGATAAGGTAAAGCAGAGCGTCCCGCGCTTCGAGTGGGTGCTCGCGGCGCCGCTCATCGTCGAGATCAACCGTCTCAAGAAGGTCCGAAACGCGGTGATCCTCGGACACAACTACATGGTGCCCGAGATCTTCCACGGCATCTCCGACTTCAAGGGCGACTCGCTCGGGCTCGCCCAAGAGGCACGCGATACGGACGCGGACGTGATCGTGTTCTGCGGCGTCCACTTCATGGCCGAGACGGCCAAGATCCTCAACCCGGGGCGCACCGTTCTAATCCCCGACCCGGAAGCCGGCTGCTCTCTCTCCGAGAGCATCACGGTCGAGGATGTTCGGCTCCTGAAGGAGCGACACCCCGGCGTCCCCGTGGTGACGTACATGAACACTCCGGCCGCCATCAAAGCCGAGTCCGACATCTGCTGCACGTCGGCCAACGCAAAAGCGGTCGTCGAATCCCTGGGCTCGGAGACGGTGATCTTCCTCCCGGACGAATACCTGGCGAGAAACGTCGCCAAAGAGACGGACGTGCGGGTGCTCACGTGGCACGGCACCTGTATGGTGCACGAGCGCTTCACGGTGGACGAGATCAGGGCCTACCGGGCCCAGTATCCGGGGATCGAGGTGATCGCGCACCCGGAGTGCTCGCCGGAGGTGTGCGAGGAAGCCGACTTCGTGGGCTCCACGACCGCTATGATCGGGTACCTGGGCTCGGCTCGCGGCGACCGCGTTATCATGATCACCGAGTGCAGCATGTCGGACAACGTGCAGGAGGCGCATCCCGGGCTCGAGTTCATCAAGCCCTGCGCGATCTGCCCCCACATGAAGAAGATCACGCTCGAAAAGACCCTGGCCTCGTTGAAGGAACTCAAGTACGAGGTCGAGGTGCCGGAGGACGTGCGGGCTCGCGCGCTTCGGGCGCTCGAGCGCATGCTGGAGGTCGGTCGAGGTTAGCCGACCGGGTCGCCCCTCAACTGCAGGGCCCTCGCCCAGATCCGGTCGAACATCGGCTCCGTCAGCCTCTTTGTGAAGGTGTTCTGCTGACTGGGGTGGTATGAGGCCAGAACATGGAGGCGGGGCCCGACCGAGATTTCCCTCCCATGAGCGAACCCCGGCCGCGGCGTCGGCAGCTCGAAGCCCCTGTCCGCCAAGATGCGCAGGGCCTGGCCGTACCCGAAGCCGCCGAGAGCGACGACGACCCTGAGGTTCTCCAGCAGGTCCAGCTCGGCCTCCAGGAACTCGCGGCAGTTCTCTCGCTCGTGGGTGGTCGGCCGGTTTCCGGGAGGGGCACACCGAACGGCGGCCGTGATGTAGACACCGGTCAGCCGGAGTCCGTCTTCCCGTGAGATCGACAAGGGCTGGCTCGCCAGGCCGGCCCGATGCAGCGCCCGGTAGAGCCACTCCCCGGACCTGTCTCCGGTGAACATCCGGCCCGTGCGGTTGGCTCCGTGCGCCGCGGGGGCGAGCCCGACGACGAGGAGCCACGCCTCCGGGTCTCCAAAGCCCGGGACCGGTCGGCCCCAGTACGGCTCATCCCTGAAAGCCGCGCGCTTCACGCGTGCCACCTCCTCCCGCCACGCGACCAACCTCTCGCATCTTCGGCAGGTGGTGACGCGGTGGTCCAGGCGGTCGAGGGAGGTTTCCAGGTCAGGCTCCGGCACTGGGCTCCGCGATCTCCGCGAGGAGATCCGCGAGGAGATCCGCGTCGGCGTCTTCCTTGGCGGCCGAGAGGACGACCGATGTGTTGGTCCCTTCGATGCCTGGCAGGCTCAGCATCCGCTTGATCTCCCGGTTCATCTCCGTCTCGTTCCTGAACCGGCCGATCACCAGAACGTCGAACTCTCCGGTGATCTCGTATACGTGCGTGAGGTTGTGGTCCGCCGCGAGCGCCTCGACGATCACAGGGAGAGCGTCTCCCCGGGCCTTGATCTTGGTCACGGCGATCAAACCGTAGCCGAGAGCTGCGTAGTCCACCACCGGCCGAAAGCCCAAAACCACACCCCGTTCACGCAGATCATCGAGCCTCTTGCTCACCGTGCTCGTGGAGACGTTCAGCTCTCTGGCCAGCTGGCGAAGCGAGCGGCGGCCATCCTCGTGCAGGGCTCGAATGAGCCGCACATCCAGGTCCCGGTAGGTCATCTGGTCCTTTCCCTCATTGTGCGCGAGATTGGCTCGCTCCACTTTGGCCCCGCCGTCCATGGCGGCGCTGCGGACGCTTCCAGCCCAGTTGACAGGAGAACCACGCAGTGACGACTTCGCAACGCCCTCGGGCCGCGACGCTCTTCGCCATCGGGCTGTGGCTCGGGTCGGCGGGAGCCGCCTCCGGGCAGGAGGGCGAGGAAAAGGCGAAGGAGGGAACCCGGTGGTTCGTTCGAGCCGAGCCGTTCGCTCCCCTCATCGCCGACCCGTTGGAGACTCAGATCCGCGGAGCGATCGTCTCGGCCAGGCTGGATCTGGAAGGACTCGAAGGGGCCGACTCCTCGGCCGTCGAGCTCTTCGAGGGGTGGAACACGCAGGCCCAGGTAGCGATCGGCTACCGGCAGAACGTCGTGCAGTTCCAGGGCGAGACGGCGAGCAGACCCGCCATCGCCATCGGTTTCGAGGCGGGCGTCCTGTCACGCTTCCTTCTCGAGACCTCGCAGCGAGACTTCATCAGCGCGGATTTCCGCGTGGGCGTGCCGTTCCAGATCACCTGGTCGGGGTGGGAGGGACGGTTCGAGATCGTCCATATGAGCTCACACTTCGGCGACGACCTCTTCGACCGACTGGGAATCGCGAACACCCAGGTCACCTTCGACGGCCTTCAGCTGGTCGCCGCCCGGCGTCTGATCCCGCAGTTGCGTCTGTACGTCGCCGGGAACTTCAATTTCCACACGAACCCGGGCGTCGAAAAGCTCGCCGTGCAGTGGGGACTGGAGTGGGACAAGAGCGAGGTCGATGGTGACGGTCACGTCTTCCCGCTCTTCGCGGCCGACTTCCGGCTCACCGACGAGACCGAGCGGGTGGCCGGAACGGCGCTGGCGGGCGCCACCTTCCGGATCTCGAGCACTCGGCTTCAGCTGGCCCTGCGCGGACACTTCGGGCCGTCCACGATCGGCAAGTTCCGCAACTTCGATGAGGACTTCATCGGGCTGAACCTGCGGATCGTTCCGTAGGTAGGCGCTACACGTCTCTCGCCAGACGGATACCCATGAACTGCCAGGTGGCGTCCGGGATGAAGAAGTTGCGATACGTCGGCCTGATGTGACTGGCCGAGGTCGCGCACGACCCGCCGCGAAGCACGAACTGGTTGCACATGAACTTTCCGTTGTACTCGCCCAGCGCACCGGGTAAAGGCCGGTAGCCGGGGTACGGCGAGTACTGGCTGCGGGTCCACTCCCAGAGATCGCCGTACATCTGACGCAACGGAGGCGGCCGCTCTCCGGCAGGTGAGCCGATCGTCGAGGCGCTCGCGTCGCTCGCGCGGCCGGCCGGGGACGGGTGAAGCCGGCCGGACTCGAAGGTGTTGCCGCGAATCGGCAGCTCCCGTGCCGCGACCTCCCACTCCTGCTCGGTCGGGAGGCGTGCGCCGGCCCAGCGGGCGTACGCGTCGGCCTCAAAATAGCTCACATGGCAGACGGGCTCGTTCTCGTCCACCTCGCGCATCCCCGCCAGCGTGAAGATCCACCAGCGTCCGTCGCGCTTCTCCCAGTAGAACGGCTCGCTCCATCCCGTCTCCCTCGCGGTGGCGAAGCCCTCGGAAAGCCAGAGCTCGGCCCGCTCGTAGCCTCCGTCCTCCATGAACGCCAGGTATTCACCGTTCGTGACGAGCCTGTCCGCCAGACGATACGGCTCCAGATAGTGACGGTGGCGTGGCGTCTCGTTGTCATAGCTAAAGCCCGAACCGTCGTGCCCGATCTCGTGAAGCCCCCCGTCGAACGGCACCCACGCGAGCGGAGCGGCCGGGTCTGGCTCGGGTGGACGGTCTCGGTATGCGGGTCGGAGCGGATTCACCGAGAACACGTGCTTGATGTCCGTCAGCATCAGCTCCTGGTGCTGCTGCTCGTGGTTGAGGCCGATCTCGATCAGCGGCGCCACGGACTCGAGGGTCGCATCTCCTGCGGTCTTGAGCAGCTCCGCGACGTGCTCATCGACGTATGCGCGATACTCGTAGATCTCATCGACCGTCGGCCGCGAGATATACCCGCGCCGGTCCCGGCAGTGACGCTCGCCGGCCTGCACGTAGTAGGAGTTGAAGAGGTAGGCGTACTGGGGGTTCAGCGGTCGATACCCGGCCAGGTGGGGCTCCACCACGAACGTCTCGAAGAACCAGCTGACGTGGGCCAGATGCCATTTCGTGGGACTCACATCCGCCATGGTCTGGACCACGCAGTCCTCGGGCGCGAGCGGAGCCGCGATCCCTTCCGTCACCGCCCGCACGGTCCTGTATCGATCCAGGACCCCCGTGGCACTGGTCTCGGGGGATGGAGGCGCGGACGGCGCGAGCGTCGCTTCCGTTGTCATGACGTGGCTCCGGCATGAAGGAGAGTCGGCTCTGCCGAGTTGGGCAGAGTATGCCTTCCGGAGCTAATACGGGAGTGGGCCTGGATGGTGCCGTGGCCGTGCCGAAGGGCGGCGAGCCGACCGGACCACCCGGTGTCCGTCTTCGACCTGCGAGAACGCCACGGTGCGGGCGCGCAGGGGGCCGGTCAGGCTTCCTTCTTCTCCAACCAGACCGGAGTCTGCTCGCTCTCCTTGGACTCGCCCTTGTCGGCCTTCTTCCCGGCGCCACCCTCCTGGAGCTTGTCCATGACCTTGGTGACGGAGCCATCGCCCTTCGCGTCTCCGTCCAACTCCTCCAGCTGCTGCAACTCGACGGCCGCCTGGTCACCGAGTAGGTCCTGCAACGCTTCGAGGGCCGTCCGGAGCTTCTCGGTGCGCTGATAGCACCCCTGGATCTGACGCTCAGTCTCGGCAAGCTCGGTCGTCAGTGCCTCGTGGCTCGCCTCCAACACGTCAACTCGCTCTACCATCGGTTGTTCCTCCGCTCGTTCTCGAGTTTGGCTCCCGAAACGCTAGTAACGCGCCTCAAACCCCTGGGCAGGGATCGAGGGGCAGACTGACCGGGCGCAACGAGTAGTTGTGGTCGTACAGGTTGGCGCCCGTCGCCTTGAAGTACTCCGACCAGAAGCTCTTCACGTTCTGGCTGGCATCCGTATCGATCCTCGCCCCGATCACGACGACACAGATCCCGTCCAGGTCGGGCAGGCGGGCCGAGGCTCGCCGCGTCTCGACCCAGTCCTCCGCCGGCATGCGGCGAAGGCCCTCCATCTCGATCTCCCTGCCCGACTGGAGCATGTCCGAAAAGAGATAGACGGCGGTCCGGTAGTCGCGGAACGGACCCACTTCCGCGGCGACGTCGTGGAAGGTGGAGAGCAGGTCGGTGCCCATGATCTCCTCACGGTCGGACGCATCGGTGAAGGCTCGCAGATAGGCATCGGCATCGCGCTGGAATCGCGCCAGCGTGATGGAATCCCGCGCCACGTCCATGCCCTCCCACTCCCTCTTCGGCACATCCTGGGACCACCTATGCGGCGGCTCATCCAGCGACAGCTGCAGCACCTGAACCGCGGCGATCCGGTCACCGTGGGAGAGCGCGGTGATCCGCTGCCGGGTGAGCTGCCGCGCGAGCTCGAGCTGGTAGTCGGAGATGCTGGCCGAGCGATCGTAGACGAAGATCGCCAGCTCGGGTGGGCCAGACTCCGCCTCCGATGCGTCCAGGTTCGGTCCGGGGCCGCACGCGGCGAGGCCGAGGCCCGTGATCGCAGCGACCAGAGCGGCCGAGGCTCGGGTCCGGCCTGAGTTTCGTGTGTCCATCAAGCGATCGCCTCCTCCGTGAAGCGTCGGCGCACGCTCTCGAACCGCTCCCTCAGCTCGCGCCGCTCGCGCTCGTAGTCTTCCGGATCCCTTGTTTCCGGATGCGTCTCTTGGGACTCCTCATCGATCTGCATCCCGAGGCGCACTCGCTTCGAAAAGGCGGGGATGGACTGGGGATCGAGCTCGCGCGCCCTGCCGTTCTCCGAGCGGTAGAGAACGATGACGGCTTCTAGTTGATGCACGACCCCCCGCCACTCTTTCAGCGGCTGTTCGGTGACGAGGCTCTTGAGCTCGCGAATGCTCCGGACGAGGTCGGCCAGGACGTGGCTGACCTTGGCGGCCGAGGTTTCGGCGAAGTCTATCTGCTGCACTCGCTCCGTCTCGAACGGACTCTCGTTGAACACCTCCTGCCGTACATCGCGTTGGTGGAAGTACGCCGCGGAGATCGCGCACAGGACAAGCGTCATGTTGAGCAGCAGGATCGGGAAGCTGAGGCGGCTCATGGAAGCGGCGTACTCCCTCAGGTGTATCGCCGCGGCCTCCATGTCATCGGCGCGGTTCGCCCGTTCGTTGGCAGCCAGCAGGTCCCCGTCCACGCGAAGCCAGCCCGCGTTACGGCGGAGTTCCTCGACCACCACCACGTCTTCCTGGAAGCGCTTTTCCCCCACCTCGCCAAGCGTGACCCGAGCCTCGTAGAGCACACCGAGGACCAGCAGCAGGCCGACGCCGGAGAGGATCATCGGAATCACGCTCTCCATCGACGTCTTGCCCGACGTGGTCCTCTTCTGCTTGTCCCGGTGCATGACCAGTTCCCGCAGCGAGTGGCCGAAGAAGTGCGCGAGAACGCAGAGGAAGGTGATCACTCCGGCCGCGAGCAACGCCGCGTCCGGCCGGAGGATGAACTGTGCGAAGACCCTCTCGACGCCTGCGAGCCAGCCCGACGACGTCTCGGCGACGAGCTGTATCTGACGCTCTGTGAGTGCATCGCGAGGCAGCAGGGCACTGAAGACCGGCGCGTTGGCGAAGAACTCTACGATGCCCAGAAAGGAGATCGCCAGCAGATATACCTTGGTCGGCAGGCCGCGACTTGCCTCGTTGGTCTTCTCCAACTCCTCGTTTACGTCCTGCCGGTGGATCTCGGTCTTCGCCTTCAGGCGGCAAAGATCGTTCGTGAAACGCTCGAACCGGTCGATCTCGAGGGATGCGCTTCCCAGATCGCCCGCGATGTCGCGCTCAATGTCGGCCACCTGCTGGTTGAGTCGTCGGCGCTCCTGCGACTGCCAGCGCTGGAAGAAGGCCTTGCAGCGCTGCTTGAGCTCGAGCTCGGTCTCGCTGCCTCTCGAGTTGCTCGGGTCGGGCAAGCCGGACGCCGCGTCCTCTCTCGCGACCTGGATGGCTGCCTCGCGAAGACGCTCGATCCCCCCTTGGAGAGGATCGTAGGCCTGAGCCGGTCCGTACCCGTTGGCCGACGGTCCGACGGCCTCGAGCGCCGCGGCGCTCCCTCCGTTCGCCGCCTCGGCGGGCTCGACATCCGTTTGCTCGAGCCACCTCGGGCGTTGACCAACGGCTCTAGTCGACATGTGCCTCGGTCTCCTCGTTGTCTGCCTGCGGGTCGGACGTATCCAGGAAGTACGCCCCGCACGCCAGCTTGAGCATCGGCGTCGCGAGCGACGCCTCCACCTCCAGGTACTGCGCCAGGTCACAGACCTGGTTGACGATGTCCCGCGGATGGCAGGCACGGGCGAAGATGCCGTGCGGCTCGTAGTAGGTCTCGAAGATGTAGGCGACCGCCTCGCTCTCATACGGAATGCCGCGCGCCACGCAGCACCGCTCGAAGATCTCCTCGTACTGCTCCCGGGTGGGATCGCCGATGAGGATCTTGTAGCGGATGCGGCGGAGGAACGCCTCTTCCACGAGCTCCGACGGGTCCAGGTTCGTCGAGAAGATCAGCAGGCACTCGAACGGTACCGGCAGCTTCGGCCCCATCGGCAGCGTGAGGAAATCCACGTTCTTCTCGAGCGGCAGCATCCAGCGGTTGAGAAGATCTCGCGGTCGCACCCTTTGACGGCCGAAGTCGTCGATGATGAAGATGCCGCCGTTCGCCTTCACCTGAGGCGGGGCTCGGAACACGCCGCTCTGTGCGTCGAACTGCAGCTCGAGCTGATCGAGCGTAAGCTCGCCTCCCACCATCACGACGGGACGGTGCACACGAATGAACCGTGGATCGTGTCCCTTCGCCGGCTTCAGCCACGCGTCTCCGCCAGTTTGCTCTTCCTCGAACACGGGCCGGTGATGAAGGGGATCGAACAGGGAGATGACCTGGCCCTCCACCTCGATCGCGAACGGCACGTAGATCGCACCCCCCATCATGTCGGCGATCGCCTCGGCAATGGTCGTCTTGCCGTTGCCCGCGAAGCCGTACAGGAAGAGGGATTTGCCGGAATTCACCGCCGGGCCGAGGCTGTCCATCAGCTCATCATCCAGGACCATGTGCTTGAAGCCTTCACGCACCATCTCTCGAGTCACGCGCGCGTCTTGGACCTTCTGTTTCTCCACGACCGCCCAGTACTGGCCGAGTGGAACGGGAGCGGGACCCACGTAGCGGCTGGAGGGCAGTATCTCTCGAACCCGGCTGCGGCCTTCGCCCGTCAGATCGAAGAAGTAGCCGCGGCGTCCGACGCCCTGGGTGGAACGCACCTCCACGAACCGTCTCTGCTGGAGGGTCAGCAGCTCGTCGTCCAGGATGTGGAAGGGCAGCCTGATGAACTCCTCCAGCTGGGCCCCGGTTCGGGCTCCCTGCTGATTCAGCGTGCGCAGAAGAAGGTCCGAGAGGGTCGCCGAACTGAGGGCGGTGTCCTCGAGAGATTCCGGAACCGGGGGAGCGGCGTCGGGCCCTTCCCCGGAACGGGATGGCGCCCCACGTAGAGCCGCGGGCTGAGCCGTCCGCCGCGACCCGGTCCTTTCTCTCTCGTCAGCTGTCTCGGCCGATCGCGTCTCGGTGACTTCGGCCAGACTCGTAGGTCTGTTCATTGTACCTTCGTGAAGAGGTTGACGATGTGGAAGACGGCGGGGCCAAGGATCACGACGAACATCGCCGGGAAGATGAACAGGACGAGCGGGAAGATCATCTTGATCGTGGTCTTCGCCGCCGCCTCCTCGGCCCGCTGCCTGCGAGAGGTTCGAAGGGTGTCGGCCTGAACGCGCAATGCCTGCGCAATCGAGGTCCCGAACCGGTCGGTCTGAATGAGCATCGCCACCAGCTGGCGCAAGTCGGCCACGTTGGTCCGCTCGCCCATGTTGCGCAGGGCCTGCTCGCGCGGCGTTCCGGCCCGGATCTCGAGGTTGGTGATCTGGAGCTCCTCGCTCATCGGACCGCTGAGGCTCTCCATCTCCTCCGAGACGCGGACGAGCGCCTGATTGAGACCCAGGCCCGCTTCCACGCAGATCACCATGAGATCGAGGGTGTCGGGCAGCGCCTTCTGGATGGTCGTGTGCCGTTTCTTGATGCGCCGCGAAAGGATCAGCCGCGGTAGCATCCACCCGGCCGCTGCGGCCATGATCGGTCCCAGCACCACCCGCTCACCCGCGACGCCCGCCAGCGGCCAGCTTACGAGGACGATGGCAAAGAGACCCGCGGCCATCAGCACCCGGGCCCCGAGGTACATGTACAGCGCGCCAGGTTTTCGGTAGCCGGCGTGCAGGAGCCGGGCTCGCATGTCGCGCTCGTTCTTCATCTGCCCCATGCGCTTGCCCATGGCCTCGACCAGGGCGGCGAGACGCTCCCGCTTCTCCTGCCGGCGACGGCGTTCCACCTGGTCGCGCTGGCGGCTTCCCGCCTGGAGCGAGGCGATCCTTCGGTCGACCGCGGCGGGCCGCGACGGGGCGAAGTTCGCGATTGCGAGAACGATCAGCGATACGGAGGCCGCGGACAGGACCATCACGAAATAGATCATTAGATATCGATGTCGATGATTTTGCGGATGCTCAGATAGCCCAGGATCTGCAGTACGGCCGCGGAGCCGAGCGCGACCCTGCCCATCGACTCGTCGAACAGGACGCTCATGTACTCGGGGCTGACCGTGAAGATGATCACCCCCATGACGATGGGCAGAACGGCGAGGAGGTAGCCGGTCAGCCGGCCCTGCGCGGTGTAGACCCTGAGCTGTCTGCGGATCTTGAAGCGCTCGCGAATCGTGTAGGAGAGGTTGTCGAGGATCTCCGCCAGGCTGCCCCCCGACTCACGCTGGATCATCACGGCCGTCACGAAGATCCGCGTGTCCACCAAGGGGATGCGGTCGGCCATCGCCAGCAGCGAGTCACGAAGCGGCAGGCCGAACTTCTGCTCCTCGAACACCTGCCGGAATTCCGTGGAGACCGGATCGGAGAGCTCCTCGGCGATCACCTCCAGCCCGCTGTTCAAAGCGTGGCCGGCACGGATCGAACGGCCGAGCAGGTCGATGGCCTCGGGGAAGTGCTTCTCGAACGCGTCCACACGCCGCTTGCGCCGCCTACGGACGTAGGCGTACGGCAGGTAGGCCCCGACGGCCGCCAACCCCAGAGGGAGCAGGGGAATCGGCACCAGGATCATGCCGGTGATCCCGAAAGCGGCGGCGATGCCGAAAGTCACTAGAAAGTAGGTGCCGACGCTCCATGACATGTCGGCCTGCTCCAGCAGGTGCGCGATGTCCCTCCGTTGCGGCAGGATCGCCACGACCGCCTGCAGCCATTTGGGGTCGTCCCCATCTTCGCCGCGGAGGAGAGCCAGCGAGATCTCTCGCGATCCGCTGGATCCGAGCGCGCCCTCGGAGAGGTGCTTGATCTGATCCGCGACGGCCCGTCGTCTCCTCCACTCCTGGAACGCCTCCCAGAGCAGCGCCATCGTCACGACGGCGAGCGAGACGGCGATGAAGCCGAGGATCGCTCCAGACCAGTTGCCGGGCTGGTTCATGCGCCACCTCGTATGGCGGAGAGCCTCGGATCGACCTCGGAGAAGAGCGTGCCGGCCAGGTCGATGCCGTGTTGCTGCAGACGCTCGGCGCAGCGCGGCCGAATGCCCGTCGCCCGGAACCGGCCCGTGACGTTCCCGTCCGCATCCATGCCTTCGCGCTCGAAGAGGAAGATGTCCTGCATCGTGATCACCTCGCCCTCCATGCCGACGATCTCCGAGATGTTCACGATCTTTCGGGTTCCGTCGGCGAGCCTGGCGACCTGGACGACGATGTCGATGGCGCTAGCGATCTGCTGCCGCATCCCCTTCTCGGGGAGCCGCAGGCCGGCCATCGAGATCATCGTTTCGAGGCGGCTGAGGGCGTCCCGCGGGCTGTTGGCATGCAGCGTCGTGAGCGACCCGTCGTGGCCGGTGTTCATGGCCTGGAGCATGTCCACGGCCTCGGCGCCTCTGACCTCTCCGATGATGATCCGGTCGGGCCGCATGCGGAGGGAGTTGATCACAAGCTGTCGCTGCCCGACCTCGCCGATGCCCTCGATGTTGGGCGGCCGCGTCTCGAGCCGGACGACGTACGGCTGCCTGAGCTGAAGCTCGGCGGAGTCCTCGATGGTGATGATCCTTTCGCGGCCCTGAATGAAGCTCGAAAGCACGTTGAGGAAGGTCGTCTTACCGGAACCGGTACCGCCCGAGATCAGAACGTTGAGGCGCGAGTTGACGACGCCCTTCATGAACTCGAGCATCGGCTCGGTGAGGGTGTCGTTGCGCGTCATGTCCTCGGCCGACACCACGTCGCGCCGGAATTTCCGGATCGACAGATGGGGGCCATCGATCGAGAGCGGCGGAATGATCGCGTTCACGCGGGAGCCGTCGGCGAGCCGCGCATCCACCATCGGCGAGGAATCATCGATCCTCCGGCCGACGGCCGACACGATCCGGTCGATCACCTGCAGCAGGTGGCGGTCGTCCTTGAAGCGCACATCCGTGGGCGCGAGCTTGCCGTTTCGCTCGATGATCACCTGATCGTAGGTGTTCACGAGGATATCGGAGATCTCGGCGTCCTTGATCAGCGGCTCCAGGGGCCCGAGCCCGAAAACCTCGTCCAGGACCTGGTCGACGAGCTCCTCCCGCTCCTGCAGGTTGAGCGGCAGCGCCTGCTCCGAGAGCAGGCCTCGAACGATCTTCTTGATCTCGAAGACGACGGAGTCCCGGTTCAGTTCCTCGATGTTCGAGAGGTTCAGACGCTCCAGTAGCTTCCGGTGCACCTCCGTCTTGACTTCCTGGAAGTGCGAGTGTTCTTCGGTCGGGAGTGGTTCGCGACTCGGCACCTCCGTCTCGGGAGCTGTCGCCGCCCGCTCCCACGGAAGGGCGTCGACCTCCACCGCACCTTGAGGTGCGTCCTCGGGCGTTCCGTTCTGATCATTCATGCGCGATCGCCTCCTGCTGGGTCGCGACGACGGCCGGCATCTTCACGCCCTTCAGGGGCTTCCCGACCATGTTCCGGAGCCAATTCTTCGGGGCGTCCTTCAAGCTCTTCACGCCGGTGATCTCCGCACCCAGGGCGCGGACGTCCCGCGCGAAGTCCGATCCGCCGGTCAGCACGATCGGCTCGCCGGTGTTGGCCGAGAGAAGGACCGCGTCGTAATCGTTGCGCAGCGTCCAGAAGACCTTCATCCCGAGCATGCTCTCCACTTCGCCGAGGGAGATCATGCCCTTGGACTCGTACCGGTTGACGATGAGACGCATCCACTCCGGGCCTCGACGCGGGTCGAGGTTCTGCAGCAGCGGCAGACAGCGCATCATGTTCCGGAGCGAGGGAAGGTCGGCGGCGGTGAGCAGGAACATCTGGTCCGCCTGCTCGAAGGCCGAGAGCGTGGTCGCGCCGAAGGACTTCGGCGTGTCCACGATGACGTAGTCGTAGTGATGCTTCAGGAACTGTAGGATGTTCCGGATCTGGTCTTCGCTGACCATCTCGACGTCGGCCGGCTTGATCGGGGCCGCCAGCACCTCGACCCCCGACTCGTGCCGCTCGATGTAGGAGGCGAGAAGACCCGAGTCGGCCCGATGGAAGTTCCGGATCAGGTCGACCACGCTGAACCGCGGCTCGATCCCGAGGTGGAGGGCGGTCTCCCCGAGCTCGAGGTCCAGATCCAGGATCAGCGCCCGGTCGCGGGTGAGTCGGTTTATCTGGACGGCCAGGTTGACCGCGAGCGTCGTCGATCCGGAGCCGCCCTTGGGGCTGAACACGGCGATCATCCTTCCGGGCGCCCTCTCCTCGACGGCGGCCTTTCGGCCCGTCCGCCGCCACAAGCGCTCGATCGCCCCGTTCAGGGATTCGGCGTCGATCGGCTTGGGGAGGTACTCGGAGATCCCCGACTGCATCGCCTGCAGAAGCAGCTCGTTGGAGAGCTCGGGGCCGACGCCCACGAGCGTGCGCAACTCCCCGGACTCGCTCAGGTACTGGGCGAACTTGAGCCCGATGTGGGGATCATCCGACAGATCGAGAAAGATGATCTCCGGGTTCATGACCTTGAGATCGCTCAGCTCGTTGTCGGAGATCTCCATGAACGGAACCGCGATCTCCACGTCGAGAGAGATGAAGTCCGGCCTCGCCGCGAGAATCTCGTTGAGGGATTCGCGGAACTCCGCATCCCTCGAGATCATCGCTCCGGTTACCGACCCGTTTTTCATACTCTTGCCTGCCACGACTGCCCCTCGCGCCATAGGGTTCGTGTGAGATTGCCTCGGCCCGTCACTCGACGAGCTTCAGCACCTTGATCAGCGAGCCCGGTCCGCCTCCCGTGCCGCCGCCTTCGTAGGCGACGCCGGTGAAGCCCATGAAGCGGGCCCAAACGTTTCGCTTGCCCGCCGGGCCGGGATCGACGTGGTCGACCCAGACGCCGGCGAAGTTCATGACCTCGAAGTGCGGGCCGGAGCCCTCTTTGGTGAAGGTCCGGGGATCGAACATCGGGATCGGCCGGTAGCGCATGCTGCCCTCCACCCGCTCGCCCGCGCTGTTCTTCACGCAGTTGCAGCCATCCGGACCTTCCTCGAAGTGCTCGTCGGGGTAGGCCGCGATGAGGTCCTCGAAGGCCTGCTCGACCGACTGTTTGTTCCCCGACTCGTCGTATAGCCACTGGAAGCGAGCTATCGGCTCGTCGTCCCGGCAGCCGATGATCCGGTCGCGGATCTCCGGGGTGCCGCTGAAGCCGGTCGGAAGCCAGGTGTAGTACCAGCTCGGCGTGAAGCGGCCGCCGTCACCACCCCCACCTGAGCCGCCCTGCGAGGGAAAGAGGTTGAAGAGGAGCCCGATGTCTTGCTCCGTGTAGGAGACGCTCCCATTCTCGCCGGGCGGGTAGTAGAGATCGCCCTCGCCCTCATCCCACTCGTCGGATCCGCCGCCGCCTTGGATCCAGCGGTCGGGGAGGGTGATCGGGAGCGGGCAGTAGACGTTCCCGCCCGGGAATGCCTGGGCGGCTCCCACCGTCGCCACACCCGTCTCATCCACGCCGAAAAGGCTGGCGAAGAAGGTCTGGATCGCGTTCGAGCGTTCCGCGGTTCGGAAGTGCCGGACGCGGACCAGGTCGTTGACCAGATCCACATCGACATCCGCCGGAAGTACGACGGCCGCGTCTCCGCGCACGTCGTTCTGGAGCGCGAAGTCGATGGCGGTTTGGCGAGCCCGGTCCTCGTCGTCGGGCGAGAGGATCAGGCTGCCCGCCCCGGCGAGGGCGGCGGCATCCACGACCCGCTGCGACTCGGTTCGGGCCGTGAGCAGCATCCCGGTGTCGACCGCGAGCGCGGCCATCCCGAGCAAGACGCTCAGGCTTACGGCGACAAATACGAGGGTCGCCCCGCGCTCGTCGCGCACATGGTTCCGGATTTGGCTCCTTACCTCAGACATCGGACTGCTTCCCCCTGACTCTTGGTGTTAGTTTTGAGAGTCCTGGTCTTGGAGGCCCCAGGGCTGTTTCCAGTCGTAGGGCTCGGCCTTGTCGATCCTGAGATCGTCGTTGCGCTGCCAGGTATCGGGCTCGCCCGTGGGCAGCGGCGGTGCCGCGTCCATCGGCTGGACCAGCCGCGGCGTCACCAGCACCAACAGCTCCGTCCGGTTCTGTCG
>Ga0255058_10000696_pt1 | contig 19336 bp, 21 predicted proteins | sample Cases_109_9_MG_FD_188637 | JGI IMG/M metagenome (GOLD analysis project Ga0255058, IMG submission 188637) | Seawater microbial communities from Amundsen Gulf, Northwest Territories, Canada - Cases_109_9 | ecosystem: Environmental > Aquatic > Marine > Gulf | place: Canada: Northwest Territories... | reverse complement strand
ATCGACTACCGGTTGTCGCTCGGCGAGAGCGGCGACGCCAGGATTCACTTCACGATCTGGCCCGACGGAGAGCCTCCGGACGTCCCGACCGACGAGCTGGAGAGCGAGGTGTATCGCCTCACCCGCACCTGGGAAGACCGGGTCTTCGACGTACTGGCTTCGCGGGTCGGTGATGCAGAGGCGAAACGCCTCATCGCGGCCCATGGAGCGCGCTTTCCCGCCTACTACCAGACGTCCACGCCACTTCCCGAAGCCGCAACTGCCGTTGCCAATGTCGATCGGCTGCTTGGCGGCGACGCCTCCCTCCACGTCGACGTCTACAACGAGATCGACAGCGACGAGGGCCTCACCCGGATCGCCGTCTACAGCAAGGAAGGCAAGCGCGACCTCTCTGCCATGTTGCCTCTTGTCGAGGACCTCGGCCTCACCGTCATCGAGGAGGTCCCGACCCGGATCAAGGGCGGCGGGGATGATCTGTATCTTCACGACTTCGGTGTGCGTGGCCCGGACGGCGCCGCGCTCGACACCATGGCGTCGGCAGGGCGCGTTGCCGAGGCGCTCACCGCTGCCCTCACCGGCTCCGCCGAGTCGGACAGCCTTCATAAGCTCATCGTTGTCAGCGGGCTCAATCATCGACAGATTCAGGTGCTGCGTGCCTATCGCTCCTACTGGCACCTGGTCACCCCCGCCTTCACCAAGGAGTACGTTGCCGAGACGTTGGCGGCGTATCCGGAGATCACCCACGACCTTGTCTCGCTCTTCGAGGCGCGATTCGGCCCCGAGGGTGACGAAGCCACCGAGGCGGAGCTCAGGCTCCGGATCATCGATCATCTGGAAGAGGTCGAATCCCTCAACCAGGATCGGATTCTTCGCGGCTTCCTTGGCCTCATCGATGCGACGCTGCGAACCAGCGCTTTCGTCGACACCGACTCGCTTGCCTTCAAATTCCTGTCGGAGGCGGTCCCCGACATGCCGGAGCCCGCCCCGCTCTTCGAGATCTTCGTCTTCGCTCGAGACGTTGCCGGAGTGCACCTTCGCGGCGGGCGAGTCGCCAGAGGCGGCATCAGATGGTCAACGCGGCGTGAGGACTACCGCACCGAGGTGCTCGCTTTGATGAAGGCGCAGATGACTAAGAATGTCGTCATCGTGCCGACCGGGGCCAAGGGGGGCTTTGTGTTGCGCCGCTTCGCCGATCCTGGTGGGCCGTCGGTCGACGAGATCCGTTTGGGGTACGAGACCTTCATCCGGGGCTTGCTCGATCTGACGGACAACCTCCTCGATGGAGCCGCCATCCATCCCAAAGGCATCCGCTGTCACGATACGGGTGACCCATATCTGGTGGTTGCAGCCGACAAGGGCACGGCGAGATTCTCCGACACCGCCAATGCCATCGCCATCGAATACGGATACTGGCTTGATGATGCGTTCGCTTCGGGCGGCTCGACCGGGTACGACCACAAGGCGCTCGGGCTCACTGCCCGGGGAGCGTGGCAATCGGTGCGGCGTCACTTCGTCGAGCTTGGCGTCGACATCGACACGGATCCGATCTCGGTGATCGGCATCGGCGACATGTCCGGTGATGTGTTCGGGAACGGGATGCTGCTCTCGCGGGCGATTCGACTCGTCGCTGCCTTTGATCACCGCCATGTGTTCATCGACCCCAACCCCGACCCCGATGTCTCGTACGACGAGCGCGCCCGGCTGGCGGCCCTCGGCCGCTCCTCGTGGGCCGACTACGACAAGACACTCATCTCGCAAGGGGGCGGCGTCTTCTCGCGCACAGCCAAACGGATCGATGTCACCGAAGAGATGAGCGAGCGCTTTGGCATCCGGTCCGGCGTGCTCACCCCAAACGAGCTGATCGCCGCGCTGCTCAAGGCGCCAACCGACATGATCTGGAACGGAGGGGTTGGAACCTTCGTGAAGGCCTCCAGTGAGACCAATGCCGAGGCTCAGGATCGATCCAACGACGCGGTTCGCGCCAACGGCAATGAGCTGCGTGCCCAGGTCGTCGGCGAGGGAGGAAACCTTGGCTTCACCCAGGCCGGGCGCATCCAGTTCTCGCACTTCGGCGGGCGCATCTTCACCGACTTCCTCGACAACTCCGGCGGTGTGCACGGCTCGGACCGCGAAGTCAACATCAAGGTGCTGCTCCGCCTCCCCGAGTTGGAGGGAAAGCTGGCCCGTGAGGACCGGAACGCGCTGATCCAGTTGGTGTCGGGGGATGTCGTAGACGCCATCGTCTACGACAACTTCCTCCAGGCCCAGATCATTGCCCAGGAGGCGGCCTCCTCCGCGGCCAGGATCGACGCATACGAAGATCTGATGGTGGATCTCGAGGAGGCTGCCGGCCTAGACCGGGATATCGAAGGGCTGCCCTCCGCCGAGACCATGCTGGAGCGGTCACGCGACGGCGTGCCTATGGCACGCCCGGAGCTTGCCGTGATCATGTCCTACGCCAAGCAGCAACTCACCGACGATCTGATCGCTTCCGATCTGCCCGATTCGCCAGAGTTCTCACATGACCTCCGCAGCTACTTTCCTGCGCCGATCGTCGAACAGTTTGGCGACTACATCGACCAGCATCCGCTGCGCCGAGAGTTGATTGCCACCATCGTCGCCAACCGGGTACTCAACTCGCAGGGGTCGACCTTTGTCTCACGCCTCGAGGCCGAGATGGGTGCCAGCCCGGCACAGGTGGTGCGCGCCTACCGGATCGCCAGGGATGTCACATTGGCCGGGCAGCGATGGTCGGCGATCGAGGAGCTCACCGGAACGCTCGACCCCGCCTTGCAGCGAGAGATGCTCGGCAGCATCGACAACCTGGTTGAGACCATCACGAGGGTCTTCGTCGCCCAGCCCTCGGATGCATCGATGGCCGAGCTGATCGAGACCTATGGTCGTGGATTTGCAGAGCTGGCAGGCGAGATTCAGTCGATTGGGCCGAAGCGCTGGCAGGACCAGAACAACGAAATCGCACAGCAGCTGATAGATCATGGTGCCCCGCCGGAGCTTGCTTATCGTCACGCGTACCAGGACGAGCTGGTGCACGGCACCGACATCGTCGATGTGTCGGTCGCCACCGGCCGGCCCTTGCTCGAGGTGGCCAAGGCGTTCTTCCGGGCCGGTCAGTCGTTCCATATTGATTGGCTGGAGCGCCAGCTGACCGACCTCCCGGCAGAAACCCGGTGGCAGCGGTGGGCCCGGCTCAGCCTCGCCTACGATCTGATGGCGTTGCGCCGGCAGATCGTGGAGCGCATCTTCGAGGAATCTCCTGAGGCCGAGGCCGATGCAGCGGTCGACGCCTTCATTTCGACGCACCTCGAACAGGAGGGTCGCCTCACCCGGCTGATGCGGCTCATGCGCCGCGACGGTGTTTCCGATACCGCCGCGGTCACCGTCGCCATCCGCCAGATCCAAGCCCTGGCGGGGTAAGTCCGCGAACCCAGGGTTCACAGCCTCGTATATCACGGTGTGAGCCCGCGGAACGAGATCCCGGGTCACAAACGAACGTTCGTTTGTATAATGGATGGACGCTGCCCAGGAGCCCCATGACCGGCGAAGACCGATTCCAGGCGACCATCGAAGCCGACGCCAAGATCGAGCCACGCGACTGGATGCCGGATGGATACCGCAAAACGCTGGTGCGCCAGATCGCCCAGCACGCCCATTCCGAGATCATCGGGATGCAGCCCGAGGGCAACTGGATCAGCAGAGCCCCCACCCTGATGCGCAAGGTGATCCTCATGGCAAAGGTCCAGGACGAAGCCGGCCACGGCCTGTACCTCTATTCCGCCGCCGAGACCCTTGGCGTTTCCCGAGACGAGCTCCAGCATCTCCTCCACACCGGCAAGCAGAAGTACTCCTCGATCTTCAACTACCCCACCCTGACCTGGGCCGACATCGGGATCATCGGATGGCTCGTCGACGGGGCGGCGATCGTCAATCAGATCGCACTGCAAGGCACCTCCTATGGCCCCTACGCCAGGGCGATGGTGAGAATCTGCAGGGAGGAGAGCTTCCATCAGCGTCAGGGCTACGCAATCTGCATGGCACTGTCCCAGGGGAGCGAGGAGCAGCAAGCAATGCTGCAGGATGCGGTCGACCGGTGGTGGTGGCCGTCGCTGATGATGTTTGGCCCCCACGATGCTGAGTCCACCCATACCGAGGAGTCGATGGAGTGGAAGATCAAGCGGGTGACCAACGACGAGCTCCGTCAGGCCTTCGTCGACCAGACCGTGCCCCAGGGCCGGTACCTCGGCGTGACCTTCCCGGACCCCGACCTGGTCTACGACGAGGGGAGCGGCCACTGGCAGATCGGCGCTATCGATTGGGACGAGTTCTGGGCAGTCGTCAAGGGCAACGGCCCGCTCAACCGGGAACGCATCTCCAACAAGGTGAAGGCATGGGACGAAGGTGCCTGGGTTCGCCAGGCGGCTGCCGCCTACGCCGACAAGCAGACCCGACTCGCCGATTCGGCCTGAGGAGCGTGATATGAGCTACGACGTGCCCCAGGTTCCCGGAGAGCATCAAGAAGACCCCACCGGCGGTCATGAAGACCACGGCTGGCCACTGTGGGAGGTTTTCGTCCGCCCCAAACGAGGGCTCAGCCACACCCATGCCGGTTCGCTGCACGCCCCGGACGCGGAGTCAGCGGTGCAGAACGCTCGCGATGCGTACACCCGCCGCGCCGAAGGCGTCAGTGTCTGGGTTGTGCCCTCGACCTCGATCCGTGCCTCCGACGACGCCGAGTCCATGTTCGAGCCCTTCGAGGACCGCCCCTACCGGCACCCCACCTTCTATGACATCCCGGATGAAGTGGGGCAAATGTGACGACCACGACGACCGCAACAACAGTCGAGTACCTGCTGCGCCTCGCCGACGACAACGTCGTGATGGGACAGCGGCTCTCCGAGTACATCTCCCGAGCTCCAGACCTCGAGGAGGATCTCGCCGTCGCCAACATCGCGCTCGACCATGTCGGCGTCGCCCAGCACCTCTACACCTACGCGGGCGAGCTCGAAGGGGGAGGCCGCACGGAGGACGATCTGGCATTCGGGCGTACCGAGCGTGAGTTCACCAACGCCCTGCTCGTCGAACAGCCCCACCACGGCTTCGGTGACCTCATCGCACGCCAGTTCCTGTTCGATGCCTACCAGCTCGAACTGTGGGACGCGCTCTCCCGGCCCGACGATGCCCGCCTCGCCGGGATCGCGGCCAAGGCGGTGAAGGAGGCTCGCTACCACCTCAGGCACTCATCGAGCTGGGTGATTCGGCTCGGCGATGGGACCGATGATTCGCACCGCCGTATCCAGGATGGGATCGACGCCATGTGGCGGTTCACGGGCGAGCTGTTCGAGACCGACGAGGTCGACCTGGCCGCAGGGGTGGACCCGGCGACGTTGCGGCAGGCATGGGACGGCACCGTTGACGCGGTGCTCGCCGAAGCAACGCTCCATCGGCCAGAGGATCCGTATCAGGCCACCGGCGGCCGCCACGGTGTGCACACCGAGCATCTCGGTCACCTGCTTGCCGAGATGCAGTGGATGCAACGCACCTATCCGGGTCTCGAATGGTGATGACACTCTCCATCGAGGAGCTGCTCGCCGAGGTCGTAGACCCGGAGATCCCGGTGCTGACGATCGCCGATCTCGGTGTTCTGCGCGGCGTTTCGGTTGAAGACGGCGCCGTGACCGTCACCATCACCCCGACCTATTCGGGGTGCCCGGCCCTCGGTGTGATCGAGGAAGACATCGTCTCGGTGCTGACTGCGGCTGGGTTCGATCGGGTGACGGTGGACACCGCATACAGCCCGGCATGGACCACCGACTGGATGAGCGCCGACGCCATACGCAAGCTCAACGACTACGGCATCGCCCCGCCGCTCGATGCGGGGATCGATTCGGTGCTGTGCCCGCAGTGTTCGGGGGCCGACACCGGCGTTGTGTCGGAGTTCGGGTCTACCGCCTGCAAGGCCCTCATGGTGTGCGCCCAATGCGGTGAGCCCTTCGATTACTTCAAGAGAATATGAAGTTGCCAGTTGCCAGTTCGCTCGCTGCGCTCGCTTCCCGTTGTCAGGCTCGAGCCGCACCCGTCGATGTGTTGGCAACTGGCAACTGGCAACTGGCAACTGGTCACTCCCATGGCTGCTGAGTTTCACACCCTGGAGGTTGCTTCGGTCGAGCCGCTCACCGATGCCTCGGTGACCGTTCGCTTTGCCGTGCCGCCCGAGCTGTCAGATGCGTACCGCTTCATCCCAGGCCAGCACGTCATCGTGCGCCGCGATATCGAGGGAGCGGACGTCCGGCGCAGCTACTCCATCTGCACCAGCGCCAATTCGGGTGATATCCAGGTGGCAGTCAAGCGGCTCGACGGCGGCGCCTTCTCGACCTTTGCCAACAAGGAGCTGGCTGCCGGCGATCGGCTCGACGTCACGCTCCCGGTCGGGGATTTCACGATCACCACCGACGCCGGCCATGCCAAGCATTATCTTGCGATCGCCGCCGGCAGCGGCATCACCCCGGTGATGTCGATGATCGCCACGGTTCTCGAAGATGAGCCGAACAGCAAGTTCACCCTGGTGTACGGGAATCGCAACTCGCTGTCGGTGATGTTCCTCGATGAGCTTGGGGCGCTGAAGGACCGCTATCCGAGCCGGTTCGTGCTCGTGCACATTCTCAGTCGGGAGCCGAACGCCATTCCGCTCTTCGACGGTCGGATCGACGCCGACAAGCTCGAGGAGTTATTCAGCACGGTGATCAACCCCGACTCGGTCGATGGCTGGTACCTGTGCGGTCCTTCGGGAATGGTCGAGGCGGCGCGTAAGGCCCTGGCCGCAAGGGGAGTCGATGAGGCGGTGGTCTCCGACGAGCTCTTCTACGCAGGGGATGAGGTCCGTGCGCCTATTCCGGCCGACGATCCGGCTGGGTCGACGGTGCGTTTCACCCTCCACGGCAGGACGTCGACGTTGGTCGTCGATCCCGACGGCCCGCCGATTCTGGATCATGCGCTCGCCGCCCGCCCCGACGCCCCCTTCTCTTGCCGGAGCGCCGCCTGCGCCTCATGCCGGGCCCTGGTCACCCAGGGCGAGGTCAGGATGGACCGCAACTGGGCCCTCAGCGACGACGAGGTCGCCGCCGGGCACGTCCTCACCTGCCAGTCCCACCCTGTGACCGACGACGTCGAACTCACCTACGACATATGACACGCACTAGCAGAGATGACGTAGTCGCCGCAGCCGGTCGGCTCTTCGCCGAGCGCGGCTACCACGGCACCTCGATGCGCGACCTTGGCAAGGAGCTTGGCCTCCTCGGCTCGTCGCTGTACTCCCACGTCGACGGGAAACAGCAACTGCTGGTTGAGGTGGTGAATCGCGGAGCAGGCTTCTTCCAGCAGTCGGCCGATGCCGCCCTGGCCACCCAGGGATCGGCTTCGGACCGTCTTTGGGCCCTGGTCGACGGGCATGTCGGTGTCGTACTGGATCATCGGTCCGAGGTCAGGACCTACCTCAACCAAGCAGAGGCCCTCCATGATGAGTTCCGAGCCAGCGTCATCGCGGCTCGCGACCGCTACGAGGAGGCGTTCCGGACCGTGCTCAAGGATGGAGCGGCGGACGGATCGTTCCGAAGCGACGTCGACCCCCCGATCACCGCCATCTTCATCCTCTCCATCCTCAACGCCGTAGACCGGTGGTATCACGAGGATGGGCGGATCGACCGCGACGCCCTTGTCTCCGATATCTTCGACTTCACCGCAGACGGCATCTCCTAGGAGACTGTCGGCCTCCGGACAAACGGGGGAATCCACACTGTCCTCTTCAGGTTGCCCTACGTACCACCAAGACCCAAGGAGTTGGACGAATGGCAGACACGAACCGCGGCAGGGTCAGAGTCGAGGATGGGCACAGGCGCGTCCGTGTGTATCTCGGTGGCGAGTTGGTCGCCGACACGCTGAACCCCAAGTACGTCTGGGAGAAGCCGTACTACCCGACCTACTACTTCCCGCCTTCCGACGTCCAGACGGACCTCTTCGTAGACACCGGCGAGACCTATCGCTCGCCGAGCCGGGGCACGGCTTCGGTGCACACGGTGAAGGCCGGAAGAGAAGAGGCTGTCGCCGCCGCCCGAGTTTGGGATGAAGCCGAGATCGAGGAGCTCGCCGGATTCGTCTCGTTCAACTGGAGCTCCATGTCGAACTGGTTCGAAGAAGACGAAGAGGTATACGTCCACCCCCGCGATCCGTATTCGCGGGTCGACATCCTGCAGTCGTCGCGCCACATCGAGGTCATCGTCGACGGGGTGAAGGTCGCCGACACCCATCAGCCTCGCTTGCTGTTCGAGACCGGGCTGCCGGTGCGGTACTACATCCCAAAAACCGACGTCGCCCTGGAACTGCTCGAGGCATCCGACCTGCATACCGCCTGCCCGTACAAGGGAACCGCCGACTACTGGAACGTCCGCACCCCGGGAGGACTGGTCGAGAACATCGTGTGGGGCTACCCGACCCCGCTGCCGGAATCAAACGGCATCGGTGGCTATGTCTCCTTCTACAACGAAAAGGTGGACATTGTGGTCGATGGGGAGCTGCAGGACCGCCCGAAGACGAAGTTCTCTTAGAAGACGCGCGGATAGGTGATCGGCTTCCTAGGACTCCGCCAACCGATCGCGCAGCGATTCGATCGAGTCGATTGCCTCTTTGGCCTGGTCTTCTCCAATCCGGGGAAGATTCGCCGACTGTGCTTCGTATCGTGAGGGTCGCCCGCGGCCGAGGCCTTCGGTCGACTCGACCGGATCTGGCAGCGGGTCGGGGTCCCGCAGATCTACGGTTACCGCGTCCTCCTCGACGATGACCGCCACATCGTCGCGCCCGGTTGTTTCCAGAATCGCTGCAGCCATCTCCTTGGCGTAGGTGACCAGCTCGATGGTTTCAGCAGCGGTGAGCTCCCTCAGCTCCTCGGCGAAGCGTTGCGCATCGGCGCGGGTCGCTGCTGCCAGCTGCTTTGCGGCGGTGACGATCTCGTCGGCGCTGGCGCGGGCATGGGACAAGAGCAGATCTCGATCGGCGGAGGCCTCGGCAAGCAGGCGATCCTGTTCAGCCTCGATGGCCGCGGTGGTGGCCAGCACATCTTCCAATGTGGCCTCAGCGTGTTGGGCGAGGCGTGCCGCATGATCGGCAGCCGCCTCGACGATGCGCTCGGCCTCTTGGGTTCCTCCGTTGGCTGGTGAGACCGGCGGATGTGCGTGTGCGAGCGTATTTGTGGCAACCAGCTGATGAAAGCCGTTCTCGGACATGACCTGGGTGTCGTGGAGGTCTCGCTCGAGCCGACCGGCGCGAAGCTCGGCCGCTCTTGCTGCCGCCTCCAGCTCGGCCATTGCTTCGGCGATGTGGTGCAGATAGACCGTTACCTCGGCCTGGTCATACCCCTTGCGCCGCACGTCGAACCTCCGCCGCTCAACCTCTGAGGATCCGCGATCCATCGAGGGCCCCTTTGCTGCGCCGTACGGAGCGCAGACTAACGAGTCGAAGCCGTGTGAGGGTGGACATGCAATACAAGCTGGCCCGGTCGCGTTGCACCTTTCAACTCGGAGGAGGGAAGGTATGCCGACCGATTACGCAATGCTCGTCATCAGAGTTGCCGTTGGCCTCGTCTTGCTCGCCCACGGCATCAAGCATGCCAGGGGGAGGGAGAAGACCACGGCGTGGTTCGGCAGCATCGGGTTCCGTCAGGCGGGGATGCAATGGTTCGCCTCGTCGGCCAGCGAGATCGGGGTCGGCTTGTTCCTGATCCTCGGGCTGCTCACCTCGTTTGCAGCCGCCGGTCTGATCGCGATCATGGTCGTCGCCTTCTTCACGGTGCACCGCTACGCAGGTTTCTGGGTCACAGCTCGCCCCGACGAGGGCTGGGAGTACGTCTTTGTGGTTGCGGCCGCCGGATTCACGGTTGCTATTGGAGGCCCGGGATCCGTGTCGATCGACTCCTGGATTGGAATCGCCGACGATCTGGATGGCTGGATCGGCCTCGGTATCGCGGTGCTCGGCGTGCTTGCGGCATTCGCCCAGCTGGCGACCTTCTATCGGCCGAGTGAGGCGGCGGTGGAAGACGACGAACAGGCTTCGTCCGAGGACGCCCTCCCTAAGAGCTGACCCGCGCTACTTCTTGTTGGTGCCGTAGAACATGTTCCTGATTCGAGCCTCGACCTCTTCTGGATCTGCATCCTCGACGCCATTGCTCGTAGCGAACACTTGACTCAGCCTGCTCGAGGTGACCTCGGCGTGCCGGGCCCGGTTCTTCTTGGAATCACGTTCCTCGCGCTTGTGCTTCCTCCAAGCCATACGCCTCTATCGGCAAGGATTTCGCCCGACCTGAGCGATTCACCTCGCGACCTCGCACAAAGTAACTAGTGCCTGGTGAGGGTCAAGAAACCGTCACTTTCGACCACCTCCATGGCGAAATCGAAGGCGTCGACGGCCAGACAGAGCTCGAGGTCTTCGTCGTCGATGGAGGGAGTGCCCAACAGCCGCCTGGCCCCGGAGCCGACTCTCAGGGCCCCGACCATCGATGCCACATCGGGAGACCCCCCCGTGAGCAGATTCTCCAGCAGATCGGCGGTTGCATCATCCTCGTCGGCGGGGTCGATGCCGTTGAGGCCGGCAGCAATGATGGTGACCTGCGGCTTGTCCACAACCCGGTGCGCCGTGGCCGAGGCGACAACCAGGCTGGTGGCGAAGATCGGGGTGGCTCCTGCTTTGTCTGCGGCGATCACGCTTCTCGTTCCAGCCGAGGTCCTCATCACGATTGTCGCGCCGTCGAGATCAGCTCGTGCGATCACCTGGGCGGGTGAGTTGCCGAGGTCGAAATCGTCTGGCCGGATCCCGTCGTCCTCGCCGCACAACAGTGCGTGCTCGAACCGCGTCGCGATGTGCCGTGCCTCGTCGAGGCCGTCGGTCAGTATCAGCCGGTCCACTCCGGCGTCGAACAGGTAAGCGGCGGTGGAGAAGGCGCGGAACGTGTCGATCACGAGCGCGGGGCCGGTGGCCTCCGATGCTCCGGCGATGCCGGCCTTATGGGTGATCGAGGGGGTCATCGCCGGCGATGCTACCGAGCGCCGGTGCCCTCTCGCCTGCCCCTATCGTGGAGCAGCGATGCTCAAGAACATGATCCGGGCCTCGGCGCTCGACTCGGATTTCTATGACATGGTCGAGCACGATCCATCGCTCAACCGAGAGGTCGTCTTTGTCGTCGTCTTTGCCAACACGTTTGCCGCGGTGGGCTCCTGGATCGGCTTCGGTGAGGTCATCGGGTTCGAGATCTGGGGCACCCTCAGGGATTGGCTCGGTATTGGCACCTGGACCGCTCCAAACGAGGGGGACTTCGTGTTCCTGTTGGTGGCCAACGTGGTGCTCGCCCTGGTCGGCTGGATGGTGTGGGCCGCCACCGCCGGCTTCATCGGCACACGCTTCTTCGGTGGCACCAGCGACTTTGGCGAGATGATGCGCGTTCTTGGGTATGCGCAGTCGCCGCGAGTCATTGCCATTGTCCCGTGGCTGGGCCCGGTCGCCGGGGTGTGGACGCTGGTCGCATCGGTGGTCGCCATCCGGCAGGGTCAGGATTTCACGACTGGGAAGGCCATCGCGGCGGCCATCGGAGGATGGCTGGTCTGGTTCTTGCTCCAGGTTGGAGCCTCGACGGTCGGTGCGGTGCTCTTCGGATAGGGGCCGTTTCGGTGTTTGCCTCCGCCTCACGAGGGAGCAGTCTCTGCCACCTCACCGCGTCGCACCTGCTGCCAGTCCTGGCGCCACGACCGGTTCCACCTCCAGAACACCCACGATCCAAGGCCGGCGAAGATCGGGGGGATGAACGACAGCCCACGGAACAGCAGCACGCCGGCCGAGAGCAGCGCCGGATCGGCACCCGCCCCCCACCCGAGTGTGAGCAGGCCGATGTACCCGAGATCGACCAGACCAAGCCCGCCGGGGCTGACCGGAATGATGACCAGGAATCGGCCGAGGGAGAAGGCGAGAATCACAAACGCCGCGGAGACATCGTCTGTCGAAACGCCAACTGCTCGCAGCGATCCAAAGAAGAGAGCGGCCATCGCGGCCTGATTGAGCACGGTGGCCAGGGTGATGACCTTCCATCGCTTCCCTGCGACCGCGGTCACGTTGAGACGGAACTGGAGCGTGGCGGCGACCACGTCGATCGGACCCCGTCCAACCCAGCCGAGGACCCTGTTGGTGAGCCGGTCCAGGAATTCGCCCGCCTTCCGCGCCGCCGCTTCGGAGCGAAGGATCGTGCTCAGAATCCACACCGCGCCGGCCACCACAAGGGCACCGGCGAGCGAGACCACCCACATCCACGTCATCGCTTCACCGGTCAGGGCGACGGCGAAGACGGCAACAACCGGGAGGGCGAGACGGACCAGCTGGTCCCACACCCCGCCGGTGAGGAGGCCACTGGTGACGGCGCCTGGGGTGAACCCAAAGGAAAGGAGCATGATGTACTGGACGGGGATGGCAATGGCACCACCGGCCGGGATCGAGTTGTTGATGGCGGTGCCGGTTGTTTGTGCAACGAAGCCCTCGCCGAAGCGAAGCGTTGGCAGCGTGGTCATCCAGACGATCGTGGCCGCGCTCAGAAACCAGATGGCGAGAACCCCAAGGATCACCCATCCGAGTGGGTCGATCGAGGTGATGTGGTCCAAGATCTCGCGATAGTCGGTGAGCTGCGGGATGACGAAGCCAAACACCACCACGACAACCGCCACGGTCACCGTCACGCTGGCGAGTTGGCGCCACACCGGCCGGTGCGGAGCCTCGGGAACGGTGGCCTCTTGGCCGGCCTCGGTCTGTTCGTCGCTCATGGGAGGTGGCAGCCGGTTGCTTCCTCGCTGAATTCCCAGAGGCGCTGTGCCAGCGACTCGTCGCCTGCCAGATCGCTTGGTGTCCGGATGCGCTCGTCGGCGAGATAGGCACCGGAGTGGTCGTCGAGTGTCGGGTCGGTTGCCGCATACACGGTGGTGGCCGCGCCTTGCGCGGAGGTCAGCATCCTCGGGCTGTACAGCTTCCACAGGAACCCGGAGATGCGGGAGTCGCCGTCCTGGGCGAGGCGGGTGGAGACCAGGCCGGGATGTACCGCATACGAGCGCACTCCGGTTCCCTCCACACGGTGCGCCAGCTCATTGGCGAACAGCACGTTGGCCAGCTTGGAACGCGAGTAGGTGCGAAAGCCCCGGTAACGGCCGTGCGGCGGCTCGAGCTCGACCTGATCCGCCGAGTAGTGGGCGGACGATGCCAGGGTGATCACCCTGGCCGGCGCCGATGCACCCAGCCGTTCGGCGAGCAGACAGGTGAGCTGGAAATGGCCAAGGTGATTGACCCGGAAGGTCATCTCGTGCCCGTCCGCTGAAGTGGCGCTGCTGCCGAGCATCACCCCCGCGTTGTTGACCAGTACCCCCAGGTCACTGGTCTCGCTCAGGAATTGGCCGGCGAACGAGTCGGTGGATTCGCTATCGGAGAGATCCAGCTGCATGGATCGGACGGTTCCATTGCCGGCTTCGCTGAGCTCGGCAGCGACGGCCATCCCTACGTCCTGGTCGCGTGAGGTGAGGACCACATCGGCGCCTCGATCGGCAAGGGCAGCGGCGGTTGCCTTGCCGATGCCGGAGTTGCCGCCGGTGATGAGAACCGTTCTACCTTCGATGTTCCACGTCATGGAGGGCTGGACGGTACAGGGACGCCGCAGATTCTCAGACGGTCCTCATCCGTTGTTGCCGATGATCACCGTATCGTTCAAGGAACCATGGACAAGGTACTCATCGTCGAGGACGACCCGGACGTGCGCGCCGCACTGGAGCGGGCCCTGTCCTTTGAGGGCTATGAGATCGACACCGCCACCGACGGGGGCCGAGCCCTGGCCATGGTGGAGGAGATGGAGCCCGATGCCATCGTCCTCGACGTGATGATGCCTTTTGTGGACGGCCTGGAGACGGCGCGTCGGCTGCGGGACCATGGCTACACCACGCCCATCCTGATGCTCACCGCAAAGGGCGAGATCGGCGACCGGGTGGACGGGCTGGACGCCGGTGCCGATGACTACCTCACCAAGCCGTTTGCCCTCGAAGAGTTGCTGGCCCGCCTTCGCGCCCTCCTCCGCCGGGCACAGCACGACGTCAGCGATGTGCTGAGCGGTGCCGGGCTGGAGATGAACCTCGGCACCCGCGAGGTCAAGCGAGGTGATCGGAGCCTCGATTTGACCAAGACCGAGTTCGACCTGCTCGAGTCGTTGATGCGTGACCCCGGGAAGGTGGTTTCGCGGAACCGGCTCTACGAAGAGGTGTGGGGGATCGACTTCGAGACCTCTTCGAACTCGCTCGACGTCTATGTCGGCTACATACGTCGCAAGACCGAGGCGGGCGATCAGGCACGCGTGATCCACACCGTGCGTGGCGTGGGATACGTGCTTCGAGAAGATCGATGAGCCTTCGGGCGCGTATCGCCACGGTGGCGGCACTCGCCGTGGCGGTGGCCGTGATCGCGGTTTCGGTCGGCGCCTACTTTGCCGCCCGAGCCGAGCTGCGCGGTGAGGTTGATGAGGGGCTACTGGAACGTGCCATGCTGGTGGAGGAGGCGGTGGAGGAGTTCGAGCGCATCATCCAAAGCGATCGCCCCGGCCGCCTTCCCCGCGGGATTCTCGGTGGCGCTCCAAGTGACTTCGACCTCGTCTACTACCAGCTCAACTTGCCGAACGGGAGGGTGGTCATCCCTCCGGACCAGGCCACACTGCCCAGCGTTCCGTCGGCGGCTGTTGCCGATGGTCCGGTGCTCAGCGACGAGACCATCGATGATGTTCACGTTCGCATGGCCGCGATCGATGCCGGCCCGCTCGGCGTGGTCCAGATCGCCAGGCCTCTCACCGAGGTCGACGCGACCCTCTCCGGGCTTGCCGCCATCCTCTTCACGGTGGGGGCGATCGGTACCCTGCTCGCCGGGTTGTTCGGTCTGCTCGTGGCCAGGAGCGCGCTCAAGCCGATCGAGGATCTCACCGAGGCCGCCAGACATGTCGCGTTGACCCGGGATCTTGGCGAACGGATCGACATCGACTCCGACGATGAGGTAGGGAGCCTGGCCCGAAGCTTCAACGCCATGCTGGCGGCGCTTGACGAGTCGCGGTCCCAGCAGCGCAGGTTGGTGCGAGATGCCGGGCACGAGTTGCGGACTCCATTGACCGCGTTGCGCACCAACATCGAGGTGCTGGCCAAGTCGGACCAGCTCACCGATGAGCTCAGGGAGGAGCTGGTCGCCGCCGCCGAGGCCGAGGTGATCGACCTATCCGTCCTGGTCACCGAGATCGTTGACCTGGCTTCTGACCGCTATTCCGAAGACCCCATCGAGCCCGTGATGCTTGCCGATGTGGCCGAAGCCTCGGTGGAGAGGGCCCGCCGTCGCGGCGAGGGCCAGATCGTGTTGTCGACGACACCGTCACCCGTGATGGGGCGGCCGGGGTCGCTGGAGCGGGCAATCGACAATCTCCTGGACAACGCCCAGAAATGGGATCACTCCGGCGAGCCCATCCAGGTCGCCGTCATCGAGGGCAGGGTCACCGTTCTCGACCATGGCCCGGGAATACCTGTCGACGAGCAGGCTCTGATCTTCGATCGGTTCTACCGGTCGGTCACTGCCAGGTCAGAGCCGGGCTCCGGCCTGGGTCTCTCCATCGTGAAGCAGGTCGCTGAGGACCACGGAGGAACCGTCTTCGTCGACACTGCGCCCGATGGGGGGGCGGTGGTCGGGTTCCAGATCCCGCTCGCCGGGGCCTAGGAGGGTGTTGAACAATCCACCGGCGGGCAGTTGCACACGCGAAAATCCGGTAAGCACATCCTCGGGCCACGCGACTGCCAGTGGCACTCGTCATTTTTCAACACGCTCCTAGCAGCGCGCACCGATCGGTGACCGGTCGGCTCGGCTGGATGAGAGCCGCTCTTCCTGCTTTCGGCCTCTCAGCCGATTCTTAAACCACGCTCAGGTTGGCGTCATCGTCGCAGCCGATACTGGGTAGGAAGGTCGAGAAGGAGGAGAAACCTTGAACAGGACCTTGACCGCAGTGCTGGCCGCCTTGGTGTTGGTGGCAGGCGCGTTTACGGCAATCGCCATCACCAGTGGTGGAGCGTTTGCGCAGACGACCGATGATGAAAGCACCAGCCAGGAACGACCGGACTTTGCCAAGGGTGGAGAGATCCTCGAAGAGGTACTCGCCAGCTTCGTTGCGGACGGTGACATCAGCCAAGCAACGGCCGATGACATCGCCGAGGCGCTAGCTGCCAAGGCAGCCGAAGTCCGCGAGCAGAGGCAACAGTGGCGAGAGGATCATGCCGGTCGCGACCGGCGCGGCTTCAAGCAGGGATTCCGCCTCGGCGGCTTCCTCGAGGACGGTGTGATCGATGCCGATGAGCTCGCCGAGCTGCCGGACGATCACCCTTTGAAGGACCCCGACGGTCCGGCTGCGAAGTATCTCGGTGACGGCAAGCTGACGCAGGAAGAGCTGCAAGAGCTCCGCGAGGAGCTCCACGCCCAGAGACAAGCCAAACGCGATGCGCACGCAGAAGGGACGAGCACCTAGCTACGAGCGGTCTCTCCTCCCTTGGGGGGAGTCCCGGCCCGAAGGGCCGGGGACCGGCTGCTTAGTTCACAGGGTCCCGCGGTTCTTCCCGCCGCGGGGCCCTTTCGCGCTTGAGTGCTTCCCCGAGCCGTTCCCGGTCGAACCACTTCTTGACCCACCAGTTCGGGTCGTTGTCCAGATCGGGGATGGGCTCGCCAACACCCTCGTGCGGCTCGAGTTCACCCCGCTCGATGGCCTCCCTGATCAGTTGTTCGCTCCAGTGTTCGGCCATATCCGAATAGTACGCCCGTCGTGTGCGGGCTCTTTCGGCAGGGCAGCTCTTTCCACGACCAGGATTTCGCCCGTGATGCTGTCCGAGGCCCCAAGCAATCCCAGGTCGACGGTCAGCACTCCAAGGAACTGTCTGAAAGGGCTACGGGGCACTCGTGGCGCGTTCGGTCACTGTTGAAGCTACGAGCAGTCTCACTTCGACCGGTGTGGAGAGATACTCGGCCAGATCCTCGGCGAGAGCGTTGACAGATGGCGCTGATAGTGAACTTGCCACGACGATGTCGATCTCGGTAATGCCTTGGTCGATCTCGACCTCGACATCGACCACCTCGGCCGCTGTGTCCGCGACGTACTCCTCAACGAAGGCGATCACTCCGTCCGTAGGGTCGAGCGGTGGGAGGAGGTTGCCGCGTCCAAACTGCATCGGTAGCACAACGATGATGGCGGCGATCGCCGCCCAGCCCACTGCTCGAAGGATCGGGGTGTGTCCCTTGAGTGGACTGCGGCCGGGAACGAAACCGGCAACCACGAACGTGATCGACGCCGCGATCACGATCCCTACCACGTTGGTGAGGAAGAGGAGCAGAGCACCGAGCGTCAGCTGCCATTCCGTCAGCTGAAGAGTGATGCCGACGACCGCTAGGGGCGGCAAGAGAGCCACGGCAACGGCGACGCCTGTGAGGGCTTCCGCTGCATGGCGCCTGACCTGACCGTACGCCCCGGCTGTCCCTGCAGCAAGGGCGATGCCGAGATCCAGCAGGTTCGGAGATGTGCGCGCCATCAGCTCGGCAGGAATCGGATCGGCGCGGCCGGGGACGAGGAATGAGATCACAGCCGCCAGCAGCACCGCAAGCATCGATCCAACAGCGACGAGCAGCACACGCCGGATGAAGCGAAGCGGCCAGCCCATGACGATTGCCGCCGCCGCGCCGAGGACCGGCAACATGAGCGGCGCGACCAGCATGGCTCCGATCACGACGGCTGTCGAGTCGGCCAGGATTCCGAACACGGCGATCGCTGTCGAGAGCATCATCAGGGAGGCGAATCGAGTGAAGAACTGGCGCCGCGATGTTCCCTGGGGGAAGAGTCGGTTGATGACCGAGCGCCGCTCGCTGTCGTGAAGAGGTTCGCGACCTTTCCAGAGCCGCCTTATCTCCACCATACCGGACCGCAACAAACCTCTCGGGTTCGCCAGATCCGAGTGTTGGGGATCCTCGTCAACGGGAGCATTTCGTGCTCGATCATCAAGGAGCGCGATCGGTCACCTTCAAAGCTAGCCGCCTACCCATGTCGATCTCCTGACCGTGATCCACACCTTCACGCCTGGCCTGCTCGATCAAGCTTCGCCCCCATCATCACATACGCTGAGATAAGCCAGCATTAATGGAGCCTGAATCGATCGATAAAGCTCACGAGGGACTAGTTATCGGCGAGTAGCGGAGGGCTGCTGTTTCCGAATGCAGAGAGCGTCGTTATCGAGAACGCTGGTCACGCCTGTGCCCTCCAGCAGCCACGCACGTTCGCTCAAGCCATCGAACGCCTCACGACGACCACGCCCTAGCCAACGCTTCCGCTCCTACAACCGCCCAGAAACTCCAAGACGCACGGCTCACGCTGGACCACAGATAGCGGATATGTGCCTCGACATGGGTGGGATGTCTTGTTCGAAGATTGGGTCGCGTCGCCGCGAGGCAGTAGCGTCGCCGGTGATGGCAGCGCCGCCGCAGTTGATCTCCGAAACGGAGATTCGGGCCCGGGTCGATCAGCTCGCGACTCAGATCGATGAGGATTATGCCGATGTCGATCTGCTGGTACTCATCGGAGTGCTCAAGGGGTCGTTCATCTTCCTTTCTGACCTGGCGAGGAAGCTGTCGGTCCCGCACCGGGTCGAGTTCATTGCCGTGGAGAGCTACGGAGACCGCCAGAGCGAGCAACCCGAATCGGTGCGGTTACTGATGGATGTTCGCCACGACATCGGTGGTGAGCATGTCCTCCTCGTCGAAGACATTGTCGATACCGGCCGCACCTTGGCCTATCTGCAGCGGCTGCTGGTGACCCGGCGCCCGGCCTCATTGAAGACGTGCACGCTGCTGCACAAGCCCGACCGCACCGAGGAGAGCGTGACGCTCGATTACTGGGGCTTCACCATCCCGGACGTATGGGTGGTCGGCTACGGCCTCGACTACGCCGAGCGGTACCGCACGCTGCCATACATCGCCGAGCTGCCCCCCGAAATGCGGTAGAGGCCGGGTAGCGCATACGCGCCGATGTGGGCGGGCTGATTCACCTCTTCGGTTGATGTCGGTTCGACGGGTAGCTCGGGCATCTGGGCCGGTGGGCGATCTTAAGGATGGCGGGCAGATGTGGAGCTCTCTTGCGTGTCTCCGCACCACGGCTCGTTCCTGCGACGCTCCGAGCGAGAGGGATTGGCGGCGTGAGCCACGGTGTCAG
>Ga0255058_10000694_pt1 | contig 19352 bp, 12 predicted proteins | sample Cases_109_9_MG_FD_188637 | JGI IMG/M metagenome (GOLD analysis project Ga0255058, IMG submission 188637) | Seawater microbial communities from Amundsen Gulf, Northwest Territories, Canada - Cases_109_9 | ecosystem: Environmental > Aquatic > Marine > Gulf | place: Canada: Northwest Territories... | reverse complement strand
CCCTTTCAGCTTCAGCTTTTTCACCGTACTGACTCTCGCGTATTACTCTTTGCCGGGATCCGGCGTCGAACCACCACCGCTGATGGGATCCCTCTATAGGCGGCCACGATCAGGTCATTAAGTTGTATCGTCACAATCGCGGTACCACTCAACCCATAAAAGTAACGTCATTCCTAGACGTGCCATGCGCGCTATCAGAAGCCCAACGGACCCATGCCGTCGACCGGCACTCGCTTCTTATATCGTTCTGTAACGGCAAGAATACGAGGTTTATTCCGCCTTTTCGGGGTCTCCATTGTGTGGTCCGTCTCAAATCTTGGAGAAATGGCGGGGGTGCGGCCCCTTACGCGATCGCGCAAGGCGTCCTCAGTCGAGGAAAGTCAGGCTGCAGCGAAGGCCGCCGGGGATGTAGTTGCCGGGATTGGGGAGCTCCAGACGCACGCCGAAGGTACCGCTGGCGGCATCCACCACCTTGTCGACGATGCTGACCTCGGCGATGTATTTGCGCTTCCTGGCGAGCTCCGGTGTCACCTCGGCGCGCATACCGGTGGAGATGGTGCCGAATCTGCCCACCGGCACGATCACCTCCACGCGCAGGGGATCGAGCTGGGCGATGCGCAAGATAGGCTTGTCCTCGACGAACTCTCCAGGCGATTTCAGGCGCTCGACGACAACGCCGGAGACAGGACTGCGTACGGTGCGAAGCGCCAGCGTCGCCTGGGCGCGGGCGAGTTCGAGTTCCGCCATGCGCTTGTTCTGCTCCGCGTTACGCAGCTCGGTGGCTGCAAGAACCGCATCGGTCTTGGCTTCGTCGAGGACGTGGAAGGGTACGGCCTTTTTATTGAAGAGTTTCTGAGTACGCTGCTGCTTGCGTTTGGCGAAAGCGAGACTGGCGCGCTTGGATTCTATCTCACCGTCGAATGCTGCCCGTTGCTTGGACAAATCCACCTGTGCCTGTTCGACGTCGGACTGCAGCTTCGCAACCACCTGATCCTTGTCTACGGGATCGCTGCGATCGACGTCGATGGTGCCGATGATCCCCGAAACCGAGCTGCTGAGCTCCACCACCTCGGTGGGTTGGATGACACAATCGAAGGTCGCGTCACCGGCGGCGCCGACCTCCACTGCCAATGCCATCAGCAGGCCGGCAGTCACGCCCATGAATGCACGTTTATACTCGGCGATCATTACTCGGTTCACTCCATTACTCCGGCGCACCAGTAAACGCGAGCAACTTGCCGCGTTGCTCGTCCACCTTGAGCAGCTCGCGCCGCACGCGGCGGTGGTAGCGCTCCAGCATTCGCTGGGGCAGTGCGATCAATACGCTGGCAACCCATCGGGGCACCGGGCGATTCTTGCGGCCGATTGCCGATAGCAGATTCTTCATGCGATCGCCGAAATACAGGCCCACGAGCTCGTCCTCCAGGGACAGAATAGCCTCGTAGCTGCCCGGATCGCCCTGACGGGCACCGCGGCCCGCGAGTTGACGGTCGATGCGCCGCGCGATGTGGCGCTCACTGGATATAACGTGCAATCCGCCGAGTTCTTTAACGCCGGGCCCCAGCTTGATGTCGGTGCCCCGCCCGGCCATGTTGGTGGCCACCGTAATGCGGCCCTTCTCGCCGGCGCAGGCGACGATCTCCGCCTCCTGCTCATCCTGGTGGGCGTTGAGCACCTGGTGCTTGAGCTTGACCCTTTTCAGCAGCCGGCTCAAAAGCTCTGAGTCCTCCACCGAGCCGGTTCCCACCAGCACCGGCCGTCCGCGCTGGTGCACGGCCCGAATACGCTTGACGATGGCGGTCCACTTCTGCACGGCGCGCCGGTAGGTACGATCCGCGCGCTGGGCGCGAATGACAGGCCGGTCCGTCGGTACGGTGACGACACCGAGTCCGTACACGGACCATAGCTCACCGCGCACCTCCTCCAGGGTCCCGCTCATGCCACCCAGCCTCAGGTAGCGGCGAAAGAATCGTTGGTAGCTGATGCGCGCAAGGGTCTCGCGATTGCTGGTGAGCTCGACATTTTCCTTGCACTCAATCATCTGATGCAGACCCCGTTCCCAGGCGCGGTCGGCCATCACGCGACCGGTGTGCTCGTCGATGATCTGAATCTTGTCGTCGCGCACCAGGTAGTGCTTGTCGCGAAGAAAGAGATGCTGCGCGCTCAGAGCCTGGCTCACCAGCTCACGCCGGCGCCGCTTACCGCTCCACAGCCCGCCCAGAGGCTCGGCAATCTCGCTCAGGCGCTGCTCGCCACGCTCGATAAGCTCGAGCTGCCGCTCGCGGGGATGCAGTAAGAAGTCGGTGCCCGCGCGCAGCTGGCCGGCGAGAAACAATGCTTGCCGACACACCTTCGCCTGCTCTTCGCTCTGGCCCTGGGCAGACAGAATGAGGGGCGTGCGCGCTTCGTCGATGAGCACGCTGTCGGCCTCGTCGACGATGGCGTAGTAGAGACCACGAAGAAGCAGTCTGTTTATCCGTGGTTGCTCACTGTGCAGGGACTCGAGCTCGAGCTTGAGACCCTGATCACCGGGCCCGAGCGCGAGCTTGTCCTTCAAGTAATCGAATACCAGCTGCTTGTTGCTGCAGTAGGTGATGTCGCAGGCATAGGCCTTGCGTCTCGCGTCCAGATCCATCTCCTCGGTGATGATGCCGACCGTGAGTCCCAGCGCGCGGTAAACCGGACCCATCTCTTCCGCGTCACGGGTAACCAGGTAATCGTTCACCGTGACGACGTGCACCGGAATTCCGGTCAGGGCCGCGGTGCATGCGGACAGGGTTGCCGTCAGGGTCTTGCCTTCTCCCGTGCGCATTTCGGCCATCATCCCTTCCAGCATGATCCAACCGCCGACGAGCTGAACGTCGAAGTGGCGCATTCCCAGCTCGCGACCGGCCACCTCGCGCACGATGGCAAATGCGCGCGCGATTGCAGCTTGGCCGAGGCCATCGTTATTTAGATGTCGCCTGGCATTTTCAATGTGGTCGGCGAGGCGATTCTTGCCGGCGTCGGCGAGCGTGTCCGAATGACTGTTGACCAGGCGCAGGAAACGACGCCACGACCCACGCCTCGCCGCCGGCGGCGGCCGAATTCTCCGGAGCCCGCCCTTCAACGCCCGTTCGAAGCGATTGTCGTCGGATGGCGGGCGCTGTGGATAGTTCCCGAGCTTGACCCCGGGTCGCAGGTGTCGCTGATCTTTCATGCTCAGATGGTGAACTGACGCAGGAACAGCTGGCGAAGACTGCGGTACCACTGTTGCGCCAATGGCTCGGTGCCGTGATCGAATCGCACATAGACGCGTCCGCCTGCGTTGCCGATCTCGGTATCCGGCGGCAAGCTCAAATCAAACTGAAATATCGGGTCCAGTGTGCGCGTTCCCTGTTCGTCCTGAGGATCCACCTGGAATTTTCCACCGCCGACGGAACCCAGCGCGGCACTCGGTAATCGATCGCTGGCCGCCGGCACCTCGCGCAGAATGGTCGCCGGCAGCGTCGTCGCCACATCGTTGGCAAGACGCACCGTCACACTCTTGGTGTCGCGCCGCACCAGTCCGACGTCGGCCTGGGGCACGACGACACGCGCCGTGATGTCCTCGAAATTCACCACGTATGCGATGGGCTCGCCGTGGCGTACGAAACGCCCCGGTAGATCCTGCGCCTGGGGAACAACGAGGATACCGTCGCTGGTGCTGCGCACGACCAGATCGTCGATGCGCTCCCGCGCGCGGGCTAGAGATGCTTCCGCCGTTTTCAGCTCGTCCTCGATCTTCTGCGCCTCGACACGGTCCTCGTACTGCTTGGCGTCGAACTTCACCTTGAGCTCTTTGCGCTGCGCCTCCAGGACCTCGAGGTGTGCATCCAGCAACGGATCCTCGAGCGCGAATACGGGATCGCCGCGTTTCACCTCACTGTCGGCGGCCACCAGCAAGCGTAAGATGAAGCCGTCGGTGCCGGCACGTACGTGCGCCTGCTCGGGTAACCAGAGCACACCTTCGGCGCGCGTCCAGTGAGGCGCCGGCGCCAGAAACAATCCACCCACGACGGACCCCACCAAAGTCGTGATGACGAAAATTGCGCGAACTCGTGTGCGGCGCACGGCAGGATTAAAAAGCAGATAGGCGATCGCCTTGCCGGTTGGCATGAATAGCTGTTGAAAGAAGATCCACGCGCCCAGCACGACGGCCAGGGCAAAAGCCTTGAGAGCGATCAACGTGACTATTGCCACCATGATGAACTGGCGATAAATGAATGCGCTGATGCCGTAGAAGAAAAACCAGCGCTCTTCGCCCGGCGCGTTGGCCGGCGATTGACCGCCGCGCACGCCACACAGGTAGCGCTGCGAAAGATAGGCGATGTACTTGTTCGAGCGGGCACCGAGATTGGGAACGTCGATGGCGTCTGCAAACATATAGTAGCCGTCGAATCGCAGCAGTGGATTGCCGTTGAACAACAACGTGGAGATGCCGCCGATCAACATGATATTCAATGCGATGTCGCGCACGATACCCGGCTCTACCTGCAACCAAAGGAACATGGCGAGCGCCGCCAGGCCCAGCTCTACCATCATGCCGGCAGCACTCACGGAAATCCGGCGGCGCTTCTCGGGAAAGGACGCCGAGGCGGTCGCATCCACGTACGGCACCGGCATGAACACCAGGAAAATGATCCCCATTTCGTGAACCTCACCTCCCCACACCTTGGTGGCGAAGCCGTGTCCCAGCTCGTGCAGCCCTTTGACGATGGGATAGACGATGACGAGTAACAGGAGATTCATGGGCGAAAGAGCCTGCGACGCAGCGTGCACACTGAGCTCCTTCCAGTGAGTCGTGGCAAGAACAACGCCGGCAGCCACAATCCCCACCCAGATCAGGAAACCGAACCAACCGAAGAACGGCCGCACGAACGGCAGCCATGTTTCGAGGAAGCGATCGGGGTCGAGGAGCGGAATACGCAGGGCCAGTGGGTTCATCAGCCGTTTCTTCCACTTCTGGCGCTGCTCGCGCTGATGGCGGTTGAATAGTTCCTCGGTGTCCGGCGGCACGTCGCATTGGAGCACGTCGGCGGCGTGCAGCTGACCCATCAATTGAATGGCTTCGTCCTGAGTGGGAGCATCGTCGCCAAGACGCGAGGTGGTTGCGTCCCAGGCATCCTGAACTTTCTGATCGCCGTCGAGACGGGCGATGAAATGGTATGCCGCCGGGGTGAAGCGATGATGGCGCCCGGAAGCCCGATCATCGAGCACGTACCAGAGCTGACCGCGATAGTGATGGCGCTGGAAGTGGGCGTGACTGCGTATCTTCGGTGTCAGCTCCGCAACCCGGTACCAATGTGGACTGAACAGCGAGTCACTCATGGCCACCAGGCCCAGATCCATAGACGCAGCCAGTCGACGATTCGGTGCGTCCAGATCCAGATGAGCCTGCGTTCGCCGACCTCGACCTTGCCGACACCCTGCATACCCGGGCGCAGGTGCTGCGGCGGACTGGCAAGCGACGCTTCGACCTTGAAGAAGTTGCTGCCGTCTTCCGGCGTCGAGACCGGGGTGATCTTGTTGACGGTGATTTCCAACCGCTCGTTCGGCGCCGCGGCCAGCGCGAGATAGCCGGACTGTCCGATGGCCACATCGGAGAAGTCACGCTCATCGACTTCCAGCACCACGCGATAGTCGTTGAGCGGAGCGATCTTATAAAGCACCTGGCCCCGCTCCACGGGCGACCCGAGCGTTCGGGTGAGATCGCCGCTGACGATCACGCCGTCGAAGGGCGCCAGTATCTGTGTGCGCGCGAGCTGCTCGTCCAGAAGCGCAATCTGGGCGTCCGATTGCTCGATGCGCGCCCGCAGGATACTGACCTGGGCGCGCTCGAACTTTGCGAGCGCTTCCCGGTACTCCTTTTTGAGCTGCTCGCGCTGGCTGGTCCACTTGACGCGCTCGAGCTCCAAATCCCTACTGTCCAGCGTTGCCAGCTCCTGGCCCTTCTTGACCACATCCCCGGGACGCACCGCGGCGGTCGCCACGTAACCATCCTCCGGCGCCACCGCCACCCGTTCGACGGTTCCTTCCAGGGCCGCCGTGGCCGCCACGCGATGCTGGCCGGTGGCGATGGAGAGAAAGGTAACCAGACCAATCAGCAGCAGAACGATGGTCTTGAACACCAGGTGGCCTTTTCCGAACAACCGGCCGCAGTGATGGGACAGGGAGTCCAGCGCCTTGGTGGCAAACCAGCGATCGTCGCGCCGTTTGACCTCGAGGATCGGGCCAACCAAGGCGGCGGCCTGCTCGCAGAACTTCACGATCTCCGGCTCCAGCGGCTCGTGACCGGGACGCTCGAAGGTGATCGCTCCGTAAATCTCCTGGTCCATGCTCAGTGGAACCGTGCACACGGCGCGCGCGCCGTGCACGCGCGCGAGCTCGCCGTGGGAGCGAGAGACATCCAGATCTTTCTTCGACGCGGCCGGATAAACGATAGTGCGTTCCTGGTCCAGCGCCTCGTCCATGGCGGCGCCGATCTGCCGCAGCAGACTCTGCCGGCCCTCGAAGCGGGCGCTATGGGAAAGCGCCTTGACCTTGATGTGCTTGCCGTGGATGAAGCCGAGGCTCACGCGCTCCAACTTCAGGCGCGTCGCCAGCTCCGTGACGACGGCGGTCGCCGCCGCCTGGAAGCGGTCCTGCTCCACGGCGGTGCTGACCAGCTCCAGCACCATGCCCAGATTGTCGCCACCGGCGGCCCTGCCCTGCTGCTGGGCCTGTCCCTGCTGGTCGCACATGGCCTGAAACCAGGCCGCCCCCCACTGCAGCATCTGCAGGACGGACTTCTGGCGAACATTGGGCTGACGCTCCACCTCGATGGCGGCGACCCCGAGCAGCTTGCCATCGATGACTATTGGGTAGGCGATGGCATCCTTGTCCGCGTCTTCGTCGGGATTCGACGATTTTAATTCCGCAACCACACCCTTGCGCTTGCTGATGGCGGCCTTGGCGGTCTTCGACAGCGCCACCGACGGATCGGAGCCCTCGGGCCAGCAGGCGGCGGGCCGGTACGGCCCCTGATCGGGCGCGCCGAGGGCGATGACGCCGTGACAGGTGCCCGTGATCAGGGTGCACTGCCACGCGAGCCAATTCTGGGCGACGCTCTGCAACATCGGTGCAAGTTCCACCGTGTCCGGCTCTGCCACGCTTTGGGGTTCTCTGGTCATCACAGTGATTGTGACCGACTCCCGGCTGATACATCCTGTTCCCATTCCGGGATTGCGACACAGTCGACGCTTCTACCGAGTACAGGCCGAAACCGGCCAGTCACGGGGCACCCCCGTGGGCCGGCGCAGGTGGGAGTCCGGTTCCTACGCTCATGAAGTGTTATCGGCTGTGGAGTGATTTCTCTTTAGAGAAATAACGGCCGGCGAGAGGTGTTCAGAAGGCGTAGGCGGGGGCGATCTGAGAAGTCCGTCGCAGGTCGGGCGCTGCCCGTGCTCTTTCAATCGAGTCTGACCCGACTAAAAGAGCGAGCCTGCTCCTACGGGAAATCGGCCCCCGGGGACCGCTGGTGTTCGTTCTGATAATGGTGCCGATCACCAGGCCGAAGGTGCGTTACGACCCGAAAGGGTTATCATCGGTATCGTCGCGCTCGCTGGTGACGGATCCCCTCGCAATTCAAGGAGAAGCCAACATGAACCTTCGCTACTTCCTCATCCTGCCACTCCTTTTGCCGGCCCTCGGCCAGGCGGACTCGACGCTCAAGTACACGAGCGAATCATTCCCCGACGGCGAGACCACCATCCAGGTCAAGGATGGCAATGTGCTCATGGGGGACAGGGACTCGAATATGCTGTTCAAGGATGGCAAACCGGAGATCGTCATCATCGATCATCGGTCCAGGACTTACATGGTCATGGACGAGGAAACGGCGAAGCGCATGGAGCAGCAGGTGGGCGCGGCGCAACAGCAGAGGAGTGCCGCGATGCAGCAGATGCAGAAGCAGATGGAGAACATGAGCGACGAGCAGAAGGCGCAGATGCAGCAGATGATGGGCAGCTACATGCAGCCCGGCGCGGCGCGTAAACCCGTGAAAACGACCGTCCAGCGGCAAGGCGAAGACACGGTTGCCGGCGTTACCTGTACCAAGCTGATGGTTCTCGTGAACGGCAAGCCGTCCGGCGATGTGTGCGTGGCACGGGCCGGAGTGCTGAGTTTGGACACGGAGGATTACCTCTCCATGGTCAACGCCACCGATGCCGTGAGAAAGATCATGGAGCGGGTGACCGGGAAGAACGACAACGATGCCATATCCATGAATCTGCGCGCCATGAAGGGTATCCCGATTCGCATGCGCGACCTCGTCGACGGCGACGTCAGCACTCTGGCATCCCGCTCGAGCGCGGAGTTGGATGCGGCTATTTTTCGGGTGCCTGACGGCTACCGGAAACGGGATATCCTGCAGTAACCCTCAGCCGTTTCCCCGAATGTGATCGGCACCCGGATTCACGGGCATCTCCCTGGCCGTCCCACCCCCTCCGAGGGCTAACGAATCCGGGCCTCGAGCCGATATCACTATGGACACTACTCAGACGTGAGTTGGACTGCTTCCATGGCCAAAATCGATCCGGATGAGACGCAGACCATGTTCCGGCCGGTTCATAAGGATCGTCGATCCCTGCCAAGAGTCACCCTCCGCTGTCCCGGGAAAGTCATCCTCCCCGGCGGGGATGTCGTCAACGTCATGATCCACGACCTGTCCCGGGACGGATTGCAGCTGCGTTGCGGCAAGAAGGCGGCCCACGCCATCAACCCGGATGGCAAGGCCATCAAGGACGGAGCCTCTCCCCCGGAGATTCAGGTGCTGTTCTACGTGCCGTTGGATTCCGGCAAGGGCCGCGTGAAGGCCAAGGGCAAGCTCATGTACTTTTCGCTCATCGCGCCGGACATCGTTGCCCTGGGGCTGAAGTTCAAATCCATTTCCAGCGGCGGCGTCGAGCATTTGAGAAGTGTGGTCAAGGCGGCGTTGAATTCCTGCTAGACAGCTGCGCGGAAATCCCGGAACGCAGGTTGGGCATTCGCGATACCCTGGAGTCGACAATAGCGCATCCCCTGTGAAATAGTGCCGGCGGGGGTACACGCATGACGGCCACCGACAATTCCCTTGCTTACCGACCGGCTGTGCAGCTCTCTCGGGCTATTGGGTCGCGGGAACTCCAATCCGAGCAGCTGGTCGAGCTGCTGCTCGCGCGCATCGCGCGCCATGATGCGAAACTGCATGCCTTCGTCGACGTCTACGCCGACGACGCACGGGCCGCCGCCGCCGCGGCCGACCAGGCGATCGGCGCAGGCCACGCGGTGGGCCCCCTGCACGGCATACCGGTCGCCCTGAAGGATCTCATCGATATCGAGGGCCGCATTACCACCGGAGGCTCGAAAGCGTGGGCGGAGCGCGTATCGCCGGTGACCGCTACTCTCGCCAGGCGCCTCATTGCCGCCGGCATGATCGTCATCGGCAAAACGCACACGGTAGAGTTCGCCATGGGCGGCTGGGGCACGAACCAGCACATGGGTACTCCCTGGAATCCGTGGGATCCGAGGCAGCATCGCGCGCCCGGTGGCTCCAGCGCCGGCTCCGGCGTCGCGGTGGCGGCGGGGATGGTGCCCTGGGCCATCGGCACGGATACCGGCGGCTCTGTGCGCTTGCCCGCGGGGTGGTGCGGTCTGACCGGGCTCAAGACCAGCGTCGGTCGCGTCAGCGTGCACGGGGTACTGCCACTCAGCCCGACCCTGGACACGCCGGGCCCCATGTGCCGAACGGTGGAAGACGCAGCCGTGCTTTTCAATGTCATTCACGGTCCAGATCCCGAGGACCCGGCGACCCTCGGCCATGGCGTCGACGACCCCCTGCCGACCCTCGATGCCGGGATCGCCGGGCTGCGGCTGGCGCGCATGCCCGAAGCCGAGCGGGATGGCGTGCAGAGCGACGTGCTGGAAGCCTACGACGCATCGTTGGAAGTGTTGTCGAGTCTGGGCGCACGCATTGTCGACGTAAGCCTTCCGCTTCCGTTCCGTGAAATGGCGGCGATCCTGGGCAGGATCATCGGCGCCGAAGGCTACACGCTGGTGGGTAAGCTGGTCGAGGACGCGGACCTGCCGCTGGACGACGACGTGAGACCGCGCATCCTTATCGGAAAAGACATGTCGGCGCGCGATTACCTGCTGGCGCTCGAGGAGCGGGGTCGAATCAAGGCGTCTTATCGTGAAGCACTCCTCGATGTGGATGCGCTTCTGACACCGACAACGGCAACGACCGCTCCGATGATAGAGAGTATCGACCAGAGCGCCACGCCAGCATTCTTCACGCGCGTCGTAAACCTTCTCGACTATTGCGCGCTGGCTCTGCCGAACGGCATCGACCGAAACGGGCTACCAATTTCGTTTCAGATCATATGCCGTGGATTCGAGGAGGCGCTGGCGCTGCGCATCGGGCGTGCCTATGAACAGGCAACCGCCTGGCACGAGGCGACGCCGCCGGGCTTTCCCTGAAGAGATAACTCCCGACTGATCGTTGTCGTCGGCGTCGAGCTCTGTAGGTTTGTGCCTCAAGACGCCGACTGATTGTTGTTGTCGTCGTTGTCGTCGGCATCGATTCCTTCCAGGTTGCCGATGCGTTCCTTCAGCATCCGGCGGATGTCGTGCACCTCGCGGTACAAGCTGTCCGCCGTGCCCAGCTTTTCCTCCAGATCCCTGCGCGCCTGTTGCAGTTCGGCTTTCTGCCGTGTGATCTTGTTTGCAAGCCGTACCAGCCGCTGGTAGTGCCTGCGAAGAGCCAGTTCCTTGGCTTCGTACTTGCTCTGATAGATGAGGCGGATCTCTTCTGCCTTGCGGTGCAGCTCTCTTGTTGCCGCCACCTCGATTTGCGCCGTGCGCGCCCGAAGCTGTTCCTCATGGCGCAATCGCTGAGCAGATGCGAAAGCACTGACGCAGCGACGCAGCTTGAGCAACATCTCCCGCGTAATCTGCGTCATTTCCTGTTCGGGAATACTCAGCTCGAAGTCTCTGATATCGCGAAGATCCGGGGACGGTGCCGGAGGGGATTGTTCTGGTTCCTCGGGGGGCGGCGGGGCGGGCTGCTCCTCGGGCGGGGGCGGGGCGGGCTCTTCCCCGCCGAGACCCTCGATGTCCAGGGCGTCCTCATCGAGCGTATCCCCTTCCTTCTGGCCGCCTTTGCCCTCCAGTTCCTGAAAATGGTCGTTTATCTCCTCGACGAGATCGGCGAGACGCGCCCCAGTGATCGTGTCCGCGTACGTGTCTCTGGGCACCGGTTCGGAGGGACCAAAACCATTCTCGAGATCGACGATGGGGCTCTCTTCATCAGACTCAGTGCTGTCTTCCATACTCTTCTCGATTGGACTTCTCTCGGATTCATCCACGCCGGCGATTTCATCCGGCGTCGCTGGAAACGCGACGACGGTCTCGGCATCGGCCTCTTCACCGACGACTGCCGCCGGCTGAACAGGCGCCTCCTGGGAGGCGAACAACTTGCTCAGTGGCTCACTGAGGTAACCGACGTCGTACCCCCGTTCGGCAAGAAGAAAGGCCGCCACCGCACTACCACCGGGCTCCTCCCCGCAAACAATGTACTTGCGTCCCTTCACCAGCTTGCGGCATTCGACCCGTATTACCGCCCGCGGGATATTTCTCGCGTTGCGGAATGATCCCTTGGCAAATTGATCACGGTGCCGAATGTCGATCCACACAGCACCCTCATCGATCATCCGGCGCGCGTCCTGATAGGAGATGTTGTTTATGAGAGGATCGCGGATCAGTTCGATGAATGACTCCTTATCGAGGCGCATCAATACGCCGCTGGAACGCATGGTCACCGATGCGTTACGGGGCATGTCCGAAACCAGGGCTTCCTCGCCGAAACCGTCGCCGGGTCCCAGCTCGGCCAGGTGTACCTCGCGCCCACCACCACCGGGCTCTCGAGCAACGTCGCAGTAGCCTTCCTCGATGACGTAGTAGTAGCCGCCCGGATCGCCTTGCCTGATGATCAACTCGTTTGCGGTTGCATCCACGCGTTCCATACGCTCGAAGACACGCTGAATATTCTGAGGCGGAAGATTCGCAAAGCGCTGCGACTGGAGCATGCGGATCATCCAGTTCGACGGTTGCTCCCTGGCAATGTCGGACTTCTCCGGAGCCGAAGTTCCGGGATCGAGGTCCGCCGAGCGTAGTCTACGTTCCAGTTCCGTCCGCTCGATGCGTAGAACCAGCGACCAGGATCTTGCCCTTACGGTGTAGCGTTTTGCACCGGGGCCGTCGAGGGCGCGTTTGATTGTCGACTGCTCGGCGTCCAAATGTCGGACGAAGCGTCCGTTCCACAGAAATTCGACGCTACCCTCGAGCAGATAGTTGGCGTAATTGTCCTCACGTCCTTGTGCGTAGACGATCTCTCCTGCGGAGAAAGTGAGGAACATTCCCTCCGACAGTACCGCCTCCTGATCTGTCAACGACAGCCTGGAGATCGGCGCAAGCGTGCGTATCCTCGCTTCCTGGCCGGACGTATGTGACAAATTACTGCTCCCCGCTCCTTCCCGGCATATGCCGCCCGGATCGAGACGGCAATCGCGCGCAGCGACCCGGGACGAGAATCAACGCCGCATTCCGCTCCTGTCGCGGGATACGAACACGAAGTGTGGCAATGCGGCTCGCGGTGAGTCCGTACGTCAGGCTATGGGTCAATCCATGACCGCCTGCGTGTCAGGTGGCGCCATGCCCATCTCCGCGGCACGCCGCCAGCTTTTTGTTATCTGGAGGAGATGCACGTCTCCCTGTTGCTTCCAGGACGTAAACGATTGTAACGATTCGTGACCAGTGCCCGGTATACCACGACCTAATTCCCGATTGAACCTCCTTTTGTTCCCATTTGACCAACATCTGCCTATCGATTAAGCACTTGAAGCAACTTGTTTAACTCCTTTCCGAGGCCGGGGTCCCCCCTGTGGGCCCCATTTTGGGCGGAACTCTCGTGATAGGAGCGGCAGCCCGGGCCGATTTCAGGGGGAGGACTTGAGCGCGAGGAGGCGACTCCAAGCCGTCTTGACGGGCTCGGAAATCACCGTCTCCCGACCTGGAGCAGGGAGTCTTGCAATCTCGCTGAACTGCATGACGCCATCCGGTTTTCCCTTGGGAAATGTGCTGTCCCGACCGAACAGAATAATTCCGTTGACGGCTGTGTCCGGCACATGACTCTTCACCGCGGCGGTGGCGATCTCAACCTCGTGAAGGGGATTGGGAAACTTATAGCTCCCGCCGTCGGTCACCTGGGCCCACATGTCCATGTTCTCCGCAGCGAAAATGGCACCGGGGTAGCGCCTCACGGATACGACCAGAACGTGGCTGGGCGTGAGCACCAGATGCTCGATAAACACGTGGCCATCCAAGCCATCGGATATGACGATATTTTTCATGGAGGCGGTACCGAGCCGCTTGATGGCCCGCGTCAGGCGAAACTGTTCGAAATAATTTCGAATCGGTTTGCCGAGGACGAGAATCACCAGCAACAAGATCGCCACGACGGCAATGGCGATGATTGCGGGCATGTTTTCGCTGAAGCTCATCGGGCATCCTGAAGCAGCATATCGGAAGCTTTTTCCCCGATCATCACGCAGGTTGCGTTCGTGTTCCCCGAAACCACCGTCGGCATGACCGACGCATCGGCGACTCTCAACGATTGAAGTCCACGCACACGAAGACGTTCATCGACCACGGCCATATCGTCCTGGCCCATCCTGCATGTGCTGGTAGGATGGAAAATTGTCGAACCTTGTTCACGAACATACTCGAGCATTTCTTCATCGCTGTTCACATCCGCTCCCGGCAACACTTCCCTGCGCACATAGGATTTCATAGCAGGTATCTGGGCAATTTTCCTCGCGAGTTGCATCCCCGCCACTATAGTATCCCGATCACCCGGCGTATCCAGATAGTTCGGCTGAATGGCTGGCGGCTCTTCCACGTCCGCTGAGCGTATGTGGATACTGCCTCGACTTTCCGGCCGGAGCTGACACACGGATACGGTGACGCCCGAGAAGTCGTGCAGCTTGCCGCCAGGTCCGTCGGCGCTGAAGCGAATGAAGTGGAACTGCACGTCCGGTGTTTCCAGCTCCGGCCGCGTTCGGGCAAACAGCCCCACGTGTCCGGCGCCGATGGCCAGGGGACCGGTTCGAAACAGCGCCCAGCGCAGTGCGGCAACGCCTTTGTGCAGCGGACTGCGCACTTCGTCGTTGACGCTGAGCCGCCGGGTGCATTCATATATATTACGCACCTGATAATGGTCTTGGAGACTGCCGCCGACGCCGGGAAGATCGCTAACGACCTCGATGCCATGGTCGCGCAGCAATGTTCCCGGGCCGACTCCGGAGAGCTGCAGCAATTGCGGCGAGTTGATGGCTCCACCCGACAGTACCAGCTCCTTCGCGACACCCGCGGTTCGGGTCTCACCATCGCGCCGGTAGGCAATTCCAGTGGCTCGCCGGCCGTCGAAAACAATCTTCGTCGCCAGCGCGCCGGTTTCAATTCGCAGATTCTGACGCGTTCGAGCCGGCTTCAAGTAACCGACCGCCGTACTGCTACGCAATCCGCGGCGCGTGGTCAGCTGAAAATAGCCGACACCTTCCTGGCGCGCGCCGTTGAAGTCGTCGTTGTACGGGATACCGGCCTGCCTGGCCGCCTCGATGTAAGCATCGCACAGCTCGTGGCGATGAACGTCGGATACCCCCAGCGGTCCATCCCCGCCGTGGAACTCGTCGGCGCCGCGCTCCCGGCCTTCGGAGCGGATGAAATGTGGCTTGACGCTGTCCCAGTCCCATCCGCTGTTGCCGAGTTGGCGCCAGTGATCGAAATCCTCGGCCTGACCGCGGATATAGATCAAGCCGTTGATGGAGCTGGAGCCCCCCAGCACCTTACCCCGCGGCCAGGAAATGCGGCGATTGTTACTGCCTGGCACGGGCTCGGTTTCGTAGCCCCAACCGATGGCGGGATTCGCGATGCCCTTGTAGTAGCCGACGGGAATGTGGATCCAGGGACTCGAGTCCCTGGGACCGGCCTCGAGCAGTAGCACCCGGTTCGACGGATTCTCGGATAAGCGGTTGGCCAGCACGCAACCCGCCGAGCCAGCGCCTACCACGACGTAATCGTAGCGCTCCGCGTGCATTCAGCCGGACACCGAGAAACCGCCGTCGACGGGTATCACGGCGCCGGTAATGAAATTCGACGCGGGGCTCGCGAGGAAGATCGCCACTCCCTCGAAGTCTTCGACATCACCCCAGCGTCCGGCCGGCGTACGGGCCAGCACCCGATCGTGCAAGTCTTCCACTTCGCGCCGGGCATTTCGGGTGAGCTCGGTATCGACCCAGCCCGGCAGGAAACAGTTGACCTGGATATCGTCCGCCGCCCACGCGGTCGCCAGCGACTTGGTCAACTGCACCATGCCGCCCTTGCTGGCGGCATAGGCCGGTCCCCAGGGGGTACCGAAAATGGAGAGCATGGAACCATTGTTGAGGATCTTTCCGCCCCCGGCGCGCTTGAATACCGGGTAGCAGGCACGGCTGCAAAGATAGGCGCTCGTGAGGTTGGTATTCAGCACCTGTTGCCATTCGTCGGGATTCAGATCCTCCGGCCGCTTGCGTATGTTGATGCCGGCGTTGTTGATGAGTATGTGGATCCCACCGAATGCTTGCGTCACGGCATCGACCATATTGGACACCGCGTCGGCGTCCGTGACATCCGCCTGAAAGGCCCGCGCCTGCACATCTGACCGCCATGGATGGCGGGAATGCAAAGGGATTGCAGGAGCAATCCTTGCCATGTCCTGTAATGACTGCACTGCCTGCGCCGATTTTTCTTCGTTACGCGCCACCACCGCGATGTTAGCGCCGGCACGTGCGAGACCCCGCGCCATGCCAAGACCGATACCCCCGTTGCCGCCGGTAACGACGGCGATCTTTCCCGTCAGGTCGAAGATTTCCATGCGTTCGCCCATCCGCTCAATAGTGTCAGGAAATTTCCTTCAACATATTGCGCGCGATCACCAATTGCTGAATCTGGGTGGTTCCCTCGTAAATGCGGAACAGGCGCACGTCCCGATAGAAGCGTTCCACGCCATAGTCCGTCATGTATCCCGCGCCGCCGTGGATCTGCACTGCGCGGTCGGCGACGCGTCCCACCATCTCGGATGCATACATCTTGCAGCAACTCGCCTCGATAGTGACCTTTACTCCAGCATCCCGCCGGCGGGCCGTCTCCTCCACCATGCAGCGCGTTGCGTAAGCCTCGGCTCTGCTGTCGGCCAACATGGCCTGCACCAGCTGAAAGTCGGCGATGGGGCGGCCGAACTGCTGGCGCCCGGCAGCGTAGTGCAGGCTATCGCGAATCAATCGCTCGGCAACGGCAACACACACGGCGGCTATGTGAATGCGGCCGCGATCCAGGACTTTCATCGCCGTCTTGAAACCGACTCCCTCGCGAACCCCCAGCAATGCTTGGCCCGATACCCTGCAGTCTTCGAAGATCACGTCGCTGGTATGGGCGCCCTGTTGGCCCATTTTGCGATCCGGCTGACCTAACGAGAGCCCCGGCGTGCCGGCCTCCACGAGAAAGGCCGAGATACCGTCCGCGCCGGGCTTGTCCACATCGGTTCTCGCGAATACGGTGAACAAGCCGGCTTCGGGCGCGTTGGTGATGAAGCGCTTGGTGCCGTTGAGCACATAGCCGTTGCCATCGCGCCGGGCGGATGTGCGAAGCGAAGCCGCATCGGATCCGGAGCCTGGTTCCGTCAACGCGAAGCAGCCGATGATCTCGCCGCTCGCGAGCCGCGGCAGGTAGCGGTGCTTCTGCTCTTCGGTACCGTCCATGATCAGCCCATGGGATCCGATACCGTTGTTGGTGCCGATGAGGGATCGGAATGCAGGGGATGTCTGGCCGAGCTCGAAGGCGACCTGGACCTCTTCGCTCATGCTGAGACCGAGGCCACCGTATTTCTGCGGTATGGACATTCCGAACAGACCCAGATCGCGCATCTCGGCGATGATCTCGCGGGGGACGGCGTCTTCGCGAGCCACCTGATCTTCCAACGGCACCAGGCGTTCATTGACGAAACGCGCCACACCCTCCACCAGTTGTGTCAGGGTTTCCTGATCAACCGCCACGGTCGTTCCTCGCTTGATATCCCCTTGCAGCAGCCTATCATGTCCCCGGCCGGCCTCCCACGGCGACACATTGATTCGATTTTGTCTGCCGGAACGATAGCAACTGACCCATGACCGCCAATTCGGAGAGGCCAGGCGATTTAACGGCGCTGCTGAAACCGGAATCGGTGGCCATCATCGGCGCCTCCAACGATCCCGCGCGCATCGGTGGACGGCCATTGCGCTACCTCATCGAGGTGGGCTACGCGGGCCACATCTACCCGGTCAATCCCGGGCGTGAGATCGTTCAAGGCCTGCCGAGCTTTGCCAATGTCGGCGCGATACCGGCGCCAGTGGACCTGGCCGTCATCGCGGTCTCGGCGGACAAGACGATCACGAGCCTGGAGGAATGCGCCACCAAGGGCGTTAATGCCGCGGTCATCTTCAGCTCGGGCTTTGCCGAGACCGGAGACGCCGGGCGCGCGCTGCAGGACCGCCTGACCGAAATTGCGCGAGCGAGCGGCATGCGTATCCTCGGCCCCAATTGCCTCGGCATTTACAACTCGGCCATTGGTTTCTTCGCTACCTTTACTGCGACACTGGAGAACGGACTGCCGAAACCGGTCGGCGTCGGCCTGGTCAGTCAGAGCGGCGCCTACGGGAGCCACGTGTCGCTGCTGGCGATTCGCCGCGGCATCGGCATTCGTTACTGGATCACCACCGGCAACGAATGCGACGTGGAGCTCGGCGAGTGCATCGCCTATCTGGCTTGCGACCCGGACATCCGTGTCATCGTGGCTTACGCCGAAGGGGTTCGGGACGGGGACACGTTACTGAACGCGCTGACCCTGGCGCGCAATGCGCGAAAGCCGGTGGTGTTCATGAAAGTCGGACAGACCTCCATCGGCGCCCAGGCGGCGGCCTCGCACACGGCGGCCCTCGCCGGATCAGATGCCATCTATGACTCGGTATTGCGGCAATTCGGCGCTTACCGCGCCGGCGATACCGAAGAGCTTCTCGACGTCACTTATGCCTGCGGGCTCGGCGTGCTGCCCAAAGGACCGCGCATCGGCTTTCTCACCGTCTCCGGCGGCGTCGGGATCCAGATGGCGGACGCCGCCGTCGCCGCCGGGCTCGACGTCGCGCCCATGCCCGAGCCCGCGCAAGCACGGCTGAAAACGCTGTTGCCCTACGCGGCAACCCGCAATCCCGTGGATGCCACGGCGCAGGTGTTCAACGATCCCGGCCTCATCGACGCCTATCTGGACATCATGCTCGAATCGGGAGAGTACGACGCCGTCGTCGCCTTTCTCACATACGTCGCCGCCGCCGAATCCATGGTGGCGCCGGTGCGCCGGGCCATCGAAAACGCCCACGAGAAATATCCCGATCGCCTGATCGTGCTGGTCATCGTCGCACCGGAGGCGATCGTCCGCCGCTATGAGGATGCCGGCTGCCTGGTATTCGAAGATCCCACCCGCGCAGTGCGCGCGGTTGCCGCGTTGCATCGAATTCAGCAGGCGTTCGACGCGCCGAGTCCACCACCGGCGCATCCGGCCAGCAACGGGGCGGACCCGCTTCCCGATTACTCCGTCAGCGAACAGGCGTCCAAGCGCCTGCTTGCCGGCGCCGGCCTGACGGTTATCGAGGATCGCCTCGCGACGACCGCGGAGGCGGCCGCGGAGGCGGCGCTGGAACTCGGTTTTCCCGTGGTGCTCAAGATTGCGTCGGTGGATATCGCCCACAAGACCGAGGTCGATGGCATTCGGCTGGGAATCGACTCCGCCGAAGCTGCTCGTGATGCCTTCGTCACACTGATGGAAAGCACAAAACGAAAACGGCCCGATGCCCGGCTCGACGGCGTTCTGGTTTCGCCCATGATGGGCGACGGCATCGAAACCATTCTCGGCATACACCGCGATCCGGTCTTCGGTCCGGTGGTCATGTTCGGGCTGGGCGGGGTACTGGTGGAGGTACTGGACGACGTGAGTTTCCGCGTCGCGCCCTTCGATGAGGACGAGGCACGGCGCATGGTTCTCGAACTGAAGGGCCGCGCGATTCTGGAAGGCACCCGCGGAAGGGGACCCTACGACCTGCAGGCGCTGTTCACCGCCCTCGCAAGACTGTCACAGTTTGCCGCCGACCATGCCGACGCCATCGAGAGCGTCGACATCAATCCCTTTCTGGTGC
>Ga0255058_10000693_pt1 | contig 19367 bp, 11 predicted proteins | sample Cases_109_9_MG_FD_188637 | JGI IMG/M metagenome (GOLD analysis project Ga0255058, IMG submission 188637) | Seawater microbial communities from Amundsen Gulf, Northwest Territories, Canada - Cases_109_9 | ecosystem: Environmental > Aquatic > Marine > Gulf | place: Canada: Northwest Territories... | reverse complement strand
CGCTGGGCTCTCGTTAGTTATATCGAACTAATATATACTAACATGATATATATCGCTGTGAAATAGATTCCCCTCTTCTCCCTCTCCCCCTTTGGGGGAGAGGGCCGGGATGAGAGGGCCCGGCCAGAGCGACCTTGAAAAACGGCATTCCCAACCAATCACCTAGTCCATCACAAATCCGACAGGCCGCTACACTGGCGGCTGCACAGCGTTCCCGGCAGGGCCGATAAAGACAATGAGAGGGCGCCCGGTGCGACGCCCACATTCAATCCCCAGCCGAATCGAGGAACCGTCCGTGCGCGCAGGCAAAGCCATAGCAACTGGCATCGCCTTGGTCGCACTCGCCGCCGGCGCCGGCACGGTCCTGCTGTCACGGGTGGACCCGGACGACGTCAAGGAATTCCTCACCGATGCCGCCCGTCAGGCCACCGGCCGGGAAGTGCTGGTGCGGGGGGCCACCGAGTTCAAGCTGTTCCCCTCGCCAACACTGATCGCCGAGAACGTGGTGTTCGGCAACGCAACCTGGAGCATCAGTCCGGATATGATCCGCGTCAAGCGGCTCGAGGCCCGGCTCAGTTTCTTTCCGCTGTTCCTCGGGCAGTTGCGTGTATCGCGCTTCAGGCTCTTGGAGCCCCATGTGCTCCTCGAGAAGGACGCAAAGGGCAGGCGCAACTGGGATTTTGACGTCGCGACAGAGGATTCCGGAGATCAGAACATTCTGGCCCACATGCGCTCGCGGGTGCGCATGCTGGTTTCGGAAATTCAGATCGTCGACGGCACGTTCAGCTATCGTGATGGCAAAGCCACCCACACGATTCGCATACCCAATCTTTCCGCCTACGGCGATATAGCCGGCGGCCCTCTTGACCTGGTCGGGCGCGGCCAGCTCAATGGGCGTGCCTGGAAGCTCTCCGGAAGTATCGGCGAGTTGTCGGCATTGCTGCGCAACGAGCCCTACGACCTGGCGCTCGTGCTCAGCACCCGGGGCGCCAGGATCACCGGTGAGGGCGCCGTCGAGCGCCCCCTGGACGGCACCGGCTTGGCGATGGACCTGAAGCTCGAGGCTCGATCCGGGCGCCAGATGCTGGCGCTGGCGGGATTCGACCTGGACCTGCCGGGTGCCGTGCATGCCACCGCACAGCTCACCGATGGCAAGCACGGTCTGCGTCTCGCCAATCTCCAGGCAAAAGCCCATATAAAGGGTGGCCGCATCAGCGCCAGCGGGTCGGTGGAAAACCTCGTGGATCTACGCGGTGTGAACCTGGATGTCGGTGTGAAAGCCAAGACCCTGGCAGGCGTCGCGGGCCTCACCGGCGCCAGACTGCCCGAGGCCGGGCCGTTGACGGCCAGCGCCAGGATCACCAACCCCAAGGGCCGTTTTCGCTTGGACGGGCTGTCGGCGCGCATCGGTTTTCGCGGTGCCACGCTGAATCTGAGCGGAAAGCTCACGAACCTCGTTCGAGCCCGCGGACTCGATCTCGGCATCGATCTGAAAGCCGCCTCTCTGGCCAGGTTGTCTCGCTACCTGGGCGTTCCGCTGCCGGGGGTAGGGCCGGTGAAAGTCACGGCGCGCTTGAGCCGTACCAAGCACGGCTACAAGCTCGCAAACATCGATGCCCGCGTTGGGCCCAGCGACGCCGCCGGCGAGCTGTTCATCTACCCTCATCGCAAGCGGCCCCGGATCGTGGGCAGTATCAAAGCCAAGAGCCTGGATCTCGACCAGTTGCTGCCCGCCACGGGCAAGCGCCGCACAAAGCGCGTTTTCGCCACCGAGCGGTTCTCACTGGCATGGCTGAAAACCTTCGACGGCGATGTCAGCGTCCATGCGGCCAAGCTGCTTATCCAGGGCATGCGGTTGGACAAGGTGAAAGCCGGTATGTCACTCACCGGGGGTCGTCTCCAGTTCACACCCGCCGGAAGGCTCGGCGGCGGCAGGTTCAAGGCCAGGCTGACCGTGGACGTCCGGGGAAAGCGGCCCCGTATCGCCATGCGCATTCGCGGCAAGGGCATCGGCCTCGGCAAGTTGTCCGCGCAGATCTATGACTCCCAGCTCATCGAGGGAGCGCGCGCCGACGTCAACATCGACGTAGCCGGGCGCGGCAATTCCTTGGCTGAGCTCATGGCGGGGCTTTCCGGCGGCATCTACGTGGCGGCCGGCAAGGCCACCATTCACAACGAGCGCCTGGAGAAAGTCAGCGGCGACGTGGTAACCGCGGTACTGAGCACGGTTGCCATGCAGAATTCTGAGGAGAAAACCACGCAGATGCGCTGCGGCGTGGTCCGGGTGCCGGTCAAGAACGGACTCGTGAGTGTCGACCGCACCATCGCTATGGAAACCAGCCGCGCAGCCATGGCCGTCAGCGGCACCATCGATTTCCGGGACGAGGGTCTCGATCTCGGCGTAAACCTGGTGGGTCGAAGAGGTCTGCAGGTGGGCGCCAGCTCGTTCTCCGGCCTGGTGCGCGTGCGCGGCACCATGGCCGAGCCCACGGTCGGCGCGGATGCCGTCGGCATCGCCGGCGCCGCCGCGACGGTGGCGGGCGCCGTCGTCACCGGCGGGCTGTCGTTGCTCGCCCAGGGGATAATCAGCCAGATTGCCGCCGACCGCAGCACTTGCCGCACGGCCCTGGAGATCGATAATGGCGGCAAGTCGAGGAAGGTCGCACTCATCGGCGCGGGCTCCCGGGACGACGAGAACTCCGAATCCCCGGTGCGCTCACGCGCGAGGGGGCGAAACGGGACCACGAGCACGCCGGGGAACGTTACAGGCAACGCCAAGACCGTGGACGACGGTAACTGATCGGCCCAACGCCCTGTCGGCGCGGGGCTCGACTATGGCCGGCTGACAAGAGAAGATCTCCCCTCCCCGACGCTCTGTGCGCGGAGTTGGAGACATGCGACTCTGGACAAAATTGCTCATCGGCGCCCTCGCGCTGGTGCTCGTGCTGGTGGCTGGTAGCGCGCTTTTCATCAGCCAGGTCGATCCCAACGAGTATCGCGGCGCCATTTCCGACATCATCGAGGACGCCACCGGCCGTGAGCTGCGTGTCGGCGGCGACCTGCGCATCAAATTGCTGCCCATGCCCTCGATGGAAGCCAACGATGTCACGTTTGCGAATGCAACCTGGGCTTCGCAGCCGGACATGGTGCGGGCCAAAAGCGTACGCGCCGAGTTTTCATTGTTGCCATTGCTGAAAGGCCGCATGGTGGTGCACCGCTTCGTCGCCATCGAACCGCAGGTGTTTCTGGAAACCGACGCCGACGGCAGGGGAAACTGGCAGTTCGGTGATGAGGCTGTGGCTGGCGCCGAAACCGGTGACGATGGCGGCGCGCCATCCGCGGAGCTGGACATCATCGTCAGTGAGGTGCGCATAGAGAAGGCGACTCTCGACTACCTGGACGGAAAAACCACGAGCAAGACGACCCTGAATGTGGACGAGCTGACAATCGGCACCGACCGACCGGGCGGACGCGTCGCGTTGAGTTTACGCGGTGCTTACCAGGATCTGCCGGTGACGCTGGACGGGAGGCTAGGCGCAGCCGGCGCCATTCTGCGTAATCAGCCCATTGACGTCGACCTGGAGGGAATGCTGGACGACGCCAGCTTCACCATTGAGGGTGTCGTGGGTCAGTCCCTTCAGGTCAAGGATGTGCGCCTGGATGTGGCTCTGAAAAGCAAATCGACAAAGAAGATAACGGATGTGGCCGGCGTGGAGGTCGAGGAACTCGGGCCCGTGAAAATGACATTCAGATTGCTGGAGGAGGGCGGGCTCTTTTCTCTGGATCCCGTCAGCGTAAGCGCGCGTCCGCGGGATACCGATGCGCGCATCAGCGGATCGGTCAAGAACTTCGCCTTCGATCTCGCGTCCTGGTCCGCCAGCGCAACGGTCCAGAGCAGCCCGATGAGAGTGGATCTCGAAGGCAAATTCGGTAACGCCAGCTTCCGCGTTGCCGGTGACGTGGGAAACCCACTCGCGGGCAAGGATGCGCGCCTCGGCGTCGCCCTCCAAACCAGATCCACCAAGCCACTGACCGAGCTCGCAGGATTCGAGTTCGAAGAAATCGGCCCCGTCAATCTGACCCTGACGTTGCTCGAGCGGGACGGCCGTTACGATTTAGACGATATCAAAGTGACGGCGCGGCCGCGGGACACCAATGCAAGCATGAGCGGTTCGATCAAGAATCTCGTCATCGGCCTCGATGGAGCGAACGCGCCGGGCAAGCCGGCGAAGGTGAATCTCCAAGGCGTGCTCGGCGAAGCCAGATTCACGCTCACCGGCGACGTCGCTAAGCCCATGGAGGGCAAGGACCTGCGTTTGAAGGTTGGCCTGCAAACGCGCGTCACCAAGCCGTTGAGCTCGTTCGCCGGATTCGATGTAGAAGAGGTCGGGCCTCTGGACCTCACGCTCAGGCTCATCGAAAAGGACGGCCGCTTTGACCTCGACACGATCCATTTGACGGCGCGGCCGCGGGACGCCCATGTGACGATCGAGGGTTCCGTGCTGGATGTCGTCGGCAATCCCCGGCCCAATCTCGACATATCCTTGTCCGCGAAGACATTGCGCCAGCTGGACGGGACATTGCCGGCTGTGGAACCCGTCAGCGTATCGGCGAATATCCGGCCCCGAGGCAAAGTCGTCGAGATCCGGGATCTCGCCGCGAAGGTTGGTAACAGTGATCTGGCCGGCAGCGCCACCGTCGACACCAGCGGTAAACTGCCGAGCGCCAGCGCCAAGCTGCGCGCGAGTGTGATCGATCTCGCGCAGCTCCTGCCTTTGGCGGACAAACCTGATGCCGGCGCCAGCGTGGAGACACCATCGGATGGAATGATATTTCCGGATGATCCTCTGCCGCTGGCCACGCTCGGGAAGGCCAACGGCACGATCGAGCTCTCGGTCGATCGTTTGATCACGCGCAAGCTCACGCTGAGCAAGGTCAGAATCGCAGCCGGGCTCGACAATGGGGATCTGACCGTAAAGGCGGCGGCCCAGGTTGCCGGCGGTACGGTTGGCGCCACCATCGATATCGACGCGCGCGCGCAGCCGGCGAAGTTTGCGGCGGATGTCGATGCCAACAAGGTCAGTATCGGTGCGTTGACGAAAGAAATCCGTGGCTATGAAACATCCAAGGGTCTGGCCTCCGATTTGAAGATGAAGCTGCGCGGCCAGGGAGACTCGGTCCGCGCCCTCATGGCAGGACTCGACGGCGACATTCGCCTCGAAATCGGCGAAGGCCGTCTCAAGAACGACGTGCTCGATCGCGTCGGTGCCGATCTGCTGACGCGGATCCTCGGAGTCGCCGTGCCGACTGACGAAGAAGATGACGCGACGATCCTCAATTGCGGTGTGGTGCGCTTCCGCATCAAGGACGGCGAGGCTATCGCCGACCAGACGATCGTTCTGGAGACGGAGAAAGTTCTCGTCAAAGGCGGCGGTCTCATCGACCTTAAGACCGAAGGCCTGGATCTGGGTGTCCGACTCGCTGCCCGCAAGGGCATTCGTCTCGGCGCCGGCACCCTCAGCAGCCTGGTCAAGGTGCAGGGCACGCTGGCGGAGCCGCGGCTCGGCACGGATCTCGAGGGCGTGGTGAAGACCGGAGCCAAGGTCGGCATCGCCGTCGTCACGGTCGGCCTGTCACTGGTTGCCGAGAGCGTCTATGGTCATATTACCGAAGACGATCATCCGTGCCAGACGGCGCTGGCCCGCCAGTTCGAGGTTACGCCGTCGGACTACCGGGCACAGCAATCATCTGAGGACAATTGACACGCCGGGATAGTCAACAGGCGTGCGCTCCGCCCGTCGATCTCATGGATAAACAATAATGCCGAAACAGATACACGTGGAACGCGACGGTCCTATCGCCACCGTGGTGCTCAACCGCCCGCGCAAGCTCAATGCACTGACGCGAACCATGTGGCACAAGCTCGGCGAGGCCGTGGTGACGCTCTCGGCCGACAACGATGTACGTTGCGTCGTGCTGCGCGGTGCCGGCAACAAAGCCTTCTCTCCCGGCAACGACATCGGCGAGTTCGAGAAGGAACGCGGCGATATCCCCCAGGCGCGGCGCTACGGCGCCGATATGAAGCGCACCATCGATGCGTTGCAATCCTGCCGGCATCCGATGGTCGCACTCATCAGTGGTATTTGCGTCGGCGGGGGGCTCGAGCTCGCCGCCAATTGCGACATGCGCATCTGCGGCCAATCAAGCCGATTCGGCGTGCCCATCAACAAGCTCGGGCTGGTCATGTCCTACGCGGAGCTGGAGAGTTTACTCAATCTCGTCGGACGTGCCGTGACGTTGGAGATCCTTCTGGAGGGGCGCATATTCGGTGCCGACGAGGCCAGGGAGAAGGGACTGGTGCAACGTGTCGTACCCGACGACAAGGTAGAGGAGGAGGTTTACGCGACGGCGCGTCGCATCGTCGACGGTGCACCGCTGGTGGCCCGCTGGCACAAGAAGTTCATCGATCGGCTATCTGATCCGGCGCTGCTTACCAAGGACGAGATCGACGAGGGTTTTCTCTGCTTCGGCACCAGGGACTTCGAGATCGGCTTGAAGGCTTTCCTCGAAAAGAAAAAGCCCGAGTTCACCGGCCGCTGAGGTGGGCCCCCTCGCCGGCATCAAAGTCATCGAGTTCGCGCACATCATGGCGGGGCCGGTTTGCGGTTTGATGCTCGCCGACATGGGTGCCGACGTCATCAAAGTCGAAAAGATCCCGGGCGGCGATGACACTCGACGTACTGTACCGCCGGACATCGACGGCGAATCCGCCTCTTTTCTCATGATGAACCGCAACAAGCGCGGCATCGCCCTTGATCTCAAAACCCGAGACGGCAATGACATCGCTCGACGACTGCTCGCCGACGCCGATGTGGCGGTGGAGAACTACCGCAAGGGAACCATGGAGCGCCTGGGTCTCGGCTACGATGAAGTGAGGAAATTCAACCCCGGCATTATTTACGCCGAGCTCTCCGGTTTTGGCCGCAGCGGCCCCTATGCTGACCGTGCCGGCTTCGACCTCATCGCCCAGGGCATGTCCGGCATCATGAGCATCACCGGCGAAGGTGACGGCGGCCCGCCCACCAAGTGCGGTCCGCCGCTCTCGGACATCACTGCCGGCATCCTCGCCGCCATGGGTGTGCTCGGTGCCACTATCCACCGCCTGAAGACCGGCGAGGGCCAGCGGGTCGATACCTCGCTCTTCGAGGCGGCCATCACCCAAACCTACTGGCAATCGGCCATCACCTTCGCCACCGGAATTTCCCCCGGGGCACTTGGCTCGGCCCATCCCCTGAGCGCCCCCTATCAGGCCTTCGAAGCTGCAGATGGCTGGATCACCGTCGGCGCCGCCAATCAAACCAATTGGCTGCGTCTTCTGGAAGCCCTGGAGCGCCCGGATCTCCAGGAAGATCCACGATTCGCCGATGATTCCGCTCGTATGGCCAATATCGACGACCTGGTGGTGATTCTTACCGGCATTTTCAAGCGCCGCCCGGCCAGCGACTGGCTGGAACGCCTCGAGGGCGCCGGCGTGCCCGCGGGGCCGGTGCTGGATATTGCCGGCATGCAGGCCGACGCCCAGGCCCTGGCCCGGGGCATGGTCATGCAGGTGCCCCATTCCCGGGTGGGCCCGGTCAAGACCCTCGGTCACCCGGTTCATTACTCGGCCACCCCCACCGAGATCACCCGGGGAGCGCCCTTGTTGGGGGAGCACACCAGGGAGGTTCTGGCCCAGCACGGCTACTCCCCGGGCGAGGTAGAAAAATTCCTCTCCGAAGGGGCCGTGGCGGCAGAGAATCCGTGAGAAATCACCGGGATGCTCGTGTTTTGTGACGGTGTGCCAGAATTTGGCCCATGAACGGCATTACTCTTAAAGCTGTCGATCCCACGGCCGAAGATCATCTAGTACGCAGCCCCGACATCGCCGTCATTCTCGGCATGACGGGCGGGCGAGCATCGTCCCGATTCACGGAATGGCAGCCGGGATCGCCCGATTCCGGCTGCTGAGGCGCACGAGACCGTGTGCCGGATCACGGGCCGCGGCCCGTCCACGAGAACGCGTTGAATGGCCGACCTGAAGCAAAAATACGACGAACACATCAAGTCGCTGATGCCCATCAGCGGACTCGCGCCCCAGTACCAGAACGAAGTCGTTCAGCAGGCCGAGATCCTCAAGTTCAAGAAAAAGCAGCAGGTCTTCAAGCAGGGCGACGTGGATCCCTACACCTATTACCTCCTCGACGGTGAGCTGAAGCTCGAGGCCAATGGCCAACTGCTGAAGACCCTCGAGGGTGGCAGTGCGGATGCCCGGTCCGCGCTCTCCCAGCTCCAGCCGCGCCAGATGAGCGCCACGGCCGCCAGTAAATTGCTGGTCCTGCGCATTGCCCGCGATGTGATGGATCGTCTTCTTACCATGGACGACCCGGGGGCCTCGGCGGGAGGTTTCGAAGTCAGCGAAGTCGAAGTGGACGAGGACGGCGGTGGCGACTGGATGACGCGCATGCTGCAGTCGGAACTGTTCTCGCGGATCCCGCCGGCCAATATTCAACGCGTCTTCGCGGTCATGGAATCGGTGAAGTTCAAGGCTGGCGGCGTCGTGGTGGAGCAGGGACACCCAGGCGACTACTACTACATCATTCAGGCCGGACGCTGCGAGGTGACGCGTAAAGCATCCGCCAGCGGCAAACCCGTCAAGCTCGCGGAGCTGGGCGATGGCGACAGCTTCGGTGAGGAGGCTCTGGTCTCGAGCGCCAAGCGCAACGCCACCGTTACCATGACCACAGATGGCGAGCTCGTGCGCCTTACCAAGGACGATTTCATCGAGCTCATCAAAAAGCCGAGCCTCGACTCGGTGGATTATGAGGCCGCGAAAGCGCTCGTTGCGGAAGGTGCGTGCTGGCTGGACCTGCGTTTTGCCGAAGAGCATGCCAAAGACGGCATCGAGGCCAGCGTCAACATTCCGCTCAACCAGTTGCGCGCCGAGCTCAAGAACCTCGACACCGACCGCATCTATGTCGCCTGCTGCGATTCCGGCGCCCGCAGCTCTGCCGGCGCGTTTTTGCTCGCACAGAACGGCTTCGACGTCCGTCACCTGGAAGGCGGCCTGATTGTCAGCCTCGGTATCGACCCCGCCGAGGAGCCCGACACGCCGCCACCCGAGCCCGCGAGCGTTGCCGACGAGCCGCCGGCAGTCGCCGAAGCTCCCGAACCGAAGCCGAAGCCGCAGCCGCAGCCGAAGCCGAAGCCGAAGCCGAAGCCGAAAAAAGAGGCGCCCGCTGCCGAAGCCACGGTGCCGTTGGAATCCGCACAGGCCGATGTGCGCGCAGCGGAGCTCTCCGAGGATGTCGCCAAGGCCGACACCAGGATGCAGGAGGCCATGCGGCTCAAGGCCGAGGCCGAGGCGCAAAAGAAGGCCGCAGCCAAGAAACTTCAGGCCAAGAACAAGGCGTTGGAAGAAGATGCCGCCAAGGCGAAAGCGGAACTGGAAGACAAGGCCGCCCAGGCAAAGTCGGCTCTGGATGGCGCGAAACGCCAGCGCGTCGCGCTGGAGAAGGCACACCGTGCGGCCGAAGCCAAGGCCGAGGCGGAACGCCAGAAAGAAGAGCAACGGCTGGAGAAGCTCAAGCAGGAGAACGAAACGCGCCTGAACGCCGAGAAGGCCAAGCTCGATGCCGAGTACGCCAAGCAGGCGGAACTGGAAGAGAAGGCCGCCCAGGCGAATGCGGCCCTGGAGGAAGCGAAACGCCAGCGCGTCGCGCTGGAGGAAGCACGCCGTACGGCCGAAGACAAGGCCGAGGCGGAACGCCAGGAAGAAGAAGAACGGCTGGAGAAGCTCAAGCAGGAGACCGAAGCGCGTCTGAATGCCGAGAAGGCCAAGCTCGATGCCGAGTACGCCAAGCAGGCGAAACTGGAAGAGAAGGCCGCCCAGGCCGATGTGGCCATGGAGGAAGCCAAACGCCAGCGCGTCGCGCTGGAGAAAGCACGCCGTGCAGCCGAGGCCGAGGCCGACGCGAAACGCCTGGAGGAAGAGCAACGGCTGGAGAAGCTCAAGCAGGAGAACGAGGCGCGCCTGAACGCCGAGAAGGCCAAGCTCGAGGCCGAGTACGCCAAGCAGGCGGAAGAGCTCGCGAAGCTGCAAGAGTTGAAGGAGCAGGCGAAGGCCGAGCTCAAGCAGGAACGTGAGACGCTGGAACGCAAAGCATCCGCGGCCAATCGCGAGCTCAAGAAGGCGGAGAAAGCGAAGGCCGACGCAGAGGCTGCCGAGAGCAGGATTCGGCAGCAGAGCGAGGCGGCGATCCGCGCGGAGCGCGAGCGCCTCGAGGCGGAGTTTGCCCGTGCTGCCGAACAGATGGCGGAAGCTCAGCGCGAGCGCGAAATGGCGGAGATGATCAAGGAAGTAGCCGTCGAGAAGGCCGCGCGCACCATCGCCGAGCAGAAAGTCACTCAGGCACTGGCACAGAAAGAGGAAGAGGCAAAGCTCGAGGCCGAGCGCCAGAAGCTCAAGGAGGACGCCGGGCGGCTACGCAAAACTCTCGAGGAAGCAAAGAAGGTCAAGGCCCAGGCTCAAGCGAGGGCCAAGGCCGACGCCGCGCAGCGCAAGAAGCGCCAGCAGCAGGAGGCGAAAGCTTCCCGGGACATGACCGCCGCCGCTCACAAGGTGGATCCGCGTAGCCCGGCGGCTTCGTCCTCCTCCGAAGATGAGCTGACACGCGCCAACTCCCTGCTGGCGGCGGCGGAGGCCGCTCATCGCAAAGCCGAGGAGGCAAAGCAGGACCTCGAAGACACGCAATCGTGGAAGAAGTCCGAGCTCGACGCCCTGCGCAAGCAGATGGAGTCAGAGCTCACGGACTTCATGGACGAGAATCCGACACCCGGCAAGGACGACGAGGATGAAAAGAAGCGCAGTGCGAAATTGAAGATGTTCGCCAAGCGCCGCAAAGCCGAGGAAAAGAAGCGTTCCGACGCCAACAATCTGATCCTCAACGACGTCTCTTCGCAACTGGAAAAGTAACTCCAAGGTTCCGAATGTTGGGCTGAGCGAGCGAAGCCCAACACTCCACTCCTGTCAGCGGATCTCCGCCAACCGCATTGACCCGGCTCGACTATGCGTTGATCCTTTGGCCATGAGCGACGGCGCACCCATCGACGCGACTTTCGAAGCATCACGGTCTGGCGACTATGCGTGCAGAATCGCCGCCGCGAAGGGCCGTAGCGAGAAGATTGCTCTCGCTGCCGTCTGGGTTCTTCAGGAGTTCTCCGCCTACTACTCCGAGTCCCGACATATACCCGAACTCGCCAAACGCGCCTTCGAAGAACGAGACCACGCCACCTCCCTGACACTCAGCAAGCGGCGCCTCGCGCTCTACAGCACGGGTATCTCCGAGCTGGGCATCCGGCTGAGGGAAGCCTATCCGCGGGTGGCCAACGACGCGGTCCTGTGGCGCGAAGTGGAGCAGGGTTTTTTACTGCTCATTCAAGGCCGCTACGAGGCGGATCTCGCCTTCGCATTCATCAACTCCGTCAAGCGCAAGATTCATCAGGGTGAATGGGAGCCGGTTGAATATTCGTTTCGCAAAGCGGACGAGGCGACGGCGAATTTCTCCGGTGAGATCTATCGCCGCTTTCCCGTCGGCACCGCCATCAGTCGGGAAACAATTCTCGGTGTTCTGGACACACCCCTGTTGTCGAGGCCGTACAACGATCGCGTCCGGGATGCCGATTTGGTCACCGAGCGGCTGAGCGACATCATTGAGTCGCGGGGCGCGTCCGCCATGGACAGAATAGAGATGATCAATGCGGGCTTTTACCGCAATCGCGGTGGATACATCGTCGGCCGCGCGGTCATGGAAGACGAAAGCCTGTTTCCGCTGATTATTGCCTTGCTGAACGGTGAGGACGGCGTCTATGTGGATGCGCTCTTGAGCTCCGAGGCTGACGCCCACAACATTTTCAGCTCGACCCTCGCCAACTTCCACGTCACGAATAATTACTATCATGAGTTGTCCGAGTTCCTGCACAGCATCATGCCGAAACGTCCCTTGGGGTTGCATTATTCGACGATCGGATTTAATCACGTGGGAAAGGTAGCGGTGATGAACGAATTGAGAGATGAGCTCATCGGCAGTGATGACGTGCTGCAAACCGCGGTCGGTTTTCGCGGCACCGTTGCCATCGGCTTCTCGTCACCGAAATCAGCGTACAATCTTAAAGTCATTCGCGATAAGCCCACGGCCAACTATAAGTGGGGGACCTTCGACGGTATCGAGTCGGTGATGAAGAAGTATGGGCGGGTGCACGAAATCAACCGAACCGGCAGCATGCTCGATAACATCATTTACTACAACCTCAAGCTGGACCGAAGCTGGTTCGACCCGGCATTGCTGGACGAACTGCTGGTGGAGGCTGGTGAGACCGTTTCACTGCGTGATGACGCCGTTATAATCAAGTACCTCATCGTTCAGCGCCGCATGACACCCTTGCCGGTATTTCTGGAGACTGCGACGCCGGAGGAAGCGGAGACGGCAATTATCAACCTCGGCGACTGTATCAAGAACAACGCCGCAGCCAACATTTTCAACAAGGACCTCGATGCTCGGAACTACGGCGTCAGCAGATTCATCAAGGTCTATCTCTTCGACTATGACGCCCTCGAGCCATTTACCGATGTCAAGATTCGCAGCAACGAAGATCGTGTCGAGGGCGAAGAAGACCCACCCGACTGGTTTTTCGAGGACGGTGTCATTTTTCTCCCTGAGGAAATCGAGGCGGGGCTCATGATTCCGAACAGAGGTCTAAGGCGCTTGTTTCGCGAAGTTCACGGCGACCTACTCACCACCGACTACTGGCAGCGTATACAGGACGATCTGCGCGCCGGAAAAGTGCCAAGCGCGCGTATTTACCCCAAGAGCCGGGAGCTGCGACGTATCTCCAGTCACTCGTAAAACCGCTGGCACAGGCCGCGAATGACTTGTTTCGCGTCTTCCTCGAAAATATCGCCGTGGGCGGGAACGACCCGCTCTATGTCGAGTTCCCATAACCGATCCAGGGATGCCTTGAGCGCCTGCCGGTCCTTTACCATGAACTTCGTTTTGAGGGGCGGTGCCAGGCACTTTCCCTTGAAGCCGATGGGTTCGAAGATCAGCTTTGAAACGATTCGCCCCAAACCTTTCTGCTTCGTACCGGTGTAATTCTGAAAATAGTCGGTGACGAGCAGCGTGTTGCTTTTCGCATGGAAAAACATGTGCTCATCGAAAAAGGGTACGCCATCCATGCGGCACATTTCCAGATCCTCGTGCCAGGGCGGTATGTCGAGATCCCGCAACAGAGTGTAGCCGGCGAGCTTGGACCTCTTCCCGGGTATTCTCGCCGCCACATACACGGCGGCATCGGGAAAGGCGTTCTGCCATGCTTCTAGAAAGAGATTATGGCCGTTGCTGGAGGCAACGATGTACTTGACCTCTCCCATCTCTGCGACCCGGTTCTGCAGCTGGGGGTTGTGCGCTGTCGGCGTGCATATCCACAGACCGTCGTCCGACAGCTTGACGATGGTCATGCGCAACGCCAACCGCGCGCCCATCATCCTCATACTGTCTTCGTGCACCCACATTCTCGTAGAGATTTTTCGCATGGGTGGTCCTCGCGGGATTCAAGCGATCCCGACTCTGTCGGACACTGCGGCCTTCAACGGACGAGGCATCAGTGTGAAGCAGGATTCTCGCTACTGAGACTGATGTGTAAAGCCGAATCGGACTCGGCGCTTGCGACGGAGCCATTCTCCTGCTCTCGAGCACGAAAGAGCATGGCCAATATATCCGCGTCGGTGATGCGCAGGACTTCTGGTTCGATGCTCGTGTAGTGAGTGTTGGTATCGTGCTCGTCGTTGTAGCAGTCTGTCGGATCGCCGGCAGCAGCGGTCCCGGCGACGAGCGTCAGAGCAATGCTGATTGTGCGGATCATGACAGTATCCTCCTGCGGTCAGGGGCCCAAGTTTATTCCTTCATGAAGGTGGTTGGCCACCTCCGCAGCCGGAACTTCCGCGCCACGCGGCGTCCCAGTGCGTTTCGATGCACTATGCGGGGTCGACGAATATCGCCGCATCTCGATCCAACGGTTATTCTTGTCACGATGGAAGGGCGAACCAACAAGATTCTGTTTCGGAGCGCCGCCGTTCTTCTCGTCGCGGCAGCGGCGCTCTACGGCGTGAATGACTATCTGTTCTCTGCGATCGAATGGACACCGCTGCGGATCCCGGTGGAACTCGTCGAAGGCCGTCAACACGGGGGAGATTTCACTGCCCGCTGGGGCGTCGTATACGAGATTCGCCTCGATACTGACCGCAATCTGGATTTGCAGGAGCAAAACTGCCTACTCGGAATCGAAACCGTGGTCCCCGAGCGATGTGCGGGCGTTTCGCCCGAGCTGAATCTATCGTGGCAGGTGAGGACCGACGAAGAGGTGATAGCGCAAGGCGGGTCGGCGGACTCGCAGGCCGGTTACTGGGGTCCGAGCATGGGTAAAATCCTCGGCGCCTTCCAGGCGCAGGAAGGACAAAGCTATCGGGTGACCGCTACCGTCGGACGTTCCTCTAGAGAGTTACAGCAATCCAACCCGCGCCTGCAGGTAGCCGTGGCACCTAGAGAGCGCAAATGGACCTACGTATGGGTGGGTCTCTTGTTTGTGGTCGCCACCTGCCTGCTTTTGCTGGCGATCGTCTTGTCGGTAGTCCTGATACGAAACAGGCACCGGAGTTGACTCGGTAGCTACCTAGCTGAGCAATTCGCCGAACGACAGAAAATCCACGGGCGTTCCACGCTCGATGACCGCGTCCGCGGGAATCAGCGCCAGGCCATTCGCCCAGCTCGTGGAAGACAGGATCCCGGAACCCTGGCGGGGGTGAATTGCTATCGCCGCCGATCCGTCCTTGTCCCGTTCCAGTCGCGCGCGAATGTATTCGCAGCGTTTGCTCGGGCGGGTCGCATAAGCGGACAGAAGGGGGGCGCGCGTCGCTATCGGCATCACGTCCTCCACTCCCTGCAACCGCAGGATGAACGGCCGTGCAAACAGGCAGAAGGTGACGAAGGCGGCAACCGGGTTGCCTGGCAGCCCGAGAAAGGGCGTGGCTCCGATGTGTCCGAAGGCCAGGGGCTTGCCCGGTTTGATGGCGATGCGCCAGAAGTCGAGCTCACCGACTTCCTCCAGGGCGATGCGCACATGGTCTTCCTCGCCCACCGATACACCGCCAGTGGTGATGACGAGATCCGCCCCGGCGGCACCATTCAACAAGGCGTCGCGGGTCGTCTGCCGGCGGTCCTGCACGATGCCGAGATCCAGCACCTCGCAGCCGAGTGCCACCAGGGATGTGTGCAGAGCGTAGCGATTGGAATTGTAGAGCGCTCCATCGGTCAAGGCCTGGCCGGGCTCCAACAATTCGTCGCCAGTGGAAAAGATCGCAACCCGCAGCTTGCGAAAAACCGGTAATTCCGCCAGCCCAACCGATGCCGCCAGTCCCAGATCCTGGGGCCGAAGACGCGCCCGCTCTTCGAGTACTCGCTCGCCCCTGGCAATGTCCTCGCCGGCACGACGAACGTGCTCGCCTGCCTCGACCGGACCGCGAATGCACACCCGCCCATCCTCCACCCGGCAACGTTCCTGCATGACGACGGCATCGCCGCCCTCGGGGATGGGACCGCCGGTGAAAATGCGCGCCGCCGTTCCCGGCTGCAAGCGCTCACCACTGTGTCCTGCCGCAATCCGTTGCACCACCGGTAGCCGCGTTTCCGATTCCGGAGGAACGTCGCGAGCGACGACCACGTAACCGTCCATGGCGCTGTTGTCGCTGGGTGGTACCTGTATGGTTGAATACTGGGTTTCGGCGAGGACCCTCGCGAGTGCCGCCAGGGTAGCGACCCGCTCTATCTCCGCCACCGGCCGCGCCGCCGACAGCAGGCGCTGCAGCGCCGCCTCGGGCGAGGTCACGGGGCTGCGTCTGGGACCGCTGGTGTATTCGGTTGGCGCGGGTCCGGGACTATCGTCTCTTGGCGCCGCGCCCGATGTCGTTCCACCCATGTCAAATGTCCTCCCGTGGTTACGCCGTTGCAATCATCTTCAGTCCTGCGATGGCCAGGACCAGGCCCAGAATCTTTCGAAGCCTCATCGGCGGAATGCGACGCGCGCCGAGCTCGGATCCCAGCAGCCCACCGCACACCGCTACCGCCACCAGTAACGGAATGCCAGCAGGCCAACTCTGCATCACGGTGGCGTGACCGGCGAGCCCGGCAACGGAATTGACCAGGATGAAGGCCGCAGCGATAGCGGCACTGCCGCGCATGTTGGTCCAGTGGAAGAGCAGCAGCAGCGGACTGAGAAAGATCCCTCCGCCCACGCCGATCATGCCGGCGACGAAGCCGAGCACCGCACCGACGGGGACCGTCAGCCAGGCGCTCGGTGTCTGTGTGACATCGTCATCCCGCCGTTCCCATAGCAGGCGCCAGAAAGCGAATAGCAGGCACACGCCGAGGATCGACTTGTAAGCGCTGGCGGTGATCATAAAAGCACCACCGAGAAAGGCCATGGGCGTCGAGCCGATCACCAGGGGCAGGAAGAGTCTGCGGTTGAAATGTCCGGCGGGAGCCAGGCGCACCAGGACCACAGTGGTGACGAAAATATTCATGGTCAGGGCCGCCGGCTTCATCAGCGCCGGATCCAGGCCGAACAGCGCCATGGCGGCGAGATAACCAGACGCGCCGCCATGGCCCACCGACGAATAAAGCACCGCGGCCGTAGCCACCAACAGCACCAGCCAGAGTGAAAAAATCGGCTCGGCAAAGGCCACGGACGCCACGCTCCTGGAATTCCCTTCAAGAGTATTGGGCAGCAATATTCAGGCCAGCCCGGGGGGTGCTGTCGGCGCGCTTTCCCGCCGGCAGGTTGAACAATTCGTTCAATTGCGACCCGGATGCTACCCACGGATATTGATCGGATCGTTCTCGCCCGGCACCTTCAGGTTGGCGACGATTCCGCGAAATCGTGCTGTATTTCAGCAGTTAGCGCCCACTGCAGCGAGCCGCCGGCACGCTGGCATCAATAGTGCTTGGGAGTTGCTCTGGCAACAGCAAGCACAATAAGCGAAGACAGCTCCCGCTGTTCCCGGCCGGGCGGTGCGATGTGCGTCGCCCGGTTCACCCATGTCTGGAGGATGCCCATGGCCGCGCGACCCGAGCTGAAAGACACCTCCCCCGAGGCCCTGCCGAGCTACCAGCATATATTGCTTGCGGCGGACTCATCCGATCACGCCAACCACGGCACCAGCGAAGCGGTGGCTCTGGCCCGATTGTGGGGGGCGAAGGTCACGGGTGCTCACGTCTACGCGGCCAAGATGCACGATGTACGTTTTCGCCAGATGGAAGGCGGGCTCCCGGAGCAGTTCAGGGAAGAGCAGGAGCTGGAGCGCCAAAGGGACGTTCATGACGATCTGATCACCCGCGGCTTGTCCATCATCACCGACTCCTATCTGGACCAGGCGGAGCGGGCCTGCCGTTCGGATGGCGTGGATTTCGCCCGCTGCTCCCTGGAAGGCAAGAATTACCGGGAGCTGGTCGTGGAGGCCAACAGCGGCAACCACGATCTGATGGTGCTGGGAGCGCTCGGCCTGGGTGCCGTGCAGGGCGGCCGCCTGGGTACGGTCTGCCAGCGCGTGGTCCGGCGCGCCGATATCGACACCCTGGTGATCAAGGATCCCCGGCGCAGGCTCGCCGACGGTCCCATCGTGGTGGCCGTGGACGGATCCCCGCGCGCCTACGGGGGGTTGCTGACGGCGCTCGCCCTGGCGGCCCATTGGCGGGTGCCCGTCAAGGTGGTGGCCGCCTTCGACCCCTATTACCACTACGTGGCATTCAATCGCATTGCCGGCGTGCTCTCGGAGGAGGCCGGCAAGGTGTTCCGATTCAAGGACCAGGAAAAGCTCCACGAGGAGATCATCGATTCGGGGCTTGCCAAGATCTACGAAGGCCACCTGCGGGTCGCCGAGTCCGTCGCCGCCGACCACGGCTCGGGGCTGGAGACCAGGCTGCTGGACGGTAAGCCCCACGACGCCATCGAAGCGTACTTGCGCGAGGTCAATCCATCGTTGCTGGTCATCGGTAAGCTGGGTATTCACGCGGATCCGGAGCTGGATATCGGCGGCAATGCGGAGAACCTGCTGCGCAACGTGGACTGCGCAGTACTTCTCAGCCAGCGTCAGCATCGGCCCGCCGTGGAACAGGTGGCCGAAGTCACGACCTCCTGGACCAACGAGGCAGAGCAGCGTATGCAGAAGGTGCCGACTTTCGCGCGCGACATGGCGCGCATGGCCATCCTGCGCTACGCCCAGGAGCGCGGCCACACAGTTGTCACCGAGCGCATCGTCGAGGAGGCCACGGCAAGCCTGATGCCGGGGCACGCGCAGGCAGCCATGGCGGAAATCGTCGCGGCTGACGCCGCCGGCGAGTTGGGCCGGCGCCGGCGCGACCACGAGCTCGGCTGGTCCACCGCAGCGCAGCTCCTTTTGCAGAGCGTCGCCGATCCCAGCTTGCGCGGCAATCTGGCCATGCGCGCGGAGAAGAAGGCCCGCGTGGCGGGCGCAAATCTGGTGGAGCGCGAGCACCTGGAGAGTTTCGTCAGGGTCGCCGAGGAGGGCAACGACCAGGGGGCTGCGCCACACTGGCAGGCGCCGGCGTTGGCGCGCCTGATGCGCGTTCCCGAGGGTTTCATGCGCGATGCTTCCCGCCAGCGCATCGAGGACTATGCCCGGGATCGGGGTCTAGCCGAGGTGAGCCTGGAAGTAGCAGAGCAAGCGCTTGCTGCCGCGCGCGTGGTCATGCAGGAAGCCCTGCAGAAAGGCGAGGTATCCGGTGAGACGGCTGCACCCAGGCTCAGCAAATGCCCTTTTGCCAATCCCGACGCAGCCAATCCCGATGCACAATTCGCAAGCACGCAAGCCGTGGATGCAAGCGCCACGCCGGCTACCGAGGCCGCCGCGCCACTCGCCTGGACCGAGGACGCCGAGGCCTTGCTCGCCCAGGTGCCTGACGGCTTCTGCCGCGACATGACCCGGCGCGCGGCGGAGACCATCGCCACACGCAGCGCCGCTGCGCGTATCGACGTCGGCTTCGTCGAGCAGGTGAAGAAAGTCTTTGCGGCGGGCGCCGACGGTGTCGAGGAAACCCTACCCTGGTCCGATGAAGCGCGCGCGCGCATCGCACGTGCACCGGAGATGGTGCGCGGCATGCTGGTCAAGGAGATCGAGGGCTGGGCCACGCGCAATCATCTGACACGCGTCGACCCGGCTGCCGTGGAAGCGGTCAAGGCCGAATGGCAACAGGGCGGTGTCT
>Ga0255058_10000692_pt1 | contig 19373 bp, 19 predicted proteins | sample Cases_109_9_MG_FD_188637 | JGI IMG/M metagenome (GOLD analysis project Ga0255058, IMG submission 188637) | Seawater microbial communities from Amundsen Gulf, Northwest Territories, Canada - Cases_109_9 | ecosystem: Environmental > Aquatic > Marine > Gulf | place: Canada: Northwest Territories... | reverse complement strand
GACTGGCCCGTCTCCACCGGTGTGACGTGCAGACCACATTCCTTACTCTCTGGATTTTCCCACCACCACCGTCCGGCCCGGACATCCTCCCCCTGCTTGATCGCACGCGTGCACGGGGCACACCCAATGCTCGGATATCCTAAGTCGTGCAGTGCGTTGTATGGGACACCATGGGTCCGAATGTAGTCCCAGACGTAGCCTTCCGAACAGTCAGCCAAAGGATTGACCTTAATGATTCCATGACTGTGATCAAACTCAACCTTCCGGAGCACGGTCCGGGTCACCGCCTGTTCTCGTCGAAGCCCGGTGATCCACGCATCGCGATCCTTGAGGGCGCGTGCCAGCGGCTCCACCTTGCGTATCCCGCAGCAAAACTTCCGTTCCTCCACGCTCTGCCGGAAGGAATAAAATCCCTTCTCGCGCTCCAGGGCCTCCACCGCCTCCCGGCTCGGAAAAAAACTCTCGATGGCAATGCCGTACTTTTCCCGGACCCGCTCCATACTGGCGTAGGTCTCTTCATGGAGCCGGCCAGTATCGAGGGTAAAGACCCGGACGTCGGGATTTATCCTCCAGGCGATGTCCAAAATGACCATGTCTTCCGCCTGCAGGCTGGACGCCAGGACGATGCGGGGGTGAAAGTGCTCAAGGGCCCACTGGATGACCACCTCGGGACCTTTCCCCTCAAAGCGAGCCGCCAGTTCTTCCACCGCTACCTCATCCAATCGATTCTTCGTCTCCATGTGTCCCCCCCTTTCGGCTTTGTTTACAGACCGATTCCTGGCCGCTCGGTTATCCACCCGCAATTGACTCAGGTTGAATCCTGGCCAGAGCCCCTTTTCGCGGGTGTGAGTGGTCTTGCGCCAGATAATCAACCGTAGCCTTCACCATGGGTCCCAACTTGTAGACATCCGGCATGACATCGACTTGAACTTCGTCCTCCTCAATGCTCCTCCGCGTGGGCGGTCCGACGGCAACAACGATAACCTTCTCGTTCAGGGACCTCCGAAGATCGATGTCTCGCCCGTGGGCTTCTGCAAACCGAAAGAGGTTTCTGGCCGATGGGGGACTGGTAAACGTGATGATATGGATCATGCCCCTCACCAGATCGTTGATAAGCTCAAGCATCTTGCCTTCGCCGGGGGGGATATACTTAAACCCCACAGCCTCTAAGAGATCAGCACCCCGTTTTTCCAGGTCCAACGAGTATGTGTATGCCATCGCCTCAAATACCTTGGCTCCTCTTCTTTCCAGGACCTCACGCAGCATCGGATGGGAATCCCCATGCCAGAGCACGGCGATGCCTTTGCCGCTGACGTCGAGTTTGGCCATCTCGGCGGCAATGCCTTCCGACGTATTGTCGGATGGCACCATGGTCACCCTGACCCCGGACTTTTCTAATACCTTCTGTGGTTTCTGGCTCCTGGCGACGACACTCGTGCGGTTCAACACATCAACTACCTCACGCTCCAAACCGAGCTGCTGCGCTGTCGACATCAATCGATATACGCCGGGGCCCGTCATGAAGATCGCATAATCAAATTCTCCGTCGACGATCCTACGGACCAACTCTTCTGTTTGACGGTCCACGTCCTCCTGGACTTCGATCCCCACCGTTGGAGCCACATACGGAACTCCGCCGGAGTTCGTGATGAGCTGGGCGAGTTCCGAGGCTCGCCTGCTTCCGGTGACCGCCACTGTCAGACCCTTCAGTCCCATCAACCCACCTTCCTCACACCGCGCACTCACCAACCCCAGTCTTGAGCTCGAAGGCCTTCTCCTCGCCCCAATCCTGGAACCCGTCCGGGGCTTCTTCATAGCTGGGTATCGCGGTGAACTCCGCCAGGTTTTGCACCACCTGCTTCGGTCCGAAACGCTCCAGAAATGGGAAGAGGCTCTCGCCGTTTGTCCGGTTCGCCTTATAAATCTCCAGGAGCCTGTCGATGGCATTGGGAATGTTCTTCGCTGGGAGCCGTAGCGCGGGCTGGCTGAATCGGGCGGTGCTATCTCCCCACACGCCTCCAAGGAGCATCTGATAGGTCGGAGCCTGACGCCCGCCGAATTTCTTCGAACCGCCGTAAAATCCGATGGTCGCGATGTGATGCTGACCGCAGGAGTTCGGGCAGCCCGAGATCTTAATCCGTCCACCCACTTCCTCTGCCAGATCCGGGTGCTTCTCCTCCACCATCCGACCTATGGCCAACGCGAGCCCCCGGGAAGACGTAATCCCGAGCTGGCAGGTGTCTGCACCGGGACAGGCCGTAACATCCATAAGTCGATCGGCACCGGACCGGGCCAGATCTGCACGACGAAGGACTCGGTACATCGGCACCAGGGCCTCCTCCGGAATCCACCGAAGGAGGAAGTTCTGTTGGTTTGTGGTCCTCACAGTGCTGTCACCAAACTCACGAGCACAGAAGGCCAGGAGCCGAAGCTGCAGCGGCGTGAAGTCGCCGAGCTCCAAACGAACCGTGACCATTACGTAGCCAGGCTGCTTTTGGGGCCGGACGTTGCTACGCCGCCACAACTCGTAGGCGGGGTCTTCCAGACCCGAGATGGACACTGGGGTGGATCTTGGGGCCGGGGGACCTTCTTCCCGGATGACAATTGGGGGGAACTTTCCGCCCATGGTTGACTTGAGACCAGTCCGCTCTTTAAAAACCAGGTTCCGGAACTTTTCCAGACCGAATTCTTGCAGCACGAACTTCATCCGGGCCCTGCTCCGGTTCTCTCGGTTCCCAAATCGGTCAAACACCCTGACAATGGCGCCCACCGTCGCCAGCAGCTCGTCCGCTGGAGTGAACTCTTCGAGGACTTGGGCATGGTGTGGCACCGGGCCGAGTCCCCCAGCCACGATCAACCGAAAGCCCCGGTGGCTTACCCCATTCTCCTGATGGAGAACGGCCCGTCCGCCGATATCATGGATTGCCGTGATCCCCTCATCGTCCGGGCACCCCGAAAAGGCGATCTTGAATTTGCGGGGAAGATTCTGGTTCATCGGGTTGCGTAGGAGGAAGCGCGCCACGGCCTCGGCATAAGGCGTCACGTCGAACACCTCGCGCGGGCAGACGCCAGAGCAGGCTCCTGCGGTGACATTCCGAACCGTGTTCCCGCAGGCTTCCCGCGTCGTCAATCCCACCTTTTCCAGGGCGCCCAAGAACTCGGTAGCCTCAGCCAGCTTGACAAAGTGAAACTGGACGTTCTGACGCGTCGTGACGTGACCGATACGACGAGGGGTCCGTTGCGCGAGGTCGGCTAACGCCTCCAATTGTTCGGCGCTCAGCCCGCCCCAGGGGATCTTGATGCGAACCATCTGGACCCCCTCTTGGCGTTGACCATAGACCCCGTGCTGGAGGCGGAAGCGCTGGAACTCCACCTCCGATATCTGTTTTTGCCAGAAACGCTGCACGAATTCGTCAAAGGTATCGATCTCCTCCTGCTGGGCATAGGAGGGACGAATGGCCAGCGGCTTATCTTCTATAGTGATGGTCGCCCTTTTGGCGTCCCGATTTTCCATCTGCTGCATTCCCCATTCTCCCTTCCGGACGTTCGCATGTCCGTTTAAGGGTGGCAGTCAGGTGAACAGCCCTTACCACATACTTCCGACCACGATGAGGATTCCCACCATCGTGACCACACCGCCGAGGAGCACTCGCATCCCGGCCACCGAAACCCGATTGGCCGTCCGGACCCCGAGATATACCCCCAAGCCCCCTGCGATCAGAAGCGGCAGAAAGACCCCAACGGGGAAAGCCCCCGCCTGAAGGGTATACGAGCCGGCCGCGGCTGAGGCCACCAGTGACCGAGCTAGCAGTGATGAGCCCACCACGGTGTGGGGGGGAATGCCTGTCCACATCAGCAATACAACACCGATCGTCCCCCAACCCGAGCCGAACGCACCGGCGGATAATCCGGCCACTACCCCGATTCCGAAAAGGATCGCCCTCCTGTCGTTCCATTTCACGGCTTCAAAATTGTTTTGCGACCCGTTCCCATTTTTCCTGAGAAGCGTCAGAATACCGATACTCAGAGTTGTAAAGCCAATCAAAATCCGAAGGGTTTGTGTTGGGAGCGCAGGGCTCAGTAAACTCCCCAGGAATGCGCCTCCCACACCTCCGAACACCAGCGGGAGGAGAGGAACTACCCGTGATCGGTCATAGCGCCAATGGGTCACGCCGCCGAACAGACTGAGTAAGATGGATGCCGCCAGAGACGCATTGATCGCGACCAAGGGCTCGACTCCGATGAGAATCAGCAATGGGACGCTCAAAGCCCCCCACGCCGCGGCAGAAATCCCCATGACCCAGCCCGACGCTAATCCTACGAAGGCAATTGCCGGTACCGAAACAATCACGAGATCATCCTTCCTTGAGCAAAGCCAAAATTCCTCGGGGGCGCCGATGACGGTGGCGTTACCCCGTGGGTAAAAAGATCTCCTGAGGGCGCCGCCCCCTGAGTTTTTCAATCAGGACTCGCAGGACATCCTCAACACTCTCACCGTAAACCGTGAGATCTGGTCTCGGGACACGCTCCGGGTGATCAGGTCTCGCCACGCAGCGCTTCGATGGCTCCTCCATTTCGCCCACGCTTTCCTCCACGACGAGCTCAATAGTGCCCAAGGCGCATGCTACGGCCTTCTGATACCGGAAGCGATGGACCCGTGCGAGGCGCTCGCCGGAGACGAGAAGATCCTGCGCCGGCGGTCGGGGCACGGCCGGTGTCTCAGCGATCACCGGCTCACTCACTTCACCTGTCTCCAGCGTGTACCCTTCCTCCTGCCAGCGCTGCAGCCCCCCTTCGAGGTTATAGACCTCCTCAACCCCAATCGCCGCTGCCGCCTCACAGGCAACTGCACTCCGAAGCCCTTCTGAACACACAAGCAGAACCGGCCCCTCCTTCAGAATGTCTCGCGGGACCTTGAGGAGCGTGCCCATAGGAAAGAGAACCGAGCCCGCGATCCGCATCTCGGCGTACTCTTGGGGTTCCCGGACATCCACTAACTGGACCCCTTTCTCTATCAATGCCTTGGCTTCCGCCGGGCCAATCCTCAGAAAAGGTTCATCCGACTGGGGCTGTGTCACTTCTCCACTCCCTATCTCTCGATGGGGACATGGACCAGGCTGCCGTACTCGGTCCACGACCCGTCGTAATTCACCACCTTGGGGTAGCCCAACAGATACTTCAGCACAAACCAGGTGTGCGAGGAGCGCTCACCGATCCGGCAGTAGGCTATGATTTCCTTGTCCGGAACGATCCCCTTCCCCTGGTACAGCTGTTTGAGATCCTCTACACTCTTAAAGGTGCCGTCTTCCCTGACCGCCTGGCTCCAGGGGATGTTCGCCGCGCCCGGAATGTGGCCCCCCCGCTGCGCCCCCTCCTGCGGCAGGTTCTCGGGGGCCAGGATCTCACCGCTAAATTCTTTCGGCGAGCGCACATCCACCAAGCCCAAGCCTGCCTTCCCCACCGACGCGATCACCTCCTCCCGCACCACCCGGATACTCTTGTCCGGCCCCTGCGTCTTGTAGGTCGTGGCCGGGTGCTTTGGGGTCTCCTTCGTCATGGGCCGCCCCTCGGCAATCCATTTCGCCCGTCCCCCGTTCATGAGCCGGGCGGCCGCATGGCCGTAATATTTCAGGAGCCAGAACGCATACGTAGCAAACCAGTTATTGTTATCCCCGTATAAGATCACGGTCGTGTCGTTGGCAATCCCCGACCTGCCGAGCAGCTTGTCCAGGGTCACTTGGTGGGCGATATCCCGTTCCAGGGTCTCTTCCAGGTCGCTCTTCCAGTTCCAGCCCACGGCGCCGGGGATGTGCCCCTCACCATAGGCGGCCGTGTCGACATCGACTTCCACCAGCCGGATTTTGGGGTCCTTCAGGTTGTCTGCAACCCACTGGGTTTCCACCAGTACCTCAGGATGTGCATAAGTCGCCATGATTGCCCCTCCCCTTTCTAATTGGTAAAGTTTCTTGATTCACCAAGACGATAATCCCGATTGAATTACTCGGGTTTTCTCCATATAAAAAACCCCCCTTCACTGCCCGATCATCACGTCCTCCTCTGTGATGTTCCCATCATTAATTCGAAAAACCCGAATCACCGGTTCGCTCGGTTTCTCGAGGGAAACGATGAAGTATAGCGCGTCGGGATAGAAAGCAAGTTCCACATCCGTTTTTGACGGATAGGCCTCCGTGTGGGTGTGGGAGTGGTAGATTCCAAGCAGCTCCCACCCCTTTTCATCGAGCTCTCGCATCACCCGGAGCTGATCCTTCGGGTCGAGGTAGTATCGGTACGCGCTCTTCTCGGCACTATCACATCGGTACAGTTGAAGGATCGTGCCGTTTTCCCCAGCCAGAAGACCGCAACACTCGTTCGGCGCCTCAGCCCGTGCGTGATCGATGATCTCCGTGGCGAATCGCTTTTCGAGCTTGAACATCTCCGCTCTCGACTCTCAGCACTCGTCGCTTACGACTACCACCAGATATGACTGTAGACATCCTCCCCAAGGTCCGGGAGCTCTTTGGCCCACACACCAAGGCTGACATACTTCCAACCACCATCAGCAAGCAGGCACACAATATTTCCCTGCTCCATTTTGTGCGCCGTTCGGATGGCACAGTGGAGCACGGCACCCGAAGAGACCCCGGCAAAGATTCCCTCCTTGAACGTAAGATCCCGGGTGAGGGCGAACGCACAGCGAGAATCGACAATGATCTTTCCATCCAGCAGACTCATATCCAAGATAGGCGGAATGAACCCCTCTTCCAAGCTCCGGAGTCCCTGTACAAGATCGCCTGGATGCGGCTCGACGGCGATCACCTGGGTTTTGGAGTTTACCTCCTTCAGCCGCCGGCCAACGCCCATGAGAGTGCCGCCGGTCCCGAGTCCCGCCACAAAAACATCGACGTCGGGTAGCGCCTCGAGGATCTCCGTACCGGTGGTCTCGTAATGCGCCTGGACATTGGCCTGATTGCCGTACTGGTATGGCATATGCCAGTCCGGGTTCTCGGCAGCCAGCTTCTTTGCCATTTCGATGGCCCCGTTGGTTCCCCGGCGGGCGTCGGAGTAAATGATTTCTGCACCGTACAGCTCCAGCAGTTGCCGCCGCTCGACGGTAATGTTCTCTGGAACGACGACCTTGACCGTATAACCCTTCCGCCGGCCGATCAACGCTAGGGAGATGCCGGTATTGCCGCTCGTCGGCTCGATGATGGTTTGGCCCGGGGTCAGATCCCCTCGCTGCTCTGCCTGTTCGATCATATACTTGGCAATCCGGTCCTTCAGGCTCCCCGTCGGATTGTAGAACTCGAGCTTACAGAAGATCCGGACCGACGGCTTTGGACTCACCCGGGAAACCTCAACCAGGGGAGTATTTCCAATCGCGTCAACGATGTCGCTCGCGATCCGTGGCCTCATGGCTTCCTCGCCGCCGCGGATCACCTTATCCTTGGGCGCCAAAGTGACCTCCTCCAGCAACCGCAGGAAGAATCGAGATGCTATCCCCCTCTCGCACTTCGGTATCCAGAGACTCGAGGAATCGGATATCCTCGTCGTTGCGGTAAATGTTGACAAACCGGTGAATCCCTTTACCGTCCAGCAACCGGTCCCGAAGGCCCGGATATGCCTTGTCGAGGCTATCCAGCACCTCGCGGAGCGTTTGACCCTCGACGACCACCGTCTTTGCGCCACCGGTGTGCTTTCGGAAGATCTGGGGAACGTGAATCTGAACGCTCATTGCTCTCCCTGTGTTCTCATGCGGCCGCCCGCACCGGTCTTATGACTTCTCCACTGGAACCCCTGACCGATTTCCCCAATCAATCCAGGATCCGTCGTAATTACGCACCTTCTCGTACCCGAGCAGTCTGGCTACGAAGTAGTTGTGAGCTGCTCGCACCCCCGTCCGGCAATAGGTCACAATCTCCCGGTCCTTCGTCGCCCCAGCTTCTTCAAAGATTTCTCGGAGTTCTGCGGTGCTCTTAAAAGTATGGTCCTCGCGGTTGATCGTATCGACCCAATCGATGAGCACTGCCCCAGGGACTCGGCCTCCCCGCTTGATGTCGGAATCCTTGATTCTCCCCGGGTCGGTCCGTTTCCCCTGGAATTCCAGTGGACTTCGGGCATCCACCATACAGACTGTCGGATTCTTGAGGTTGTCTTTCACCCACTCAGCGGTAGCGATCAGGTTGGGGTTTGACCGGGCCACGAATTTTTTAGGCGTGATCTTCGGATCCTCGTCGCCGAGATCCCGGTCTTCGTTCATCCACTTCGAAAATCCCCCGTTGAGAATGGCAACCTTGGTGTGCCCAAAGAATTCGAGGACAAAGAAGAGGCGTGCTGCAAAGAGCCCGCCCGAGTCGTCGTACGCGATGACCCCCGTGTTTTCGTCAATCCCCAACCGACTGAACAGAGCCTCCGCCTTGGCCTGATCCATCGGCAGGCCTTTCTGATTACTTTTCAGATCGTCGATGTCCTGCCAGTTCAGATAAACCGCCCCAGGGATATGCCCAAAGGCATACTCTTCGTAGCCGTGAGGTCCTTGCGCCCGAAGGTCCACCAGGCGAAGATCAGGGTCGCCTAGGTGACGCTCCACCTCTTGGGTTTCCACCAGCAATTGGCCGTTCGGGAATCCTGATTTCTTGGCCTCCTGCCGGCTACACGCCACGGAAGTAGCGAGTAGTAAGGCAAAAATCCCGCTGAGGTAAGGTGCACGCGTCACAAGTTTCCTTCGCATTAAGCTGATCTCCTCATTGCCTTAGTCCTGTCATTTCCAGAGAGGATAAGAATCCACCGGCTGCCTTCTTTATCTTCTGCATCCATCATCCTTCGACCATGAACTCTGAACTATTCCTAGTTCACCGCCTGCCCCTGCGGGACGCCGCAGAATTCGTGGTAGTCAATCAGGTCCGTGATCGTGGGATGATCGCCGCAGACCGGACACTCTGGATCCCGCCGGATCTTGACTTGACGGAACTCCAACGTCATCGCATCGAAAAAGAGCAGGCGATTAACGAGGGGGTCTCCCCCGCCGAGGATGAGCTTGATCGCCTCGAGCGCCTGGAGGCTGCCAATGATCCCGCAGAGGACTCCGAGGACCCCAGCCTCTGCACAACTCGGGACGAGCCCGGGCGGGGGCGGCGCAGGATACAGACAGCGGTAACACCCTTTCCCCGGTGAGAAGACCGTGACCTGCCCTTCAAAGCGGAAAATGCTGCCATCCACCATCGGCTTCTTCAGAAAGTAACAGGCATCATTCAACAGGTATCGGGTGGGAAAGTTGTCACAGCCGTTGACGATTACGTCGTAGCCGGCGATGATCTCTTTCACATTCTCCGACGAGAGCTGGGCCTGATGGGGCTCGACCTTGACATCGGGATTGATATCCCCGATGCTGTCCACCGCCGAAAGGACCTTGGGTCGCCCCAGGTCATGGGTGTGGTGAAGGATCTGTCGCTGGAGGTTGCTGAGATCCACCAGATCGAAATCGACGATCCCGAGCCGGCCCACACCCGCAGCGGCTAGATAGAGGGCAGCAGGACAGCCCAGACCACCGGCCCCAACCAAGAGGGCGCTACTGTTGAGGAGTTTCCGTTGTCCCTTCCCACCTACCTCGGGCAGGATGATGTGACGGCTGTACCGCTTGATTTGCTCCTCGGTAAAGGGAATCGCCCCTCCGGCAATGGCCGGGATCAGGGACACCTCGTCCCCCTCCACCAATGCCGTATCTTTGCCCTTGAGGTTCTCGACGGCGATTTCGTTCACATAGATATTGATATGCCGATGAATCTCTCCTGCCTCATCAAAAACCCGCTCCCGGATGCCGGGATACTCCGCTTCGAGGGCCTCGATGAGGTGCTGGATAGTCTCCCCTTCGACCTCCACCGTGGCCTGGTTGCGAGTAATCGCTCGAAACGGCGTCGGGATGTAGATCTTGACCGTCATGCATCAAACTCCTTTCCTTCTAGAATGGCACACTGAGATACCGTTCCCCGGTATCACACATAATGGTCACAACGATCTTCCCCTTTTCGAGTTGCCGGGCAACCTGAACGGCGGCAAAGACGTTGGCCCCGGCCGAGACCCCGACCAAGAGCCCCTCTTCCCGGGTCAGACGCGCCGTCATCTTGAAGGCGTCCTCGTCGGTCACCGCGATAATCTCATCCAGGACCTCCATATTGAGGACCCCGGGGATAAAGCTCGCTCCAATGCCCTGAATCCCGTGAGGTCGGGCCTTCCCTCCCTGGAGGACCGGCGATTTGGCCGGCTCGACCGCAATGACCCTGACACCTGGGATTTTGGACTTGAGAATTTCTCCCACCCCGGTGATGGTCCCTCCGGTACCGACCGCGGCCACGAGCGCGTCAATCCGACCCTCGGTCACCTCCAGGATCTCCTGAGCGGTCGTCTGGCGGTGAATCTCTGGATTCGCCGGGTTGTTAAATTGTTGGGGCATAAAGTTGTTGGGATCTTCCCGGCAAAGCTCCTCGGCCGCAAACACGGCGCCGGTCATCCCTTCAATCGCCGGCGTCAAGATCACCTCCGCCCCGAACCGTTGGAGCAGCGTCCTGCGCTCGAGACTCATATCGTCGGGCATGGTCAGAATCAGCCGGTATCCCTTCACTGCCGCCACCATGGCGAGCCCGATCCCCGTGTTTCCGGAGGTCGGTTCGACAATGGTCGCTCCGGGCCTGAGTTTCCCCTCCCGTTCCGCTTCCTCAACCATGGCCCAAGAGATGCGATCCTTGACACTCCCGGCCGGATTGAGCGATTCCATCTTTCCCAAAACGGTCGCGCCATTCCGAGGAGAGACCTTGTGAAGCTCCACCATAGGCGTGTTCCCAATGAGATCTAGCGCATTCTTTGCGAGACGAGGAATCCGTGCTCCCATCATCCGTCCACCGTTATCCGATGACCGTTATCCGAGCACCGCAAGAAACGGAAAGACCTTTTGGCTGTCGGGTGTTGACTAGCGGCCGTCGGTGGTCGATAGTCGGTCATTGGTTTTCCTGTCATCGGTCGTCGGTCATCGATTTAGATTTGATAGCTCATAATCTTCGGTGTAATCTTCAACTGCGCCCGACGGCAAATTTCCTCAAAAGTAATGTTATCCAGGATGTCAGAAATGGCGTCCCTGACTTCCCCCCATACGCTTTGGAAGCCGCAGCCCTTTTCCACGGAACACTTGTCACGCGATAGAGGATCGACGCAATAGATGGGGGCCGGGGGACCTTCCATCAGCCGTATGATCTCCCCCAGGGTAATCTGATGGGGGGGTTTCGCAAGGGAGTACCCCCCATTGACGCCTCGCTTACTTTCCAAGTACCCTGCCCGCTTGAGGATCAGTAGCAGTTGCTCAAGATACCTGACCGGGATGTCTTGTCGCTCGGCAATCTCCTCGATCTGGAGCAGGCCTTTGTTGTAGTGCTTGTAGTGCATGGAAAGTTCCTGCAACGCCCTTGTCGCGTAATCGCCTTTCGTCGAAACCTTCATTATTCCTCACTCCGTCTTATGTCGACATTGTCTATCGATATTGTCGTCTTTCTACCATCCCCCATACCCCCATGTCAAGAGATTTTTATCATCCCTGAGGGATTGACAACCCTCCCCTTCCCTAATAGACTCAGACCCGCCTTCCCCCCGCCACATGGTGCGGACCGATATCACCTGGAGCGCTGTGCTACCGGTATCCTACCCTTATGTAATTTTATCATTATTTCACAAGTGGTTATAGGGAATAGCATTATAAAATACTTTAGAAAAATCCCCCCCCTGGTACTACTTCATGGGGCACATAATATATGTCAGGGAGATACCCCGCGAAAAACCGTATCCGACCCCTGAGATCACTGTGAGCAGTCCGTGTGTGTACAACGAAACGACGGGGGTCCGATGCAGGGAAAATCCCTTGCCGGGGCGAGACCGGCTTTGTTAGATTCAGGCAACAGGAGGTGCGATGGCGACAAACGATAAGCTGCGCGTCGGCGTGCTCGTGTCGGGCCGAGGCTCGAACCTCCAGGCAATCATTGATGCCAGCGAGGCGGGAAAGCTCGACGCGGCCGTGGTCGTCGTGATCAGTGATGTCAAAGACGCCTATGCTCTCGAGCGCGCCCGACGCCACCGCATCGCACCCGCTTTTGTCGACCCCAAAGCGCACGCATCCCGCGAAGCTTTTGATGAGGCGATGGCCGCTGTTCTCACCGAGCACCAGGTGGGGTTGGTCTGCCTGGCCGGCTACATGCGCGTCCTGAGCGTCGGCTTTATCCACCGTTTTCGCCATCGCATCATGAATATCCACCCAGCCCTTCTTCCCTCCTTTCCGGGACTCCACGTTCAAGGCAGGTCCCTTCACCACGGCGTGAAGTTCTCTGGCTGCACCGTCCACTTTGCCGATGAGGGGGTCGACACCGGGCCAATTATCATTCAGGCCATTGTTCCCGTCTTCGACGACGACACCGAGGACACACTCTCCGCCCGGATTTTAAAGTACGAACATCAGATTTATCCGCGCGCGATCCAGCTCTATGCCGAGGGTCGGCTCGAGGTCAGAGGACGGCGTGTCTTTTGTAAAGGGAGTGATTCGGAGCGCCCGATCAAGGAGGGATGGGGGTATATTCATCCCTAAATTGCGTCGATTTTTCGCTCTTGCCAACGGAACACGCGGTTCTTCTCACGCGCCACCGAAGTCTGCAGGCAACTCGAGTACACCGGGAACCATGTAAGGAGCGCCGCCTCACCAGTCGGGCAACAAACCCGGCGAGCTGCCCGGGGGCGACGGACAGAGGATGGAAAAAGGACGCATCCGGATCCGACGGGCTCTCTTGAGTGTCTCGGACAAGACAGGAATTGTCGAGTTCGCCAAAGGATTAACGGAACTCGGCGTCGAGCTGATCTCCACAGGGAAGACGGCCGAGTATCTGCGAGGGGCGGGAGTGACCGTCACTGAGGTAGCAGACGTGACCGGCGTTCCAGAGATGCTGGAAGGTCGCGTGAAAACCCTCCATCCAGCCATTCACGGAGCCATTCTGGCCAGCCGCGCTGATCCGGAGCACCAGCGCCAGCTCGAACAGCAACACATCTCCCCCATCGACCTCGTCGCTATCAATCTGTATCCTTTCGAGGCGACGATCGCCGAGGACGCATCGGACCTGGCCCGTGCTATCGAGCAGATCGATATCGGTGGACCGACCCTCATTCGCTCGGCTGCCAAGAACTTTGAGTGGGTGGCCATCCTCACCGAACCTCAACAGTACTCCCAAATCTTGGACGAGTTAAAACAATCCGGCGGGATCTCTCTGACAACTCGTCTGCGGCTCGCACAAGCGGCATTTCAGCTCACCAGCCGGTACGAAGGAGTCATTGGAAGCTTCTTGAGCACGGTGAGCTGTACCGACGCCTCCCTAACGGCAGAGTGGCCCCAGTCTTTTCCGCCCTTCCTGGCACGAGCATTCGCAAAGGTCCAGTCTCTCCGGTACGGCGAGAATCCACATCAACAGGCAGCGCTGTACCGAGAGCTACAGGTCAAGGGGCCCTGCATGGCCAACGCCCAGCAATTGCAAGGAAAAGCACTCTCGTACACCAATCTGTTGGATCTCGATAGCGCCTTACACCTCGTCCTGGAGTTCACCGTCCCGGCGGCGTGCATCATCAAGCACAACACCCCGTGCGGCGTCGGCATCGGCGAGCCATTGGTCGAAGCCTATCGTCAGGCCCACAGTACGGATCCCGTCTCGGCCTACGGCGGGGTCGTGGGACTCAACCGCACTGTGGACGATGCGATGGCGACGGAGCTTGCTTCTACCTTCGTTGAAGCGGTCATTGCCCCGGACTACACCGAGAGGGCCAAGGAGATATTGCGAACTCGAGAGAATCTCCGGGTGATGCAGATCCCGGCGGCCGAGTGGCAGGCCCTACCCGACCCCTGGGACCTACGACGGATCTCCGGGGGGCTTCTCCTTCAGGAACGAGACCGCGCGGACCTGGATAAGACCGCCTTGAGTGTCGTGACCAAACGAAAGCCAGCCCCGGCGGAGTGGGAGGCGCTGACCTTCGCCTGGAAGATCGCAAAACATGTCAGGTCGAACGCCGTTGTCTTCACCACCGCCAACGCGACCGTCGGGATCGGGGCCGGGCAGATGAGCCGGGTGGATGCTTGCCGGGTGGCCATCATGAAAGCACAGTCTTCCCTCAAGGGCACGGTGGTGGCATCTGATGCTTTCTTTCCCTTTCGGGACGGAGTCGATGTCGTCGCCGAGGCGGGCGCCACTGCCATTATTCAACCAGGGGGCTCGATGCGGGATGCCGAGGCCATCCAGGCGGCTGACGAGCACGACATGGCCATGGTCTTTGCCGGCATGCGGCACTTCCGCCACTAAAAAGGCGATCACCGATGACCGACGACCGAAAAAACGGTAGTCGTCAAACAATCATCGGTCAACGAGCTGTCAATTCTTATCTGCGCACAGTGAACCGCGAACTGAGAACGGCAAATCCTTGGCCCTTGACGGTCATCGGTTGTCGGTAATCGGTCATCTCAGTGATCGGTCGTCGGTCATCATTTTTCGAGGAGGCTACACATGAAGATCCTGGCGGTTGGACAAGGGGGAAGGGAACACTCTCTTCTATGGAAGCTTGCCCAGAGTCCTCGAAAGCCCCTCCTCTATGCTGCCCCCGGCAACGCGGGGATGGCCCAGATCGCTACCTGCATTAGTATTGGAGCCACCGACATCGCCGATCTCGTGGAGTTCGCCGTCAATGAAAAGATCGACCTCACCCTCGTCGGCCCAGAGGTCCCCCTGACCCTGGGCATTGTGGATGAATTCGAGGCGCGGGGGCTGCGGATCTTTGGAGCGCGCCGGGACGCAGCCAGGATTGAGGGGAGTAAGATCTTTGCCAAGAATCTGATGCGAAAATACGGGATCCCCACGGCCGAATACGAAATCTTCGATGATGCCCGCCAGGCCAGGGACTATCTGGAGAAGATGGGGGCCCCCATCGTGGTCAAGGCCGACGGTCTGGCCGCTGGCAAGGGGGCCATAGTCTGTCAGACCCTCGAAGAGGCTCACCAGGCGATCAGCACCATTATGGAGGAGCGAGTCTTTGGCGACGCCGGAGACCGCGTGGTCATCGAGGAATGCCTCACCGGTGAAGAGGCCTCCTTCCTCGCTTTTACCGATGGCAAAACAGTCCTGCCCATGGCCTCCTCTCAGGATCACAAGCCGATCTTCGACAACGACCAGGGCCCCAATACCGGGGGAATGGGGGCGTATTCTCCTGCGCCCGTAGTCACTGAAGCGATTGACCGAGAGATCATGGAACGAGTTATGATCCCGGCCGTCCGGGGGATGGCGGCAGAAGGCCACCCCTACAAGGGGGTCTTGTATGCCGGGTTGATGATCAAAGATGGGAAACCCAAGACCTTGGAGTTCAACGGCCGCTTTGGTGATCCGGAGGCGCAACCCCTGGTGGCCCGCATGGCTTCAGATTTGATTCCAGTGCTCGAGGCGGTGATTGACGACCGCCTTCACGAGGTCACACTTGAATGGAGGCCTGAGCCTGCCGTGTGTGTGGTCATGGCCTCGGGAGGCTACCCCGGCAACTATGAAAAGGGGAAAGCGATCTCGGGCCTGGATGAGGCAGCGGGTGTGCCCGGGGTGGTCATCTTTCACGCCGGGACCACGCTGAGAAACGGCAAGGTGGTCACGGACGGTGGCCGGGTCCTCAATGTCACCGGGCTCGGGAAGGACATCCCAGAGGCTATTGCCAACGCGTACGAGGGCGTCAAGAAGATATACTGGGAGGGCGTCCACTATCGGAACGACATTGGAAAGAAGGCGCTTGACCGGTTGACGGGCTAGTTCAGGGTTGAAGGTTCAGGGTTTATGGTTCATAGTTCAGAAAACGCTGAACCCTGAACCATGAACGGGAGACGGTAGACCATGAGTCGTGAACGCAAAAAGCCTTTGGTTGGAATCGTGATGGGGAGTGACTCAGACTTCCCCATCATGGAGGAGGCCGCAAAGGCATTGAAGTATTTTGGCATTCCCCACGAGGTGCGCGTGATCTCGTGCCACCGGGCCCCCGCTCAGGCGATCGAGTATTCACGGACCGCCCAGGCACGAGGGCTCAAAGTGATCATTGCGGGGGCGGGTGGCGCAGCGCACCTAGCCGGCATTATCGCGGCCGAGACCACGTTGCCGGTCATTGGAGTCCCCATTGAATCGAGCCCGCTGCACGGCCTGGATGCGCTGCTCTCCACGGCCCAAATGCCCGGGGGGGTCCCCGTAGCTACCATGGCAGTGGGCAAAGCGGGTGCAAAGAACGCCGGAATTTATTCTGCTGAGATATTAAGTATTTATGATGGAAAACTTAATAAACAACTTAATACGTTTAAGAAGTCACTTGCGCAGGAAGTTGCGGCCAAGGACCGTGCCCTAGCGGAAAAGCTCAAGTAGCCTCAACTGGAGGAAACCGATGACCGATCTCCGGGAAAAGATCCGGCTGACAACCCTGTCTCACGGCGCGGGTTGAGCCTGCAAAATCAGTCCGACGGACCTGGCTCAGGTGCTGAGTCAATTACCCACCTTCAGTGACCCGCGGATCCTCGTGGGCCCGGAGACCGCTGACGATGCCGCGGTCTACCAGCTCACTGACGATCTGGCCGTGGTGCAGTCTGTCGACTATATCACTCCGGTCGTGGACGATCCGTATGCCTGCGGGGCAGTGGCCGCAGCCAACTCCCTCAGCGACATGTACGCCATGGGGGCCCAGCCGATCTTTGCCCTCAATCTGGTCGGTTTCCCGGTCGGAAAGCTTTCCCTTGACGTGTTAACTGCGATCCTTCAGGGCGGAGCCGACAAGGTCAAGGAGGCCGGGGCCTCCATTATCGGAGGGCACAGCATCGATGATCCGGAACCCAAGTACGGATTAGTGGTGACCGGCCTCGTGCACCCGAAGAAGATACTCACCAATGCCGGAGCCCGGGTTGGGGATGACCTGGTCCTGACCAAGCCGCTAGGGCTCGGGATCATCACCACCGGGATCAAGCGGGAGCAGGTCTCTCAAGACACCATGCAACAGACTGTGCACATCATGACCATGTTAAACAAGGCTGCCGCCGAGGCGATGGTTGAGGTGGGAGTGGATGCGTGCACGGACATTACGGGCTTTGGCCTCCTTGGACACCTGAATGAGATGACGGCTGGCAGCGGTGTCGGTGCCCGCATTTCTCTCAACGCGATCCCAGTGCTCCCCGATGCCTGGAATCTGGTGAAGGATGGAATCTGTCCCGGCGGGACCAAACGGAATCACCAGGCCTTGGAGGGAAAGGTCACATGGGCACGGGAGATTACCGAGGAAGCGCAACTGATCCTCTGCGATGCACAGACCTCGGGCGGCCTCTTGATCGCTGTCCCCAAAGAGAAAAGTGCCCAACTCGTCAAGCGCCTACAAGACGCCAAGACGCTCGCCGCTGCAAGCATCGGTGAGATTGTGGCGGGTGCTGGCGAGATCGAAGTGACTCCCTGAGTCCCCTGTTTCCCTCTACCCACGACCCTTTCCCTTCACGCACTCGCGAATCGCTCTCGTTGACAATCATCACTGCAGACGTAAACTAGGAGGACATCTGTACAACCCCGTGCCTGGGCCCGATCTCATGATTGTCAACAAGCATATTTTTGAACTGGATCGCCTGGAACTTTTGAGTGGGGCGACGCTGAAGCAGATCCGGGTCGGCTACGAGACCTATGGCAGACTTTCCCCGGCCAAAGATAACGCCATCTTGATCTGTCATTCCTTTTCCGGCACGTCACATGCCGCAGGGCGCTATACCGAAATCGAAAAGCTCCCCGGGTACTGGGATGCTGTCATCGGCCCCAATAAGCCTTTCGATACCGATCGGTATTTCATTATCAGCTCTGACACGCTATGCAACATCAACGTGAAAGACCCACGAGTGGTCACGACAGGGCCTGCCTCTATTAATCCCGAAACGGGCAGACCGTACGGGATGTCCTTGCCGATCGTCACCATCCGGGACTTCATCAACGTCCAGCACGCTTTAATCCGCTCGTTAGGCATCGAGCGGCTTCACGCCGTGGCCGGCCCTTCGATGGGCGGCTTTCAGGCTCTCGAGTGGGCCCTCGCCTACCCCGACATGGTGAAGCGGGCTATCCTGGTCATCAGTGCCGGCGAGCTTCACCCTTGGGTAATTATAATGCCGGGACGCGTTGCCGAAATGGCAATCCGACTCGATCCAAACTGGCAGAACGGTGACTACTACGGGAAGGCGGAGCCCGTGGAAGGTCTCACCGTGGCCTTCACGGCTCTGACGATGATTGCGCTCAGTCAACCCTGGGCGGACCGAACGCTGGGCCGAGCCCCGGCCGATCAAGGGAGCAGCCCCTCAGCGTCGCTGGAGAACCGATTCCTGATCGAGACAGAGATCGACAAAGTGGCCAGAGAACGGGCGGCACAAACCGATGCCAACTCCTATATCTACCTGGCGAAGGCCACTGCCTTGTACCGGGCCGGCATAGGGTTCAATTCCTTTGAAGAGGCGCTCGCACGGATCCGAGCCAAGGTCTTATTGATCCCCTGCTCTTCTGATGTATTTCTTCCGCCCTACCAATCCCAAAAACTGCTCAACACCCTGCAACAGGCGGGCGTGACGGCCACCGCCTTCGAACTGGAAAGTGACGGCGGGCATCTGGCCGGGATACTGGAGATTCACAAGGCTGCACAAGTCCTGCGGGAATTCTTGGAGAGCGCATGACCGAGCTCCGACAGCCATCCGGCTCTCACTAGGGCTCGCCGACTCAAGCAGTTCAAGGCTATGGAGAATTACGAGCGATTGACACAGCGTCTTCAACTCGCCTTTCAGTTGGAGGGACTTCCTGTGGGGGCGATTCTGATTCGTTCCCATCATCTCGGCCTGTTCGAGGCCGAGATCGACGGAAGGGGTCCTTTTATTCTCTCACCCGCTCTGCTGGAAAATTCGGACCCCGAAGGGGGGTATGTTTCTGAGGGGCTCCGCGATTGGATCGACCAGGTCTATTTGAAAATCCGCTGCCATGACTAAGGAAAAGGGAAACAATCACCCGTAGTCGAACGTTAATAAGGAGTGAAAAGCTCCCCCGGAAAGGAGGTGAACCAGCATGAAAAGAAGTGCCTCCGTGTTCTGTCTGGCCTTTGCCTTTACCCTCGTACTTGGGGTCGGCCCTGTCTCGGCCTTCGACTGCCCGAACCTCTACGCCCAGTGTCAAGAGCTGCTCAAGATCAAGAAGAACGAAGAGGTGAAGAAGCTTTGCGAACAAGGTATAAAGCTCCATAAGGCCGGCGAGCACGATGATGCTGTCGAGAAGCTGGAAGCGGCCCTCGAAATT
>Ga0255058_10000691_pt1 | contig 19379 bp, 23 predicted proteins | sample Cases_109_9_MG_FD_188637 | JGI IMG/M metagenome (GOLD analysis project Ga0255058, IMG submission 188637) | Seawater microbial communities from Amundsen Gulf, Northwest Territories, Canada - Cases_109_9 | ecosystem: Environmental > Aquatic > Marine > Gulf | place: Canada: Northwest Territories... | reverse complement strand
GATACCGATGGCCGAGCCACTAATAAGTACTCCCGGCTTGTTGCTTGCTCTTTTGATAGCGCTGACAATATTTCCAGTCGATACTATTCGTGAATCGACAATCAACTTCTTACGCTCCGGTGTCCATTTCTTAGCCAGGATCGCCTCACCACAGAGATTGACTACGCCGTCATGGCCGTCGATTTGGTCCTGCCAATCACCAACAGTTGCGGGATCGCCCTCGATAATACTTACCTCATCTCCAAGAACGCCTTTAGCTTTTGATAAGTCTCTTGATAGCACTGTCACCGAGTGGCCCTCACTTACAAGTTTCTTTGACAGGTTTTGTCCGATGAAACCGCTACCGCCGCTAATAAATATTTTCATCAAAACTCCAACTCCACTGAGCGAAGACTGTTGCAGTTGATATTGATCGCTACCGGAAGCGAGGCCATATGCGAGGGGCCGGTAAGAACGGAGACACCAAGTGCCGTTACATCGCCACCTAAGCCTCCCGGTCCGATTCCCAGCTTGTTAACCGCTTCTAGAATATATGTTTCTAATTTACCTAGTTTTGGATCCAGATTGGGCTTCTCGAAATTTTCAAGAAGCGCCTTCTTTGCAAGAGTTCCTACGGTATCAAAACTGCCACCAATTCCGATCCCGATAAAAAGGGGCGGGCAGGCGCTGATAGCGGTCTCCTTTACAGTGTCGGTGATAAATTCCAGGATCTCCTCGGGGCGGGCCGTCGGTTTCATCATCTTTATTCTCGAAGCGTTGTCGCTGCCGCCGCCCTTGGGCATGATCGTTATTTTTAATACTTCACCACGGATAAGCGAGGTATGGATCCTTGCCATCCGCCGTGGTTTAAAATTATCTCTTTCAAAAAAAGCATCGGCGATCACCGATTGCCTTAAGTTATGGTTATTATAAGCGGCCGCCACCCCGCCTTGGATTGCTTCAGATAAGGTGCCGTTTTCGATGACCACCATGTTTCCTAACTTGGCAAAAGCGGTTATGTATCCACAATCTTGGCAGAGCGGCATCTTTTTCGCTGCGGCATCTTGATAGTTGGCGATGAGCTGGGCGAGGACCTGGCTTCCCGCCCTAGTATTATTGGAAGTCACCGATTTTTCTAAAAGGACTTTTGCGTCTTGTCTAAGTTTGTAGTTCGCCTCTAAGCAGGCTTCCTCTACTTTATTGGCTATCTCTATTACTCTTAGATTTTTTATTCCTTTACCCCCAACGCTTATAAGGATTCTAATTCATCGATAGAAGTTTTGATAGCTTCGGCCGAATTATTTAGCTCACCGCGTTCCGACTCGCTTATCTCCAGCTCGACAATTTTTTCAACGCCGCCGCCGCCGATGATGGCGGGAAGATTAATATAGATACCGTTGAAACCATATTCACCTTCGGTAAGGCAACACGTCGGGATAGTTACTTTTTCATCCCTAATGATCGCCCCTACCATCGCTGCCGCCGATGACCCGGGGGCGTAGAAGGCACTGCCGGTCTTTAGAAGGGAGACGATTTTAGCGCCTCCGTTTACCGTCTTTTCTTTTATTACCTCGATCGCCTCTTTATCTAATACCTCACTTACCGGTTTACCATCTATTTTGGCAAGGCTGATGAGGGGTACCATGTCGTTACTGTGGGCGCCGATCACCATTGCCTCGACCCTTTCCACTTCAACCTCAGCCGCTTCGGCGATGAAAAAGCGAAGTCTGGAGGTATCGAGCAGTCCTCCCATCCCGAGCACCCGGTTTTTGGGCAGGCCGCTTTTTTTAAAGGCAAGATAGGTCATAACATCAAGGGGATTGGTAACGATAAGCAAGATAGCGTCCGGACAACGATCGACTATGTTTTCTATAACGCTCGTAACGATCGCCGAATTCTTTTTTAATAGATCACTTCGGCTCATCCCCGGTTGCCGGGGAAGTCCCGCCGTGATCACAACTACATCGGAGCCGGTTATATCATCATAATCATCGGTGCCGGTTATCTTGGAAGGGGACTGGAATAGTGACATAGCTGCCGAGAGATCCAGGGCTTTACCCTGGGGGATACCTTGGACAACATCGAGAAGAACGACGTCGCCTAAAGCTTCTTTAGCCGTGATCAGCGCGGCGGTTGCCCCTACGTTTCCACTGCCTATTATTGATACTTTTTTCATCCGACCCTTGATTTTGGTGCTTTCAAACGAAAATGCTATCACAAACAAAGGAGAGAGCGCCAGCTTTAAGTGAAAGGGTCTTAAGACTCCATTTTTTTCGAGGATTCTCTTACTGTAGAGTCGTGGACGAGTTTTTGTTTTAACAGCTCGGGGATGATCACCGGTTCTCTAAGTTCGTTATAGTCGATAAAGCGCTCGGGATCGATGTCAGTTATAAGCAGTTCACTATCGGAAGCCGATGCCTCGGCAGTGATCTCTCCTTGCATAACGGTGATCGAGTTACCGAGAAACTGTCGGTTATTAAATTCGCCGATCATCGACGCTGTAAGAACGAGGTGGGCTTGGTTCAGCGATCTCTCTAGGGCGAGCTCTTTTATCGCTTGTTGTTCCAGAAGTGAGATGGCACTTACTTGCATTAATATTATCTCGGGTTTTATTTCATGGATGATGGAATCGATCTCGCTGTCGTAGGCTTCCAACTCCGATAGGACCATCAAGGTTCCTAGCTCGGTATTGAACAGCCTTGAGCGGGCATCTTGCATAGAGGTAGCCGTGATCTCGGGATCGAAGGAGCTTAAATTTCCTTTTCTGTCAAAGAAGGCGGAAGAAATCTCATTATTTAATTCATTAACCACCAAGTTTCCGGTGACGATCTCGATATTATGCAGGGTCGCCGCTTTTGAAAGGGTGGTTACCACTTTTTGATTATAAATAGAATCGATAAATCCCAGAAAAAACTGGTTGAAGAAGATAAGGCTGACATCTTTTTTGCTTGCTTTATTTACTAGGTTGATTACTGTTTCGAGGTTTGTGTCAATACTTTCGCTTGGCCGGTACTGGGCGATGGCGATCTTCATCAATCACTGCTTCGCGTCTTTTTTATTCTTATACTCATCTTTGGTGGAACAATTAGGATCGACGCACAGCTCCCAAGGTCTTCTCCCCTTCGTGATCACCTTGATCTTGGGGGAGCCGCAAGGTTCGCAGGTCTCTCCCAGCGGAATGATCGTTCCGTTTTGCGGGAGTGGGAAGGTGGTGTCGCAATCAGGATAATCACTGCAGCCGACGAAACGTTTACGAGTTTTCTTAGACCGGATTATCCTTAGATCACCCTCGCTATTAGGGCACTTACCAAGGATATTGCCTTCTTGGATTCCGGCTCGAATTTCGCTTCCGACCTCATCCTTCTTTTTGACTAGATCTTTAAATATCTCGTCTAACATCTTTCGGGAGCGGTTAACGACTTGATCGCGGTCTATCTTGCCATCGGCGATCTGGTCCATGTCCGATTCAAGATCGGCAGTCATCGATGGTGACGATATCTTTTCGGCATGCTTTTTTAAAGAATCAGACATAGCGATGCCAAGATCCGTAGGAACGATAGGATCGCTATGGATGTAGCCACGGTAGTAAAGGTTCTGAATGATATTGTGCCTAGTGGCCTTTGTTCCAAGCTCCAAATCTTCCATCTTCTGGATAAGAGATCCTTGGCTAAAACGGCCCGGTGGCTGCGTCTCTTTATCTTCGACTATTTTTTCTAGAAGCTCCAACGCATCGCCCTCATTTAATTCCGGTAGATAGACATCCTTCTTTTTCCCGTAAGGGTAGTAGTGTAACCATCCCGGTGTAATTACTTGAGAACCCCTGGTAAAAAACGGCTCACCACCTGCTTCTATATCGACTCTGATGCTGGCAATTTTTGCTTTTGGAGCCAGGGTGGCCATAAATCTTCTGGCGATCATTTCATATATTTTCCAGTGCTGATCGTCTAGCTTATCTCCTGGGTTAGAACCGGTTGGATGGATCGGCGGATGGTCTGTGGCTTGCTTTTTTCCTCTGGTCGGTTCGAATTTATCAGTTTTACCTATTTCTTTAGCCAAACTTCCAACAGTTTTGACGCTCTCAAGCGAAGCTAAGATCCCCCGAAAATCGAGTGAGTCCGGGTAGACGGTATTATCAACGCGCGGATAACTTGTATAACCTTCCATATATAAGTTTTCCGCTATCCGCATGGCATTAGCCGGGGATATGCCCGTTGCCGCGGCCGATGTTAGAAATGATGTGGTATTAAAGGGCGCCGGGGGCGCGGTATTTCGCTCTGTCTTTTTGATCTTAGTGATCTGGCCGCTATCGCCCAGTTTTTTAAGTACTTCGTCGACCTCGTCTTTTTTCCAGAACTTTTCGGCCTTATGGCTTGCATCGAATTCGTCGTTACCGATCTTGAATTTTCCCGTTAATTGCCAATAAGGCTCACTTACAAAGGCTTTTCTTTCATGCTCTCTCTCGACTACCAGGGTAAGAGTTGGACTCTGGACCCTTCCCACCGATAGGAACTGGCTTCCCAGTCTTGTAGATGAAAGCGACATGAACCGGGTAAGTGTTGCTCCCCAGATAAGGTCGATATCTTGCCTGGCTTCTCCGGCTTTCGCTAGGGAGTAATATGGTTCTTCAAGATTATTGAAAGCGTCTTCCAGCTCTTTTTTGGTAAGGGCCGAGAAGCGGGCTCTTTTTATCTCAATGTTTTCGTTTATCTTCTTTATCTGATTAAGGGCGTCGACCCCGATCAGCTCACCTTCTCTATCAAAGTCGGTGGCGATGATTACTTTGTCTATGCCTTTTGCCTCTTTTTTAAGGGCGGTAACCAGACTCTTTTGAGTAGCGACTTTGACTATCTCGGCATTTATGAGATCTTCGGGGGGTGGGTCTTGCCAGTTTGAGTATTTATCAGGGAAATCCACCTTTAAGATGTGCCCCTTTAGGCCGATGCAAGTCACGTCGTCACCGTTTAATTGGAATTGGTAGGTGGGGATAGACCCTTTGGTCGTTTCGTTCTTTCCCTTAGATAGCATCTCCGCTATTCGTTTCGCGGCTATATTTTTCTCACTGATAATTAATGTCTTCATAGGTATTTTTTTGTCCTATCTCCTTGGCTTTCGATGCAGCCTTATAAAACTGCCCCAATAATCATCATAGTAAACGTCAGAAGATATTAACGCTGATTCTCTTTTCGTCATAACAGTGCCATATGTTAACACAAAAAAAATTGCTGGCAAGAAAATAATTAATGAAGGTCGATTTTCGCACTATATACAGAGACAGAAGTAGGTAGAAAGTGAAAATTGATAAATAGGCAGGTAAACATGGTTGTTAGCAGAAATCATCTAATTAGGGAATCGATCAGCAAAAACAGGGATATAAAAAATTAATTAGTGCCGGCTAGATCCAGCGAGCGATAATAAGCGTAAACTCATATAGAAAGATCATAAAAGCACTCATTATCAGCATCGGGGGCAGGCTCCAATCCGGTGTTGCCATCGCCGAAATAACAAGGAGCGATACATAGGCGACTCGCCAGTTTTGTCTTAGGCGCTCCCGGCTTACAATTTTTAATTTCATCAAGATGATGAGAGCGACCGGGGTCTCGAAGGCGACACCGAAAGCGATAATAAAGAGGGTTGTAAAGCTGATAAATTGGCTGACATTTAATAATCTTACAAGTTCGCCTTCGTCTTGGGCCAGAAGCCACTCGGCGCCGACCGGAAGGACGTAGTAGTAGCCGACACTGGCACCCATCATGAATAAGACGACCATCATCGCTACCATCGGATACAGAAGCCGTTTTTCTTTGCCCTTTAGAGCCGGTGCGAGGAAGGAAAGTATCTGATAGAAGATGATCGGTGTAGACATGATAAATCCAAACAAGACCCCCAGCTTGAATTTGGCCATGAACGGCTCCATCAAGCTTTGGTATGTAATAGTAATATCCGGTAGCCGCGCTTTTAGAAAATCGAGGATACGAAAGGCGTAAACATAACCGATGGAGCTAAAGATAAGAAGAGCAAGTACTATGCGAGTAAGCCTTTTTCTAAGCTCCCCAAGGTGATCGAAAAAGGTCATTTGTTTATCTGCCAACAAGTGCTCCTGTGATGTCTTATTATAGGTGCTGATCTATGCCGGCCACCTTAATTAATTTAATAACTAAAAGTAAGGTGTTACCATTTAAATCAACTACGACATCATAGCAACTTGAGTGACTTTGAGCAACAAGGGAGGTATGGTCAAGCTAGGAAGGAAAATACTTTCTAAGTCTAAGGATTGTCTTATTGCCGTCGTCGCTTATCAGCTCCACTTTATCCATTAGAGCCGATATCAGCGATAGACCGTAGCCCCGTTCTTCAGGCTCTGACCAGACGATGGGGGTAAGAGCCGCGAGTTCAAGCTCTTTTCCCGTACAACCGACATCAATGGTTATCTCTTCTTCCTGGACGGAAAACGAAAGATCCAGTGTAGCGTTATCAACATTTTCCGCCTGTAATACGACACTATTACAGACTTCTGATACGGCTATTTTGATATCTTCGATGATTTCCTCATCGCTTAAGAAATTTCGTATAAGACCGCCAAGAGCCAGTCTGGCGAGACTTACATATTCGCTACTGGCTGGTATGACTAATTTTACTTTATTCTCAAGCAGCACCTCTTCAGACACTTTCAAGAGCCTGGCCTTCGTTGTCAAAGATCGGGAATATCTTGACTAAACCGGTGATCCGAAAGATCTTTAAGATGTTCTCCTGTGAACAGATAAGAGAGATTGATCCATCATGGGATCGAACTCTTTTTAATCCACCGACTAGAACACCTAGCCCTGATGAATCCATGAAAGCTACTTTTTCAAGATCGACGACGATCTTGAACTTACCCTGATCGACAAGGTCGATCAATCTGCTTTTTAATTTGGGCGCCGTATAGACATCGACTTCCCCGTCGAGTCTTAGCACCATCGCATCGTCTTTTTCCTCTACTGCAATTTTTAGGTCCAAATCCAACACCTCCTGTTAGGCTGATCTTTTTAAACTTCTAAGTATTACTATGACCTCATCGTCGGTTACTTGTTCAAAATCTTCATAAACCTGGCCGACGGCATAAAATCCCGCCGGAGAATCTAAGCATATGACTTCATCCGCCTGGCCTTCAAGCGACTGTACCGTATTTTTCGGCCCTACCGGTATAGCAACCACCAACTTCTTCGGACTCCTGGATCGAACCAGCTTGATCGCCGCTTTCGCCGTGCTTCCCGTCGCTAATCCGTCATCTACCAAAATGGCGACTTTGTCTTTTAGAACGCTCTCTTTTGAGCTACCCATATACATTAACCGACGCCTACTTATCTCATCAACTTGAGTCTCTATCTCACGCTTTAAGTAGTCATCGCTAACATCCAGCCGTGCTACCAGGTCTCTATCTAAAATCACATTATCTTTATCAACGACCGCGCCTATTGCCAACTCTTTATTAGACGGTGCCCCTATTTTTCTCGGGATTATTAGATCCATTGTCGCGCCCAGAGTATCTGCGACCTCTTTTGCTACCACTACACCGCCGCGAGGAATAGCCAAAACGACCAGGTCCTCACCTTTATATTTAAGTAACCTTTGTGCCAGTTCCTTGCCGGCTTCAACTCTATCTCTATACATATTGTCTTAAGAGAATAAATCAATTCTCTCTACTTTACCAAAAGCTTTTGCTTGCTAAAAGATAAATTTAAAATAACGGCTCTTCAGTTGATTTGAAAGATAGCTCTACATTTAGGTTTTTACCATTTATTGGATGTATTCAAACAGAAAAAAGGGCCCGAAGGCCCTTTTTAAGGTCATATTAGTTCATCTATGATTATCGGCGACCACCTTTTTTGCCAATCATCTCGAAAAATTCGATGCCATGGCGTTTCTTGGTAGTTTCGCCGCCCTTTTTACCGATAGTTTCATAAAATTCAGATCCGTATTTTTGTTTTACTGACTCCCCTCCTTTTTTTCCGATTTTTTTGTAAAATTCAGGTCCGTATTTCTCTTTGACCTTTTGCCCGCCTCTTTTTGCCTGGGGGGTACCCGGTGTTGGGCCTCTCTTTGCCATACATATCACCTTTTTCCTTTCCACCTACAGTCTGCCTTATTGCTTTGGTTAACGCAATAAGAAACAACTGACTTTCACCATTTTTAACTACCCACGCTCCATTCGTTTAAACATCTTGGTAGGCGTAAAGATAGGGAAAATCGCAGCATAATGAGGTAATAAAAAATTATTAGCTTAGTGGAAAAAAATGGAGATTATTAAGACCCGAGCTCCGATAGAGCACTACTGGCGTCTTTCGAATACTTGCCTTCGGGTTCAAGCTCTAAATACTTTTGATACGAAGACCTAGCTTGGCCGTTGTTGCCTAATTTTTTTGCCGCCTCGGCTAGAAAAAATTGGCTATTTGCGTGATTTGGGTCGGCGGTTGCCACCTGATTTAGAAGATCGAAGCCTTCCTGTGTCTGGCCGAGCATCACTTTTGAGGCGCCAAGGCCGGATTTCGCGTCTATGTTTTCGCTATCTAATTGCACGACTTGATCATAAAAGGTGGCGGATTGTTCGTACTCTTGATTATTAAAACTGAAATCCGCTTGGGCAAGGAGTGCCTGGATTTGTTCTTGTTTGCTTGGGGGATCGTTATTGACTAACGGTTGCTGTTGGGATTGGTTGTTCTGACCCAGACCCCCGAATAGAAACGGAACAAGAGATCCAGCGAATGTGATCGCTATAAATAGAGCAATTATTTTAATTATGAGGCCGGACTTTTTCTTATCTAGCATTTTATCAACTTTGCCAATATATCATAGAATCATGGCAATGTCTAAGTTATTTTAGCAGGCCAGCCTTGTTAAATTAAATATTAAGTTTAAGGGATTCTATTTGCGAGCTGTCTTTTTTTGAGTCCTTTTTCCTGCCTCGATCAATTTCTTTACTTTGTTGCCGCCCTTTTTCCCGATGTCCTGGTAAAAACTTGGGCCATACTTTTTAAGAGTCGTCTTTCCGCCTTTTTTTCCTGCTTCGCCTACGGTCATCTTTCCTTTTTTTTCAGCCAATTGAAACTGCCTCTCTTTCCGACTCTCACGCTTAACCAAACTGCAATGAGATAAGATAGCTAATAAGTCCCTATTCGATACCCTTTGCCCAAAATGTTAAACCACTTGCATGTCGAATGGCCGGATTACTTACTCGGGCAGGATAAACGATGGTACTAAGTGAAAGCTTTGTTAGATGGAGAGGTTGCATATGCGTCGGCTAGGGGATTATTTCGCTTTTTTGCCGGCCTCGATCAGTTTCTTGACCTTCTGTCCACCCTTATGGCCGATCCGCTCGTAGAACTCATGGCCATACCTTTTCTTGGTGGTCATTCCCCCCTTTGGACCGCCTATCCGACCGCCCTTTTTACCGATCTCTTCATAAAAGCCCGGACCGTATTTCTTAGCAGTCTGCTTGCCGCCTTTTCTTCCCGCTTCACCGACGGTCATCTTACCTTTTTGTGCCAATATTAATACACCACCTTAATTTGGATTAGTTTGAACATCTCAGACACCCTTTGGTCATGACATAATTTCTTATCGATGTCATGACCGGAAAAATAATCGAGTAAGGCAAAGCATTATTTTTTCTTACCTTGCTCGATAAGCTTCTTGACCTTCTGTCCACCCTTATGGCCGATCTGCTCATAGAACTCGTGGCCATATTTTTGCGAAGTTGTCTCGCCGCCCTTTTTACCGATCTCTTCATAAAAGCCCGGACCGTATTTCTTAGCAGTCTGCTTGCCGCCTTTTCTTCCCGCCTCACCGACGGTCATCTTACCTTTTTGTGCCAATTATCTCACCTCCTAAATAAGAGTTAGTAACCGATTGTAATTGTCTATTTGAAACTAGCCCTATTTTTTTACCCTTCGTTAGGTTTTTTAAACAAAACTGCTTACTTTTTGATTTTTAATTAATAGCCCTCTTTAGGACCAATCAAACATTTCCCAGATAGACGTGTTTTAGCCTTTCTTCCCCTAACTGTCTGGCTTTTTCTAATACAGAGATCGGGGTGGGAGGGACATTCATCTTGTGGGAGGGGAAATAGCGGGAGAAATGAAGGGGGGTATCGGAGCCAAGGTTATCGGCTATCCAGTTGACCAGAGATCTAATTTCTTCCTCATCGGTATTCATTTCGGGCACGAGAAGGTTGGTGACTTCCACGTGGCAAGATGTATTTAAAAGAGCGGCGGACTCCAGGACCGGTTTTAATTTACCGCCGAGTCGTTTGTAGACGTTATCGTTAAATCCTTTTATATCTATATTTACCGCATCGATAAAAGGCAAGATTTCCATAAGTGGTTCCGGATTTAGATAGCCGTTAGTCACTACCACGTTCTTTAGCCCATTTTCAGTAGCAATTTTTGCCGTATCGCTTAGATATTCATACCAAATGAGTGGCTCGTTAAAGGTATATGCGATGCCGATATTATTCATCTTTTTGTAGTTTAGGGCCGTATCCACAGCCTGCCGCGGAGTTAATTTGGAAGTTGTTTTTTCGATCACTGTTTCTGGATCTTCTTTAAAGAACCGGCTTTTAGGGTGGGCAAGCTCCCAATTTTGACAGTATGGGCAGGCGAGACTACATCCAATACTACTGACAGAAAAAATCTGCGAGCCAGGATAGAATTCAAAAAGAGGCTTTTTTTCTATTGGATCTAGATGCTGGGCAGAGATCCGGCCATAAGAAAGGCTGTAGAGTTTTCCGGCGATGTTTTGCCTTACAAAACAGATACCAACTCTGCCCGGATATATGAGGCAGTTATGGGGACAGAGTCTACAGCGGACTTTGTCGTCGTCAAGTTGTTCGTAAAACTGGGCTTCTTTCATGATGAGTTCTTAAGTTGAATACTTATGATTTTACCCAATCGAGCTGTTTTAAACAGAGCTATTCGAAATTTTTCATGCGTACGAGGATCTTTGAATAGATATCCTTTATCGAATCTTCGTCGAGGGGGCCATTATTTAAGAGGGTGATCTTCGTCAGTATCTCGTTTTCTCTTTGTTCGTCGAAGATAGGCAGGTTCGCCTGAGTCTTTAATTTTCTGATCTCATATGAAAGTTTAGCTCGCTCGTTCAGGGCATTTATCAGCTCTTCATCGAGGCTGTCAATTTTTTTTCTCATCTCATTTATCTCTTGCTCTTCGGAAATCATTGCTCTCCTTACATGAGTCTTAAACTAAATTGTGGGATATTTTAGCAGTTACAAGCGTATGCTAAGACATATTTATTTTAGCAGAAGAGGAGTGCTGGCGTAAAGCGTGGGGGCATAAGGGCGTGAGCCCGATAAGAGTAAGTACGTTACGGCAAAACACAACCCCTAGTCAAAATAGTTGACAGTTCCTTTAGCAGAGTAAACTCTGCAGCTACAAGAGCTCGTTTTACGTTTTTCGATCGACTGCTTTCTGTGCTTTTCTCGCTCCTCCTCACCTCTCAAGTGCTTACGCCTTACGCTCTAACGCTTTACGGTCCTATTCCCACTCGATCGTGCTCGGGGGTTTGGAGCTGATATCGTAGACTACTCTGTTGACGTGCGATACTTCGTTGATTATCCGGTTGGACATCTTCTCTAGTATTTCGTAGGGCATTCGCATCCAGTCAGCGGTCATCGCGTCCTCGGAAGTAACGGCTCTTATAGCTATCGGGTGGGCGTATGATCTTTGATCGCCCTGGACTCCTACGCTTTTGATGGCGGGAAGCACGGCAAAAGCCTGCCATATTTTCTTGTAAAGACCAGCTCTTTTGATCTCCTCGGATACGATGGCATCAGCGTTTCTAAGGATTTCCAGGCGTTCCTCGGTGACTTCGCCGATTATTCTTATTGCCAGACCGGGACCGGGAAACGGTTGCCTCCAGACTATGTCATCATGTAGTCCAAGTTCTTCTCCGACAACTCTTACCTCATCTTTAAAGAGCAGGCGAAGGGGTTCGATCAGTTTAAACTGCATATCCATGGGGATTCCGCCGACATTATGGTGGGTCTTTATCTTGGCGGCATCTTTTGTGCCACTTTCGATCACATCTGGATATAGCGTCCCCTGGACAAGAAAGTCCACGTCTTTTAATTTTTTTGCTTCTTCCTCAAAGACGCGGATAAACTCTTCACCGATAATAATCCTCTTGCTCTCCGGATCAGTCACCCCTTTTAATTTGGCTAGAAACCGGTCTTTAGCGTTCACATGGATAAGATTGATATGGAAATGTTGCCTAAATGTCTCTTCGACTTGTATGGCTTCATCTTTTCTTAGAAGACCGTGGTCCACAAAAACGCATGTAAGATTATCGCCGACGGCTTTGTGAACCAGAAGAGCTGCAACAGCAGAGTCGACCCCGCCTGACAGCCCACAGATTATCTTCTGATTTCCGACCTCATCGACAATAGCATCGACCGCGTCCTCGATCATTGATATCGATGTCCATGTCGGCATACACTCACAGGCCTCGTACAGGAAATTCTTTAAGATATCCAGACCTTTTGGTGTGTGTCCGACTTCCGGATGAAATTGAACGCCATAGATCTTTTTTTCTTGGCTTTCCATAGCCGCTACCGGGGCATCGGGAGCTTTGGCAGTAGCTTTGAATCCCGGTGGTGCTTCTTTTACGCTATCACGATGGCTCATCCAAACGCTTTGCTTACGCGGAAGCTCGTGAAAAAGAAGGCTAGCCTTTTCGATCTTAAGTTCGGTCTTTCCGAATTCACTTCTGCCCGTCTCTTCGACAATACCGCCGAGTTGGTGTGTCAGTAGCTGCATTCCATAACATATCCCAAGGACTGGGATACCGAGTTCTAGGATGGCCGGATCTAACCGGGGGGTATTGTCAGTGTAGACGCTTGCCGGTCCACCTGAGAGGATTATTCCTTTTGGACCCCTCTTCTTGATCTCTTCTGCTTTAGTGTCGTGGGGGATTATCTCTGAATATACTTTACATTCGCGCACTCTTCTAGCAATAAGCTGGGCGTACTGAGCTCCAAAATCTATTACCAGTATGGTCGCTAAATTTTTTTTATCCACAGATCATCATTTCACCGGTTAGTTTATTAGAATATAAAGTTAATTCTCCGAATTTAAACGCTATTTTCAACTTAAAAAACTTACAATTTCAATTTTACAATTTTCAATTCGCCATTGACCTTGGGGCGGTTTACCCCATTCCGACACCTTGGGCTTGTTGCAGCAGTTTACCCTCGGTTCGAAGCGCTGGCGCTACCATTAATTCTGCTTTTTGAAAGGCTTTAATATTTTCGTATCCACATGTAGCCATCGAGGTCCTGAGAGCTCCAAAAAGATTTAAAGTACCGTCGTTTTCTCTGGCTGGGCCAAGAAGAATGTCTTTTAGACTGCCGGCTATTCCCGTTTGAACACGAGTACCGCGAGGAAGTTCCGGATGGAATGTTGCCATTCCCCAGTGGAAACCTTTTCCCGGTGCCTCTTTTGTTCTAGCAAGGGGTGAGCCGATCATCACCGCGTCGGCGCCGCACGCTATAGCTTTTGCTATATCGCCGCCGGTTCTCATGCCGCCATCGGCTATAACTTGAACATACTTACCCGTTTCGTCTAAGTGTCGGGTTCTAGCCGCCGCCGCGTCGGCAATGGCAGTGGCTTGCGGGACACCAAGACCAAGCACTTGTCTAGTAGTGCAGGCGGCTCCCGGACCTACGCCGACTAAAACGCCGAAAGCACCTGTCCTCATAAGATGAAGAGAGGTAGAGTACGAGCAACATCCGCCGACGATCACCGGGATATCAATATCGGAGATGAAACTGTTAAGATCCAGGGGCTTTACCGTAGTGGACACATGTTCTGCGCTTACGACAGTACCTTGAATGATCAGGACATCCAAGCCCGCTTCCAGAGCCATCGGATAAAGATCTTCAACTTTTTGAGGCGTAAGTGAAGCCGCAGCGACAACACCGCCGTCTTTTATCTCTTTTATTCGCTCTTTGATCAGCTCAGGTTTGACCGGTTCTTTATAAATCTCTTGCAATCCTCGTGTTGCGTCCTCTTTGGTTAAATCTGCTATTTTTTTATATGCTTCACTGGTATTTTTATATCTAGTCTGCAGCCCTTCCAAGTTTAGAACTGCCAGTCCTCCCAGCTTGCCGAGGGCGATAGCCATTTTGGGATCGACTACTCCATCCATGGCCGAGGCCAGCATTGGTATCTTGAAACTATGAGCACCTATCTGCCAAGAGATATCTATATCCGATGCGTCTCTTGTACGCCGACTGGGGACAATAGCAATATCGTCAAAGCCGTAAGCTCTTCTTCCTTTTTTTCCTTTTCCGATCTCAACGTCTCCGTCCAACTTAACCTCCAAAAAATAGATATGGTCCCATGATCAACGATTAAAGATAAAAAAATCCCAAGCATATTTGGCCAAAGAATTGACCTAGCTTGGGCTATTAACATATGGTAAACAGAACAAACGGTACTCCTTTTTGAGAGTTTAGCACTTGCTCTTTTTTTATGTCAAGTGAGTTTTAAATCAAGCTCTACTAAGGTCTTTTAAAGGTAGATCGAGTAATTTATTAAAGACCTCATTTTTATCGGGTGTGGCTACGACGATCAGGAAACTATGGTTGTGCTGGCCGCTTCCGTGATTCTCTGTCTCTTCAAGGGGAGTCATTTTAGCTATATGCCAGCCACTTAGTATTTCGCTCATCCTGTTTTTATTGAAAAAGTGGGCTGGACGGCCATCCATGCTATCGAAGGTGTCTTCTTCCAGCTCGAGCCCCTTACCGTACTGCTCATCGTCGATTGAAAAGACGGTGAGAAAAAGTATGCCTCCTTTGGAAAGCACTCTTTTATACTCGATTACCGCCTGTCGTCTCTCGGCTCTCATCATCAGATGAAGCAATCCGCGATCGAATATCGCTTCAAAGGATCCATCACTGTAGGGAAGCTGGTAAACGTTTCCGACCTCATAGGTTATCTCTAAACGTTCCTTCTCGGCGATCTCTTTTGCCATATCGATAGCGACGGGTGAGGAGTCGATGCCGAGTACTTCCAGATCATTTTTTGCGAAATATAGACTGTTTCTTCCATAGGAGCATCCGGGGACTATAATCTTATTTATATCAAGATAGTCAAAAGCGCTGGTGGCGATATGGGCCGATCTGGCAGGTTCCATCCCCCAGATAAGCCCTTCTTTAATGAATCTTCTATTCCAAAATCTTCTTGAATTTTCCACAGAACCTTAACTCTAGTCTTTAATTGTCGTCCATCATTCTTATAGGTACCTTGTTCTTAGATAGATATTCTTTGACTTCGCTGATCGATAGCTCACCGTAGTGAAAGAGCGATGCGGCAAGCACAGCATCAGCGTCGGCTTCGATTATCACTTCCAGAAAATCTTCCAGTTTTCCGGCGCCACCGGAAGCGATCACCGGAATGTTTACGGCCTTGCTTATCGCCGCTGTAAGGGGAATATCGTAACCGTCCTTTGTTCCGTCACGGTCCATACTTGTAAGCAGTATTTCCCCCGCACCCAGTGATTCTACCTTTTTTGCCCACTCAACGGCATCGAGCCCCGTCGGTTTTCGTCCTCCGTTTATGTAGACTTCCCAATTATCACCTTTCTTATTCCTTGCATCGATGGCGACGACTATACATTGTCTTCCAAAACGTCTGGAAGCTTTTTTTATCAACACCGGATCGTGGATGGCCGCTGAGTTAATGGATATCTTATCAGCGCCCGCACTAAGTAATAGCCTGATATCATCATTATTTCTGATACCGCCACCGACCGTATATGGGATAAAGACCTGATCAGCAGTTCTCTTTGCGACATCTAAAATCGTATCCCTTTTTTCATGTGATGCGGTGATATCTAAAAAGATAAGTTCATCGGCGTTTTTATCATCGTAGATGGTGGCAAGTTCGACCGGGTCGCCCGCGTCTTTTAGATCAATAAAATTAATTCCTTTTACGACTCTACCATCGTGAACATCGAGACACGGTATTATCCTCTTTGCAAGCATTAGGAGTTCGCCACCTCCAATGCTCTAGGTAGTAAGAGAGAGCCTTCATAGAGGGCGCGTCCGATTATTACACCGCTTACGCCACTAGATTCGATCTCCTTTAACCGGTGTATATCATCGATAGTGGCTACGCCTCCAGAAGCTATAACCGGAGTGACGACTTCACTAGCCAGAGACTGGATGGCATTATAATTGATGCCGTGCTGGGTCCCGTCGACATCAATGTCGGTAAAGATGATCGCGGAAACGCCACCTGCATCCAGATCTTTAGCGACCTCCACTACCTCTTTTTCCGTATCTTCAGTCCAGCCTTCGATAGCGACTTTACCGCCGCGGCTATCCAGGCCGGCGGCAAGACTGTCGCCATATTTCGGTAGCACCTCACTAACAAAATCGGGTGAGTTTATGATGCTCGTTCCCAGGACGGCTCTTTTTACTCCCAGACCAAGGACACGTTCCAAGGACTCGAGACCTCGTATGCCGCCTCCGAACTGAATGGGAATATTCATGTTTTCAACTATCCTACTAAGGGAGCTAAGATTTTTTGGTTCTCCATCGGCCGCGCCGTTAAGGTCGACGACGTGAAGAAATTCTGCTCCCTCGTCCTGCCACCGCTTGGCGGCATCCAAAGGATCGGCGTTATATGAAGTTACTTTATCGTATCTTCCCTGCATAAGACGGACGCATTTTCCGTCCAAGATATCGACAGCCGGAAATATTATCATTGGCAGAGACCTCCAAAATTTTTAAGCAGCACTAGCCCTATTTTACTGCTCTTCTCAGGATGAAACTGAAAAGCATGGACATTATCTTTACTGATGCCGGAAACAAAATTTCCTCCATAATCGGTATTGGAGATTACAATATTCTCATCCTCTGGTTTTACTACGTATGAATGGACAAAGTAAAAATATGAACCACTGGGGATGCCATTGAGGAGGGAATCGTTTCCTGCTTTACTTACCTGATTCCAACCAATATGAGGGACTTTGAGTCCACTCGGCAACCTCTCTACGGTGCCCGAAAATATACCTAAACCATCGTAGGTGCCATCTTCAAATCCGGTCGTAAAGAGCAACTGAAGACCGAGGCATATTCCGAGGAAGGGGCGCCCCGCATCGATTATCTCTCTTACTACATCATCCAATCCCGACGTTCTTAAGCGGTCCATTGCTGCACTAAAAGCGCCGACGCCGGGAAGAACTACTCCTGAAGCATTTTTGACTTTAGCTGGGGAATCGGTGATCGAAGCTTCAAGACCGATTTTTTCAAACCCTTTTTGAACGCTTCCTAGATTTCCCATTCCATAATCGATGATCGCGATCAATTAAAGACTTCCCTTTGTCGACGGTATCCCGCTGACCCGTTCGTCGAGCGAAGTCGCAATATCTAGCGCTCTTCCCAGTCCCTTAAAGACCGCTTCGACTATATGGTGGGCGTTTGTCCCCTTAAACATTTTGACATGCAGGGTCACTCCGCAGTTATTTACAAAGGCCTGTAGGAACTCTGAAGTCAAGGAGGTATCATAGGTGCCGATGAGCTCGATTGGCAGATCCACATCGTATGCCAAATACGACCTACCGGATATATCTATGGCCACTAATATCAGTGATTCATCCATGGGCATAAAAACATCGCCGTAGCGTCTTATTCCTTTCTTTTCGTCCAGGGCTTTTGATAAGGCTTGACCCAGACAGATCCCGATATCTTCCACCGTATGGTGGCTGTCTATCTCCAGATCTCCCTCGGCGCTAAGTTCAAGATCGAAGAGTCCGTGTTTTGTAAAAAGTTCCAGCATGTGATCGAGAAAAGGGATCTTTGTATCGATCGTTGATTTTCCCGAACCGTCCAGCTCTAGCTGGAGCTCGATCTTTGTCTCTTTTGTATCTCTTTTAATCTCAGCTCTTCGTCCCAACTTTCCTCCTTAATTTTGTTATAAGACTGATAATCCAATTATAAGATCATCTAATATCGTAGAGAGTAGAACGCCTGTTGGCAAGAGATGTTACTTCTTGCCTTTCTTCCTTATCTGTAGTGATTTTACATGAGCATCCAGGCCCTCGACTGAAGCGATGGTAGCTCCCGCATCGATAAGTTTTCCGGCGGCCGCCTCATCGAACGATAGAATGCTCGAGCGTTTAACAAAATCGGCTACACCAAGTGGTGAATAAAACCTGGCTGTCCCCCCTGTCGGTAGGATATGATTTGAACCGGCTATATAATCGCCCAAAGCCTCGGGACAGAATTTACCTAAAAAGATGGCTCCGGCATTCTCTATTTTATCTACAAGGTTTTCAGCATCCTCCGTCATTATCTCAAGATGTTCCGGTGCTAGCTCGTTTACATAGGCGATTATTGTCTCAAAATTATCTGCCAGCAATATTTTTCCGTTCTCCTCAAGGGACTGGGCGGCTATGTCTTTTCTGGATAACTTCTCCAACTGCTTCTCGATCGAAGCGATAGCTTCTTTTGCTATTTGCTCATCGGTCGTTATCAACATCGACGTAGCCAGCGGATCATGCTCCGCTTGAGCCAGCATATCGGCGGCGATAAAATCCGGATTTGCAAGTCCGTCAGCGATTATCGCTACTTCGCTTGGTCCGGCCAACATGTCGATACCGACTTGACCAACGACTAATTTTTTGGCAAGCGTAACATAGATGTTGCCGGGGCCGGTTATCTTATCGACTCGGTCTATCGTCTCTGTTCCATAAGCAAGCGCAGCGATAGCTTGAGCTCCTCCCAAGCGATAGATCTCGTCGATTCCCAGTATGGAAGCGGCGGCAAGTACGTAGGGGCTAATCTGCCCTTTTTTATTAGGCGGACAACAAATAGCAATCTCTCTTACCCCGGCGACAATAGCCGGGACGACATTCATAAGTACCGATGAAGGATAGTCGGCCCGCCCTCCGGGAACGTAGGCACCCACTCTTTTAAGCGGGGTTATCCGTTGCCCAAGAGTGGCCCCGTTATCCTCGAATGACCATGACCCTACCTTTTGTCTTTCGTGGTAGATGGCGATCCTCTCAGCCGCGAGTTCAAGAGCGGAGACGATCTCAGGCGAGATCTTGGAAGTCGCTTCATCTATTTCTTCAGTCGACACCCGGAGACTTTCGGCTTTTAGGGTAACCCCGTCGAAACGCTCAGTGAAATCTATTAGGGCTTTATCCCCGGATTTACGTACCTCTTCTACGATTTGGCCGACACTGCCAAGAAGTTCTGGGGTGCCCAAAGGGCTTCTGTCTAAAAATGTATCTATGTTTTCATTGTTTAATCTATCTATCTTCAATGTCTCTCCGATGTAAGGCCCTAAAAAGAGCCGATTTATCTACGTATTCGATGAAATACTTTTTTCGATTCT
>Ga0255058_10000690_pt1 | contig 19424 bp, 19 predicted proteins | sample Cases_109_9_MG_FD_188637 | JGI IMG/M metagenome (GOLD analysis project Ga0255058, IMG submission 188637) | Seawater microbial communities from Amundsen Gulf, Northwest Territories, Canada - Cases_109_9 | ecosystem: Environmental > Aquatic > Marine > Gulf | place: Canada: Northwest Territories... | reverse complement strand
TGATGGGAGGGTCAACGATCGCAGCCCCTGCCCTGTTGCGAGCCTATGTATGGCATTGTATTGCAATACCGATGATAGCTTCAGCTTTAATGATGGTTCACTTCTGGAGAATACGTAAAGATGGCGGTATCTCAGGTCCGTTATAGTTTGGTAAGACTTGTTATGGTTTATAAAAGATATTTTTAAGGAGCGATCCAATGGAAATTAGTTGGCAAAATAAAGAGTCAGTCGAACTTGAAGACAATAGAGTTTTTACATGGCCCACTCTGGTTGTTAAGGAATTCCTGGCTGCTATTTTCGTTACGGTAGGGTTGCTTTTTTATTCTTATTTTGTTGATGCTCCGCTTCGGGAAATATCAGATCCGGCACATGCCGAAAACCCGGCAAAGGCACCATGGTATTTTGCAGGTTTACAAGAACAATTGGTCTATTTTGACCCATGGTATGCTGGAGTAGTGCTTCCAAGTATAATTGTTTTGGGCCTAATACTTTTGCCGTATTTGGATAATAACCCCAAGGGGAATGGTTATTATACATTTAAAGAAAGGAAATTTGCTATACCTGTTTTTGTTTCAGGCTACGTGTTCTGGTATGTCCTGGTATACGTTGGTACTGCCTTAAGAGGGCCTTTCTGGACATTTTTCTGGCCATGGCAAGAATGGACACACGATTTTCCTGTCCCACCACCACTGCATAATTTATCACTACCGTGGGGGATTGCTCTTTTAATTGGGTTTTATGGTATAGGATATGCCATCCCCATATTTATTAAAAAGGACTTTTTTCGTAACATGGGTGTAGTACGTTATGCCCTTACAATGGGACTTCTTCTAACAATGATTGCTACTGCGGGTAAGATGCTTTTGAGGTTAGCATTTGATGTCAGATATGTTATAGCAACCCCTTGGATAAATATATGATTTATTTCAGAATCCTTAAAGGATTATTTCCAGAGAGAGTAGGTGATTTATGAGTGTACAAGGAGCAATCTTTTTTGTTTTGAGTGGCTTATTCCTCTTCATCACTATTTTATGGATTAATGATGAATTTAATCCGGAATGGACAAAATACCAAAAGAAGTATTACGAAGAACAGGCGTTAAAGACTGAAAAAGAGTATGAGGCCTCTACAACTGTAAAGGAAAAAGAGTTGCTTGGTAAACGGTTAGCATTCTTTAAGAACCCTGCATACAAAGTTAAGCAGATTCTTTTGAAAGGTAATTCAGTTTGGGTTGAAAAGGAAAATGGGGATAAGGTGGACAGGTGTATGACCTGTCATATAGATGAGGAAGAGTTAAGGGCTTCACATCCTGCAGAATTTCCATTTGATATATATGGTTGCAGTGTATGTCACGAAGGTAATGGAAGGGTATTGGATGAAGAATTAGTGCACGAGGGAATGTATTATGGCCGAAGGGATATGCAGCGTAGATTGGTATCGGCTAAAACTTTGTTTGAGTTTTGGGATGAATTAACGGAATTAACGCCTGAAGAAAGTGATCCTAACCAAAGAACAGTGATGGGTAATTTTAAAAAATATAATATCAGTGGAGATAAGGCCATTTACGTAGGTAGCCAAAAGTGTATTAAGTGTCATGCAGGTTTAACGTATCCACATGTAGAAAGATGGTTAAGGATTAAGTTTAAGTCCCTTGACCTTGTAAAAAAGGCCCCTGATTATATCGCTGGTAACGAGGAATACCGGAAAACATGCCTGAAGTGTCATACGACAGGATATGATGAGGCTACTGGAGAATACTCCGAGGAAGGAGTTACCTGTGAAGCTTGCCATGGCCCGGGAGAAGTATATAGTTATTTTATGGAAATTGGAAAGGCATCTGAAGGGCAAAAGATTGCCAAAGTAGGCACATACGGAACACCTTACAACGTGTGTGGTCCTTGTCATGATTCGCGTGGTCATAATATGCGAGTCGAATTTTTCCGGGTAAGGGCTATTTCAGATGAGTGGTTTTTCCCTCAACATACGACACCATATAAGACAAATTTATCGGAAAAAATTAAATCTGTATCAAATTTGCTACCAAAAATTCATTAGATTTTGGCGTCGTTTATAGTTTGGGTAATAGGATAGGTTGCCTCAAATTTTATAAAAAAATATTAAATTTTGATAAAAAACAGAAAGGGGTTTTGTAATGCATCTTCTAAGTATTTGTCCAGCTTTAGCTTTGAATTCAGTTTTTTATATGTACATGGAAACTTTGCAATCTCTGCAACAAAACCAGAAAGAGGCTTTTAAGGAGGATACGTTATGAATAGAAGGAAGGTTTATTTATTAATAACACTCTTTGCTATCCTGGTATTTTCGTTTGGAAGTGTGTCATTCGCAAAAGACGAGGATGAAAAAGCTCTAAAGGCGGAATCAAAAGTAACGTTAACTGCAGAGATTAAAGAAGAATCAGAGAAGATATCAAAAGTGGTAAAAGCTGACGTTAAAAAAGTCGCGAAAAAGGCAACGGTTAGCGTCAAAGAAGAGTCAAAAGCTGAGAAACCCATTGACATTTCTGAAGGAACTCTAACCAAGGAAATGCAAGAAAGGGCAATGAATTATTATAACATAATTTATCCAAGCGAGAAGGCAAGGGCCTTATGGGACGATAACGTTGGTATGGAAAAGGGCATGGGGGCATGGCAAGACGTTTATAAGCCTACACCACTGCAAATGTACTGGTTTCCCAGAAGGCACTATATCAGGCCAGAGGGTGAATACTATGATCAGCTCCTGAATAAGTATAAAGCGGAAGACTGTGTGGGGTGCCATGAAAATGTATCACCCGGATGGGTTCATGACTGGAGGGCATCTACGCATGCAAATCCAAAAAAGAACAGTTACTTTGCTCAAAAAACAAGGCAGATAGAAAAACTGCTGGGGCGAGAAATAAATGAGGTTTTATGTAGCGAATGCCATGGTAAAGACCACAGCGAGCTGAGAATGCCAACACCAGATATATGTGGTAAATGCCATCCTAAAGAGGTAATTGAATATATGGAAGACCAGAAATACGGCCGCCCGAATCACATAGATTCAAATATAGCTAATTTTATCGTACCCTGGTACGCAGAGAATGCAAGGCAGGGCTACCTCGCTTCCATGTTCGGCTGTGATTACTGTCATTCATCTACTGATAAATGTGACTCGTGCCATACAAGACATAAGTTTGCGGCTGCTGAGGCTAGAAGGCCTGAGGCATGTATGAGTTGCCATATGGGGTTTGACCATCCTGATGCTGAATCTTACAGGGAATCCAAGATGGGAGTAATATATCATCTTGAGGGAGAACACTGGGATTGGGACAAACCACTTGAGCAAATAGTACCAGGGAAGGATTATAGAGCTCCTACCTGTCAGTTTTGCCACATGTATCAGGGAGAGGGAAAGTTTACTCACGCTACTGCTTCAAAGGCCATATGGAGGATGGGGACTATACCGCCAAAGGGTATTGATTACAAGTCTTCCTTGAAAGATTATCCATATGGCGTAAACCTTCCACCATTAAATTACAAAATTGACATTTACACACCAGAAAATAAGAAAAAACGGGAGAAATGGATAGAGATGTGTAGCAATTGCCATAGTCCACGTTTTCCGAGGATTTATCTTGAAAACATGGATCAGCTCATGTTTGAAATGTGGAAGCTGACAGATAGGGCACAGTCGATTATGGACAAGGTAGCAGCAGCAGATGCCTTTGACCCTCCGGTATCAGAGAGGGGCATATATCCTATGGGAGACATAATTGCGGATGCACTAGGACCTAAATTGCTGGGAGATGCCATTTATAATGCGTTTAAGACCACTGGTGGTAAGGTGCCAGTATATGGACCTATTTTAGGGGTGTATGGTGTATTTATGGCCGGCGATAATAATCCTTCTGTGATTGAGAATTTATACTCTGAAATGTGGTTTGGTGACAAGGCCTTTGCATACAAAGGCACTGCCCATGGGCAGCAGGATCTATCCTGGTGGTATGGCGCAGCAAAGGCATTCCAGAAGATAAGTGCTATGGAAAGCGAGGCACGAAAACTGCTAAGAGCCAAAGGTAAACTGCCTAAATAGACAAACCATTATGAAGAAATATAAGGAAAGTTATTAAGTTTAGATACGTTTTATGATATTAAGCTTAGATTATGGATTTTACCATTTTATATGGATAGGAAGCATGGACATAGATACTAAACCAGGTCTGCTAGAAGTACATTTGAACGAAACTGTTATTGATGACAGGGTTGCTGCTACCGGCGTGCAAATAAGTGGAGAAGTAAATACTCATGTAGAGACTTAACAAAAAGTCTTTCTGCAATTAATATCTTCCTAATTAATCCAAAACTATCCATATTTTTTAATCTACTTAATAGTTAAAACTACTAAAAATAGAGGATAGGGATTACATACATGATTATGGTCAAACAACTCTTGAAGGGGAAAAAAGCTGATTGTGTCTGTACCATTACACCTCAGGATACTGTATACAAGGCCTTGGAAATAATGGCCGAAAAGAATATCGGTGCGTTAGTGGTAGTTGAAAAAGAAAGAGTTGTGGGGATGTTTTCCGAGCGTGATTATGTAAGGAATGTTGTCTTGAAAGGAAAATCCTCTAAAGATACATCCGTCAGTGATCTGATGGACAGTAACGTATGTTATGTTCGTCCTGAACAGACAATAGACGAATGTATGGCTTTGTTTACGAAAAAACGTATACGCCATTTGCCTGTCCTTGAAATGGAGAAGTTAGTTGGCCTGGTGAGCATTGGTGATGTGGTAAAGCAGTGCTTAGAAGATAAAGCATTTCATATACAACAACTCGAGAACTATATTACAGGTTGTTATTAGATATCACAACTAAAACTATATATAGATTATTAAATTTTTTAGGCAAAGAATAAATTGAAAAGGAAAAAATATGTCTTTAAAAGCTGGTACGTATAGTTTAAATGAGAATTCCGGAAATGTGTATATTTATACTTTTAAAGAAGGGCTACTTAGTAAATTGGCGCATGATTTATTAATCGACGTAACAAATTTCAAAGTTAACGTAAACGTACCTGAAAAAGGTTTTAGTTCAGGAAACCTTGATTTAGAGCTACAGGCAAATTCTCTAAAAGTAATTTGTGCTCTGAAAGAAGGAGAACGTCAACCCGATACGTTAAAAGAAAAAGATATAGCAGATATTGAAAGGGATACGGCTAAAAAGGTACTTCATCCGGACAAATATCCCACCGTTAATTTTTGTTCAAAAGAAATCCTAGAAAAACCAGGGCTTTCTTATAAATTAGATGAAGATGGTTATCACGTAAAGGGTGAATTAAGTTTACATGGCGTTACAAAACCTGTTGAGTTTAATGTAAAAATTACTAATGGGAAAAATTTAACCGGAATGATTACCTTACTTCAGAAAGATTATGGAATAAAACCATTCAAGGCTATGTTGGGTACTTTAAAGATAAAAAACGAAATAAATATTGGCTTTGATTTGTCTTTAAACCAAACCTAGTTGTATAGCATAATAAATATAGTTTTAGATAGGTTTTTTTAAAAAATTGACTTCATTAGATATTGTAATCAACTTATGTTGTTAAAGTGAATTTGAAACTTGACCGCTTAAGGCTATGAAAAACAAAACGGTAGGGATAATTTTAAAAAAAGCTGCCAAAAAAAAGAACGAATCATATTTATTTTATAAAAATGTTGCAAAATGTGTGAAAGATGCTCATTCCAGGGCTGTCCTAAACAAGTTTGCCGAGGGCGAACTAAAACATGAACAAACCATTAAAGATTTCAACATAAATGGATTAAAAAAACAAAAAATAGAAATTGAAGAAACGTCTCGACCGTGGATATCAGAATATCTTACCGGTGCAAGTCTTAGTGATTATTCAGACTTTGAGGACGTACTTCTTTATGCTGCTAAAAGAGCAAAAACGGCTTTTGAATTTTATAGTAATATGTCTAGACTGGTAAACAATCCAAACCTGAAAAAATTGTTTGTCTGGTTGGCTCAAAAAGAGGCTAAACACAAGGAAGATATAGAGGCCTTCTTCTGGGATGCAATTTATTGCAAAGATATAAAGATAGGCACTATTACATACATATAAAATTGTGTTTCTATGCAATAAGAGATATGACAGATTCGTTGAAGAAAACGTCTATCCTAAAGTAGAAGATCAGATTTTTGTTATATGCGTTATCAATAACTTACAAAAATCAATATGACCAAAGCCTATAACCCAATTCATATAACTGCAGACAAACCATTTAATCAAGGACTGCAGCTGTCATACCTTGTTGCTCACCAATCTTAAACCTTACGTGTGAAGGGAATTACAAATGTGAAATGTGAAAGAAAGGTTTTTGGGAGTAAATATCATTATATGATTCAATGAGGATATGCTGGAAATAGCGTACGGATAGAAGAATAATAGACTTTCATACGAATTGTATAGAAAAATGAATATAACCGTAAAACTCGTAATTACTACGCCATTTTCTTAACTTTATTGTTGCAAAAAAAAGGTACCCGGAATGACAGCGATTAAAGCGAAAATGATGTTTGAGCATAAACTTGCTATATGGCCAAAACATAAATCACGCAATCTTAAATTAGGCAGTGGTTCTAGTGTAGCTGTAATTGGAGGCGGTCCGGCGGGATCTTTTTTCAGCTTCTTCCTTCTGGAATTGGCTGAAAGGGCTGGATTGGATGTCAGCGTGGATATCTATGATGATAAGGATTTTTCCAAGTGTGGCCCTACAGGCTGCAACCATTGTGGGGGTATAGTTTCTGAGTCATTAGTCCAGATTCTCGCAGCCGAGGGCATCAACATTCCCGCTAAGGTAACGCAAAAAGGTATTGAATCCTATGTCTTGCATATGGATGTTGGTAGCGTAAGAATTGAAACGCTTGTTCATGAAAAGAGGATTGCAGCTATGTACCGGGGTGCCGGCCCTTTAGGGACAAAAAATGCTAAGTGGGGCAGTTTTGATAGTTTTTTGCAAGCGCATGCTGTGAATAAGGGCGCCCATCTTGTAAATGACCGGGTAAAGAGCATCTGTTTTGATTCCAACCTGCCTCTGGTGAAGACACGGAAAGGTTTATCGAAAACCTATAACTTGCTTGTAGGGGCAGTAGGTGTAAATAATATCTCTGCTTTAAAGCTTTTCAAAGGGCTGGAGTTTGGGTACCAACCTCCACAAACTACCAAAACCTTTATCTGCGAATTCTTTCTAGGCCAGGAAATGATTAAGAAGTATTTTGGCAACTCAATGCATATTTTTCTGCTCAATATACCACGCCTGGAATTTGCTGCACTTGTCCCCAAGGGTGACAACATAACATTGGTACTTCTCGGCAAAGAGATAGATAAGGAGCTTGTACAGTCTTTTTTGAATACTTCTGAAGTAAAACGGTGTTTTCCTCCTAGCTGGGATGACAAACGTTGGCCTTGCCAATGTTTTCCTAAGATTAATATCAAGAGCGCTCTTAAACCATTTACTGATAGAGTAGTATTGGTTGGTGATTGTTCAACAACAAAACTTTATAAAAATGGGATAGGCGCGGCATACTACACTGCCAAAGCTGCTGCAACAACCGCTATCTTCGAGGGCATATCTAATGAAGATTTTCTCCGGCATTACTGGCCTGCCTGCCAGGCTATAACTAACGACAATAAAATCGGTGGGGTGGTTTTTGCTGTTACACGCCTGATTCAGAAGGTACGATTTGCTCGCCGGGGTGTTTTGCGCATGACCTCCGGAGAACAACAAGGAAGGGGAGCCCACCAGCGCATGAGTATGGTATTGTGGGATACCTTTACCGGAAGCGCTACCTATTGGGACATTTTCCTACGCACTCTTCACCCTTTCTTTCTGGCTCGTCTTTTATGTGAAACAACAATTGGATTTTTGCCTTTTAAAAGAGCCGGAAAGAAAGAGGAGAAAGACTTAAAAACAAACGCTTTGGGAAGGTTGTACAAAAATGGCGAAGCAATTGTCAATCAAGGGGAGATGGGAGATTGTCTGTATGTAATCCAATCCGGAAAGGTTATGGTCGTTCAGTCCAAGAATGGCAAAGAGGTAAAGATTGCTGAACTGGGCGAAGGGGATTTCTTTGGAGAGATGGCCCTCTTTGAGCACAAGGTCCGTATGGCCACAGTGCGTAGTATGGGGGATACTAGAGTGCTTACCGTGGACAAAAAAACCCTCCTCCACAGGGTACAGGAAGATCCTTCCATGGCTTTCAACATCATACAAACAACAATCGGCAGGATACGTAAATTGGATGAGCAAGTTAGCTATATGATGGCTACTGACCGTAGGAATTGGGCTAATCGATACGATACCTTTACCGGAAGTGCTACCTATTGGGATATCTTTCTACATACCCTTCACCCTTTCTTTCAGACTCGTCTTTTATGGAAAACAACAATTGGTTTCTTGCCTTTTAAAAGAGCCGGAAAAAAAGAGGAGAGAGATTTAAAAACAAACGCTTTGGGCAGGTTGTACAAAGATGGTGAAGCAATTGTCAATCAAGGAGAGAGGGAAGATTGTATGTATGTAATCCAATCCGGAAAGGTTATGGTCGTTCAGTCCAAGAATGACAAGGATGTAAAGGTTGCTAAACTGGGCGAAGGGGATTTCTTTGGAGAGATGGCCCTCTTTGAACACAAGGTCCGTATGGCCACCGTGCGTAGTATGGGGTATACCAGAGTGCTTGCCGTGGACAAAAGAACCCTCCTCCACAGGGTACACGAAGATCCTTCCATGGCTTTCAACATTATGCAAACAACAATCGGCAGGATACGTAAATTGGATGAGCAAGTTAGCTATATGATGGCTACTGACCGTAGGAATTGGACTAATCGACCTGTTAATAAATAATTGTAATTTTAGACGATATAGTTAAATATTTACTGCAATGGTTGGTTAAATATATTCAAGAGACTGATAAAATATATGCTGACTGTTTCAGTAAAAATGGTCTTATGTAAATCTACAGAACTCTATAGTAAATTCAAAAAAACCCAGAGGTGACAATCTTATCAGTAAGCATTTTGCTTGTTGAATGCAAAGCAAGTATCAGCATCTATCCTGAATTAAAGGTTACAAATACTATTCAGAACCTGTGTACTTCCATATTTTGATGGCGCCAATAGAATATTATGAAAGATAAATTGTGGATCATTTTGGTTTTGTTATTGTTAGCCGGTATTTTCTTCGCGTTAGATTATTTTTTTCATCACCACTTTTTCCTGCATTTAGCTGCGATACCACTGGAAATTGTCCTTGCAGTCGTATTAGTCGACCATTTTATGTCTCTAAAGAATGAAGCCAACAGAAAGCATCAGCTCTTTTTAATTAAAAGTTATTTGTTTCGTTCTGAAATGAAAAACTTGTTTATTTGCAACTTAATCTCGTTACAAGGTCCGGAAATTACCATTAGCGGAATTCGGGGGATGACGTTAAAAGAACTGAAAGATCTTAGGAATAATTTGGGAGACCTTACCTATAAATCACATCTACATTTTGAAAAAGTAATACAAGAATATGTTAAAGCAAAAAATGTATTTCAATTTTTTTTGAACTGGGCTATCGAACATAAGATGGAATATATTTTTAAAGATATGATAGATATATTGCACTTTATTCAAGATGTTATTTTATTTAATGAACAAAATCCAGGCAAATTGTTTACCCAGGGAGAAGAAGCTAAACCTGAATTGATAGAAAAAGCAAGTCGTGTTGTTCGAGAGGGTATTGAAAGATTTTTAGATTATATAATTGAGTTAAAACAAAACAGCCCCACTATATTAGATAGTTTGTTATCTGATTACGAAACTTCTATGTCAATTTATCCTGATGAACAAATTAGAAGTGAGGCCCTTAATGACTGTGTTAGATTAAAGGTAAGTTAACAGACTCCGCTATCGTTGTAACATTTCTTGAACAGCGCTTTCGAGTGAGGTCAATCCTGCTTTCTTCCCAATCTTAATGGATTCTATTTTACTCTTTTGGTCAATGTAAAATTCCTTAAGGGAAAATAGCGCACCGACACGATTCCCACTCTTGCAGTGGATGATTAAGGGATAGTCTTCAGTATTTAATAGCGCCGATGCGAATGCCTTTGTATTTTTCAAGGTCAGTCCTTTTGCTCCGGCAACAGGGATGTGAACGTATTTCATTCCCAATTCTTCAACCCAGGATGATTCTTCAGCCGGGCTCGGCTGTTCTGCATCGGTTCGGAGATTAATGACAGTCTTAAAGCCTGCTTCACTGGCTTTCTTCATCTGGTCAAAGGTAGGCTGTCCACCGGTCACAATATAATCAAAGGGCACTAGAACATTCGGAAGGTCAATGGGAGATGGACTTCCTGCTTCTATCGCCAGTTGATTATTTATGGGTTTATTATGTGCAAATGCACTTAAGGCCATTAATAACACCACTGGTAAGGCCAGACATGCAATAGGAATAACTTTGATATTAATTTCCACTTTTAACTCCTTTCAATACCAATACGAGGGATAAGATAAATGCAAAATTCTAACTAATCGTGGATAATGTGTAAAGCATGGATTTTATATTGCAAAAAAAGGACACTCTTTTATAATGGATGAAAGTAAGATTGCAATATATATTAAAGGTTTCATGGAAAGGAAGAAATTGTTATGAAAAAGCTGGTATTTTGTATTGTCATAGCTCTTTTTGCAGCTATGTTTTGTTTAGGTAACGAGGGTATAGGAAACGAGAATATAAAAAGCGAAGGTACGGGTAATGAGGGTACTGGAAATGAGAGTATGAAAAGCGAGGGTACGGGTAATGAGAATGTGGGAAGCAAGAGTATGAAAAGCGAAGCCACAGGAAACGAGAGTATAGGAAATGAGGGTATGAAAAGCGAGGATACAGGGAATGAGGGTATGGGAAACGAGAGTATGAAAAGTGAGGATACGGGAAGCAAGAGTATGGAAAACGAGAGCAGATATAAGTTCCAATTTGTCAGCGATTATATAAGGAGTCTAAGTCGCTTAAAGATGATTGAAAAAGAGACAAGGGCATTTAACAGACAGCATGAAAACGACATACAATATAGAGATGCGACTGTAACATACTTTCGTCGTGCAAACAGTGAATTGTTTGAAGCAAAAGACATGATAAGCAAATACGAAAACTCTGAAGATCAACTAGTTAAAAGTGCAGTCGAGGCTGTATTATTACTTTACGATAACCTGAGTGATATACAGCTTGAAACCGTAAAGATGTTTGAAGGATTAGATAATCCGGAGCAATTTAATATAGAAAGTTTCATGGTCAAATCAAATGAGCTACAGCTCAGACGTGATAAATTCCTGAAGGCTTTCAATGATACAGCCATTATAGTTACATATGTCCTGGTAAGTTGGGAGCCTGACGAAAGCGGGAAATTGAGCTATCTTGCAATTTCCAAGAATCAGAGAGGATCGCTGATTAAGCAGCTTGGTGACACATTTGGCGGTGAAGAAGAAAGTGGGATACAAGACGGGCAAACTTATCTTAATTCATGTGGCGCTGTTCTTCTTAAGGTTCTTATAGGTGAACATAAGAGTTCCGATGAGCGATAATTATTGTGTTTTCCTCTTTCACGCACGCGCTACATCAAAATAAGTAATACCAGCCATATAGGTTGTTTCCTGCCACTGATCTGTTTACGGGTTATTCCCTATTGACACGAGTAGCTAATTTATTAATGTCAAGTTGGATATATTTACACGTTTATTTACGTTTACAATTCAATCGTTATTTTGTTGGTAATGAACACATAATTTAAGGTGGTGTATTGTGAGAAAAGAATCAGGAAGCAGTGCAAATAGAAAATCGTTCTTTGTTGTATTTGCAGTTTTGATGTTAAGCATTTGCTTTACTGGCGTGAATACATTCGGGACTGAGCCGGAAGAGACAAAAGAAGAGATAAAGAAGGAAGCAGAGGAAAAGGTTGAAGTGAAAAAGGTTGGAGAATGCACGGAAGGTGATTGTGAGAATGGCAAAGGAACTAAGACCTTCCCCGACGGCACTGAATATACAGGGGAATTTAAAGATGGAAAGAGAAATGGACAGGGAACCTATACGTATTCAGACGGAGGCAACTATACGGGTGAATGGAAAGATAATATTAGACACGGAAAAGGAACTGATACCTTTGCAAACGGCATAATATACGAAGGTGAATGGGAGAATGACCTGAGGCATGGACAGGGAACATTGACTATGCCTGACCTGGGTGTATATGTGGGTGGATGGGAAAAAGGGAAAAGAAGCGGGCAGGGAACCTACACGGTGATAGGTGGTGATAAATACGAAGGTGAATGGAAACATGGCATGTGCAATGGGCAGGGGACTTATACGTATTCTAACGGTAATAAATACGTTGGTGAATGGAAAGATTTCTCAGCTACCGGCGGCTGGTATTACTGGCCGGGAGAAAATAAGACATGGTCTTATATGGACTCAAATTGGGAGTGGATTCACAAAGACTCAAAACCATAGGCAATATCACTGTTTGCGAGATTGCCGTCAGCAGTTACAAATCATTTTTACCACATTTCAATAAGTTTACGGTGTTCTCTACTAATGGAAAAAGAACTGATAAAGGTTTCGGATGACCCAATCATAGACCTCCCGGATAAAGGGCCGTACAGGGACGCTGACGATAATGCTCTACATGGTATATATATCAGGAACGAGGATGATACGCAGGAAAAGCTTTTTATAAACAATGGAGAGCTGGTGCGAAAATATAAATACCCAGATATTAAAACAGAGTTCAGGTCTGAAATGGTTAATGATTTCAATCTTCACTTCTGTGGTGAGTGGAATTGGCCTGATGTGGATTATGAGTACGGCCTTATTGATCGGGTAAGAAGAAAAAAGAAGCCGATGGGTCTTTACATCTGTGATTCAAGAGGCGAATTAAACAAACTGAAGCACACTATAAGATATTTCAATCTGACTATTATTAAAAAAGACAAGGAACTCGGATTCTGCCAGAAGGGCATGCTGAGGGATTTGTTTGATTTGGATTCTCTGCAAAAGGAGTATGTTAATTATGTGGGTAACAAAGCTATTGACTTTAAGAAAATAGAAGACAAGACGCTCGATGAGTGCCTTGCGTCTTTTGATTATAATAATCCTAAGGGTGATGAAGAATTCATAATAACAGGATTAGTCTTTGGCTATCCAATAGAATCTACAGTCTCTATCATTCTGGGAAACTAACCATCCGGCATCTTGATTGATTGATTCCTGCCTGCCTCCTGCCAATTGTCAACTGCATATTTCAAACAACATGTTCGGTCTAATTCCGATTTGGTTTCGGAGTATTTGCAGTTGAGGGTGGCAGAATCGGGAAAATAATTTCAGGTTGATCTCCGGTTAAGGTTTTTAGAAATGCAACGATCTTGTTTGCTTCATCATCAGTAAGACTTAATCCCATCTGATATTCGGCCATGATATTGACCGCCTCATTCAAACTCCATGTGCTTGCGTCGTGGAAATAGGGGGCTGTTAGTTCAATATTTCTCAGCAGTGGAACTTTGAATACGTATTTATCTTTCTCATTTTTTGTTACGTTGTATCTGCCAAGAGTATGGGTGTCTTTGTCGTATGGTTTTGCAATTCCAAATTTCTGATAAGAGTTTCCTCCCACACCAACACCGTTGTGACAGGTTATACAACCTTTAGCCTTAAATAAAGCGTATCCTTCCTCCTCCGATTCGGAAAGGTATTCATCAAAGCCCTTTAGCCAGTAATCGAATTTTGAATTTGGTGTGGTTAAAGTCTCTTCAAATGCTGCAATAGCATCAGCGACATTATCAATATTAATTTCTTTATCTCCATACACTTCTCCATAAACTTCGCTAAACCATTGCACATATTCCGGTATTGATTGCAATGCACTAACTGCAAGATCATGGCTTGATCCCATTTCGATAGGATTAGCTATAGGGCCTTTTGCCTGTTCTTTCAAGTCCTTTGCACGACCATCCCAGAATTGTGCCAGATTGAATTTTGCATTTAGTACGGTAGGTGAGTTTATCGGACCAAAAAACCATTTATGTCCGATGGATGTTGGCAGATTATCTGCACCGCCTGTTGAGAGGTTATGACAGGAATTACAAGTAATCCAGCCGGATTTGGACAGTCTGGGTTCAAAAAACAATTTCTTTCCTAATTCCACCTTTACTCTGTCCTGGTCAAAGCTGATTTGAATTGGTTTGATAAGTTCTTTTGAACGTTCTGATTTATGTCCGGCCTGCATCCTGCCGCCTCTACCATAACCCATATCAATCAAACCCCCTGCAGTGGCAAATGCAGACATTACAACATTGATAACGATAAGAGCCGATAAACAGCTGATCGCAGTAAATCTAATTATATTCATTTGATCTCCTTTTTTAGTTAATGATTAGAGTGGCTACTTCTCAAATGCAATAATATTTACTGCATATAAAATTGTCAAGGGCATATATTTGCATAGTCCACGGCAAAAATTCGTATATTATTGATTTTATTGACATTTCTAATAGAGCCTGCTAAGTTGATTCCATGATGAAAGAGCGAACCAGTTGGCACACAGAGAATGGAGAGGGGTGGCTTCACGGATATTAAATCGCTTTTGCAAAAATTGTATAATGAGGATGCCGGGGAGGTGGAGCAGGTGCTTGAAGAAATTGGCAGGGTTGGAAAAGGTAATCACGAAGTCATGAAGGCCCTTCAAGAATTGCTAAGAAAAGAACAGCGAATGCCTCTTCGTATTTTAGCCACCCAAATCATTTCTAAAGTAAAAAAGGATTCTCAACCTTCTACAGAGGGATTTAAAAAGCCCGTTATCTTTCAATGTCCTGGCGCTGAGAAGATAAAAAGGGTAGAGATTATAGACGTAACATGTCCGCATTGTCATAAGAAGGGCACGGCATCGCGGTAGCCGGCTTCGAGAATGAGTATGCCTGTGAGAGTTGTGGGGAAGCGATACAACATGATTTACCTGAAAGCTGTATCGAAAAGTGTCCCGTAGGAAGTGAGTGCGTTGGTGAAGAGCGTTATCAGAAATATATGAAAGGCAGAGAAAAAGCTACTTAAATAACGGCCGCATTTATAAATCTACACTTGACAGCAATGCTTTTTCCCTGTCCAGGGCGTTTGTTTCCAGATCTTTTACCTGTTTTGAAATTTCGTCGATAAACACATTGTCTTTTATGGATATTAAGTTTATCTTGACATTGTATAGAGCGGAAAGAACTGCCGTTTTTGCCATCATGACGCCCACAGCCCCGTCGGTGATGGTATCTTTATTTCCCTTTGCTACTGTCTTTCCGGCCAGCTCCATCACATGGGTGGCATCTTCGGCCACGGCCATCGGAATCAAGACAGCCTGTTTCAATCCATTTTGAATCGTTTTTTTCCTATGACTTTTTTCTGTTTCGGTATTTCCTGGCAGCCTTATGGCCGATATCACATCTTTATAGGCATCGGAATCGTTATCAATGGCCTGAACAAGCTTATGTTTGAATTGCAGGGCATCTTGTGCAACGGCTTTCATCTCATCTGCCACGGCTTCATAACCTTTTTTACCGATGGTGAGGTTGGCCACCATTTCCGTCAGACTTGCTGCAAGTGCAGCGCTTAAAGCAGCCACGCTACCACCGCCGGGAACAGGAGAACCAGATGCGGTCTTTTTCAGAAACTCTTTTATGGTTAGCTCTGCTAACATGATGAATCCTTCTACCTGCTTATTTATCTGTTAAATAAAAAACCCTAAAGGGGTGCAATTCAAAGAATTGCCTTAATCCGGATTGGAGTTAAGACTTTAGCCTTTTATTTTAATTTATTTTATCAAATACAAGATTGCCGTTTTTGATGATTTTTTCCACGCAACTGACACCGATATGATAGGGAATATATTTATATGATGGAAACTCAAGGATTATGACATCACCGGCTTTACCCACATCGATGCTTCCAATTCTGTCTGCCCGATCAATTGCCGCAGCGCCATTTATCGTCAGTGCGGTGACTGCTTCTTCAATCGTAATATCCATATAAAGGGTGGCCAGTATAAAAATGAGCGGTATCGATTCAGAAAAACAGCTTCCCGGATTAAGATCAGTTGCCAGGGCTACCGCACATCCTTGATCGATAATGTACCGGCCTCTGGCATACGGTTCCCTTAAACTGAATGCCGTTCCCGGAAGCAGCGTTGCCACGATGCCTCCCTTTGCCATTTCGGCAATACCTTTGTCAGAAGCATGGAGCAGATGGTCGGCAGAAACAGCGCCCAGACCGGCTGCCAGTTCGGCGCCGCCAAGCGGAGAGATTTCATCTGCGTGAATCTTCAACTTAAACCCGAGTTCCTTTGCTTTGAGCAGCAACCGTTTAGACTGTTCCAGTGAAAAGACATCCTTTTCACAAAAAATATCGCAAAACTCTGCGAGATTTCGATTGGCGACTTGTGGCATGACGCTATCTGTCATGTAATCGATAAATTTATCTTCTCTGCCTTTAAAATCCTCAGGGACGGCGTGAGCCCCTAGAAATGTTTTGACAATATCCACAGGATGAAGACTGTCTAAAGTCTCCATCACTTCCAGCTGCTTTATCTCGGTTTTTTCATCTATACCGTAGCCGCTTTTTCCTTCAACTGTTGTAATGCCGAAGGACAACATAGAATCAAGGCGTGTTTTGCCTGATTCTATTAAGTCTTCCCTGGATGCTTCCCTTGTAGCCTTTACTGTACTGGCGATTCCGCCACCACGATTCATTATATCCATATAGCTTTCACCGCGTAGTCGCCAGGAAAACTCTTCTGCCCTGTAGCCTGCGAAAACAAAATGGGTATGAGAATCGACAAACCCGGGCAAAACCGCTTTTCCCGTTGCATCGATAGTCTTAAACCCGGTTTCTTCAAACTTCGTCAATACCTCCCCGGTTTTACCCACAGCCGTTATTATGCCGTTTTCAATAACCACCGCACCGTCATCTATTATGTGCAAATCAGACATAGCTTTCCCCTGTTTGGCTTTAAAACCATTGCAGGTTACAAGCTGGGAAGCATTTTTAATTATTATGCTGCCTTTCATAAGTTCACCTTTGCGTCATCAATTCTCTATTATGTGGAATTAAGGTAAGTTCTCAAATGCTTTGGAAACCAGGTCTTCGATGAGTTCTTTATCTGCAATAAAGGGAAGCGTAATATGGTCGAGACCTTTTCGCTCAACATTATATTTAATACTGGTTTCAATTGAATTTCCATTTCTTGCCCAGCTTCTTCTGGCAACGCCACCCATGACGTCCCATGGTATAGCCCGCCGGATGATACTATCAACTCTTTCACTTCCATCCAACACCAGTCCAAAACCACCATTTATGGCATTTCCAATACCGACGCCACCACCGTTATGCAGCGCAACCAGGCTCATACCTCTGGCAGCGTTTCCGACAAAACATTGTGTTGCCATATCAGCCATAATATTACTGCCGTCTTTTATGTTTGACGTTTCTCTAAAGGGTGAGTCGGTGCCTCCGGTATCATGATGGTCTCTGCCCAGCATCACCGGTCCTATTTCTCCTTTACGAACCATTTCGTTAAATTTGAGGGCGATATTCGTTCTGCCAGTAGCATCCTGATATAATATCCTGGCTTGTGTGCCTACGACAAGTTTATGTTCATCTGCATCTTTGATCCAGATGTAATTATCTTTATCCTGGAATCTTGCATTTGGATCTATGCATGCCATGGCTGCTTTATCGGTTTTGACAAGGTCTTCTTTTTTACCACTGAGGCAAACCCATCGAAACGGACCGTAACCGTAATCGAATAACACAGGGCCCATGATATCTTCGACATAGGATGGGAAGATGAATCCATCGGTGGAATCTTTACCGTTTTTACAGATTTCTTTAACGCCGGCATCAAAGACCGCCTTCAAAAAACTATTCCCGTAGTCGAAAAAGAACACTCCTCTGTCGACCATAGATTTAATCAGTTTATAGTGACGTCTTAATGACCGGTTCACATATTCTTTGAATTTTGCATGATCCGTCCTTAATAATTTCGTACGTTCTTCGAAGGTCAGTCCCTGAGGGCAATATCCGCCTTCGTAAGCTGCATGGCAGGAGGTCTGGTCGGATAATAAGTCGACCTTGATATTTTCTCCCACCGCATATTCCAGCAGGTCTACAATGTTTCCGTAAAATGCGATGGCCAGAGTTTCTTTTTTCTGCTGGTATTCTTTTGCCAAACTGAATGCTTCAGCCGCATCATCGACGATTTTACGAATCCAGCCCTGATTGTATCTTGTTTGAATTCTTGAATAATCAACCTCAGCGATGATGCCGACACCCTTTGCAATTTCTACAGCTTTTCCCTGGGCGCCGCTCATTCCGCCAAGGCCGGAAGATACAAACAGACATCCCCTTAAGTCATCATCGTCGGCGATGTTGAGCTTTAGTCGGCCTGCATTCAGAATGGTAGTGTACGTTCCGTGAACAATACCCTGCGGCCCGATATACATCCATCCGCCTGCCGTCATCTGGCCGTAATTCGCAACGCCGAGCGCTGCTGCTCTGTGCCAATTTTTCTGATTATCAAAACAACCGACCATAAGGGCGTTGGTGATTATGACCCGTGGTGCTTCAGATGCAGATTCGAACAAACCGAGTGGATGACCGGATTCAACAACCAATGTCTGGCGCCGGGTCATCTTTTCCAGATACAGTTTGATAAGCCTGTACTGCATCCAATTCTGACAGACCTGTCCGGTCTCACCATAGGTAACCAGTTCATAAGGGTAAAGCGCAATATCAAAATCAAGATTGTTATCTATCATTACTTGAAAGGCTTTTCCCTCTATACAGTTGCCGTTGTATTGATCAACGGGTTTGGCGATTATGTTTCCTTCCGGTCTGAAACGATAGCCGTAAATCCGGCCGGTGGTGAGCAACTCATCCAAAAATTCAGGTGCCAGTTTCTGGTGCCATTTTTCAGGGATATATCGAAGTGCATTTTTTAAGGCGAGTTCGGTCTCTTTTGGGGATAAGGTAAAACTTCTTGAGGGCGCCCTTCTGATGCCTTCAATAAATTCAGGCATCTGTGGCAATTGATTAAGCGTTTCTTCAAGATGGATGGTCATCGCCCCGGAAATATCACTATTACGGATCATTTTCTTTTCCCCCTTAACCCGGATATATGGATTGGCTGTAACCCGGATTTTTCACAGGTTAATACATTTTATCTCCAGTGGGCTCCAACAATTTATTGAGGAGTTACATTTTAACCATGGAATACGTTAGAATCAAAGGGAAATTACCAGTTTCCGGTATTGCTGTTTAACCTTATAAGATCATAAATCATAGGGATTCATATTGCAAAATGAAGATGCTCTTTTATA
>Ga0255058_10000688_pt1 | contig 19432 bp, 16 predicted proteins | sample Cases_109_9_MG_FD_188637 | JGI IMG/M metagenome (GOLD analysis project Ga0255058, IMG submission 188637) | Seawater microbial communities from Amundsen Gulf, Northwest Territories, Canada - Cases_109_9 | ecosystem: Environmental > Aquatic > Marine > Gulf | place: Canada: Northwest Territories... | reverse complement strand
GCGACGGCCCCTGAACGCGCCCTGCGGCGTTGCGGGGACCCCCAAAATCGCTTACGTAGCCCGGCTACGCGCGCAATTTTGTGCACCCCCATTGCACATGGATGTGCAGGTGCCGCGAAGCACAAGGATGTGCGAGAGCGGCCGCGCCTTGCAGGGCACGCCCAGGAACCGTCTCGCTACGGCGGGCGATTAATTCACAGACTCTGAGCGCAGCGAAGCCCAACATGCTGACTCAGGCGCTGCGATACAGCTTGGTCATCACGAACTCCCGGTGCCCCAGCACCTCGGCGCAGGTCAGCCGTCCGTTGCAGGTGCGAACCATGATGTCGATGAGTGCGTCACCGGCGTCGTCGAAAGTCATCTCACGGCGCAGGATCCCCGACACGTCCAGGTCCACGTGCTCCGACATCTCGCGTGCGGTGCGTGGATTGGCGGTGAGCTTGATGACCGGCTCGATGGGATTGCCGATGACATTGCCCTGACCGGTGGGAAACAGATGCACGGCGAAGCCGGCGGCGGCCTGCAGGGTCACGCATTCGGCCGCCGCGGACGAGGTATCCATGAAATAAAGTCCGGCGCCGGCGCCGGGTGCTTCGGCGGGCTCGAGCACGTCGATGAATTTCGTTTTCTTGCCGATCTTCGTCAGGTTGCCGAAGGCTTTTTCCTCGATGGTGGTAAGCCCGCCCTCGATATTGCCTTTGGTGGGTTGGCTCTCCGAAAGATCGTCGGTCTTGCACTCCTCGATGAACGCGTTGTAGGCATTCCAGGTCTTCATGAACTTCTCGCCGATTTCCGGTGACACGGCGCGTTCCTTGCACACCATCTCGGCGCCGGTGAGCTCCGAGGTTTCGCCGAAGCATGTGGTCACGCCCAAGGGATCGAGCTTGTCGATGAGATTACCCACCGTCGGATTGGCGCCGAGCCCGGAGGTGGTATCGGACTCTCCGCATTTCGTCGACACCCACAGGTCGGCGATGCCGCACTCCTCGCGTCTGAGCTCCGATGCCTGTTGCAGAAACTGATGCGCCACCCGCGCGGCCGCCGCAATGGTCTTGATATCGCCGTTGCGCTCGATGGAAAAGCCCTGTACCGGCTTGCCGGTTGCGGCGATGCCCTCGACGACGCGGCCGGTCCAGCCGGGCTCGATGCCGATGACCACCACCGCGGCCACGTTCGGGTTGCAGCCGGTACCGATAAGCGTGCGAAAGTGTAGCTGCAGATCCTCGCCGAACTGCAGTCGCCCGTAGTGGTGGGGCAACGCCAGCGTGCCTTTGATATTGTGGGCAACCGCCTGACAGGCGGCGTTGGACAGATCATCCAGAGGCAGAATGATTACGTGATTTCGGATACCGACCCGGCCGTTCTCCCGGCGATAGCCCCATATGGATTTCGGAATGTCTTTGCCGGGCATGATCTACCACCTCTTGGTCTTGGTGTTGTGCACGTGCACGTGATGGCCCTTGGCTATCGATTGCACCGCGCGGCCGATGTCGTGTCCGTACTTGACCACCGTGTCACCCTCGGCGATGTCCTGTAATGCGACCTTGTGTCCCAGCGGGATCGGATCCCTGGCTTCGACGCTGATGGTTTCGTCGCTGTCCATCACCCAGCCGGTAAGTTCCATGCCGGCTTCGATGCCCTCCACGACGGCGACGCCGACGGTGTCTTCCTGGCCGTGGATCAGAATATGAGTTGTCACGATTCTCCCCCTGAGTGCGATTTGAATGCGATTATCGATTGTCGTTTCCCAGGACGCCATAGAATACAGGGCCTGCCGGCGTTGACAAGTTATGGCGAAAAAGTGGACGCGAAGGGCGATTAAATGATTGGGCGCTTTGCCATCGACGTCTTCCCCTCGGCTGTGACGGTACGGGGAGCACTCGTGTGTCTTCTGGTGGCGCTCACCTGGATTCCAGACGAGGCCGAGGCCCGTTGCAGCGTTTCCATCGACGCCGGAGAAGCGCGCGCACTGGCCGCCAGGATCTGGCGCAACGAGAGCGGCGGGGACTTCGACAAGATTCTCTGGTGGAATCCCGGCGAAGCCTTCGCGTCCGCAGGCATTGGGCATTTCATCTGGTATCCCCTTGGCGTCCGGGGGCCGTTTCACGAGAGCTTTCCCGAGCTGCTGGCGTTTCTGTCGTCCCGGAGCGTGCCGATGCCGGGGTGGCTCGAGAAAGACATCACCCGGGGTAGCCCATGGTCAACGAGAGAGGAATTTCTCGACCAGCGCAACGGTCCCGAAGCCAGCGAGTTGCAGCATTTCCTCATCGACACCACCCCACTGCAGGCGGAGTTCATGATTGCCCGCCTGGAATCGGCCCTCGACAAAATCATCGCCGTTGTCCCGGCTGACGAGGCGCGTGTCATCGAGTCGCGTTTCTGCGTCCTTGCGGCCATACCGGCGGGCCGTTATGCGCTCGTCGACTACGTGAACTTCAAGGGCGAGGGCACCAAGCTCGAAGAACGCTACGCGGGTCAGGGCTGGGGTCTCGCGCAAGCGCTGGAGGAAATGCACGGCGGGCTGCCGGCCAATGTGGACTTCGCCGAGGCCGCGGCCCGGGTGTTGGAGCGCCGCGTGCGCAACGCACCCGCCGGGAACCGCGAGCAGCGTTGGTTGCGGGGGTGGCTGCGCAGGGTTGACAGCTACCGATGGGACTGATTCGTAATCGGTAGGTCGGTGGTTCGAGTCCACTCACCGGCACCAGCAATTTCAATCACTTATCTGATTTCTTGGCAGAGTTGCCTGCATTTAGGTAACACATAGGTAACGCCTGCGAGTGATGCTGACGGTGGTTTTAGCCCGACTCAGGTGCTGGGGAGGAGCACCCATCAAAGCAGCCCCTCAGCGCGAATGGCGTAACCGAGCAGCCGAGCGGAGGCGGGGACTGGCGCCACGAAATAGCGCGATCTCGAATCAGGTGTTGTGCGCCGTTACGCTTGAGGCCTAATTACCTCACCTGGTCCGACAGACGGTGCGACAGAACTCGAACCTAAAGGAGGGGATGCTTAATTGGTAAATGACTCAGATCGACCCTTTTTGCTCAGTCGCGGCATCGTCGTCCAGCGTCCGCAACGAAGCAAAAGCGGCCGTTCATCAGGTTTGAAGGGCCTCAATGATGAGAGAAAAGCCTACCGATGCCTGCCAGTTTTTCTATGACTGTCGGGGCTGTGGTGAGGTGCTTCGGCCCCTAGCGGGCGATTGCTGTGTGTTTTGCTTTTACGGCTATACACCCTGTCCTCCCATCCAACAGGATTGCTGCTGCAATGGGGGCGACGCGTTAACGGCTTATAACCCGTTTGCCGACGAACCCTAATCCGATCGGGCGCCGAAAACACACCAATCGTCGCAAGGCAAACGAGCGCCACTGGCCTTGACCCATCATGTTCCCGAGATTGCGGATTCCAGCGTCACTTTCCCGAGGCAAAGCTTGTAGCAACTCTCAAACTCAGAACACCGTTGACAGTCATCCCACTCCTCAACGTCGATCTCGACTGTTCGATCAGGAGCAGCCAACCTCCCGGATGGTGTCTCACGAACCGTAAACACTTTTCCCTTGAGCGTCGTGGGTAAGTGCAGGCTGTCTGGAAACATGGTGCCAAAACACGTCTTGTGGGCGATTTTATTCATACGCGTTCCTTGGAAAAGGAGCCCAAGTTAGCCGACATGTCGACGTCGCTTTCCAGGGCAGAAGACGGTTCGTGGGGAAACCAGCTTTGGGTACGCAGACAAAATTTCACCAACATGAGCATAAGGGGCACTTCGATCAACACGCCGACAACAGTTGCGAGCGCCGCACCAGATGACAACCCATACAACATAGCCGATGTCGCGATCGCGACTTCAAAATGGTTGGATGCACCGATCATGGCCGTGGGCGCTGCGCTCTCGTAGGTGAGCCCCATAATCTTGGCCAAGCCATAGCCCAAGGCGAATATCAGCACGGTTTGAATAAACAACGGGATAGCGATCCATAGAATCGTCAGTGGATTTTGGACAATGGTCTCGCCCTTGAACGAAAAGAGGAGAACAAGCGTTGTCAACAACGCAGCAATGGTCACCGGCGCCAAGATGCGGAGGAACGTTTCCTTGAACCACTGCTCTCCTTTTGTCGCAATGATCCACTTCCGAGAGGCGTAGCCAGCCACCAGCGGAAGCGCAACATAGATGCTTATAGAAAGCAGTAAGGCTTGCCAAGGAACCGGCAACTTACCTACGCCGAGTAAGAAACCGCCCAAAATCCCAAACAGAACCAACATGGTCAGCGAGTTGATCGCGACCATCACCAGCGTGTGCCCATCGTTCCCTTTGGACAGATATCCCCACACCAGCACCATGGCCGTGCACGGTGCGATCCCCAGGAGAATGCACCCCGCAAGGTAACTTCGCCAAAGCGGCACCTCGAGCATTTTCACGCCATCGACGAGGACCACTTGGCCCGCACCATAAGATTCGCCAACCGAGAGATTGGCTCCCAAGGGCATCTTCACAAGATCGACTGCGTCGGGCCCTATGAACGTGAGGAAAAGTGTCCCGAGAAAGAAGCTTGCGATGGCATACATCGTAAACGGTTTGACCGCCCAGTTAATGAACAGGGTCAATCCAACCGGGCGCATCGCTTTCCCCGCCTTGACGACCTCGTGGAAATCGATCTTGACCATGATGGGGTACATCATGAAAAACAGGCACAACGCAATCGGGATGGAAACCACCGGTGCGTCGTTGACATAGATCGCCATGTTATCGAGCGTTTGGGCAATCTCCGGTGCCACTTTTCCGAGCACTATGCCGGCGCCTATACTGAGTGCGACCCACACTGTCAGATAGCGTTCAAAGAAACTCATTCTTGGGTTCCATGCATTGTTTCGAGCATCAGATTCACGACCTCAGGCGCACTCAGCGGAACTACGTCCCGGCAGTACTGCATTGACCAGCGAGACGCAGGCTTCGGACTGGCCTTGGCAGCAGTCTTCCAACAGGAACGTCAGAAGCGCTTGCGTCCCGCCGAGATCAACGCTGTAAATAATTGAACGCCCTTCGCGTCTTGATTCGAGCAGGTCCGCGTTAACCAACGTCGCTAGATGCGATGACATGGTGTTTTGCGGTACGTTGAGCGCTCGTGCGATGTCGCCTGCGGCCATCCCATCGGCGCCGCAACGAACCAGTAGGCGAAACGCTTCGAGGCGCGTTCCCTGAGAAAGGGCTCCGAAGCCGCGGGTAGCGATATTGATATCCATATATCGAGATTATTCGATATACAGATCAACGGCAAGCCGAAGTTCTTAATCAGCAAATTCCGCTTTGGGTCGGTACCTGCCGATCGCTAAAGGCCTCTGGATGACCGCTTTCAGTATCAATCAGACGCTCATTAGTACCTGGCGAATGACTTTTCATGGCCGATTCTCGCCACATGCACTGCAGCATCACGGTGTATCGCCGAGGGGCCCCGCTGAACGGCAAAAACCGATTTGGTCGCTGGTTGCCCGGATAACGCATTTCGTAATTAGTAGGTCGGTGGTTCGAGTCCACTCACCGGCACCATGAAATCAGACACTTACGCGGGTCCCATCTCTATCGACAAGCTCGTGTAGACGACCGCGCGCCGTTCCCTTCGTCGACTAATCCTATATGAGTACGACGGCTTGTGTCTCACGGGAGACACGGGACTAAGGCGTTTCGATTGTTGGGCGCCGGAACAACAGCCGGCTACTGGAAACCAGAATCAAGGCCGCGGTTAGTCCGCTAGGCGCCTAACTGTCGCTACCATTTCGCAATATCTTGACCATCGCCATTACATGTTCCTCGCCGTAGCCCGCGTCTATGGCTTTCTTTAACAGGCTGTCCACATAGTCGGGGAAGTCGGTATTGATGCCAGTGTCCTGACCTTGGGCCTGAATACGCTGTAGCGCGGCCCTCCACACGCGAAGCGTTGCCGTGCAGTTTCCAAAATCCGCCGAATGAATGACGTTGGCGTAGTGCCGGATAGCTGAACCCTCTTCGAATAAAGTCGCAAAATCGTCCACACCCACGTCTTCAGCCTCACACAGACACACGGCGTGGGTGACGGCTAGGAATCGGCCGTAAACGTCGCACAACCACGCCAAATCAAGGGCAGACGCAGCGCTAATATTCGTGCCCAGATAACGTACAGTCCCACCAAGACATTCGAGCAGCCGGCCGGCTCGTTCATATGCCGTCTCATCACCGGACAAGAGAATCTGCGACGCATCAGTGCCGATAGCCGGCGGGCCGCAAAGGATGGCACCGTCGAGGTATGCGATATCATGGGTCTTCATCCATTCGGCGGTCGCGCGCGCCTCCCTGGGGGTTCCCGTGCTGAGTTGGACAACGGTGCGCCCCGCCAGGAGAGGAGAAATCTCGTCAGACTTCACGATGCCATCCGTAACCGCATAGTTGTCGATGCAAATCAGGACAACGGGGCTGGCCGTGATGGCAGAAGTCACGTCGGGGGCGGCGGCAACACTATCGTCGATGAACGGTTGCATCTTTTCCGCCGAACGGTTCCAAACTGTAAGGTCATGGCCCGCTCGCTGAATGGCCCGTGCCAGTGCCGCGCCCATCAATCCGAGTCCGATTACCGTAATTTGACTCACAACGGCCTCCCAGTCCTGTACGATGTTTTCTGCAGTGCGGGAGAGCAGGTTAGCCGGAATTCTGTTCCGGCGCACTTATCGAAATGCCCGGATTGGGCAATTTCGACCTATCGCCGCCCGGCTGAAATCGTTTCGTAATCAGTAGGTCGGTATTTCGAGTCCACTCACCGGTGCCACGAATTTAGCCAGTCACCCGAACCGGTCATTCGCAGGTGCGACTAATGTGGGTCATCGTTTTGTCTCTACATAGCAGAGGTGGAAGACAACCATTTACCGTAACATCCGGATCGTCCGCATCATCAAGCTAAATGCGCCTATACCTTCAGGCGATGCGAACCAACTCCGCACTCCTTTTGTAACCTCGTCCCTCAATTGACGATGCGTATAATCAAAAGAGCATGTACAAAGGCGAACGATTTAACAGCATCACTCACCTGGTCGGCGCGGTCCTGGCGTTCGCCGGCGGCGCTGTGCTAGTGACCTTCGCCGCCATGGATGGCGATTCCAACAAGATCGTGAGTTACAGCATTTACGGAGTGACTCTGTTTTTGCTCTATCTCGTCTCCAGCCTTTATCACAGTCTACCCGGCCCGGCTAAAAGCGTTTTCCGAGTGCTGGACTATCAGGCTATCTACCTTCTGATTGCAGGGACCTACACCCCGTTCATAATGGTGGCGCTCAACGGTGCACTGGGCTGGTGGATGTTTGCAGCAATCTGGGGGCTGGCAGTGGTCGGTATAGTCTTGGAGGTTCTGCCGCGCAAGGGACCACGGGTGCTTCCACTGATTATCTACCTGGTCATGGGCTGGCTCTGTGTGTTCGCTCTGGACCCGATAGTTGCCGCCCTGCCGCCGGCGGGCTTTGGCTGGCTGCTGGCGGGTGGAATATTCTACACCTCGGGCATCGTCTTCTTCGTCCTCGACCATTGGTACCCGTGGTGCCATGGGATCTGGCATCTGTTCGTACTCGCCGGCAGCGCCAGTCACTATTTCTCGATTCTGCTTTTGTACTGATGTGTAATAACCTGTACCTGGCCTGGCAGATAGCGTCAGGCAAGCTCGAAACTAGGGAAAGTCACGCTTGAGATGCCGCCGGGTCACCGAAGGCTTCGATACACCGGGCGTGAAAGAAGTCGAACCGCTACTCGAGAAGATACCGCGGTGTCGCGCGAGTTATACTGCCATTGCCGAGGGAGGGACAAGAGATGGCCAATTCAGTGCGACAGAACTCTCTGGTGACATTGTTGATCTTTCTTTTGGGAATTCTCGCAACCACGGCCAATGCCGAGTATCTCAAGATCTCTGACACCTTTACGATTCACTATGAGCAGTCTGGCCAAGGAGATATCCCGATTGTATTCATTCCTGGATGGACGATGTCCACAAAGGTGTACGCTCGACAGCTCGAACATTATGCGAACTCCGATCGTTTTCGTGCAATCACGTATGACCCCAGAGGCCAAGGCCTCAGCACGAAGACATTGGAAGGCCATACCTACCAACAGCACGGCCGTGATCTAAAGGCTTTCATGGATAAGTTGGGCCTCTCAGGCGTGGTGCTCGCCGGATGGTCTTACGGTGTCCTGGAACAGTTCGCCTACATCAATCAGTCTGGTGCTGACAACCTGAAAGCGGTGGTCATCATTGACGGTTCACCCAAGAGCATTGGGCTGGATAACGGCACCGAATGGGTTTGGTATAGGAGAGACGACTCCGATGGTTTCCGTCAATGGTTCACGATGGGGCCGCTCAAGGATCGCGGAGCTTTCAACGTCGAATTCGCGAAATGGATGCTTGAGGACCAATCGACAGAAAACCTCGCCTGGGCAGATGAGATCTCAAGCCAAACCTCGAGCACCGTTGCGGCATTGTTGAACGAAACGGGTGCGTATCTGGATTACTCCACGGATTTGGTGGAGCTGGAAGATAAAGTACCTCTGCTATACGTCGTACGTGAAGAGTGGGGAGAAGTGGTCGCAAAATGGGCAAAAGCAAATACACCCAGCGCCGAGGTTGTGCCGATGGGCAAGCACCTTATGTTTTGGGAGCGAGCATCAGAGTTCAACGCGGTACTCGATAGATTTCTAGAAAGGGTACAATAAATGGGGCGAGACCGATGCTGATTCGCGGTCGTGGTTGAATCAAGTTCGGTGTGACCCGTGAGTGTCAATGCGCTTAGGACGCGAGTCTCGTGGAGCGTGGCACACGACAATAAGTACTACGGGGAGAGGATCATGCATGAAAATTTCAAAAGAGTATGTTCGATACTAGTAGCGTCTGGATTACTCAGTCTGGTCACGATCCCGCAGGCTGATGCCGGCAGCGTTGAGGGTGCGGGCAGTTACTTGCTGGGTCCTGCCATGCCAACTGTCTTCACCTTTGATCGCGCCTCGATGTCTTGCGCCGTTTCCTGGGGTACGTTGGCAGCACGAGGCCCTGGTCCCTTTTCCGATCCCAAAATGAAGCTGAAAGACGTGAACTTCGGCATGGTGGTTTTCAGCGTGGACGTTACTTCCTTCGATGTGGTCGGAAATCAAGTCACCATGACCGGTCGAGCCCGGTCCATCACGACGGTCAACGAAAATATCGCCGAGAATGCTGTCTACCAGTACAAAGTAGAGGCGACTGACGGAGGAGCAACGGACCAGGATAGCTTCAGCATGACTTTGCAGGGGAAGGACCTGATGTTCGACGAGCACACGTTTGCGTCGGCGAAGGGTGCGGGACTCCTAAGCGGAGATGTAATTATTCGCCCCTGACGAAGTCTTAGTCAGTCCGACCACCGCGGAAGACGCCCGACGAGAAATAGGAATACTGTCCCCGATTACAGGGATTGGCCGAGTTGGAAGACGAGCACCGGGCCTTCCTGGTTCAGGCCGTCTGGTTGCACCAGCGGCCATGAGACGCCGATGCGGAAGGTGGACATGCTGCCCCAACCCATGTTCAGGGATGTGAGAAACTCGAATCCCCCGCCGACGAGAAGATCGGCCGAGCGGGAGGGGACTTTTGCGTAACCCGCGTCCACGAAGGTGCCGAGGCGTAGCCGGTGCAGGAATACAGGCAGAGTCTTGTAACCGAACTGCAGATTCGCGAGTGGCCAGAATACTTCCGCACTGGCGGCGGCCGCCGCCGGCGCCTCGATCAGGTTGGAGTCGAATCCTCTGACGGGGAAGAGCCGTGTCGGCCTACGAGTAAAGTAGCCTTCGGTAAGGTTGCCGCCGATGCGGTAGGTCGTGTGACCAATCGTAGGCTCACCCCACGACTTTCCCGCCATAATCTGCAGTGAGGTGAGGATCTGGTCGCCGAACAGATACGTCAACCCACCGGATGCAGACTGCCTGTTCTCCGTGAACAACTCGACGTTTCCCCAGGCGCGCAGCGCTCCGAATTTCCTGCTTCCGGCAAGCGCAATCCACGCTTCATAGTCGGTGGAACCGCCGCCGCTCAGTGGGCTGAACATTCGCCAATTGATGGATACATCGAGCCCATCGACCAGAAAATCAGAACCCGTGGTGGCTCTGAGTAGACTTGTATGCTCGATTTTCTCACCGGCGAAAGGCTTCCAGAACAAAGCTATGTCGTTGCGCTTCTCACTGATATCCTGACTCAGGGCCGTTTCGTAACCAAACGGGTAACGCGAATAGCGTGTACCGAGAGTTTTTCTTTGAAAGAGACCCTGTAGCGCCAGGAAGTCGCTGTCAAAGGAATAGCGAACACCGGCGTCGAAGGTGTAGTCGCCGGTGACATCGCGGCCACGGGTATCGAACCCGAGTTGCACGCCGGTGAGCCCGGCGAAGAAATCCGGTTGGATGTAATTTGGCCAGAGGCTCTTGAATGGATTGTAGGCCTGCGGTTCTATCGTCGTTGCTTCAGCCACTTGCTCGCTGTCGGACTCGGAAAGATAGCGCAATCCGGGAAGACCCGGCACCGCCGGCCTGTACTCCTGCATTTGCCAGCCGTTTGCCGTAAGCTCCAGGTACTGGCCATCTCTCGGTAGTAGAGCCCCGTGGGCAGCGGAGGTGATTGGCGTGTTTTCCGCTTGATGAATCTGGAAGCGTCCCGTTGCATTCGATGCCCACACGAGGGTTCCACCTTCCCACCATGGATCCAGTTCGATGGAAGGGGCGTCCGTCAGCCGGCGCCACTCACCGTAGTAAACCCAGATGTCCCAGTTGCCATTCAGATTTGCGGCTACCGCGATGTGGCCTCGCGCGTTCCTAACCGGGCCGGATAGCTGTATGACGCCATTGGGGGCGGGGATTTTTTCCACGGCGGCAAAGTCGGCTTCGCCCACACTTTGTAAACCACCTTCGCCGTCATCGGGAAAAACGACAATCCAACTCTCCCGGCCACGGCGGCCGATGGCGACGCGCCCAGGCCCGGGATCCCAGAGGGAATACAACTCCACCAGGGTTTCCACGCCATTCGCATAGCGGTAGATCCTTGAGGTATCGGCGTATTCCGAGACCCACAGGGTGTCGGAGCGATCGACATAGCCGTATCGACCTCGCTGACCGATACGCAGCATTCCTGGGAACACGCCTGCGCTGTTCCAGTACACCAGGGGATCGCTCCAGTACCCGCTGACGAGTAATCCGGGAGAACCACCAGGGTCCCTGGGGTGAAGCGCCTGGAATTCACTCCACAATCTGGCACCCGACTTCCCGAAAACGTCGATCGCCTTCAGATCGATTTCCCACGGAACGATGCCGCGACCGTGGGCATGCAGAAACTCGAGTATCTTGTTCCAGCCGTATTGCTGATAGAGCCATGTCACGAACGGTCGACCGTAAACGCGGTAGGAGTTGTATCCCGGCCAGACCTGCGGATGATGGCTGATCATGTCGAGGCCTGGGACGGGCGCGGTCTCAAAGATGCTTTCTGCGTATGGATCCTTTGCTCCCCCTTCCTTGTAGAGCGAGTACATCAGATGGCAGATGCCGTCTTCCACCCAGGGAGGGAGAACGCGGTTCGGTGATATTATTTCGCCGAAGACCTTGTTCAGCGCGCCGGGCACCCCGGAACGAATTCCATAGATCCCTTGAAGGCACAGGCCCTTGAACATGAAATACAGCCACGGATCGGCTTCGGTATAGCCGTCCTCCAGTACACCCGGGGCGCGCACCGGTATTCGAATCTCCTTGTGAGGACGGACCTCCACATTGACTTTCGGAATATCCCGCCAGTCGTCCAGGACCACGTGCAGCGGAGGCTTTGCGAAAAGTCCTTTGTCCGACAGAAATGCGAGCACGCCGGGCAGGGGCTCGACGAGCCGGGCGGCCAATGCCGCTTCGTGCTTGGGGAAATAGATATAGATTCCTTCCTTTTCCACGACCTCCAACGCCGATGCATTGCTGCTCATCAGCATCAGGACGGCTGCGAAGAAGGTAGGAAAGCGTGTCATCCACTCATAAGCTTTAGTGGCCTATATTGGGTTCACGAGATCGTCACTGGATAGTCCGACCCGCTCGTGATCGCTTCAGTGATGTTGTTCACGAATAGAGAGAGGTTAGGACTGAGATTCGGACAAGTTGTCGGAATTCAGACCTGAATTCCTGGGGAGGGACGCGGCTTTGATCAATAGTCGATAAATTACTTCACGCGGGATGCATCAGGCTCCGCCAACTATTGGGATTATTCAGCCTCATGAATCAAGCAGAAGTGACCGAACTATCCCTGCCGCCCGTGCGCCGCGCACAGTAGATTCTCATTCGCAGTATCCGCTGGGGCGTGCATGCAGCCGCACCGTACGAGCGCACTTGGCCGATCCAAGACATTCGGGCTCGATCATGTCTGACAATGTCAGTCAGGTCAGATGCCGACTACTGCACGAATCACTGCACGAATCACTAGGCTGGTGGTTCGAGTCCGCTTACGAGCTCGAGTGCTGTGACAATGCTTCGTTCAGCAAGGGTACTGCCGCCAGGAGTCCTACCCGCGTCGCTTCGCTTCGTAGCTCCTGGAGCACCCGGATGGTCGCATCTTCACAGCTGCCGCGCCTGCATGCGGCGAGCGCCCTGGCTCGAGCGATAAAAAAATCGCAGTAGGCCAGTGGTTCTTCCCGAGTCATTTCGTCGAATCGTTGGGCATAACGTTCGGCTTCGTCCCAGTCCTCGGCATCCAGTACCGCCTCCATGGCCTCCCGGAAGAAGCGGATCCTCGCTTGCCCGTTGCATGCTCCCGCCGCAATTCCCTCGCCCTCTTTCAGCGCCCACCGTCGTCGTTCCGGATCCATCGCCACTCGCGCAATGGTCCCTATGAGAATGAGGCCAGAAAACCCCCTGTCGCGCACATCGCAACGACTCCAAGCCTGCTCGAGTTCATGCTCGGCCCTCGATCGGTCGCCTTGCGCGGCCAGCACGAGCCCGAGCGTGCTGCGTACGAACGGCAGGTAGCGGCTCTCGCCAATGAGTTTGCCAAGACGCTCGCTCTCCTCGCTTCGTTGCCGGGCCGTGTCCAGTTCCCCACGTTCCAGATACACCTCACCCGCGAACGCATTGGCGATGAGAGCTGACCGATGGGCACCTACCGCCGGGGCGTTTTCAACGCCGCCGAGATAGTACTTCAGCGCGGATTCGTGATCGTTGTCGAAAAACGGCCCCAATCCGACCATGTGCATGTATGTGAACTCCAACTGTTTGAGCCCCTCACGCCTGCACAGCGCGAGACACCCGTCTTTTGCGTATTGCGATCCCGTTCGCATTCGCCCGGCGACATATGAGGCGCGTGCCAAACCCGCGTACGCGGTCGCCTCCAGTTCGGCCGAGCCGCTGCGTCGCGCGAGATCGAGCGCGATCTCCTGCTCGGCGAGGCAGCGTTCATAATCATGGAGCAAGAAGTGGATGTTGCCGCGATAGTGGTGAATCTCCGAGAGCCGCGCCGCCAGATCGAGCCGAGCCGCATCGTCTTGAGCACGCTCCAATACGGCGAGTCCCTCCTCGTATTCTCCAAGGTCTCTGAGACAGTGGGCCACACCAATCAACGCCCGGCTTCGTTCCTCCGGGTCGGTGGCCAGCGTTATAGCTCGCTCGAACGCTTGCACGGCCTCGCGCGTTTCTCCCAAGCTGAGTCGCACCCCACCTTCGAGTTCTCGCAATGCGGCGTGTATCCTTTCTTGATCGCCGGCTAACTCCACGCCACGGGTGATCAGGCCGAGCGCCCTGGCGAAGTGGAAGAGCGCCACTTGCGCCCGCGCTGCCCCCAGGTAGGCTCGCGCTGCATTCGGATCATCCGCTCTATCGAGATGCTGTGCATGGAGGGTCGTATCGCGTTCGGCGTACCACTCGGCGGCTCGCCCGTGCAGCGCACGCAGCTCCTTCCGAAGGAGGGCTGACAACACTGCCTCTTGCACGAGTGAATGGGAAAACAGGTACGCATCACCATCCGGCCTGATGAGCTGATGATCGACGAGCGGCTGGCAATCGTAGTCGGGTGTTTCGATCAGAGATTGCAGCGCATCTTTGTGAAAGCGCTGCCCGAGCACGGCAGCGGCCCGTGCTGCGCGCTTGTCGAGAGCATCCAATCGATCCACCTGTGCGGCGACCAGGGTTTGCAAACTTGTGGGAAGCTCTTCGGCGCCGTCGATGGCACTACGCAGCAGGTGCTCCAGGAAAAGCGGATTGCCGCCCGAACGCTTGACACAGGAGCGCGTGAATTCACTGGTCATGTCCGTGTGATCCGCGGCCATCTCCTCGGCTTCCGTGTCGCGCAGCGGACCCAGATCGAGCGTCATCAACAGCACGCCTCCCGCAGTACTGCGCCACGCCGCGTCCAACGGATCGCCTTCGATGCGCGAAGTCATTAGAAGGAGCGCGGAGCAGTCGCGAATCGCAACGGCAATCGCCGCAAGGTGCGCGAGCGTCAGTCGATCGGCCCAGTGCACGTTCTCGACCACAACCATGAGTGACTGCTGGGTTGCTCCATTTTTCAGCAGATCCGTAACCACCTTCTGTTTGCCTCGATTACGCACGTCGTTGTCCAGGGCGTCGTACAGAGCTCGAAGTTCGTCGGGGTGCGGTAGGTCCAGTAAATCGTTGAGATAAACGCGCTGGTCGGACTCGAGGGGTCCGTCAGCAAACGCCGCGTCGGCTGCCATCTGTCGATTCGCCTCTCCGCTTCCGAGAGGGATATCGAGGAGGCTGCGCACCAGGGTCCTGATTGCGTCCTCTCCCTTTCCGACACCGAAGTCGAGCACCAATCCCTTGTGGCAGGCGATACCCCGCAGATTTGCCAGCCTGGCGAATTCCTCGGCCAGACGTGTCTTGCCAATCCCGGGTTCACCTCGGATATAGATGATCTGACCATGTCCACTGCTGAGACACGTCTGCATGATCGAAGCGAATTGAGCAAACTCGGCACTACGGCCAACAAAGGGCGTGCGCGTGCGCTGAGCTGCAGCTTCTTCGGCAGATCTCAAACGACGTAGTACGAATACGGAGAGCGGCTCGGATATCCCCTTCACCGATATCGGCTCGTGGGCCTCCACCTCGGCACTTCCCTGGGAAAGGTGATGGGTGGCAGCGGAGATGTATATCTCGCCAGGCTTCGCAGCTTGCTCCAAGCGTGCAGCAATCGGTACCGTCGGTCCCGAGGCGTCGTACTCCATTTTGTCCCCTTCGCCCACCGTCAGTACCACCACCTCACCGGAATGCAGACCGACGCGTATCTGCAGGCCACTGCCGTGTCGCGCTTCAATGTCATTCGAGTACTCACGGATGTCGTGCTGCATCCGGAGCGCCTCGCGACATGCATCGATAGCGTGATGCTCGCTCGCCACCGGTGCCCCGAACATTGCCATGATACCGTCGCCCATGAACCGGCAGACCGTTCCTCCGCTGTTCTCCACTGCTTGACACATCCGGCGAGTTGCGCCGTAGAGAAGGTCGTGGGTTTCCTCGGAGTCGAGTGTCTCGGTGAGTGCAGTCGATCCAGTCACGTCGGCAAAGAGCATCGTCACAGGCTTACGCTCACCGGGCATTCTTTCCCATGCGGCGAGGCTCGTATCGGGTTCGGCAGACAGGGGCGGTGTTGTTCCGGAGTCGTCCTGTATCAATGAGCCGGGGGTTTCGCCTATCCCACTGTCCAGGGCTGCGATGGCCTTGAGGATCTTCTTGCGAGGACCCAGCGGAATGCCGAGCTTCTCGAGGTCCTCGTCCGTCAGCTCCGACAGTACCTCGGGGTCGATCTGCTGCTCGATAAAAACAGGTGCGTAGCGCCCGAGGCCAAGCTGCCCCAGCCACTTTGTGACGTCGTCTACCACTTGTTTAGCCGCATAGCCATGTTACGCAATGTACGGCCTCTAAACGTACGGTCGGGTGGGCTGTAGGAAACGAGTTTCCTCCCGTAACAGGCTACCTACAACTGTATCCGCCGATCCCCAGGAATTTTGCCCCGACGGGACACACATTCAACGACTTAGCGTCGAACCGGAAGGCTCGATGCTACCTTATTCTGAAAATCTGCTGCGATCAGGACCAGAAGTTGGCGATCACCCATGCGATGCCCCGCGCCCCGAGGTAGGTGAGCGCGTAGCATATTGGTAGTCCGAGCGTGTAGACGGCCAATCCGGTGCCGCTGAAGTTGGTGAAGAAGCTGGTGCTGAAGAAAGCGTACCCCCACCACAAGGCGGCCGCGACGAGGGCGACGCGATGGGCAACACGCTTTGTCGCTGCGTTGGCCGGCATGACAATTTCCCGGTTTCCGGATAAGGTTCCCTTGGTCGGAATTCAGCTACGGGTGGTCCGAGTTGCCCATGGTCTGCAGAGGCCACGCTTGTAATTCGAGAAATTGTAAAGCCTCATGGTACAGGTAGTTTTCACGCCAAATCTCCAGCGGCATGTGTCATGTCCGCCGGTCGGTGTCACGGGCAGCACCGTCGCCGAAGCCCTGAGCAGCGTATTCGATGATAATCCCACACTCAGAGGCTACGTGCTCGACGACCAGGGGGCGCTGCGCAAGAACATGGTGATCTTCGTCGACGGACGGGCACTGAAAGATCGGCGCACTCTCAATGACCGCGTGGCCGACAATGCCGAGATATTCGTCATGCAGGCGTTGACAGGAGGCTGAATGAGCGAGCGATTGCACGTCGCCAGCCGCAAAGGTTTGTTCACCCTGGAGCGCAGTGGTGGATGGCATGTGGCGCGGGTGGATTTTCTCGGCGACAACTGCTCCGCGGTACTGACCGACCCCCGGGATGGTTGCGTCTATGCGGCCCTCGACCACGGGCACTTCGGCGTCAAGCTGCATCGCGCGAGCGGTGACGGCACGCAGTTCGAGGAGATCACGCCGCCCAGCTATCCCGAGAAAGCCGAAGACGAGGAGGAGTGGACGGACATCCATGGCCGCGTGGTGCCCAACAGCCTCGAGCTCATCTGGTGTCTGGAGGCGGGGCACCCGCGAGATACCGGCAGCATCTGGTGCGGCACGGTTCCCGGCGGACTGTTCCATTCCGATGACGCCGGCAATTCCTGGCGACTGGTGGAGAGTCTGTGGAACGATCCGTTGCGGCGGGGCTGGTTCGGCGGCGGCATGGACTACCCCGGGATTCATTCAATTTGCGTGCATCCGGATGACCCCGCTACCCTGGCTGTAGCGGTTTCCTGCGGTGGCGTTTGGCACACCCGCGACGGTGGCGACTCCTGGCGTTGCCTCGGCGATGGTTTGCACGCCGACTATCTGCCGGGCGCGCAGGCCACCAACCCGGCGATTCAGGATGTTCACCGCTTGGTGCAATGCCGCGCGCGTCCAGAGGTATTCTGGCTGCAGCATCACAATGGAATATTCCGATCCGACGACAGCGGCGGTCATTATTCCGAGCTCAGCGACGCCGCGCCTTCGGCGTTCGGTTTTGCCGTCGCCGTTCACCCACAGGATGCAGATACGGCGTGGTTTGTCCCGCAGATAAAGGACGAGCAGCGCATTCCCGTCGATGGCCGCGTTGTCGTGCTGCGAACCCGTGACGGCGGCCAGAGCTTCGAGCGCCTTACCGACGGGCTGCCCCAGGAATATGCCTACGACATCTGTTTTCGCCACGCGCTCGACGTGGACGCGAGCGGCGAGCAGCTTGCGCTTGGCAGCACCACGGGCTCGCTGTGGATATCGGAGAATGGTGGCAATCGCTGGGAATGCGTCTCTACCCACTTACCGCCGATTTATGCGCTGCGTTTCACGCACTAGCAGGTATCCAAGAAACAAGTGAGGAAACAATGACAGACGTATCTGGCGGTTGCCGGCTCATCGGCGCAACCGAGCTCAACGAGTTGCTCCAAGGCGAGGGTGAGATCGCGTTGCTGGATGCGCGCGAAGAGTTGAGCTTCGGTCAGGCACACATTCTTTACGCGAGCTGTATGCCGCTCAGCCGCCTGGAGCTTCTCGCCGATGCCATGGTTCCGCGCAGATCGACGCAGATTGTCCTTTGCGACGGTGGTGAAGGGTTTGCAGAGCGCGCCGCGAAGCGACTCCTGTCCTTCGGCTATCAGGATGTTCGTGTGCTCGATGGCGGTGTCGAAGCCTGGGGGGCAGCGGGGCTGGAAATATTCAGCGGCGTCAACGTCCCCAGCAAGGCTTTCGGAGAGTACATCGAGCTGGAATACGAGACGCCGTCGGTGTCCGCCGACGAGCTGAAAGAGATGATGGACAAGGGCGAGGATATGGTAATCCTCGACAGTCGCCCCATGGTCGAGTACCACGCCCGTAACATTCCCAACGGCATCTGCGTTCCCGGCGCAGAGCTCGCCTACCGCGTCCACGACATCGCACCGTCCGCCGATACCCTGGTGGTCGTCAATTGCGCCGGACGCACGCGCAGCATTATCGGCGCCCAGTCCTTGATCAATGCAGGCGTTGAGAATCGCGTGGTCGCTTTGCGCAACGGCACCATGGGTTGGCACCTTGCCGGCCACACGCTCGAGCACGGCATGACGCGCGAGGCCAGGGAAACTTCCGAACGGGGTCTGGCGGCGGCGCATGAGGTTGCGGCGCGCGTCGCGGAGCGTTTCGAGGTGCCCACCATCGACCACGCGACGCTGGCCGAGTGGCGGGCAGAGCAGGGAGAGCGCTCGCTTTATGTCCTCGACGTTCGCCACCCGGACGAGTACGAAGCCGGCCACCTGCCGGGTTCGCGTTCGGCGCCCGGAGGCCAGCTCGTTCAAGAAACCGATCACTTCGTTGCCACCCTGCGTTCGCGTATCGTGCTGGTGGACGATACGCGCGTGCGCGCAACCATGACGGCATCTTGGCTAAACCAGATGGGTTGGCCGGAAGTGGCGGTGCTGGACAACGCATTCGAAGGCGTGGAGCTTGCGCGTGGCTCCGAGCCTGTGGACGTGCTTGGTCTCGACGAGGATTCGGCCGACGAGATCGCTGTAGCGGAGTTGGACGCGATGCTTTGCGGGGGGCAGGGGAGTGTCATCGATCTGGGATTCAGTCGCGCATACCGCGCGGGCCACATACCCGGCGCCTGGTTCATGACCCGCGCACGCCTAGCGCAATGCCTGCCGGCTGTTCCGAAGCGTGGCCGACTGATTCTGACATCCTCCGACGGCGCGCTTGCCCGCATCGCCGCCGCCGAGGTGGCGACGCTCACCGACGAGCCGGTGCAGGTTCTGGCGGGCGGTACCGATGCGTGGATCGCGGCGGATATGGCCGTGACCACGGGAGCCGAGCACCTGGCGGACGTGGCCAACGACGTGTGGCTTCGGCCCTACGAGAAGGACTGGGGCGTGGAGGATTCCATGCGCGAGTATCTGACCTGGGAGGTCGGTTTGGTGGAGCAGCTGGCGCGGGACGGCACGGCACGATTCCAGCCGCGCCGCTGACGG
>Ga0255058_10000687_pt1 | contig 19437 bp, 24 predicted proteins | sample Cases_109_9_MG_FD_188637 | JGI IMG/M metagenome (GOLD analysis project Ga0255058, IMG submission 188637) | Seawater microbial communities from Amundsen Gulf, Northwest Territories, Canada - Cases_109_9 | ecosystem: Environmental > Aquatic > Marine > Gulf | place: Canada: Northwest Territories... | reverse complement strand
TGCGCAGCTTCCGCCGCGTGTCCTCTAGCGGGTCGATCCCCTTGATGCGGTGCATCGGGACGCCCGAGACCAGCATCGTCGGCGCGCCCGCCGTCGGGTAGAGCGTGTACACGCGGCCCGTCTCCTCTGAGAACGTCTGTATCTTCCGCGCCTCGCCGTCCTCGATCGCGAAGCAGGCCGTATCGCTCTTCGCGATCTCCTCGATCACAGGCCACGGCACGATGCCCGCGCCCATCCACACGCCGTCCGTCTCCAGACGCACTTGCACCTCCTCACGCCCGAGGTCGAGAGACGTCTGAGCGACGTCCGCGCCACGCTCGCGCGCTTCGATCAGCGGCCGGGCCTGGAAGTGCGATACAACTATGATCTCGCTCACGGGCCCATGGTATCGCGCGTGCTACAATCCGCCTCGCCATGACGAACCGGGAGACCCAGCCGTGGACGTGATCGCGGGCCGGGACGTCGAGATTTCCTGCGGCGACATCACGCTTGAAGGTCTCCTGCACCTGCCTGATGGGGCTGGCCCGTTCCCGGGCATCGTCGTCTGCCATCCTCACCCGCAGTACGGCGGCGACATGTACAACAACGTCGTCGGCGCGCTCGTCCGCGCCGCCCTCGACAGCGGCTTGGCCGCGCTGCGCTTCAACTTCCGCGGCGTCGGCGAAAGCGAGGGAACGCACACCGGCGGCCAGGCCGAACCGGACGACGTGAAATCCGCCTGCGCCTTTCTAGCCGAGCAGCCGGAGATCGACTCCGAGCGCGTGGCGCTCGCCGGCTACTCCTTCGGCGCGGCGATGGCGCTCCTGGCCTCGCCGGACGTCTCACCATCGGGACTCGCCCTCGTCTCGCTGCCAACGATCGTCGGAGAGCTTTCGCCACCGGGCGGCGCATTCCGGCTACTGTTCCTCTCCGGCGACCGAGACGAGTACTCCGACACGGCAGCGCTCGCACGCCTCGCCGAGGCAGCGGGAGAGCGCGCCCGCCTCGAAGTCATGCCCGGCGTCGACCACTTCTGGGCCGGCTCCGACGACCGCCTGATCGAGACCACCGCCACCTTCCTCCGCAGGCTCCCGTAGCGGAGGGCTTCAGCCCTCCACGGCGTCACTCTGGATCGCACGGCAGTTCGATGATGCCCCGATGTCGCCCTCTTCGCCTAATCGTCCCCAATTACGGTTGCGACCGACCACCAAAACAGTCCACCTAGCATTGCAAGAGCGATAAGCACGCCGATCGTTTCTAGCAGGCCACGCACCAGAGCGGTTGAGGAGCGCACGCGAAGCAGGAATATTCCCAGCGCCGCCGCGATCACGCCAGTGTAGAAGAGAACCGCCCCGATGACGCTGAACGCCGCCAGAAAGCCAGAGGCGACCAGGACGAGACCGAGCGCAGCTAGCGCCCACCCTGCCAGTCTCGTGCGAGCTTGAATCGCCATGCGAGATATCACCATTAGTGTGTCTGCAGATTCCCGGTTACTGCCCGCTCCGCCGCGATCATACCAGCGGCTGCTGGCGCAGGAGCCGAGAGGTTCTCTGTTACGATTACTCCCGCTATGTCAGACACACCCGAAACCCGCATCCTTGTCCGCAACAACGGCCCTCTGCGCGTCTACGGCGCGTGTAAACTCATCGACGTGGAAGGCAACGAGTTCACCGTGCCCGAAGGCGAGTGGTTCTCTCTCTGTCGTTGCGGCCAGTCCAGCCGCAAGCCCTTCTGCGACGGCAAGCACAAGGCCACCGATTTCGACGCTCCCAGCGACGCCACGAAGCCGACCGGCTAGGTAATCGTCAGCGGCAGACCCTGCTCGCAGAGCGGGCAACCGTCCGGCTCGTACGACGGCAGGTCCAGCGCCAGACAAGAGAAGGACGGCACGCCGAAGTCGCTCCTGCCGCCGCTGCGGTCGATCAGGACCGCCACCGCGAGCGGCTCACCGCCCATCGCGCGCACGGCCTCCAGCACGTCCCGGACGCTGCCGCCCGTTGTCAGCACGTCGTCGACGACGAGCACTCGCTCGCCCACCGCGATCGTGAAGCCGCGCTGGAAGCTGCGTCCGCCGCCCTGCGCGTTCTCGGCGAAGATGCTGCGAAGGCCCAGATGCCTCGCCACCTCGTAGCTGACGATGATCCCACCGGTAGTCGGCCCGGCAACCACCTGCGGCGATAGCTCGCGGGCCCAGTCGGAGATCATGCGGCAGAGCGCGTCGGTCTGCGGCGGCCGCTCCAGCAGACGGAACTTCTCGACGTAGACGCCGGAGTGGCGCCCGGAGGACAGCTGAAAATGCCCCTCCAGGAGGGCGCCGGCCTCGCGGAGCAACCTCTCAGCGGCTTCTTCAGTCTGCTGAGCGCCGGACAAGCTAGTCCTTGGCCTCCTTTGCCTCACCAACGGAGTGGTTCGGCGCCAGGTTCAACTCCGGACCCCCATCGTTCCAGTACGTGATCAACGTCTTGCCGATGATGTTCTCTTTGGGCACAAGCCAGCCCTGCCGCGAGTCACTACTGTTCTGGCGATTGTCGCCCATAACGAAGTAGCACTCGCTGGACCCGCACGTGTCAAACGCTTCCTGCGAGCCCGCGGCCGGGACGTCGAACTCGCAGGCGCTGCCGCAACCCGTCGTCCCCTGGATATACGGTTCGTCCAGTAGAACGTTGTTGATTCTCACCTCGCCTCCGACCTCGTTGATCACGATCTGATCGCCGGGCAGACCGATAATCCGCTTGATGAAGTCACGGCTTGTGGACGTTGGCGCAGCGAAGACGACGATGTCGCCCCGCGACGGCCCGCCCCAGAGATACTCGGGCCCGTCACTGTCCCCGCCGACGAACGGCAGCCAGTCGAGGAAACCGGTGTCCAGCTGGGCGTAGCTCAGCTTGTTAACGATCAGGTACTCGCCGTTCTGCAGGCTGGGCTCCATGCTGGCGCCCTCCACCTTGAAGTTCTGGAACGACGCCCGCACGGCGAGGAAGATCAGCAACGCCAGCAAGAGCGTCTCAGCCAGCTCGCGCGCGGTGACGGTCCAGCGGCTTTCCGGCCGCGGAAGGACCATCGTATCCGTGCGCAGACGACGCTGCAGCTCCGTCAGGCGCTCCTCGTACGGAACACGATGACGGTCCGGGTAGCCGTCATCGCCGGGGCGGTACGACCGCCCCCAATCGATCTCTTCTTCCGTCGCCTCTACGGGCGCGAAGTCGAAGAGATCGTCATGGACGCGGGAAGACGGCTCGTCTTCTCGCTCGTCCCAGGGATCGAAAAGGGGATCGAAAGAACGAGGCGTCCCTTCCTCCCGGCCACCACCGGCGCCCTCGCTATCGTCGAATTCTGCCATGCAAAGTCAATTATAACTCCCTCACTAGCTATAGACGCTCGTGGGCGCCGTTCGGTTTCGGCTTCTCGCCGAACGCCGCTCGACCCTCCCTCTGCCCACACCTAGAATTACCGCAGGTGGACAACGACACGCCCGACCTGGACCTCATCGCCCACGCACGCCAGGGCGACCTCGCAGCGTTCAACGTCCTCGTCGAACGCTATCAGAAGGGCGTCTACAACCTCTGCCTGCGTATGCTGGGCTCACCTGCCCCGGCCGAGGACGCAGCGCAGGAGGCGTTTATCTCGGCCCATCGCTCGCTCGACCGCTTTCGCGGCCAGTCGTTCCGCGCCTGGCTCTTTCGCATCGCCGCTAACGCCTGCTACAACGAACTGCGCCGGCGAAAGGCTCGCCCGGCGACCTCGCTCGACCGCACCGGCTACGAGGACGAGCGCCCGATCGAACCGCCCGACGCGGCACCTTCAATGGAAGAGCGCGCCGCCAACGCCGAGCTGCACCGCGCGCTCGAAGACGCTCTCGCGCGGCTCCCGGACGATCAGCGGCTGGCAGTCGTGCTTTGCGACGTGCAGGGCTTCGGTTACGCCGAGATCGCCGAGATGATGCGCGTCTCGCTAGGCACCGTGAAGTCGCGCATCAGCCGCGCGCGGTCGCGACTGCGAGTCATCCTCCTTGAACAACGGGAACTTTTACCGGGCAGCATCCGTCAATCAAGTGAGGAACAATGAGACTACTCGACATCTTCAGCCGCCATCCGCGCGACGACATCTCCGCCCGGGCTGATGGCGAACTCGCGTCGGAGCGTCGTGGCGCACTCGAAGCGCACCTCGCCGGCTGCGAGCTCTGCCGCGCGGAACTCGACGAACTGCTCGCCGTGCGCAGCGCTCTCCGCGGCCTGCCGCAAGTCGCGGCGCCGCGCTCCTTCACGCTGACGCAGGCGATGGTGGAACGGAAACCCCCGCCGGTTACGTCTCGCGCCACACCGGCGTTCGTCGCCATGCGCCTCGCCGGGGCCGGCTTCGCGGCCGTACTGGCCGTCGTCGTCATGCTCGACGCCGGCGGCATCGTCGACGACACCGGCAGCCGCAGTAGCAGCGACGAGGCGACATCCCTGGGATTCTTCGAAAGCGATCCGGCAAACCGCGACGCCGGAACGACCGACGGCTCCTTCACAGAAGCCGCCGGCGCACCAGCCGCGCGCGGCGACAGCGACCTGCCAGTGTCGGGTGGCGACGGAGGTGGTGCCGGTGCGGTTCCCAACAATAGCGGCGGCATCGGCGGCCCTGATGGTTCCGAGGATGCGCCGGACGGCGACGATGCCGCTCCCGCGCTCAACGGTCTATCTGACGACGGCGGGCGGGAGCCGCCAGGAGTCCCGAGCACTTCGGGCGACCTCAACGAGATCGCCGGCGACGACGGAGAAGCAACCGCGCCCGAGCCCGGAGAGGGCGCGGCGACCGCCTTCACGTCTGAAGACGATGGCGTCAGCTCATTGCTCGTCATCGAGATCGGCCTGGCGGCCATCGCCGTGCTCGCTATCGGCGCCAGCTTCGTAATACGCCGCCGCGCGGACAGCGATTAAGCGATATGGAACTTTCGAGGCAGCACGTTCGTCATGGAACTGAACACGCAGGAGGCAAGGAATGAAAATACGTACGTTAGTAATAATGACAATCGTTGTCGCCGCTACTGCGCTCTTCGTCGCCTGCAACGGCGGCGATAGCGACAACGGCGACGGCGACACCACAGGCACCCTGGACCCCTCCAGTATCCGCACGGAGAAGGGCCTTGCCGTCGCCGCGGCCGGCCAGGCGCTGGGCGCCAACTTCGGCCTCGAGTCCACGGACGACCTCGGGAGCGTTAGCAACACCGGCGGCGACGGTGGCATCGCCATCGGCGCGCCGGTCGCACCCGCAGTCAACGCAGTGACGGACGAGAGCCGCCTCGGCGTGGACATCGCGCCGTATCCGTTCGCGCCAGCGCTGCAGGAAGGCGCAGCCGGTCTCACGGTACAGGGCTACGGCTCCGCGACGGCTGCTGCGGACCAGGCCGTGATCGAGATGTGGTTCTACCGCGACGGCTACGACAAGCTGTTCCAGGAGCCGTTCCCCGAGCCCCTGCCGCCCATCGAAGGCAGCACCTCCAGCGGCTCAAGCGGCTCCGACGGCGACATCGAGCTTAATTTCTTCGAAGAGCCGGCACCAGTCGACCCGATCACCGAGGCCGACCTGGCGCCCGTCATCGCCGCGCTCGAGTCGTTCGGCGCCACCGTCGAGTTCGTCGACGAGAACTACGGCTACCGTGACCCCTACTACTCCAACGCAACGCTGCGCGCGACGATGACCAACCTGGACTCGCTGGACGCCGCCGTCGACGCTGCCACGGCTGCCGGCGACAGTCTCACGGATCTCTTCAACAGCGGTTCCAACACCTTCTTCAGCCTCAGCGACTGCAGCGCCCTGGAGCGCGCGGCTCTGGTAGCCGCCGTTGAGGACGCCGAAGACCGCGCTGACGCTCTGGCCGACGTGCTTGGCGTCGGGCGTGGAGCCGTCGTCGGAGCGAGCAGCTATTCGTACTCGCCATACGACAACGGCTCGTGCAGCTCCTCCTACTACTACGGCCCCTACTACGCCGAGGACGGCAGCACTCCCGGAGCGACCGACGTCCAGGTCTTTTCCAACGTCGGCGTCACCTACGCGATTCAGTAGTCACGCGAGGCTGGAGTCGCTCCACCTCGCCAGAGCACCCTCACGCAGGGAGCGGCCTTCCGGCCGCTCCCTGCTGCTTTTCGTGACTACCCTTGACCGCCCCATGTATCACCGCCACGCTAGTCTCGTGAGCGTGCTCAGCGACCGCACCATCCGCGACGAACTCAAGAAGGGCCGCATCGTCATCGACCCGTTCGACAACAGCGCCGTCCAGCCGGCTTCGGTCGATCTGCGCCTCAACGACTCGTTTCGCGTCTTTCGCGGCACCAGTAAGCCGTTCATCGACGTGCGCGAGCCGGTGGACGATCTCACGGAGCTGATCCAGATCGCGGCCGAGGAGCCGTTCGTCATCCAGCCCGGAACCTTCTTCCTCGGCGCGACGCTGGAGACGGTCACCCTGCCGGACGACATCGTCGGTCGCGTCGACGGCAAGTCATCGCTCGGCCGGCTGGGCCTCCTCGTGCACGCCACCGCCGGCTACGTCGACCCGGGCTGGACCGGACAACTCACGCTTGAGCTGTCCAACCAGTCGCAAATGCCCATCGCCCTCTATCTCGGAATGCGGATCGCCCAGGTCAGCTTCCAGCGTCTCTCCACGCCCGTCGACCGGCCCTACGGCAGCCCCGAACTCGGCTCCAAATACCAGGGCCAGACCGGCCCCACGCCCTCCCGCATCTCCGAAGAGTTCCGCGGTGGACCCGACACGCCGTCCCGCTCGTCCTGAGGCGCTCGAACATGAGCGGAGCGCACACGCCCCACTAGCGCACTACTTGCGCGCTACGAACGTCACGTAGTCCAGGTACTCTCTTTCGCCCCGCCGCTCAATCTCGATATAGCCCTCGACCTCGTCCGCGAAGAAGACGTCCGCCCCGCCCGACGCCGAAGCTGACTTCGCCTCCGCTGCCACCTCCAGCATCGGCCGCCAGTATTCGTCCCAATCTCCCCGCGGGTGCTTCACAACTTCCTCGACCGTTAGCCCGCTCGCCTCTATCGCCACGCTGTACTCACCGGCCGTCGTCGGCGTCGCCTCGGCCATCCATCCCCACTCGGGGCCCAGCGGCTTCTGCGGCTTCGTCCGCCAGGCGATGTCCGAAACGATCACCCGGCCACCGGGCTTCGTGACCCGCGCAAGCTCGCGAAACGCCGGCTCCAGTCCCACGATCGAAGGCCCCCCAATGCAGTACGCCGCGTCCATCGACTCGTCGCGCACGGGCAGCCACCGGCCGTTGGCGCGCACCAGCGTCACGAGATCGCGCAAGTTGAAGTGCCAGAACTTGGCCGCCGAAATGTGCACAAAAGGGTCGTGAGGCTCGACCGCCAGCACGCGGCAAGCGAACTCGCCCGCCAGGTGCGCCGCCGCCTCGCCCTTGCCCGAGGCCATCTCCAGCAGCCACGTGCCGTCGTCCGGAAGCACCCTCTCGGCGACGATGCCGACGGTGCGCGCCGCGCCAGGAGTGAGGTATTCCTGTCGGGCGTAGATGCGAGCGTAGTCAGGCAATGATCGACACCGTCCGCAGCACCTGATCAGCCAGCCGCCCGTCGCCCTCGATCGTCGCGCGTCCCTTCGCCTCTTGTGGCGTCAGGCCCTTCGTGAACAGCCGCCACGCCGCGTCCTGACCGATCTCGACCGTGGCATTGACGTCTGCGTCCAGCGGCTGCACGAGCGCCCAGCGCCCGTCCGAGCGCACCAGCGACCACTCGCCGCCGGCCTCGCCCGTTATCCGCAACCGTACGTGCGTGCCTTCGTCCGCCTTGGCATCGCGGAAGGTGTGCGGCACGCCCAGCACGAGCGCCGCCAGTACCGGCGCGAATAGCCGCGACTCGGCCAGCAGCGGCACCCCGGCGCCCTCGCGTATCTGAGCCTGGTGGTGCCAGCGTTCCGTGTACTCGCGAGCCACGTCCAGCCACCTCGGAGCGAGCTCCGGGCCCGCCCACGTCACCGGATCGCCGATCGCGTGCGGGTCGAGAGACTCGAAGTACGCCTGTGTCTCGCGCCCGGCCCACGCCAGCAAGTCGATAACGATCGCCGGGCTGAGCCGCCGCGTCGCCGCGACCCAGGCCTCATTGCCGGCGTTGATAAACGTCAGCAGCTCACTCTCGAACACCTCCGGACTGCTCGCCGCAAAGCCGTGTACGGTGTACGCGTCCCGCTCGCGAGAGAGCCGCCCGAGATCGTCCGCGACGAGGTGTCGCGCGACGTCGCCCACCGACCAACCTTCGCAGACTGTCGGCCGCTCCCACTGCTCGGCGTCAAGCGAGCGAAGCACGTCGAGCAGAGCGGCCCGCTCGTCCGGGAAGAGGTGAGTGACGAGCACCGGCTCAAGCGGCTTCATTCGGTCTCTGCGGGCTGAGGGTACGCCGTCACCAGCAGGTCGTCGCCCAGACGCTCGACCGTCACCTCACGCAAGCGCAGCGCATCGGCCATGCGGTATGCACCCTCACCGGCGACCGCCGCCGGAGCGTCCGCCGCGCCGACGATCAGAGGTGCGATGATCGCGTGAACCTTGTCGACAAGGCCCCTGTCGAAGAACGCGCCGAGCGTCAGGCCGCCGCCCTCGACGAGCAGCGTCACGATATCGCGCCTGCCCAGCTCTTCGAGAAGCGCTCGCACGTCCAGATGGTCGCCCGCGAGCGGCAGCGGCAGCACTTCAGCGCCGCGCGCCTGGATCGATGACTGCCACTCCGGCGATGAGTCTGAACCGGTCGCGACCAGCGTCTTTCTGACGGACCCGTCGGGCCCCTCGCCGGTCAACGCCTGCGCCATCGGCGGCGTGCGTCCGCGCGTGTCGACGATCACCCGCAGCGGCTGCCGCTCGGCCTCTTCGCCGCCGGGCCTCGCCGTCAGCAGCGGATCGTCCACGATGACCGTAGACGAGCCCACGAGGATGGCGTCGATCCGCGTGCGCAGGACGTGCGCCCACTCCTGCGCCTCAGCGCCCGAGACCCAGCGCGAATCACCCGAAGCCGCCGCAATCTTCCCGTCCAGCGACATCGCGAACTTCGCAACCACGAAGGGCAGTCCAGTCGTGCGATGCTTGACGAAGGCTTCCAGAAAACGCCGCGCCTCGTCCTCGCCCTCGCCAGCGAGGCAACGGATGCCGGCGGCCTCCAGCACCTCGTGGCCGCGGCCATCGACCTTGGGGTCAGGGTCGCGCAGGGCGTAGTGCACCTCCGCCACGCCGGCGGCCATGATCGCGTCGATACAGGGTGGCGTCTTGCCCTGGTGTGCGCACGGCTCCAGCGTGACGTACATCGTTCCGCCGCGCGCCTTCTCGCCCGCCTGCCGCAGCGCCATCACCTCTGCGTGCGTCCACTCCGGCGCGGGCTGTGACACGCCTTCGCCAGCCACGCCGCCGTCGGCGGCAAGGACCACGGTGCCGACCATCGGGTTCGGCGACACGCGGTGCCCGGCGTGACGTGCAAGGTCGAGCGCGCGCTGCATCGGTTCAGGGATCATCGCGGCCATTATCGTATACTGCCGGGGCGTCCGACGACCCGAGGCGAAAGGAGCGACCATGGCGACCGAACGAATACAGAAGACGATCGATACGATCAAGGACGAGCGCCGCCGCTTCGAAGCGTTCTGCCGCTCGCTCAGCGAAGAGGAGCTGGCGCGCCCCGTACCAGACAGCACCTGGATCGTGCGCGACTTCATCCCGCACCTCGGCACGCTCGATACCGAGCTCATCCGCTGGTTCGAAGGCGTCGCCAACGGCATACCGGACGCCACCGCGCGCGACGCTGACGGTCAACCCTTTGACCTCGACGGATGGAACGACAGTACAGTCGCCGAGCGGCGCGAGTGGACGCTGGACAAGGTCTTCGACGAGGCGACCGCCAACCGCGAGAAGCTGATCGCCACGCTCGAAAAGCTAACCGACGAACAAACCGACTCGGTTGCCCGCTTCGGCGGGGACAGCAAGCGCCCGCCGGCCGACGTGCCGCTCAAGCTCTTCCTCGCCGGCTGGGCGCACCACGACGCCATCCACGTCGCCGACATGCTCAAGGCGCTCCCCGAACGGGCCGACCACCCGGAGATGAAGGCCTGGCTGGCCCACCCGGCCGTTGCCTGGTACCAGCAGACGATGTCCGGCCCCGCCCGCGGCTAACGCCCGCTACTGAACCGAACCCATCGCTCGCGCGTTTGTATAGCCATGAGACCACGCAAGGGGCAGGGCAGCTTTCGCCGGCGCGCGGAACGCTACGACAGCGCCCGCCAAACGTCGGGCAAACCCGTCGTTTATCCGGTCCTTGAGCGGCCGGCCGAACCAACCCAACCTAGCAGGGAGACTCCCATGACCGTCACGCAGTTCCTGGTCCTCGGCATCCTCTTCATCCTCATCGCCTGGGCGGGCGCCAGCAGCGTCGCTTACGGCGTCGTCGAACTCTCCAACGGCGGTGAGCAGGGCCCACCCGGCCTGCAGGGCGAGCCGGGCCCCGAGGGAGCGATCGGGCTGCAGGGCCCCGCCGGCGACGACGCCGCCATGGAGATGATCAAGCGCCTGGGCACGCTCTTCGCCGTCCGCCAGAAGTCGAGCCTGCAAGGCGGAGCGTTTGTCGAGTTCAACGACCCGGAGATCGTCGCCTGCGTGCAGTACATCATCACCGGCGAGCCTGGCGTAGACGCCTGCCCGGGGTTCTCCAGCGGCCGATGAGGCCCTCCGACCTCCGTGTTTCGTACGGGGCGCCGCTGATATAATCCGTGAAATGGCAACGATGTCTCAGGTAGAACAGGCGCAGGACTACGCCCTACCCCTGCCCTACGCCGGCTTCCCGCTGCGCATCGTCTCCGCCATCCTCGACAGCGTCTTCATGATCGCGCTCGCGGCACTGACCGCGGCGGTGGCCGGCTTCTACATTCTGGCGCGCACAAGCTGGGGCGACACCGACCCATCGGACGAGGTCTACGTCACCAGCGCGACCATCCTCTGCACCTTCCTGATCCTCGCTCCGCTCTACTTCGTCCTGCTCTGGTACTGGCGCGGTCAGACGCTCGGTCAGCTTGCCGTCCGCATCGCCGTCACCGACCGCGACGGCTACCACATCTCGTTCCGGCAGTCGCTCGTCCGCGTCCTCATTTGGCCGATAAGCGTTCTGCCGCTCGGCCTCGGCATCACCACGATGTTCTTCGACCGGGAGCAGCGCATGTTGCACGACATGCTGGCCGGGACAGTCGTAGTCGAGCTCCCGTAGTGAACGTCCTGCGCACCGCCACGGTCTGGGTGGCCGCGTTCGTCCTCGCGCTCTTCCTTACGGCCTTCCTCCTCACCCTCACTGCCTTTCAGCTAACCTCAGACGACACAGGGAAGGACATCCTGCGCCGCTCCGTCGCGATATCGACCGATATCGACGCCGTCCTGCCGGGCATCGAGGCGGACCTCGACACGATCGCCGCGGAAGGCGACTCACCCACTGTCACCGTTCCAGGCTTCCCGATCCCTGTCGAGCTGACACATGAGGAGACTGCCACCCTGCGGGGCACGGACCTGCGCGAGCGCATCCTTGATGAGGCCGCCCAACGCCTATATGACGATGGCGGCTCGGCCTGGGCCGCCGCAGACGTCGAGGCCAACCGCGACGTCGAACGCGTCTCGACCGCGGGCACGATCGACTACGGACTCGGCTTCATCCGCGGCTCCACGAATACCCTGCTGCTCATCGTCGCCGTCTTGCTCGCGATCATCGTCGTTGGGCTGGCCGGCGTTCTGATGGTGATTCTGCCGTGGGATATGCGGATTCTGGTTGCCGGCGGCATCACCGTCTTCGCGGCGCTGCCTTCGCTGGCGGGCGCCGTTGGCCTCCGCTTCATCTTCCGCACGGCGGACGCAGAAGGCGACCCGTTTGTAGAAGGCATGCTCGACCTCGGAGTCGACGCCATGTGGGTACCTATACGCAGCTTCCTCGTGCTCAGCGTTTTCGGCATCGTCCTCATACTGCTCGCCACGCTGCTCCTGTGGTGGACTTCTCGCCTCTCCCCGCCGGGCCAATCGGCACTGGATGCGCCCTCATAGGCGATACGTATAATCAGAGCGACAGATGAAGAGAGACATTTTCAGGCGAGGCGGCCTCGTGAGCGCCATGGCAGTATTCATTCTGCTCGGCGCGGTTCTACCCAACGTTGGCTATCTGGGACACACGCAGATAACCTCTTCTCACAACCACGTCGCGCACAAGTCGAACACCCCCCAGGACTCCATCGGCGAGGAGCACGCATTGCACTGCCACGCTGGGCCCGCGGGCTGCGCCGGCGCACAATCCATGGTCAGCGCCATCTGGGTGGGCGAGGACGCCGGACTGATCACCCCGGTCAACGAGACGCGAACAACACCCGACTCCTCACAGCCAACAACACCGGAAGCTCCTGTATTCCGGCTGTTGAAGCCACCGCGCACCGCCTGAGCGCGCATACAGATCCAGGACACGCCGGCTTCCGCGTAAGCCTCCGCGTGCAAGAATTACAGGAGATCAAATGATTACTCGATTCAGACTATTGGCCGTAGGGCTCGCAATCGTCGTCCTTTCGGTCGCAGCAGCCGCCTGCAACGGCGATGACGACAGCGGTGGCGACGCCGTGACCGCGCAGCTCGACTCGATCCAGGCGACTGTCGACGAACTCTCTGAAAGTTCGCAGCGCTCCCACGTCCTCGCTACGATGACCACGGTCCGCGCCGAGGGCCTGCACGAAGTCGACGGAGAGGCGCTGCAAGCGTCTGAGATTCAGGCCGGCTGGCACGGCATCATCCAGCGCATCCGCCAGGCCGTCGGTGGCACTCACTGGCCGGACGAACTGAGCGCGGACGCGGCGGACTGGCACGAAAAGCTGGCCGCGGCGGAAGAAGCCATCCGCTCGGGCGACCTTGCGACGTCCAAGACCGCCATCAGCTTCGCGCATGCCGCCTGGCACGGCATCGAGCCCGCCGCCTACCAGTTCGCCGCCGGCGAAGACGTCACAGGTGAGAGCGACCACGACCCCGCCGAGCACGACGGGGGAGGTGATGACAACGCAGAATAGCTCGCATCTCCCAACCCTCTACGCTGCAGCGATAACGATCGCCCTGCTGCTTGCTGCCCTCCTTTCAGGCGGAGCGCAGCAAGCTTTCGCCCACGCCGGCTATGAGGAGTCGACACCCGCCGACGGCGAGACGGTCGCCGAGTCGCCGGAGCGGGTCGACGTCTTCTTCGGACAGGAGATCGCGCGACTGGGCGGGCTGCCGACGATGATCGTTGTCAACCAGTTCGGAGACCTCATCTCAGATGATCCAGTCCTCGATGACACTGACCGCAAGCACATGTACGTCGACCTCCCGCCGGCCCTGGGCACCGGCCGCTACAGCGTGATCTGGCACACGCTCTCCGACGAGGACGGCGAGGAGGCCCAGGGAGCATTCCACTTCTTCGTTGGCGAAGTGTCCGGCGGGACAGCGTCCGCCACGCCGACGCCCGCCGCCGCAACGATCTCGCCACCACCGACGATCAACGGCGACGACGAAGACGGCGGTAGCGACGTTCCGCTGTGGGCGCTCATCGGCGGCATCACAGCCAGCCTCGCCGCCGGCCTCGGTGTCGGTGTCGCGTTGGCGGCTCGGCGACAGGACTGATGACTGCGCTTCGGTCACCGCTTTTGGCCGCCGTCTCAGCGTGCCTGCTCGTCGCGATCGCCGCCTGCTCAGGCGGCGATGACGCCCGGTCCAACGGAGGACCTTCCTCGGCGCCAACTGAGGCCTTTATCCTCTACCGCGACAGCTCCGGCAGCATCATCGCGCAGAACCTGGCAACCGAGGCTCTGTTCGAATACCCGGCGGACCTCGAGAGAGCCGCCCTAGTCGCCACGGCTTGCGCTGCCGATGGTTCGCGTCTGGCGCTTCTCGAGCAGCCGTTTGACATCGTCAACCGCCAGCTCATCGTCACCGGTCGGGACTCGCCAGCCGAGCCATTCACGCTGACGGCAGCCGTCCAGGGCATCGAGTGGTCGCCCGACGGCTCACGCGTCGCCTACACGGACCTTGACAGCGTTGCGGTCGAGTACGGCGTAAGCGTGCTCGATGTTGCGACTGGCGAGACAACAACGCTGGCTTCGGGCGAGGGCGTGGCCGGCACACCTTCGTGGTCGCCTGACGGCTCGACTATCGCCTACGGCGTCCAGGACGTGTTCGCCAGGACCTCCAGCATCTTCCTGCTTGACGCGGACGAAGGCAGTGAACCCTTCGAGGTTGAGGCCGGCGAAGACCTCCTCTACTACGATCCAGAGTGGTCTCCCGACGGCTCGATGCTCCTCGTCGCCGGCCAGAGCGAGACCGAAACCCAGCTCTACGAAGTCGACCCGGAGAACGGCAACGCCCGGAAGCTCACAACCTCGAACGTGTTCAAGCGCCGGCCCCGATACGCCCCGGACGGCGAAACGATCGCCTACACCGGCTCCGTAATCGCGACGACCGTCTCACGCGACGTGTCAGTGCTCCACCAGTTCGGCATCTTCCTCCTCAACTCCGACGGCGGCAACGAGCGCGCCTTGACGGCCGACCCGCGCCTCAACCCGGGCGCTGGCGTCGACCCAAACCTGGACGCCTTTCTCATGGGCTGGTGCCGCCCGGGCCCGTGGCTCGACGATGGCTGGACCGAGATCGTGGAGACGACGGCACCGTGACTCTTCACATCGGCGGCGCCAGCACCGGTGCGGTTCTCGTCGTCCTCATCGCGATCTTCTCATTGATCTTCGCGATGAGCTTCGCCGTCGGCGCCGTGCCGGAAGGCCAGCGCCGGTTGAGCGGCGAGTGGTTCAGCGCCTGGTTTCGCGCCTCCCTGCCGCGCTTTATCGTCGCCGGTGCGTTCTCTGCGCTCCTCTTCCTCGGCTCCTCTCTTACAGGCAGCGGGAACGCGACAGACGCCAGGATCTGCGACGCACCGCTCGCGCCTCTCACCGGCCAGTCCGTCTCCGACCTGCGCCTGAACGCGGCGATCTCGGGAATGCGAGACATCGCGTCCGCCGCCCGCGAGGGCGACGCGACGGCCGCCCAGTCACTCTTCTTCACAACAGACGCCCACAACGCGACACACGACGTCGCCGGCCCCCTCTTCTCCGCCGACCGGGACCTCGCGCGCACCCTCTGCGAGAGCGTCGTCGGCCTCGAGAACGAGATCGCCGGCGACCTGCGGCCAGAAGTAATCGCCGCTCACGCCGAGTCTACCGCCGACACGCTGCAGATCGCCCGCGCGACGCTCGACCTTGCCGCCGACACGTCCATCCCGGACGCCTCCGGCCGGTGCGCCTTCCCGATCGTCGCGATCGGCGTGCTACCTCTCACGAACGAACGCCTCGTGGCCGCAATCGCCTCTTTCCGCGAGACCGCGGAAGTCGCCCGCGCGGGAGACGTGACCGGTGCCAGCGTGGCTTTCTCTGGCGACGCCCACGACATCACGCACGACATCGACGGCCCGCTGCGAAGCTCTGACCTGGATCTCGCCTTCGCCATCTGCGAAAGCATCACGGAGATTGAGCGACAGTTCGCCAACGCCGCGGACACGACCGTCGTCGCAGCAGAGTCCGCTACCAGCGCCGATCTCCTCGAAGAGGCCGGGCGCGTGCTGGGGTTCGCCGAATGACCGTCCGCCGCGCCCTGACGCCACTCCTGCTCGCGACAATCGCCCTCGCTGTCCTCGCCGGCTGGCTCGCCGTCCCCCGCGACGCCTCCGCGCATGCGATCCTTCTGCGCGCCGATCCCACCGTCAACGGCGAACTCCAGTCGTCTCCGAACATCGTGACGGGGTTCTTCAGCGAATCGCTCGACAATCGCCTTTCCGGTATGGAGATCTTTGACGGCACCGGCGAGCGCGTCGACAGCGGGCAGATCACATTCGGCCCGGAACCGGAGCGCATGGCCGTCGGCATCGACGAGACGCTCGATCCCGGCTTCTACACCGTCGTCTGGGAAACGCTTTCGTCGATCGACGGCCACCTGCTGAAGGGCTCGTTCCCGTTTACTGTCCTCAACGAGGACGGAACGCAGCCCAGCGGCCCGCGCTTCACCGCGGCATCGGCCGGCGGCCAGCCGGAGCCGCTCAACGTCAGCGTCAAGTGGGCGCTTCTGGTCTTCGCCACCCTTCTCACCGGCAGCCTAGCCTTCGTCGCGCTTGTTTCCGACCGCGCCTCGTCGGGAGCGCCCGAACCAGCCCGGGGCGAGGCGAGGTCGGCCGCGAGGCGACGGGCGCTGCGCACGGCCGGGATCGCGGCGGCAGCGCTCGTCCTCGTTGCCGCCGGCGAGCTCGTCGTGCAAGCGGAACAGCTCGGCGGCTTCCAGTTCGTCGACGAGGCGCTCAACACACGCTGGGGTGAACGCTGGATCCAGCGCCAGCTCGTCCTCGCAGGCATCGCCGGCCTCCTCCTCATGATCCCGTCCTTCCACCGCGTCGGGCGCCACGCAATGGCAGCTGCCGCGCTCTGGGGCAGCCTCGCGGCCGGCGCCGGCTATCTGCTCCTCATCGCCCTCGTCAGCCACGAAGCGGCCGTTGCCGGCTCGTTCTGGGCCGTCGGTGGCGACTTCCTGCACCTGCTCGCCACCGCCGTCTGGATCGGCATGCTCGTGCAGCTCGCGCTCTTCCTGCTCTGGGTCCGCCGGCAGCCACCGCAGACACGCGATGATCTCATGACGCCGCACCTGGAGACCTTCTCCGTCATCGCCGCTACGAGCGTGATCGTGCTGCTGGCGACTGGCACGATCAACGCCTTCGTGCAGATCCCCAGCGTCGGAGCGCTCTTCGACACGGCCTATGGACGTGCGCTTCTCATCAAGCTTGGAGTCGTCACGGCCGTCCTCTTCGTCGCCGGCGCCAACGCTCTCTACCTGCGCGAGCGCGCCATCGACGAGCCGGACTCCGGCGAGTACGGCGCGCGCATCCATCACTGGCTCAGACGCGCCGTCTGGGCGGAGGCGGCGCTTGGCATCGTCGTCATGCTCGCGGCAGCGGTCCTCTTCCAGTACCCTACCTCGCGCCAGGCTGAAGACGCGGCGCAGGCCGCGGAGGAGGCCGCGAATACACAGGCGGTCGTCGGCTACGAGGAGACGCAGCCTGCCGGCAACCTCCTCATCAACCTGACGATCTCTCCCAGCGCCCCCGGCAACAACTCGTTCCGCGTCTTCCTCTTTCCGCAGGGCGGCGACGAGATCGGCGACGTGCTGCGCGTACGATTGCGCTTCCAGCCACCGACCAACGATCTGGCGCCTTCAGAGCTTGAGATGGAACCGGCCGAACTCACCGCCTACCGTGCGATCGGACCGTTCATCACCGCGGAAGGCAACTGGACGGTCGGTGTCGACGTCCGCCGCGCCGGCCTCGAAGACATCTCGGCCTCTTTTCCCGTACCGATCAGCCTCTCCGGCACGGGCGGTCAGTTCGACCAACCGCTGGCCGCCGGCGGTTGGATCACCGTCGCTGCGATCGCCCTCATCGTTGCGGCGCTCTTGATCGGGGTCTGGTCGCCGCGCCTGCCGGAGCTGCCGTCACCAGCGCCCCGCCTCCTGCGCGTCGGCACCGCCGCCTTCACCGTCATCGGCATCGGCTTCCTTGCGATCAGCATCCTGCCCGACGCTAACTCAGAGCGGACCGCCACCCCCGCCTCGATCGCAGCCGGTCGCGTGCTCTATACCGCGAACTGCCAGCAGTGCCACGGCCCGGACGGCCGCGGCGACGGCCCGCTCGCAGATGCCCTGGACGTGCCTCCCGCCGACTTCCGCATCCACATCCCATTTCACCAGGACTCGTTCTTCTTCAACGTCGTCCAGAACGGCCTCGGCTCGATCATGCCCGGCTTCGGTGACCAGCTCACAGAGGACGAGACCTGGAACCTGATCCACTTCCTGCAATCGGAGTTTGGAATTGACGCCCAGTAGGCCGCAGACTGGCACCCTCCACTCGCGCCGCCGATCGCGTGCGACGCAGCACAGTGCCGTCCCGGACTGGGTTTGGGGTGCGGGCCTCGGCGTCCTCGTTCTTTTCTTTGTCGCGGCGTTTTTCGTCGTCGGCGAGATCTCGGGGGGTGGGACCGGCGACATCTGCGACGAGCCGCTCGCGGCGCTGGATGGCGGCGACCTGAGCTCCGCGGCGTTCGTCGACGAGGAGGCCGCCCTCACCCGCGTCATCGACACGCTCACGCTCGGCGACCGCCCCGGCGCGGAGGCGACCTTCTTCGGCCCGGTGCACGCCTTCACACACAACGTCGACCCGCCCCTGCGCGAGATCGACAAGGACGCCGCGAAGGAGTTGTGCGAAGCTGTGATCGAGATGGAGAACGGGTTCTCCACCTTCGCCCCGACGGCGACGATCGCCGCGCAGATCGATCTGGTACGCTCGCTGCTTCGCGACGCCGCGGAGACGCTCGGCTACCCCAGACCAGGATAGGAGTCAGATATGGGTCAGCTAGACGGTAAGGTGGCGATCGTCACCGGCGCCAGCCGCGGCATCGGCAAGGAGATCGCCCTCCTCTTCGGACAAGAAGGCGCGAAGGTCGTCGCCGCCGCTCGCACGGAGAACGAAGGCGATCACCAGCTCCCGGGCGCCATCACCAGGACCGTCGAGGAGATCCGCGCGGCCGGCGGCGAGGCGACGGCCGTCCGCGCCGACATCTCGGACCCCGAGAGCATCGAGCAGCTCGTGGCGGCGACGCAGAAGACGTACGGGCCGGTGAGCGTCCTCGTGAACAACGCCGCGCTCACCTACTTCCAGCCGATCAACGGCTTCCCGCTGAGACGCTGGCAACGGATGCTCGCCGTCGACCTCACCGCGCCGTTCCTGCTGGTGCAGGCCGTCCTCCCGGACATGCTCGCGGCCGGCGGCGGACACATCGTGAACATCTCGTCGCGCGCCTCAGTCCACCCGGAGGGCCCTCCGTACGAGCTGCCGCCCGGTGGCGGCACCGTCTACGGCACCGTGAAGGCCGGGATCGAGCGCTTCACGACAGGCCTCGCGCACGAACTATACGACTCCGGCATCGCCGTGAACTCGCTGGCGCCCACCGGCATCGTCGCCTCGCCAGGCGTCCTCTTCCACAAACTGATCAAGGACGACACCGACCCGCGCGCCGAGCCGATCGACTACATGGCGAAGGCCGCGCTCATCCTGGCGACCTGTGACGCGAAGACGCTGACCGGACGCGTGGCATACAGCCAGCCGCTCCTTAAGGAGCACGGCCAACTCTAGATCGCGCCACAATACGAAGGGGCCGGCGTTTCCGCCGGCCCCTTTTCGCTTCGAACCAGGCTGCGCTAGTCGAGCCGCTCGATAATCGTCGCCGTGCCCAGGCCACCGCCGCAGCACATTAGCTGCATCCCGTAGCGACCGCCCGTGCGCTCCAGCTCGTGGAGCATCGTCGTCATCAAGCGAGCGCCCGTCGCGCCCAGCGGATGACCGAGGGCGATCGCG
>Ga0255058_10000686_pt1 | contig 19484 bp, 37 predicted proteins | sample Cases_109_9_MG_FD_188637 | JGI IMG/M metagenome (GOLD analysis project Ga0255058, IMG submission 188637) | Seawater microbial communities from Amundsen Gulf, Northwest Territories, Canada - Cases_109_9 | ecosystem: Environmental > Aquatic > Marine > Gulf | place: Canada: Northwest Territories... | reverse complement strand
GGACCGCTACGGGTTGCGGCGTCAAGGGCTAGGGGTAGGCGGCTGCCTTGCGTCCGGGGCCTTTGTGATGCGCCAGGTAGGGCGCCAGCACGGTAGCCGGCCAGACGTGCAGATCAGGCCCAGCGCAGTGGGCGGCGAGGTTGTTCAGCCGCAGCGACGGGATCTGGTCCCGGTGATGGTCGAAGATCGTGTTGTCCGCCTCCGCCAGCCCGAGTTGCCGGAGATTCTGGTCGAACACCGCGTTGTCGCCCCAGTTCTTCAGGGTGCGGAACGCGCCGGTCAGGTAGGTCTGCCGCATGGCCCGCAGCAGATCGCGCACGGCGGGGCAGTCCATCCGGTAGGCGACGAACCCGGTCTCGCTGGCATACGCCCACGGGCGGCCCAGGTAGGTGATGTCGGCATTCTCCGGGCACACCACGTCGAAGAACTCCCGGGTCGGCGTCTTGATGAACTCCACGTCGCCGTCGATCCACACCATCCAGCCGGTGGTGGGCATCGGTTCCATGGTGAGCGCAAACACCTTCCAGCTCCACTTGAGTGCACCCCAGCGCGGATGCCCGCTCGTGGTCTTGGAGTCGGACTCGCGGGCGCGGAAGGCGCGCACCTCGGGGTCAGCTAGCATCTCTTGGTCTGTCAAGACCTTGTATTTCGCCTCGGTCCATCCCCAGTGAGCGACAAGCCCCTCAATCCAGACTGGCCCGTAGCGGTCATCGTCTTTGTCCGACCACGACGTCACCACGAGGGAGGGGATCATGTCGCCCTCTTGATCCTCGGGTGCCTTCGGCCTTGCGCCTTGTAGGGTCGGCGCAAACGCTTCTCCAGTGACACCAAGAACTCCCCAGCCGCATCCCCATCCAAACAGTGTTCGGCCATACACCGTAGGAGTGTCCCCGTCGCCAGCCGATGGCGCTTCGCCATGCGTCGGATCTGGTCCGCATCTTCCGCTGCAATCCGGAACCAGAGTCGCTCGGCTTCGCCGATAGGCGAGAACTGCGGTCTATCCATCGGTCATCTCGTCAGGTGCAGATACGGCAGAGCCTCCCGGAACTCTTCCAGTCTCCACTGGTGATACGCGAGGTTCCAACTCCACTGTTCGCGGTCCGGGTCCGCCCACTTGGTCTCGATCGCTTCCAGCGCACCGCGTTCGATCCGGAACGCAATCGGATCCGCCAGCGACGGCGCCCCCGTGAACACCGGCACGCCAGCCACGGTTGCCAGGGTGGCCACGTTGGAGTTGTAGCAGACCACCGCGTGGGCGCCGGCCAGATCCTCTTCGAACGGAATCCCGGCCTCGCGGATCTCAGAACCCGGGCGCAACCCGACGATCTCCCGGAACTCCTCGGACAGTTCCTCATACGGGTGGCCCCTGCGGTAAGCCTTCGGGTGCGGGCGGAACCATATCTCCCGATCGGTGTGCTTCCGGATCTCCCGGGCCGTCTCCTCTAGCCAGGCGATGTGGTCCCCGCCCTCGACCTGGGCATCCCACGGCACCTGACCGCACAGCAGGATGTAGTTCCCCTCGGTGCGCCACGGCTGCAGTTCCACGCCCATCCGGATCCACCGGTCCGGCGGCATGCCCTCCGCGCGGAAGTCACCTGAGGCACAGAACCCACCGATCGCGAGCGAGCTCCACTCCTCCCGGTCCAGCAGGAACCCACGCTCGAGGCACCACGCCGGTTTGCCGGCTGCCTCCTGGGCGGCGATGACGGTGTTGCGGTTCTTCTTCGGGCCACCGTCTAGGCCGCCGAGCATCGTCTTGGTCCAGCCGTTGACGATGGCGACATCGGCGATGGTCCCGAGGAAGTCCCGGGTCTTGCAAACGCTGTGCTCGACGCCGAGCGTGGTGAGTCCTTCGCTCAGGGCGGCCGTCGCCTTGCCGGAGCACGAGAGGCGCGGGCCGTAGTCGGGCTCGTAGAGGATCACTCGCATCTCACCACTTCTCGTTGCATTCCGTGCATGTCGTGACAGTCTTCTCCGCTCCGCAGTAGATACACACTACTCCAGCGGGGATTTGGAGATACTTGTCCCACCAGTCTCTGATGTCTTCGGCGGCAGCCACCGGAACAATCAACCACCCCGCGCTCCAGAGACAGCTCCGCCACCTCCAAAAGGTCTGTATCTCCAGGATGTCCGCCCACCATCCGTATTCCTTCAGGACTTGCTGAAGGATCTCGCATCCGTCCGGGTATTCGACCTTCACCCGCACCGGATCTCCACCCACAGGTAGGGCTGCTTGATCTCAGGGATGCGGTCAGCGAACACCTCCGTTGCCACACCCGCCATGTTCGCGCGGATCGCTTCCATCCACCAGATCGAGGAGTTGATCGTGATGTGCAGCGGGCCGGGCTTGCGGGAGATGCCCAGTAGCACGCCAACCCGAGCCACCCGGGACAACTCACTGAGCACCGCCGGGACGTCTTCCTCCAGGATGTGTTCCAGCACGTCGTTGCAGGACACCAGATCGAACTGGCTATCAACGTAGGGAAGCGAGTGGGCGCCTTCGATCAGGTCGATGTTGTCTCTCTCGCACAAGTAGTCGACGACGTCGCATCCCCAAGCGTCCCAGCCGAGCTCTTCAGCTATCGCGAGGGTTTCGGCCTTACCACACCCCACGTCAAGGTATGTATCGTTCCCCATCGCACGCCTCGCACCCAGCCACTCCCGCAGGATCTCCTGCCGCCACGGCTTCATGTCGTAGCGCGGGTGGCGGTGTGCTTCCGGGTATCGGTCGATCTCGGCTTGGCGGCGTTCGGCGAGGGTCATAATTCGATGTTCAGGAGAGCCGGGTTGAGAACGGTGCCCTTCTCGTTTGCCTTCTCGCCTTCATCGCGGACCTGAGTATCCAGGTTGTGCCACCGCCGGAGTTCTTCGCCGTGTTCCCAGGCTTGGGATAGCGTGCTCACGGCAGCGCCATACATGAAGCCCGTAATGCCGTCGGTATCGGCCGTGTGGGATGTTTCCTTGGCGCACTCGGCGATGGTTTTACCCTTGGCCATTTCAGCCTCCATGAGGTTGGCCCAGTCTTCCGCGTAGGAGAAGACGCGGGCACCGTAGGGGTCGGTGTTGTTGGCGAGACCCTTGTTCCAGAGTTCTTGATTGGTGATCTTCATAGGCAACACTTTACCACGCGCGTTCATGCTGGCGCAACCTCCACCGGGATTCTATCCGGGTGCACCGCCCATTCCTCGGCGCTCATCCCGAGATGCTCCCAGAACATCGCCGCCACGTCCGGCTTGCGGTGCTCCACGGTGTAGTCGAAGAGGTGCGGGTAGGGCTTGTAGGGCTGAGTAGCCAGCCGCGTCCAGTGCAGGATCCCCGTGCGCTCCGGTCCCTCCATCACCACCTCGTCCATGTGGTCCCAGTAGGCCGGCAACCGGGAACCGCGCAGCGACTCGCCGCCCTCCTTCTGGATCTGCCGGTAGTTCGGGCTCTTGCAGTCCCACTTGGGCACGTTGGCGCAGTGCCACAGGATCACGTCGGACTTCTGCGGGCGGCGGCCACAGAACGCACCGGCACGGCCCTCTGCTACCGGGTGGTCCCACATCTCCTGCAGGTCACGCAGCACCACCATGTCGGCGTCCATGTAGATCGCCTTGCCCTCGTAGTTGCAGTGTTCCGGGATGAACCAGCGGAACAGGGTGAACGGCGTGCGCCACCCGGCATCGATGCCACCCCAGTCCCAGCCGGGTGAGCCTTGACGCATGAACGTGATGTCCACGGGTCCCTTGCAGTTGGCGCGGACGCTGTTCTCGAGCGCGCGTTCGGCGCCCCCGGCGCGTTGGTAGACGTCGGAGCCGACGAAGAGTCGGATAGTCATGCGGGTCCTCCAAAACCCGCACTGTAGCGACGGGTGCGGTGGGCGCGACGTGACGCGGGCGGGAGGGTCACTTCGCCCCCTCCAGCAGTTCGAGAATCTCGCCTAATCGTTTGATGACCAAGCCTATCAGCAGACCCAGACCGATGACGGCGCCCAGGATGACGCTCCGCGTTTTGCTGGCTTCCTCGCTTTCGCTCACTTCGCCCTCACCTTGTCCCACGTAGCTTGCGGAACGGTCGTCAGCCGCGAATCCGGGTTCAGGTTCACCAGCCGGGAGCCGTGCTCCGCGCCGAGTTCGGCGAGCCTGCCGTATGCCTCGTTCGCCGGGACGGGGTCAGGGTAGCGGTCCTCCGTCAGGTCCACGCCGATCAGGCCGATGGTCTCGAAGCCCAGCCAAATCGCGCACGCCGCCGCGTAGAACGACGACTGACTCAGCCGGAGCGCGTGCGGCTTGGTGCTGGCCGGGTCGAACCACAGGCGGATGTCCTTCTTCGGCCCGATCTCGACTACGCGGATGCCGGCGAGCCGGCTGTGCGTTGCAGGGATGTGGGAGAACACGACGAACGGTGCCGCATCGCGCATGATGCCGCCGGACATGGTGCCGCCGCGGGGTGGATCCATGGTGCCCCACATCGCCTTGTCGTGGGTGGGTTCCACGCACAGCGCGAAGTCGGGTTGGCAGAACGTGACGGCGCGGTTGCAGCCGATCGTCCAGCGGTTCTGGTAGTCGTAGGTGAAGTCCCACTCCGATTCCGTCGACGCCGAAGGCCCGCAGCCCACGACGCAACAGTCCTCGCCAGCCATCCAACCGCGGAGCGCGCCGAAGTTCATTCGCCCTTCGCCTTCTTGATACGGAGCTTCAGGCACCGGCACCGCACGTATTCGTCAACGGGCACGCCTGCAGCCTCGGCGAAGTCGGTCACCTTGCACCACTCTTCCGGGGTGAAGCCGATGGACTTGCCCTTGCGGAGTCCCCCGGCTGTCGCACGTGGCCGCCCTGGTTTCTTACGTTTCATCATGTCGTCGTAGGTGGCCCAGTGGGTCATGGGTCGCCCTCTTCCTTTTCCATCGGCTTGCCGACGACGCGGAGCGTGTAGTCCAGCGAGTCGATCAAGTCCTGAGTGACTTCACCGACGTGTTCGATCGTGTCGACAAGCGTCCCGCTGTCGGTTCTGATTTCGATCTTCACCGGCTCAACCTCAAGGCTTCCACGCCGTCGTCCTCGTTCCGGCGGCAGAACTCACGGACGACATCAGAGAACTCATGGCGGGTCGCCGATCCTTCGGACACCCACTGGCGGATTTGGCAGATGATCGCGGCCCAGCGTTCCGGGCGGGTCGTGTTGTTTGCTGCACTCCTCATGCCCTCTATACTACTGGTTTCTTGGGAAGATTCAACCCCATCGGGGGGGTTTCTTGAGAAGTTTTCCACCCTACGGGCGCCACTTGCCAGAACGGTCCTTGTCCCGGCTCTCCCGCTTCACCCGCTCCGCCGGGTGCACGTCGTGTTGCTCGCCCGGGTCCTCGGGAGCCTGCTCCGCCGTCGGCCTTGGCCCGCCCAGTTGCTTGACCCGATCACGCCATACCTGCACGGCGTAGGCGACGCAGTCCAGCCGGTCGTCGTGCTTGGCCCCCGGGTTCTCCAGCATCTCCCGGACTACAGCCTCCGCACCCCGGGCCGGCAAGAACACCTTGCCCGCCGCGAAGGCCGGCTGCGCCCCGATCCACCGCACTACCTTGTCGCGGTCCGCCTTGAGCTCCAGCACCGGCAACCGCTCCCGGACACACGCCCGGATCACCTCGGTGCCGTGCGCCTGGTCCTCGACGAAGAACTGGATGCCCCGGTGTTCCGCCCGGACCCGGTGCATCAGCGGGATCAGGTCGTCGCTGCCCTTCATCCGTGCTGTGTGGTCCTCCATCATCAGGAGCTCGCCGCGCGGGGCGATCGCCCAGACCAGGAACCCGGTGGGATCGTTGAGTTGTGCCTCCTTCAGCGCCGGGTCGATCGTGGCGAACCACAGCTTGAGCGATGCCACCGGGACCGTCACGTTGCCGAATACCACCGCGTCCTCCACGCCCTCCCAGCGCCGTAACTGCTCCGGCTTGAACAGGATGCCACCGTCCGGGATGGGGTTCTGCTGGTAGAGCGCCTCGAAGATGATGCCGCCCTCATCGCTCGAGTCCCGGCGCTTCTCGAGTTCGGCGGCGGGGTAGCGGACCGGGCACAGCGCCTCCCCCACCTCCCGGGCCAGCGGGTCGTCCTCGAGCGCCAAGCCGGGCAGGGTCAGCACGTCCCAGTCGTCGGGCTCATCGTCCAGCAGACGGCCAGCGAGGTCGGCTGTAGCCCAGCGGGTCATGGCCAGCAGGGTCGCACAGCCGGGCTCCTGGCGCGTCTCAAGCACCTTTCGATACCAGTCGTAAGCCTTGGCCATGAGGGTGGAAGTGGTATCCCGGTGGCCACGGACTACGTCATCCATGACGATCAGGTGGGCGCCGCGCCCGGGCAGCGGGCCGTCCACGCCGGCAGCGAACACCTCGCCGCCGTCGTGCCAGGTGCCGTCCTTGGTGATGAGTTGGATCTGCCAGTTGTCGGCGCGGTGGACGTCGGGGTGCACCCGGCAGCCGAACAGGTGGCCCATGTCCCGGACGACGCCCCGGGCTTTCTTGCTGAACCCGGCGCAGAGGTCGCCCGAGTAGCTGGTCAGGATGACGTTCCTGGTGCCGTGGAACATGACGAACCAGGCGGCGGCGTAAACGCTGCTGTAGAGCGACTTGCCGTGCCGTGGGGGCATGAAGATCATCGCCTTGCCGCCGTCCAGCAGGATGGGCATGGTGCGCTTGGCGATCAGGCGCATGTAGGGGAACAGGAGCCACCGCTGGCCGGAGTCCTTGGCGTAGGGGCGGGTGTGGATTACCGCGAGTCCGGCGGGTCCGGTCTTGGCGAGGGTGCGGTCCTCGCTGGGGAGATCGTCATACCAGCCCATGGGCGGGTTCCTGCTGGATCACGAACTGCGCGGCGAGGAACCGCGAATAGGCTGGCGGCACGGCCTGACTGAGTTCCTCCACCGTCATCCACCCGATGCCCATGGCGGCACGTTGCACCGCGAGCGGGATCCGCCAGACGCCTATTTCCACGGTCTGGCGGGGGTTGCGGCGGTTGGTCGCTTGAGGGAACAGCGGTAGTTGCCACCCATGAGCGCATGGGAGTCGGTCCACTGGAAAGCTGGTCTCGAAGATCCTGTGACGCTGGACGCTGAGCCCGAACGACGATCCGCAGAGTTGGATCGGGTATTCGAGCGGTGCTCCCGGCACGTTCTCGATGATGTAGGGGATCCCCGACGCCCGCAGGAGCTCGCGGGTGCGCGGGATCAGGTTCTCTGCCGGGTGCACGTGGTCAGGCCGGCGGTTGTAGGCGGTGAACGCCTGACACGGGGGCGAGGCCCAGACCAGATCAAAGCCCGCTGTGTCCGTCTCGAGGGCGTCGGCATGGATGAACCGGAACGGGTAGTTCGGCTGCGGCTCGATGTCGACGCCGGTCACCTCGAACCCAGCATCGGCCAGCCCTCGAGAGGCTCCGCCCGCTCCGCAGAACAGGTCGAGTGCCTTCATTCCATCTGCCGGCGTATCCACTGGCCGGCAGCGTAGCAGACGCCCTTGATCGGCGGGTCGGCCAACCGCTCGAACCAGTCCCAGAACGCCTGGATGTTCTCGCCGTCGTCCTTGCCGTTGCCCTCGAGCATGGCGGCCACGAACTGGGAGATGGCGAACCGTTCGCCCTCCCGGTGGGCGTGCCGGATGGCGTCTTCGTAGGACCGCATGCCCATGGTGCTAGACTACCGCGCCATGCGATACCTGCTGTTGGTGGTGGTGTTCTGTCTGTCGAGTTGCACCGGCTGGGTGCACGAGCCGTTCTACTCCGTGGCGGTTGGCGAATACGAGGGACTGGGCGGTGGCCCGGGGCAGCGGCACTTCCCGGTGTCCGGCCAGAGTGACTACGACACCTGGACGGTGACGTTCGGCGGGCGGATGCGGGCTCCCACGGTGGTGACGTTCAATGCAGCGGACCTGGCCCGGGTGCTGGATCTGCTGGGGAGGGAGCGGAACACCGCGGCCTCCGTCGCGCCCACCTCAGCGGACAGCCCCCTCCTGGGTCGGGAGGCTACGGCGCTCCGGGAGAGGTAGTCGGGAGACTTAGTTGGTCCGCCCAGGCTCGCAACTGGATCCGCGCTATCTGGGCGCTGGAGTAGTCCTGTGCCTTCATCGCGGATGCCGGAACCATACACAGCCGTTCGACTTGGCGCTGGACCTCCGCCACGTGACGGGCCAGCGCCTTGAAGTCCTCACCCGTGGACTCAACGTAGACGATGTCGCTACTCGCCATCGCCCACCGTCCTCCGCTCCAGTTCGTCCAGCACGCCCTCCTGCACGGTGCCGTTCCGCATCATCTTCTTGAGGTCGGCCCGCGCTTCGTCGGTGATGTAGACCACGGCGGTGGACTGCACCTCCAGCTCCTGCTTCTGCAGGCCGTAGCACCTGTCCAGCCACAGCTTCGCAGCGGCGGTGTCGTCGTTGATCCCGCGAGCGTGGAGCGCCTTGGCCAGTTGCCCGGCGGCGAGCTCTAGGTCGACTTTGTTCTCCGCTGCCCACCGCTCGATGGCCTTGCGGAAGTCCATGCCCTTGGGTCTGCCGCCGATGCCCTCGTGACCGGGGAGGAACTTGCCGTTCTCGTCCCTCCCAGAAGCTGCCAGTTTGTCTGGTTTGGCTTTGCGGTTCTTCTTCTTGCCGTTCTTGGTGGTCACTTCTCGGGGCTCTTGAGGCTGGTAACTGTTTCGATGGGGGACTTTACCACTTTGATGTGGGCGCCGTCAGGGCCGAGGACACCGGTGAGCTTGAGGCTCTGGAGATCCTCGGGGATGTTGGAGACGAGATCAGCGAGGGCACGCAGTCCGAGGATGATCTCCTCCTTGTCGGTGCCGCCTACCTTGACTTCGCAACGGAAGGCGCGGGGGATGGTTACGGTTTTCTTGGTAGTCATGCGTCGTCTTGATCGGGTTCGGTTGGAGAGGCGGGGGATTCCTGGCGCCTCACCCCATCGCGGGCGAAGCGGTAGGCGACGGCGGCCACCTGCATGGCTTCCTTGCGGGCGGCCTCGATATCGTTGCCGTGGATGGCCAGGAGCAGCTCCATCATCTCCTCGGCGAGCACCCCGTAGGCTTCGTGGGTGGAGCGGAAGGGGCCGTAGATACCTTGCGCCCGGTTGGCTTCGGCCAGCAGGGTAGCGAGGCGGGGATCGTCGGTGGACCGGATCATGTCGGGGAAGAGCTGGGGGTCGGTCATGTCTTCGCCTCGGCTTGGTGGTGGAAGGCGATGGCGGAGAGGATGTGCTGGCAGATCGTCTGCCAGCCGCCGCCCTTGTAGCAGTAGGCGTGCCGCCAGGTCTGGCCAAGGTAAGCGTCGTCGATGGTGAGATCCCAAGCATCCAGTCGCTTGACGGTATCCGCCATGTGGTTCTGGAAGCCACCGCTGACGCCGGAGTCCGCGTGCTTGTGGATCTTCCGGGCGAGATGGACGGACAGTTGGACTTTCATCAGAACAGCCTCTGGGTCTGCCGGGTCGCGGCTTTCAGGTTGCGGCTGGCTTGCTCCCAATACGACCGCTTGAGTTCGATGCCAACGAACCGGCGACCGGTCTCGAGAGCGACGTAACCCTCCGAGCCGATGCCCGCGAAGGGCGAGAGCACCAGATCGTCCGGGTTGGTCCACAGGTTGAGAGCCCGGCGGATGACACCGAGCTGCAACGGGCAGATGTGCCGCTCGTCCTCGTGCTCCCGGGCGCTGCGGTGCTGGATGGTGTCGCCCGGCTTGATGTCGTCCCAGATCGGACTGGCGTAGCGTTGCCACGCGGAGACCGGGAACGACTCTCCGGTGTGGCTGACCCGCTCCGGGTTCTCGCCCGGCTTGCGCATGGTCACGAGGTAGTCCGGGATCCCTTGCCGGCTCATCGTGGAGTCCTTCTTGATCTGCTTGTGCAGCAGGCCGAGAGCCTTGGTCCTCTGCATCGCGGTCACCGGGTCCTTCCAGATGCACACCTCCGAGTGGAAGATCCAGCCCGCATCCATGAACAGCCGGATCATCTCGCCGCGGAAGTCCCGCAGCCCGATGAACCCGTGGTGCGCCTTGGACGTGGGCAGGTTCATGCAGTGGAACGAGAGCAGGCGGCCGGGCATGGTGATGCGGAACAGTTGATCCACCGCGAAGCGGAAGTGGGTAGCGAACTCCGCGTCACCCTTGCAGTTGCCCATGTCGCGGTCGCTAGCCGAGTAGGTGTAGAGCGAAGCGAACGGTGGCGAGAAGATGGAGTAGTGGACGGAGTCTGAATCCCATCCGGTCAGGGTGTCGACGCAGTCACCCAGGAACATCGTCCAGTCCTTGCCCTGTGCCTTGTCAGTCTCGAACTCCACGCGGAACCTCCTCGTGTTTCCTTCCAGCTTGCCCTCAAGAGTTTCGCTCATGTGTTCCACCATGCGGGTTCTCATCGTGATCGCGTCGCGTTCCTTGCGCTGGATGTTGGCAACGACTGCGCCCTCCAGTTCGCTGGTGACGATGTGAACGTTGACGGTCTTTTGCTGACCGAACCGCCAGCACCGGCGGACCGCTTGGTAGTAGGCTTCCCAGGAATCCGAGAGGCCGACGAACATCACGTTGTGGCAGTGCTGCCAGTTCATCCCGAAGCCACAGATGGATGGCTTGGTGACGAGCACCCGAACGCTGCCGGCGGAGAACCCGAGCATGGATCCTTCCTTGTGGTCCGGCGTGCTCGAGCCGCGCACCTCGACAGCCCCGGGGATCCGGGCGGTCAGCGTCTCACTCTCCCGGTTGAGGTTGCACCAGACGATCCACGGCTCATCCGTCTCGGCGATGAGTTCGGCTGCGCGGGCGCTGCGCTGGCTGATGGTCTCGCGGCGAGCGGCAAGGCGGTCGGTCATGGACCGCGCCTCTTCGGCGAACAACATTCCGGTGAGAGGCACCTCGGACTTCACCTCATGCTGGTGTAGCCGCACCGGTGGCACCTCGAATCCGGCGTCGTCGTAGCCGATGTCGGATGGTTTGGTCAGCATGACCGCCCACGATGAAACCCAGCGCCAGAAGTCCTCAATGGCGTGCCGTTTGAGTCGCCACTTCTGGGTCTCGCCACCGTCGTGCACGAAGAACATGGACAGCATCTCGGTGCGGGTCATGGCGCCGAGGAACTCGCAGTGGTTACCGAGCTCCATGTGATCGTTCGGCGCCGGGGTTGCGGTGCAGCAGAGCCGGAACGGGGTCTGCTCGAACTTCTGGATCAGCTTGGTGCGGGTCTTGCCGTCGTGGGCCTTGAGGATGCTGGACTCGTCTAGGACCACGCCCATGAAGTCGTCGGCGTTGAAGTGGTCGATCAGTTCGTAGTTCGTGGTGACGATGTCGGCGGTGCTTGATCCAGTGCGGTCGTATTCACAGTGGATGCCGAACTTCTGGCCCTCGCTGATGGTCTGCTTGGCGACAGCGAGGGGAGCGACGACGAGGACGCGGCCATTGATGTGTCTGGCCCACTCCAGCTGCATGAAGGTTTTGCCCAGCCCGCAGTCGGCGAAGATGGCGGCGCGGCCACGGACCAGAGCCCAGCGGACGATCGCCGCTTGCCAGTCGAAGAGTTGGGCGGATAGGCCGGTGGGATCGGTCAGCCCTCCCGGTGGTGTGGCGATCACCTTGCTCGCCAGGAACTCCTGATACTCCATGGGTGAGACTGTAGTGTCAGGGCAAGAGGTTTCCATTGTCATCCTTCCGCTTGAACTCGCCGCAGCGGTATTCCTTCTTGACGCGGGGTGCCACGCACAGCATTCCGTTGGGTGTCGGTGTCGGCTGGGGTGGGAACCGCCAGCATTCGCCGGTGCCGAGCTGGACGTTGGGCGAGTGGTGGAAGTGCACGCACTCGCTACACCGTGGCCCTGGTGGGATGGCCTCCACGTCCTTGCTGCTCATGGCGTCGGGCTGGTGACGATGATGGCGAAGGTGATGGCCACGGCGATGGCGAGGATACGGTTGGCCCAGACCAGGCGGTTGATGCGGCGGATGAGGTTGTCCACGTCGCCCTCGAGCTCGTCGTTGGTTCTGGTCATCCAAGGAGGCAGGTGCCGCAGAGGGTTTCACCGGGGGCGGCCACTTGGCGGTCGGGGTGGTTCGTGCACGTCGGCGTAGGCTTGGCCCCCGCCCGGCACTCCGCGATCAGGGCGCGGGCTTCGTCGTCGTGGGAGAGCCAGTGGACACCATCACAATCCGCAACAATCGCCTCCAACGCCGCCAGCAGCCGGCCCCGCTGTTCCTCAACTGTCATCGTCATCGGTCATCCTGTGGGTGAAAGCGCAGCGAGCCCGAGAGGCTTCGGGTGTTCGGGAAAAGGTAGGAGTATCCGAGCCTGCGCCGTCTTCGTTCGGGCGGAGTGGCGCCGTCCCACTGGGAGGTTGAACGTCGGGCTCGCTGCAAAGTGAAAAACGGCGGCGAGGTAGCCGGGTGGTTGCCCCACCGCCGCACGTCGAACGGGCTCCGGACCGGTTGAGGATGCGGAGCCACGGGAAAGGAATGTCACCGCCTCGCCTCCCGCTCGTGTGCCGTCTCCGGTGGCGGGTGCTTGGCTTCGTGTTCGCATGACTCGCCGCAGAACCCGCGGGCCAGCGGGCCGTCATCGCGGCGGATGAACACCGTGCCGCACTGGCCGCATCGGTCCAGCACGTTGGGAGGGTAGCTGCAAGGGTGAGGGTGGTCCATGTGGATAGGTGGTGGGGGTGGTGCGTTGCCCACGATACCCAGGGACTCCGCTTCCCGCGCGATGTCGTCAGGCGTGTTCATGTTCCTCCTCCTGCTTCTTGAGGGCGTCGATGATGGCGCTGCCCTCGGACTTGGAGAGGTCGCCGAACCCCATGCCCTCGAACCCGCGGGAGTCCATGCCCTTCTGGATGGCTTCCTTCGATAGCCCCTTGGTCAGCACGTGGAACAGGCGGAGTTGCGGTGCCGTCACCCGGTCGCCCTTGTCATCCTTGGGAGGGAGCGGGTCCTCGGTGGGGTAGGTGCGCTTGCCAGTCTTCTTCTTGCCATCGGTGCTGCCCGCGGCATTGCCATCGTCGTCTTCAGATGGGAGGCCAGCCGCGGCCATCAACGAATACCTGCGGCCATACTGGATAGCCGAACCAATCGCTTGCACGGCGGTGCGTCCCTTCTGCTCGTCGAACGGCAACCACAGGATCGGGCAAACGAGTTGCTGCCCTGACGAATGACGTATCTCGGTCTCCACGCCGACCTGTCCATCGCGGCTGTGTAGCTTCTGGTGCTGGCTCAGGCCGTTCTTCGCGAACGGCTCTTGGATGGCGTCGAACACCGCAGCCAAGCTGGCGTAGTTGCTGCGGAAGTGCGGGTTGGTGGAGTCGCGTCGCGCCGCGGCCATCTCGCCCTGTGCCTTGGAGAGCGCGTCGTTGAGTTCCGGTGTCGCCCTCTGCTCTTGTTCCTGTCCCATCCGCTGCCGGATCTCTGCGGCGCTCTCGACGTAGCTCATCGTCTCATCCTCCTCTGCCTCCGTCGGTCCTCCACTGGCCGCCACACCCGGTTGAGTCGGTTGGCCAAGTCCTTGGCGTCCTCCTCGGTGATGCCGTCGATGACCGGGATGACGTTCTCGTCATGCTCGTGGTCGCCCACCTCCCACAGCAACCCGCCGGGGTTGTGGCGGACGTGGCTGCCACCGAACATGCAGACGGCGTAGTATCGGTCGTCGCTCACAGCGTCCTCCCGTGGAGGTCGTCCTCCAGGGCTTCGCGCTCGGCGTCTTCGGTTCCCATCGCCGCCCGGCACTCCGCGATCAGGGCGCGGGCGGTGTCGGCTATCGCCATGTATTCCGGGACGTGATCGACTGCCTCATCGAACCTAGCGACAACGAACTCCAACGCCGCCAGCAACCGGTCCCGCTGCTCCTCCGTCGTCATCTTGGATACTCCTTTGTTTTCCATGCCTGTAGTATCGGCCGGGAGGAAGAACTATTCCAGCCCCTTCTGGAAAAAGTATGCCTACCGCGTATCATCCCACCCATGGACTACCTCAAGCCCTCCAACGGTGCTACTTGGTGGCTGTTCTGGTGCGCCGTAGGCTCCGCCCTCCTCATCCCCTGGGTCCTGGGCGTCATCTGGCTGGTCAGGCTGTGCCTGTGATCGCCTCGACCGTCACCAGCACCCCGCCCAGGCCTACCTGAGGGGCCACACGATGCACCAGGAGGCTGTCGATCTGGGAGTCGTCCGGAAAGACCCCGGCGTGCTCCAACGAATCCTGGATAGCTTTCAGGACGTTGTCGAGGTCGCGCCTCCGCTTGTCTGGTGGGCGCACCTCCACGGTCAGGGCGAGGCGGTCGGTCGCCTTGAACCCCGGGCCGCCGTGCTCGAGCCACAGGGCGGCGACGGTGTGCCGGAACCGTAGCCCGTCGTGGGAGATGTGGGTCCGCCCGCGGTCGTGCCGCCAATACGTGTTGACGGACGGCGGGAAGGGCAGCGCGAGGGTTGTCACAGCCCCGGGATCTCCGCCATGGCTGGCGAGTCCATCAGGGTGTCGCCGGTGCCGCCAGCTTTCAGGTGCTCGACGGCGGCGGTGAGGAACTGGCCCAGCGTTGCATTGGGCAACATCAGCAGGCCGAGCCAGACCCGCATGGTTGCCATGGTCTCGCCGGGTGCGTCCAGCACGAAGCGGAGGTTCGTCTCCTGGTCGAAACTGACGCCGGGGGCGGCGGCGAGGTCCTTGGTGATCTCGATGCGCTTGGCGATGGCCGGGCCGAACACCCGGCGCAAGGCGTCCAGGTCTGCGTCTTTCGCCGGGCCAGCCAGGATCACCGACGCCGGGTGCTCGAGGTTGCCCAAGGTGACGATGACCCCGGAGAGGTCCGGGCGGTCGGTCGCCTCCCCGTAACCCATGCGCCAGGCGCAATACCAGGCGGCGCACTCAGGGGGACGGTCCTCGTAGATGGCGCAGCCGCCGCCCGCACACTCGTGCTCGCAGTGGTTACCCTTTGGCTTTTGCAAGGCGGCGATGCCGACGTATGTGCAGCACGCCACGCACTCGCCGCATGTCCGGGTGGTGACGTCGACGCCGAACCGCTGGAACCCCTGCTCGGCGCGCTCACTGAGGCTGGTCACGGCTCACCTCGAGATAGACGTAGTTCTCGATCCGGTGCTTCGGTGTGAGGCGCCGCGGTTCCGACAGACAGGCCAAGCTGATGGATGCCTCCCAGAGCTCGGCGTCTTGGACCAGCAAGTGACCGCGGCCCGGACGGGTGCATATGCCCAGGTAGAGCCGGTGCGCGGTGATGCGGAACAGTTCCTGGAGAGCCCGCGTGATGGACTGCTCCGGGATGTGCTCGAGGACGTCGATGGATGCGACGACGTCGAAGTTCTCGTCCAGGTATGGGAGTGGCTCACCCGGGTGGATGAGTCGGACGGCTGGACCGCACAGCTCCGGGACGATCTCGCACCCGGCGGCTTCGTAACCGCAGGCGTCGGCGACCGTCAGGCTCTCCCCGCGCCCGCAGCCGACGTCCAGGAAAGCCGGGAGGTGTCCGTCCTTGGCGGCTGTAGCGCTGGGGTGGGTGCCGCTCAGGTAGTCCGCGAGGTTCCACTGGCGGTCGCGTTTCATGCGGTAGCCCGGGTTGGCGTAGGCGTCCGCGTAGTAGTCGGCCAGGTTCATGGGCGGCTCTCGTCAAGCATGGCCTGCACACTCTCCACGCTCTCACCGACGTGGTCGGCCACCCACTCGGGTGTCTTGCCGTCGGTGTTCACCCGATCAGCGACGTAGGCCACCAGCTCGCGGTGCTTGCGCCTCGCCTCGATGCCCGGGTTGGGTAGGTTCACCTCGGGCTTGTGCCGTCCACGCTTGCCGCCACCACGGGCGGCCCGTTGTGCCTTGGCGTATTCGGCGTCGCCCACGAATTCCTCCCAGCTCTCCCGCGTCTTGAGTATCTGGCCGATGCACGCCGCCGTCTCGGCTGGTTCCTTGCCGCGGCCTTCCATGGTTTCGCACAGCAGGGTGAGACGGGATACCGTCATACCCTCGCCGGCCAGCCGCTCGGCCAGCATGTCCCGGGACTCCGGGTTGCCGCAGCGCACCAGGAACGCCCGCAGGATAGCGGACAGCGCCTTCGGGTCAGCGTCCTCGGTATCTCGCGCCATGGCCGTCCTTTGGTGGGTGGGTATCGAAAGCCTGCCCCTGCTCGGCTTTACCAAGCCAAGAACCGCATGGCCACGGGTCCGATATACCATGGGCCGGGCGGGAATGGCGTGTCAACCCCACGACGGGTAGTGGGGGCAAGGTGGGTGCAGCGCAGGCGGGTGCGGTGTCAAGCATCGTCGATCTCACTCCGGAACTGTTGACGCTCATCAGCCGATGCCTTGCGCCATGCGGTCCGCAACCGATCCAGCGGCGTCGGTGGGGTGACGATCCCGGCCGCGATCGCCGCAGCGCGCACCGACTTGAACTCACCGGCCGCCAACCGTTCCGCGATGTCGGGATGGTGACGCTTCAGGCGGGCGGTGAGGCGGACGGCATTGTTGCTGCCCTTCGGTAAAGGTGGCCGTTGGCTACCTTTCTCAGGTCTCCCGGTCTTTGCCACAGCCGGCGCCTCTGCCTGTAGCTTCTGTGCGATCTTGGGATGGCGGACCTTGCAGTAGCGCACGGCGTCCTCGTAGCTCAGCGTCTTGGCCTCGCCGGTGAACCCCAGGCCGTGCCACAGCGGTGAGGTTGCGAGTTCGTAGAAGGAACCGAATGCATCGCCGTCCTTGCGTTCCCGCCCCTCCCATGCACCTCGGTCGATGATGGCTTCAAGCTGATTCGGTAGCACCTGGGTCAGCTCGTCCCAACCCATGCTGTAGTGCTGCTGGGCATCCTTGATGAGTTCCGGGTCGTGGGCCATCACAGATCCGCTCTCCATGCGGTCACGTAATCGAGCGCGGACCGCAGTTTCTCAACGGGCATATTGTCGCACAGATCGTCGAGGTTCTTCGCGCCGACGAATCGAAACACGTCGGTGTAGACATCCTTGTGCGGGAGGTCTCGCTGCGCAGCCAGATTCCTCACGACACGGTTCAAGTTGTCGCGTAATCGCTTGCGCCTCTTCTGCTCTGGCTCAACCTCAACATCCGTGGCGGTTGCTTGGATCCCATGCCGCCGTCTCATCTGAGCTACAGCAAGGACCGATACACCGCGGAGAAGTGGGTCTGAATTTCGCTCCTCCTCCGCAGCCTGGATCTCGGTGGCGTTGAAACCAATACCCATCGCCACTGCCCCGCCATCTTCATGTGAGGCCGACAACGTCAACAGCCCTTTACTCTGACGCTCTGCACGTTCCTCCGCTTGCTCGCGTTCACGCTTCTCCCTCAACCCTGCCGTGGCGTCCTTCTCGATCCGCCCAGCCCATTCCACCAACCTCGGCAATTTGGCCATCAGTAGCGTGGCGCGATGATGCTCACAGCCGTCTTCCACTCGGATCACCCTGCCGATGATTTGGCGGAACAACAATTCAGTGGTCGGTGCAGTCGCCATCACCCCAATGCGCAACCGCTTGATGTCGATGCCCTCAGACACCATGCGAACCGACAGCAGCCAGCGGGCGGTGGACGTGCGGAACTTCGCGATCTTGTCGGCGGAAGAGGCGTCGTCGTGCTTGACGACGACAGGCTTCTCCCCGGTGATCTCCTCAACCAACGCAGCGACTTGGTGCAGGTGACGGTTGTCGTTGTCGTCGTATCCTGGCCGGCACACTATCAGTCCTGCCGCGTCGTGATCGTCGGTTCGCATCTCCGTCAATTTGTGGTCGGCCTTCGCGATGGTCTTGTTGAGAAAGTCGTGCCGTGTTTCGAAGACCGCAGCCTTCACCTGCGGTTCGAGATGTTCGGGGGTCTCGCTGATCCGGACAGTGTGCAGTGCATCAGCGACGAACTCGGCCACTCCATCGTCCGTCTCGAATTCAATGACACGACAGACATCGTCCCTCACCGCCGCAGCGTAGCCGTAGGAATAGGTCGGGACACACTGCCCGTCGTCGCTGTAATTCACAAACGCGATTCGGCGGCCATCACCCCGGAACGGCGTTCCCGTCATCGCCAATACGCGGGCGGCCATGCGCGCGCAGTCATTTGCCGCGTCCCCCCACACATTGTTCTCAGACGCATGGTGCACCTCGTCGAAGACGAACGCTAGTCGCCGGCCGTTCCGACACCACACCCCAAAGGTGTCCACAAGGTTCGGTAGCTGTGCGTAGCACACCACCACACCAGCATATTCTGTGGGGAATGGGTGGCGGTCCTTCTGCTGATCCTTCAGCTCGATCCCCACCTCAGCCATGTCCCGCTGGACGCTCTCTTTCAGCGGTTTCGTCGGGACGACGACAACCACACCATTGATCTCTCCGGACTCGATCCGGCGTTGAACTTCGAGGGCCGCGAAGATCGTCTTCCCAGACCCGGGGAATGCCTCAACAAGCGCCGGGTTGGTCTCCTTGCAGGCCGCGAGCGCCGCCTTCTGCCACTGTCGTGGTTCCATCGTGAATCTCCCTGTGACACCCTGCGCAGAGTGCCATCGCGTTTAGGATGTCCGTGAGCCCGCCTTCGGACCACGGACGGATATGGTGAGCATGCCAGTCTTGTCCCAACACCTTGCCACAGCTCTCGCACCGACCTTCAGCGCGAATGTAGAGCCTGTGCTTTTGGGCATCGGAAAAGAAACGCTGGTCGTCTCTACCCATGCCCGCTAGTCTACGCTAGACTTTGCCGAATGCCAGCCAAGACTACCGATTTCGCCACCCGCCTGCGCCTAGCCCTGGCCGGCCACAACCGCCAGGCCGTGTGCGACAAGGTCGGCAAGTCCCTGCGCGCCATGACCGGCTGGCTCAACGGCAGCAACCAACCGCTGGCCAGCACCGTCGCCGACCTCGCCCGGGTGCTGGGCGTCTCCGGGGACTGGCTGCTGGGGCTCAGCCGGAGGCGCAAGCCGTGAGTGACCGACGCCCGGTCACGGTGGGGGATGGCTTACGCCTTGGCTGCGGGCTGGCCTTCTGGTTCTTCGTCGTGGTGTTCATCCTGGCGTTCCTCGGCGCCGTAGGTGGCATGTGATGCCTAAGCCCCGCATCCGCGTTGCCCCCGTCGTCGCCGTGCTGCTCGTGGTGTTGTTCGTGGTCTGGGTCAAGGTGTCCTGGTTCAACGGGATCAAGCCTGCCGAGCTGGGTCCGGCTGAGTGGATGGAGGGAAGGTAATGCCTGACCCTTCCCAACCGACCGCGGACGAGCTGGTGATTCGTCGTCCCCTTCTAAAGGCCTACTACTACAGGTTCACGGCGACGGATTGTGCGTGGATTGACCACATCCTTTCCGAGCTTGCGTGCGCGGGAAAGTCATTCCACAGCACATCGGAATGGTCTGACTCTGATCCGGGAGAGCCGTCGTGTGTTGACTTGATTCAGGCGGCAGCAGATGTGGCAGCTAAGCGAATCGAAGCTCTGGAGGCCGAGGTGAAGCTTTGGCGAGCACGCTGCGAGCACGGCACCGGCAAGCACACCCTTCACCCGAACATGCACTGTGACTGGTGCCCAACCACCGAGGAGTCTCCCGATGCCTGACCC